>Ga0164243_10000232_pt1 | contig 122915 bp, 106 predicted proteins | sample OricompcompostOP_FD_108781 | JGI IMG/M metagenome (GOLD analysis project Ga0164243, IMG submission 108781) | Organic Plus compost microbial communities from Emeryville, California, USA - Original compost - Organic plus compost (OP) | ecosystem: Engineered > Solid waste > Mixed feedstock >...
AATTGCAAGCTTATGTTCCGCGCCGTCGTAGATAAAGCTATCATCTTCCAGGGTGATGCCGGTAATGGCGGCTTTGGTAATGGTAAGATCTGCAGTGAGCACCAGTGTTTCATAGTTGTCGCCGCTGATGGTTGCCGTAACTTCCTGCGTACCAACATCCGTACGGCTGTTGTTGCTATAGCTAACTTCCGTACCAGCTGGCAAAATGCCCTTGATTTTGAGCGATTTGGCCGCACCGTCGTAAACAAAACTACTATCAAGTAGCGTGATACCTGTGACCGTAGCAGGAGTTACCGTCAAATCAGCCGTAAGTACCAAGTCCTCGTAGTTATCACCGCTGATGGTTGCCGTAACTTCCTGCGTGCCCACATCCGTGCGGCTGTTGTTACTATAGTTGACTTCGGTACCAGCTGGCAAAGTGCCCTTGATTTTGAGCGATTTGGCCGTGCCGTCATAAACAAAACTACTGTCAGGTAGCGTGACGCCGGAAATCGTCTCATTAAACCCTACATTCAATATATTCGACGCATTATTGGCATTACCGGCAATATTGACCGCCACATCCGCAGCAATAGAAAGCGTTACGGTACCACCACTAAGTGGTGTCACCATGAATGTATAAATAATATTATCATCGGTTTCCAAACTGTTTAATGTGGCATTTCCAGTGGTAATATCGCCCAGTGCAAAACCTGTTACCGCTTCACTGAAAGTTGCTGTCACCGTGAACGCCGCCTTTACCGTGGCTCCCTCCTCCGTGGAAAGCACTACGTCTGGATGGACGGTATTGACCAACACATCCGTTGTGCTGCCGATGTTGTTCAGTGCACCTACAATAACATTCCCAGCTGCATCAAGAATGCTGCCACCGTTCAATACGATGGCATTTCCCAAAGAAACACCATCCATATCCAGATCGCCTGCTTGCACCGTATAAGAAAATGTGAGCCTATCGGTATCTGGTTGTTCCGTATAATCTACATGCACGGTTTCCGTGCCAAGTGTCGATGCCAGGTAAGGCTTGCCGGCGCCGGTGTCCACCACCACCTCGTCATCAAAATGCACCGTAAATGCCAGCACCTCTCCCTCCCGGTAGTAGCCATTCGCAGGCACATCCACGGAGGTGACAAGTGGCGCTATTCCATCAATGACAAGGTCGTGTTGACCCGCTATTGAGCGCGTCCCGCCCACCGTAGGTAATCCCAAGATCGCGTCGTCGCCCGACCCATTTTGCAGGGTGCCCCCATTTAAGGCCAAAGCCGACGGCGATTGGTAATCCAAATCAGCACTCATATCCCCTGCTTGCACCGTATAATTAAACGTCAAGGTATTGGTGCCCGATCCCGCTGCATACATGGCGTCACGATCTGTATCACCTGTCTCCAACAGCAAGCTTGGCGAACCACCCGTCTCATCTACCTTTACGGGTTGATCGAAGGTTACGGTCAAGGAAATCACATCACCTATTTTGTATAGGCCATCCGGTGTAGCCGAACCCAAACCAGTAACCACGGGATTAATGGAGCTTACAAGAATATTAATTACATCAGTATCTGTCTTCGGACCATCCGAGCCGGTTAGTCCAAGATCATCCGCAACCACCTGCAGGCTGGCTGGGCCATTGTAACCGGCAATGGGCGCAAATACCAGTCCGTCCAGTGCTGTGTTGACGTCGACAAGGGTGCCTGTAAAGGTCATCGTTCCATCGCCTGTACCAGTGCCTACCGAGAATGTCAGACCCGTGGTTCCCGACAGTGTCATCAAACCATTGGCCGCCGTCAGTTTAACTTCTATGCTGCCGCCGCCGGCATCCACATCAGAAACCGATACCGCATTGCCGTTTGCTGTACTGAACACCAACGTCCCATCCTGGTCAACCGCCTGATCGCCTGGGACAGCGTTTACCGGTGCATCATTCACTGCGGTTACCACCAATGTTACCGTGGTTGCATCCGCCTCCGAATCGGCCGTGCCGGAATTGCCCGGATCGGATCCGGTATTGCCGTCATCGTCAATGGTTATCGTAAGCGTTACATCAGCAGTCGCGTTAAGATCCGTGGTGAACGCAAGCGCAGCTGTTGCAATAAAAGCGTTGAGGTCTGTAATTGACCCGACCAATGTCAACGTGCCCGTTTCCGAACCGCTTACGGTCACCCCACTGCCCGATGTGGCAGAAAGTGTGCCGCTACCTACGGAGAAAGTTGCGGTAACATCTGCACCGCCCGCATCCACATCAGCAAAGCTGATGCCGCTAAGCGCAGCCGGTATATCTTCATCCGCCGCGATAGTCGCCGCAGCCGTGATTGTCGGCGCATCATTTACCGCCTCCACGTTAAAGTATACCCACGCCGTATCACAACGGCTGTCTAGTTCATCGTCGCACGTCTGGTATTGTAAGCTGTCCAAACCGTTGTAATTGGGGTTGGGGGTATATGTAAGGCTGCCATCAGCATTCAATATCACCGTGCCGTTAACCGGTGCGATGATGAGGGAAGCAATCAATGCCTTCCCTTCCGCATCCGAATCATTGGTCAATGCATTGCCTGTTGCGGGTACATCTTCCGTGACCGGTATTTCATCGTCTACCGCTGAGGGGGCGGTATTCACCGCCACGATATTAATGTCCCTTGTTGCTGGGCTGCTATCATCCGTACCATCATTCGCCACAAAGTTAATCGTCCGGGTCGCAGTACTTGGATTCTGCGAACTGTTGCTATAGGTGACCGCCCGGAGGACCTCCTCCCATTGGGCCAGCGTAACTGTGGCATCCGCTGAGTTGAGCGTGAGTATACCGTTGCTGTCATCATAGTTGCCAAAGATGTTGCCCATGCTGCCATCATTCACGAACGCAAGCAGATCTTCACCGGACTCGAAACCACCAGTAATATATACCGTTGCTGAAGCCAGTGTCGTATTATCCGGATCGGCCACCGTCAGCGCTGGGTCGATTGCTACTGGTTCCGGATCGTCTTCCTCTGGTTCTGTAAAGGTAACCGTTCCACCACTGGTGGTGAGGACAGGCGCATCGTTTACCGAGGTGATGTTTACCGTAACTTCCTGAAAAGCACTAGCACCATCGCCATCCGCAAGGGTAACACGGACAGTGCGCGGATCCGGTGAGGGATTTGCGGTGTTGAAATTGCCATAGGTCAGGTTCCTGATTAGCGCCTGCACGGCAGCGGGAGTTGAAGTAGGAAGAAAGGTCACAACGAGATCAATCCCTCCCGTACCCCCAGTTAGCAATCCGATTGGAGTTCCGCCGTAATACACGTCGGCAGCCATCACACCGATTTCGCCAGCCGCCATCCCTTCATCCCGAATAGCCAACACATCTTCTCCGGCGTCACTACCCGCAACGATGGATACCGTAAGATTTCCCTCATTGAAATCGGGGCTATCCGGATCGCTGACCGTAGCATCTCCACCGGCATCGAGTAGTACCGCCGGGCCATTTTCAGTGAAGGTGACGACATCGCCATCCAGACCGGTGATGATCGGCGCGTTGTTGACCGGGGTAACCGATACGGTTTTTGTGGCACCCGCACTATCATCCGTTCCATCGTTAACCACGAACGTGATGGTCCGGTTTGCTGTATTCGGAGTCGTAGAACTGTTGCTGTAAGTAACAGCACGCAGGGCTGCCTGCCATTGCGCTTGTGTGGCGCCTGTCGCTGAGGTAAGCGTGAGTATACCGTTGCTGTCATTATAGCTGCCGGAGATATTACCCATGCTACCATCGTTCACGAAATCCAATATATCTTCTTCCGACTGGAAATTACCCGTAATGCTCACTGTTGCCGAAACTAGCGTCGTATTATCCGGATCGGTCACCGTTAAGGCATCGTCGATTGCGACCGGTGCCAAAGCACCATCCACTGACTCTATAAAGGCGGTCAGCCCGCCGCTGGTGGTGACAGCCGGAGGGGTATTAACGGTGCCCTGGTATTCATACGCGCCCATGTCGATAATGCCGCCATCGGCAAAGTCGTATACCCGCGGATTACCGGCAAGATCCAAATCGTTGGCCAAATCGCCTCCAGCATCGCTATAGTAAGTGTTGTTTCCGGCTTCAATGGCCGGACTACCAGCGTCCAATTGCACGTAACCGGTGCCGCCCGGCGTGGTGCTCACGAATACCGGATCGGCATCGATGTTATTGCCTCCGTCCAGGATGCCCATTGCGTTGTTCCAGTTCGCGCTTCCACCCGAATGAGCAACCAAGCTATTGGCGACGGTCACATTGGCACCCAATGTGGATATGAATATGGATGCGGATGGGGCAGCCGGGTCACCTTCTACTTCATTCCCCCATATTACCACATTGTTCAGCTGGGTCGAGGTCTGGTCCACGAATATTGCCCCCCCATCAAGCTGAGGGATAAAAACCCCCACAATCCAGTTTCGGTAGAATGTGGCATTGGTTACGGACAATGATGTACCATTACCACTACTGTGTATCCCACCACCCGGACCGGAAGACGTCGGGTCTTCAACCAATCCGGCTCCGTTATCTGCGAATATGGCCTGCTTGATATCAATAGACCCCCCAAAATTACGTATACCGCCCCCACCGCCGGGCGCCACGTTCCGATAGAACGTCACGTTGGATAAGTCCGGCGAGATGACTTCTGTTAAAAGGGAAACCGTGATGTATAATCCGCCCCCCCGCTCGCCCAAATTATTAAACCATGCCATGTGGGTAAATTGTGGTGACGAGGAGATGACATACGTCCCACCACCAAAAAACCGATAAACCGTCCGTCCCATTACGGGCGGGCCCGACGTATTGCCGGTCGCGTAGCCACCGGTTACCGTAAATCCGTCCATAAGGGCGCTGCCTACATTTCCCGATGCGATGGTCACGTGATGGGCATTCTCGGTATGGTTATCATAATTAGCTGTATTGTCGTTACCGTTGAAATCGCCGCTTAGGATACTGCCCTGTTCCAGGTTATTCATATTCGGTAGGATACGCGCATCTTCCAGTGTTTCAATGCCTGCCGCGGGGTCAAACCCACCATATAATTGCACATCGGGTACCAGCACAAAGCTATTGTCCCGACCGCCACCGGCGGTATACGCCCCATCTGCAGCGTTGTATAGTGGCTTGTAAACTCCTTTGGCCACAAAAATCTTCAGCGGATTTGAACCATCCCACTCCGGGCTGCCGCTATCGTGCTGCTCGCGCGCCCATTTCAACGCATCGGCCAGTTCGGGGATGGCATTTTCCCAGCTGTCGCCGGATCTGTCGTAACCCGCCGCGGTTTGGTCAACGTTTTTGTTTACATACAAAATCCCCGCATCGTCAGGCGAAATAGCGAGCCATAGCTGTAATGTGCTCTCTTTTTGTATATTATAATCGGCCAAAGTCCGTCCATCTTCTAGTTCCTTTCCGGCAAAAATAAGCCGCTGTTGTGCTACTGGAATACCCTCTTTATCCTTGATCTTCTGCTTTACTTGTTGAATGGCATCCGATGATTCGACGTCAAGCGTAATGGTTTTTCCATCTGGGGTTACGACAAAGATCTGCATACCCGGGCAGGCCTTGGTATCATCCGTGATGGTCCAACGATAATCGTCTACCAATTTTTGTCGCGCATCGGCACCAGCGCAAAAGGTCAGGCCTTGAGCGCCTAATATAACGTCCGATTGCACGGCTTGTGTTGCCCAGCCGATCAATGTGGCGTCGTAGTGCTTGGGGGAAAGCCCCGAACGGTTGAGCATGTTTGTCATGTCCTCGACGGAAGAGACATCCCAATCGCCAAGATCCTGGTTGAACGAAGCAGCACGCTCAAACATAGCTATCATGTTAGTCACCTGAGATGTAACCCAACCACTTAAGTCACTGTTGAACGTAGCGGCGCCCATAAACATCCCCTGCATATTCTCTACCGATGAAACATCCCAGCCGCTCAAGTCGCCGGCAAATGACTCGGCACCCTCAAACATGTTTGCCATATTGGTCACCCGGGAAGGCACCCAACTGCTTAAGTCGCCATTGAACGCCATGGCACGCATAAACATCCCCTGCATATTCTCCACCGATGAAACATCCCAGCCGCTCAGGTTGCCGGTGAAAGACGTAGCGTCTTCAAACATGTTCGCCATGTTGGTTACCCGGGACGGCACCCAAGCACTTATATCCCCGTTGAACGCGGTAGCGCGCATAAACATCCCGTGCATATTTTCCACCGATGACACATCCCAATCGTTCAAGTCGCCAGTGAAAGAGGCAGCGTCCTCGAACATGTTCGCCATATTCGTCACCGATGAGACATCCCAACCGCTCAGGTCGCCGTTGAATGCGGTAGCACGAAAAAACATCAAGTTCATATTCTCCACCGATGACACATCCCAGTTACTCAGGTCACTGGAGAAGTACGTGGTGCCCTCAAACGCCCGCTCCATTGATGTCACATGCGTTAAATCAGGGGTATCACTAGCGCGGATTACCAGATTGGCGGCGTCCATAAATGCTCTTTCCATGGATTGCCAAGTCATGTCACCCCATTGGTCGACGAAAATGAGTTGCTGGCCGGCTTCGTATAAAGCCGGAAAATCACCACTGATGGTTACCTCATAACTGCCCGCAGTGGCATAGGGATGCGTAGCATTGCCTGTTTGTCCGGTCAATGTATTGCCATCCCCCCAATCTACCGTATAATTATACGTTACATGAGGGTTGGTTCGAATGGTAATGCTTTCATCGGCAGCAGTTGTCCGCCACGTGGTGATGAATGCACCGTCTGTACCTCCGCCGCCGCAATCGGTTGCCGGCTTGTCATCGATAATATGCCATCCCTTCATCTCCAACTCCTGCCTGGCCGTTTCGGCAGCGGTGCCGGGGCAATACTCCTGGCCTGAAGCATCCAGCGTGATATCGGATGGAACCGTGGGCAGCGCTGCCCAACCGATGAGCGTAGCCCCGTAATTGGCGGTAGAAAGGCCCGTTGAGAGCAACATGTCGTCCATATCCGTCACATTGGAGATATCCCAACTGCCCAACGATTGGTCAAAATTAAGGGCAATAAAAAACATACTGTTCATCGTCGTTACACGGGATACATCCCAACTGCTCAAGTCCTGATTAAAGACCGGCGCTTGATAGAACATAAAAGACATATCCTCCACGTTGCCTACCTCCCATCCGCCGATATCTTGGTTAAAGACACTTGCGCCCCAAAACATCCAAGACATATCTGTTACGGAAGAGACATCCCAACCAGTAATATTACCGTTGAATGCCTCCGCACCGTTAAATAGGCCCCTCATGTTGGTCACGTTCGATACCTTCCATCCGCTGAGGTCACCATTAACCAATTCTGCGCCCGAAAACATCTGTGCCATAGATGATACGCCACTCAAATTAGGCACATCCGTTGCATTCAATACCATATACCGAGCACCTGAAAATGCACCTTCCATGGATTGCCAGGCCATATCCCCCCATTGCTCAATACTTACCAATTTATTGCTCACTTCATTGCCGAATTTCCCAAGCCTTATGGCCGGAAAGTTTCCCGTAATTTTTATCGTATGCGTTCCCGCTGCGGCGTAGGTATGAATGGCATCGCCGGTCTGGCCGGAGGACGTATTGCCATCCCCCCAGTCCACGGTATAATTATACCCCGGTACATCGGGGTTTACCGGAATGGTAATACTTTCACCGGCATTATCCGTTTTCCATGTGGTGATGAAAGGGGCTTGTCCATAGCCTTTTGTGAAGAGGGCGGCTCCTAAAAAGATGATAAAAGTGAATAAAAGTTTTCTCATGGTAAGGTATTGGAACACAAGAAATAGCCGTTACCAACCCACCAATTGCAGAAAAATGGCAGGTCAATAGTAATATGGAAGAGCCTTAAGACGGACGTCCTTTACTTTTGGTTTACGATAAGAAATTCCATGTGTTTTGCGTTTTCAATAGTATAGTGTAATTTTTAGTAGGTGATGTTTTCCCTATCCTCCAGTATGCCGGTGGCATAACGCGTGCGTGTATTCGATCGTAAAAGTAACAAAACTGTTTAAAGTTGCAAAGGAAATCTATATTTTTTTACTTGGGAAGAAATCTTTATCTAGACAAGAGAGCTTCGACCTATGTAACAAATTGATAAATCATTGGCTGGGCTATGCGCCGATATTGCATATAAAAGTGAATTTAGTATGTTTGCAGGGTGCAACGCATGATGACCCTATTTCTTTTGTTCATTTTCCTGTATGCCAATATTGCATTCGGGCAATTGGTGCGCTTACCCACGCTTGTACATCATTATTGGGAGCATGTGGAATGGGACAACAACCCCTCTATAGTTGATTTTTTAAAGCAACATTACGCCAAAGAAATCAACCATTCAGATGACAAGCACAATGATCATGAAAACTTACCTTTCAAGGCAATGGAAGTACAGTCGACACATGTTATCACGATTGTCCCCTCTCTTTCCCATTCTCTCAGCCTACATCCCGAAGCCGTTGCCATAAAACAAGCAATCTACAAGAAACTCTATATCTCAAACGCCTACCTCAGCAGTATTTGGCAGCCGCCACGTTTTAGTTAATCATTCCTTTCCATATTCTTTTTGCAGCATGCACGTATGTGTACTGCCTTGTTATGCGTGTTTTTTCCCAACGCCGCATAGAATGATTAATGACAAAAATATGCTGAACAAAATCATTGAGTTCTCTATCAAGAACAAACTTATTATCGGGCTTTTCGTGATTGCCCTTATCGGTTACGGCAGCTATGAAATAAAGCGCCTGCCAATAGATGCCGTGCCCGACATCACCAACAATCAGGTACAGGTCATTACTGTGGCCCCCGCCTTGGGTGCCACCGATATAGAACGCTTGATCACCTTTCCCATTGAGCAGGCAAACAGCAATATCCCGCATTTACAGGAATTGCGCAGTTATTCAAGTTTTGGTTTGTCTGTTATTACCCTCGTTTTTGAAGATGGTGTGGATGTGTATTGGGCAAGGCAACAAATTTCAGAGCGCTTGCAGTTGGTGCAAGACGAACTTCCCAAAGGTTTTGGCAGTCCGTTCCTCGCTCCGATTACCACGGGTCTGGGCGAAATTTACCAGTATGTCGTCCGACCTGAAGAAGGCTACGAAAGCAAATACGACGCCATGGAATTGCGGACCATTCAAGATTGGATTGTCCGCAAACAGCTCTTGGGCGTAAAAGGTGTAGCCGATGTGAGCAGTTTCGGAGGCTTGCTCAAACAATATGAAATCGCCGTCGAACCCGAAAAATTATTGGCCTATGGTATTACCATCAGTGATGTTTTCTCGGCCCTCGAAAAAAACAACCAAAATACCGGTGGCTCCTATATTGAAAAAGGGGCAATGGCCCTGTTTATCCGGAGCGAGGGGCTGGTAGGAAACCAGCACGATATCGAAACCATCGTGGTTAAAAATTTAACTAGCGGCGCCCCGCTGTTAATCCGGGATGTGGCTGAGGTACGTTTTGGGCACGCCCCCCGTTATGGTGCGTTGACCTACAATGGAGAATCGCAGGTATCAGGAGCCATCGTGTTGATGTTGAAAGGCGCCAACAGCAATGAAGTCATTAAAAATGTCAAAGACCGCATTGAAGAAATCAAGGAATCCCTGCCCGAAGGGGTAACCATAGAACCCTTCATCGATCGTACCAAAATGGTAAACAATTCCATCAAAACGGTAACCAAAAACTTAATGGAAGGTGCCCTGATCGTCGTCTTTGTGCTCGTGCTCTTTCTGGGAAATATGCGTGCGGGACTTCTGGTGGCTTCCGTTATCCCCTTGTCCATGCTATTTGCCATCATCCTGATGAACCACTTTGGCGTAAGTGGAAACCTAATGAGTTTAGGTGCCTTGGATTTCGGATTGATTGTCGACGGGGCGGTCATTATTGTGGAAGCCGTCATGCACCGGCTAAGCCATAGCAAACATTTTAGTAAAATCAACCGGCTTTCGCAAAGCGAAATGGACACCCAAGTAAGCTATTCGGCATCAAGGATGATGAACAGCGCCGTTTTCGGGCAAATCATTATCTTGATCGTCTACCTCCCCATTTTTACCCTGGAAGGAATAGAAGGGAAAATGTTTAAGCCTATGGCACAGACGGTAGCATTTGCCTTAGCAGGTGCTTTTGTGCTTTCGCTGACCTATATCCCTATGATGAGCGCCTTGTTCCTAAGCAAAAGGATTTCTCATAAACCCACCTTTTCCGATAAAATGATGAACTACATGGAACGCATATACCAAAGGTACCTGATCAAGGTCTTGCGTTTCCAGAAAACCGTTTTGCTCTCCGTACTTTGTTTGTTTGGCTTGGCGGTTTTCGTTCTCACACGTTTGGGTGGCGAATTTATCCCGGCCTTGCCCGAAGGGGATTTCGCTGTAGAGACCAGGGTGTTGCCGGGCAGCAACTTGGCTACTTCCATTGATGCAGTTTCCAAAGCATCGAAAATCTTGTTGGAACAATTTCCGGAAGTGGAGCGGGTGGTGACCAAAACAGGGACCAGCGAGGTGCCCGCCGAGCCCTTGCCGATCGATGTTTCGGATATGATTGTCGTCTTGAAGAACCGTAGCGAATGGACCTCAGCAAAAACCTATCAAGAGCTGGAGGCAAAAATGAGTGAAGCAGTAACCGACGTGCCGGGCGTTACATTCAGCTTCCAATATCCCGTTGCCATGCGTTTCAACGAGCTGATCTCAGGGGCACGGCAAGATGTGGTTTGCAAAATTTTCGGTGAAGATCTAAACACCCTTGCTTTTTATGCCAACCAATTGGGCCAGATTTGCAATACCGTGGAAGGCAGTAGCGGGATATATGTGGAAGCTGTCGCAGGCTTACCCCAAATTACCATTCAATACAACCGAACGGCCATGGCTCAATACGGGTTAAACATCCGTGATGTCAACAGTGTCGTGAACACCGCTTTTGCCGGCGAAAGCAGCGGAACGGTTTATGAAGGCGAAAAACGTTTTGACCTGGTTGTCCGCTTAAAAAATGAGCGGCGCAAGAACTTATCAGATGTCCAGCAGCTCTTAATTCCTACACCAAAGGGCATACAGATTCCACTAAACGCCGTTGCACGGGTTGAAATTATTGACGGTCCCAATCAAATACAGCGCGAAAATTCGGAACGCCGGATCATCGTTGGCTTCAATGTGCGGGGCCGGGATGTGCAAAGCATGGTGCAGGAGGTGCAACAAAAAGTAAAAGCGCAAATAAAACTGCCCCCGGGGTATTATATCACTTATGGTGGAGCCTTTGAGAATCTAGAACAGGCAAAAGCCCGCCTGTACATTGCTGTACCCATATCATTAGCGCTTATATTCCTCTTGCTATTTTTTGCGTTCGGGTCCGTGAAGCAAGGCTTGCTGATTTATACCGCTATTCCTCTTTCCGCTATTGGCGGTATCCTGGCCTTGGCCATCCGGGGGATCTCCTTTAGCATCAGTGCCGGTGTCGGTTTTATTGCCCTGTTTGGCGTGGCCGTACTAAACGGCATTGTGCTGATCGCTGAATTCAACCGCCTGAAAGCAGAAGGTTATACCGATTTGAAGCGCATTGTCGTTCAGGGCACAAAAATACGTTTACGGCCCGTACTGATGACAGCCTTCGTCGCTTCACTCGGTTTCCTGCCAATGGCTGTAAGCACCGGTGAAGGCGCTGAAGTACAGCGGCCTTTGGCCACTGTCGTCATCGGCGGCTTGCTCATTGCCACTTTCCTCACCCTTTTCGTTTTACCCATCTTGTACATCATGTTCACCCAGAAAACATCCATCCCTAAAAAAACAGCGGCCATAGTTATCCTGTTTTCCCTTTTGTCAGTTCAACCGGTGAAGGCCCAAAGCCCCATTACCTTACAACAAGCGCTTGATACTGCTTTGACCAATAACCTTACGGTAAAAAATGAGCGATTAAAAAGTGAGTATCGGCAGAAGTTGATTAAATCAGGTGGGACCCTCCCCCCTACCACGTTTGTCGGCGAATATGGGCAGATCAACAGCTTTTATTCCGACACCCGCGTGGGGGTTTCGCAAACCCTCAATTTCCCTACGGTATATGCGCGCCAAAAAGATTTGCTTAGGGAAGAATGGAAGAGTAGCCTACTGCAGGTTGGCGTACAGGAAGCTGAGCTTACAAAGCGCGTAACACATATATTTTTTACGCTGGTCTACCTGCAACAGAAGAAAGATTTGTTGCAGCATAGTGACCGCATCTTTTCGGAATTCCTGGAGAAAGCCTCCCTTCGTTTTGAGCAAGGGGAAAGCAATATCCTGGAAAAAGCTACCGCCGAGAATCAACGCGGACAAATTTCCTTGCAATTAAGCCAGCTGGAGCAAGACCTGGACTTGCTGCAGCTGCAGTTTCAACTGTTGCTCAATACCCCAAGGGCCTATGTTCCCGATGGTGAAGCTGAAATGCCGGAAACCTTTCTGGGAAATGATACGGTTTGGTTGGCCGCCCATCCACACCTCCAATATTTGCGACAACAGCAGCAAATTGCAAGTGCCACGACAAAATTAGAGCGCTCAAAACTTTCGCCCGACATCAACCTCGGCTACAACCTCATGGGGATGCGTGGAATGGATGCCGACAACCGGGAGCACAATGGCTCGCTACGCCTCCAATCGGTGCAGATCGGCCTAGGTATCCCGATTTTCACAAGCGGTCAGAAAGCAAAAATCAATGCATCAAAAACCAATGAAATCATTGCCGCCAACGAATACGAACGACAGGTACAAATATTTGAAAACGGATACCGATCTGCCTATGCCCAGTATCAAAAGTCTGAAGAAACCCTTCGGTATTTTGAAAATACGGCCTTGGAGAATGCCGAGATTATGGCGAACACCGCCAATAAGCAATTTGCTAATGGCGACATCAATTACCTGGATTGGGTGATTTTAATCCACCAGTCGACCGCCATTCAAAGCGATTACCTCGAAGCCCTTAAAAACCGGAACAGTGCACTTGCCGAACTTAATTTCTACATCAACAACAATTTCTGAAAGCATGAAAAAAATATTTTTAATCATAAGCCTTGCCTGCTTGTTTTACTCATGCGGGACTGAGCCCAAGGAGGTACAAGCAAACCTTGAGGCCAAAAAGGAAAATGTGGTACAGCTCACCGAAGCACAATATAAAAATGCCGGCATTGAAACCGGAACCTTCACCACCCAAAACATTTCATCGGTGTTGAAAGTAAACGGGAAAATCGAGGTGCCCCCGCAAAGTATGGTTTCGATCAGCGTTCCCTTAGGTGGTTACATACAATCAACCAAGCTATTAAATGGTACACGCGTCAAAAAAGGCGAAATACTAGCTGTCATGGAAGATGCGCAGTATATCCAGCTGCAACAAGATTACTTAACGGCGAAAGCCCAGTTTGAGGTATACAACAGCGAATATAGGCGACAAAAAGAGCTGAACCAAAGCAAGGCAACAAGCGATAAAATTTTTGAGCAAGCCAAAGCCCAGTACCAAACCCAATGGGTGTTAATCAAATCATTGGAAGAGAAACTAAAACTCATTGGCTTACATCCGCCCGATATCACTGCTGAAAACATTTCAAAAAACATCAATGTGTATTCGCCGATCACCGGTTTTGTTTCTGCTGTCAATGTAAACATCGGAAAGTACGTCACTCCCAGCGATGTGCTGTTCGAATTGGTCAACCCCGCGGATATCCATTTATCGCTGACCGTTTTTGAGAAAGACGTCAATAAATTATCCATCGGACAACAATTAATGGCGTACAGCAACAGCGATCCGGGGAGAAAGCATCCCTGCGAAATTATCCTCATCAGCAAGAGCCTGGCAAACGACAATGCGGCAGAAGTACATTGCCACTTTGAACAATACGACAAAAACCTATTGCCCGGAATGTTTATGAATGCCGTGATCGAATTAATCGAAAACAAGACCACGGCATTACCCGATGATGCCATTGTACGTTTTGAAAACAAACACTTCGTTTTCATAGCCCGCGGCAATAAACAATTTGAAATGCAGGAAGTACAAACCGGAAACACCGAAAACGGATTTACCGAAATCATCGATGCAGACAAGTTAAAGGAGCTGACTTTTGTAACGAAAGGCGCTTACCCGCTATTAATGGCGGTGAAAAACAAAAGCGACGAATAACACAGCTGAAGCTTCCGTGGCTGTCATCATCGGGGAAGGCTATCAAAACAACAAGCAGGCGATTGAGCATGAGCAATAAAAAGTCTATAAAAATTCAAATTTTACCTGCGTTTATGTATTTTTGACAATAACCACAATACCGTGGCATACCAGCTTAACTCATTGACCATGGCAGCCTCCAATCCAAAAGCGAGCTTCAAAACGACCCTATTGCAAACCGGGAAAAACACAACCGGCATCGTCATTCCCCCGGATATCATCGACAAGCTAGGTGCCGGAAAGAAGCCCCCGGTAAAAGTTACCGTTAATGGATTCACCTACCGCAGTACGGTAGCGGTTATGGGCGGGAAGTTCATGGTAGGGGTCAATGCCGATAACCGTGCTGCTGCCCAGGTAAAAGGAGGAGATGCCATTGATGTAAGCCTGGAATTGGATACCGAACCCAGGGTATTGGAGCTTCCCGATGAGTTTAAGGAAGCATTGGCTAAACATCCCGCTGCGAAAGAAGCTTTCGAACGTTTATCTTACAGCAAGCAACAGCTGCATGTCATCCCCATTGCCAAGGCCAAGACCAAAGAAACCCGGGACAGGAACATCCTGAAGGCCCTTAATGCCTTGAACCCTGCGGGATAGAAACGCGGTACAGCGTAAGGTTTAGGAATCCAAAGAAATACACACATCAACGCGAAACACACCATTGACCGCGCCATAGTGAAAAGTATGCCTACCAGGATAAAAATGTTGCAAACGCTCTCCCAGATTTTCCAGCCCGTTTCCCGTTGATTCTTCCTTCTTGTCGGTTGAAATCCGATTTTCGGTATATACCAAAAGCTGCTTTTCGCTCACTTTCACGGCAATGGTTGCAGGATATGCTCCATCAAACACGACGCCGTGGGTCAGCATATTCTCCACCAACAATAAAACCAACATCGGGATGATTCTAATCCCCTCAAAACGCCCTTCTATATGCCATTGGAGGACAGGATTTTTTCCGAAACGAATACTATTCAATTCTACGAGGCGCTCCACCTGCTTCATTTCCTCAACCAGGAGAATCATCCCTTGAGGGCTCTTATCAACATAATAACGCATCATATGGATTAAGATGTTCATCGCGTGTACGGTCTCTCGAGGTGTATGTCTAGTAATATAGCGCAAGGTATTCAGGAGGCTGAATAATAAATGAGGGTTTAGCTGTGCCTTTCGCCAGTCTTGCCGATGAATCTCCACCGCGTTCAGCAGTAGATCGTTTTGGTGTTTCGCGGTGCGATTCGCCTTATACTGGAGAATACCCCACCGCAGGCCGTAAAAAGCCAGGCTAAGTATCAGGCCATAAAATAAGGGCAAGCTGATCAAGAAAAAATTAGTAATAATAAGCTGCCATGGTTGGTTGCTATCAAGACTGATTTCCAATCCCCCCAACACGATACTGGCACCTATAACCAAACCCAATACAAATATTACCTCCAGAAAAAGATAAAGCGGTACCCGGTACCATACCTTCTTCTTTTTTTTGAATGCCAAAGGCAATACCCAAAACGCATTGACGTAAAATAAAACAATGTGGTAAACCAGAAAAATGAGGAAATCAAAGCCATTCCCAAACTCTTCTCCCGCTATTTTATCTCGGTACAAAGCATACAAGGCAATGAAGCCCAGCCAGCTAAGTATGTGCCATTTTATCGGGATTAACAAGCTTATTCCTCCCATTTTTGATCTGTCTTTTTTTAAACTCTGAAAATAAGAAGCGTTTTTGGAACTCCTGATAACGATTGTAATACGTTCGCCCCACCCCATACCAATTTCCATTTTCCAGCATCACTTCATGTTGCTCAAGCTCTTTAATACCCTTTACCGCGATGATCGTCGAGCGGCTGATGCGGACGAACAAACCCGGATCAAGTTTTTCCTGTACCATCTTAAGCGTAGTGCGACCTGCTAGCGTTCCTGTCCTCGTAATAATGTCCACATAGTTGCCGCTTCCGATTATGGCAAGAATATCGTCCTCATTTATGGAAAACGCTTTCCTTTTATAACCATCTTTCACAAAGTGTATTCCAAGGTTATCGGTAAACTTTTTCGCATTAGCGCGCATCTTATTCAATTTTGCGATCTTCTCCATCACCTCAATCTCGTTTACAGGTTTCAACAAATACGCATCGACACCCACTTGATAAGCATCCAATGCATACTGGCTATGGGCAGTTGTAAACAAGAAAAGATCGCAATAGGCAGATAGTAGCTTCGCAGCTTCCAATCCGTTAGATCCCGGCATTTCGATATCGCAAAAGATCATGTCTACCCATTCATGAGATGTCAGGTAATCCAGGGCATCCCTTACGCTAGTAAATGTAGCTTGAAGGTTAAGTTGCTTGATGGGTTCTACCACACAAGCAAACTCTTTCAGGGCAAACACCTCGTCATCGATGGCAATAGCAGTAAGATTCATTAGTGAATGTCTTAGTTTCCAAGAGTTAAACCTAGCGAAAATTATTTAACCTTCCAAGTTTAAAAGTTCTAAAAACCTTAGATCAGCGCTGCGATAAAATGCCGTTCGTCCCTAAAATCATGTCGTTCATCACTAAAAAACCGACCTTCACGGAAATTAAATTTCTTTGTCAAAAAGGCAAGCTATCTTTACCCCGTAAACCAAAAAAAATAATCATGAATAACACAAAAAATCTTATTCCCCTATTAGCAGTACTTCTTGTCACGTTTTTCGCCCTGCAACCTTGCTTCTCCGTTAACGAAGGTACATTGAGCATTCCTTCTGAAATCCTTGCGGGTGATCCACCCCAAGATGATGAAGACGATGGCTTTTTCATTTTACGACATAAGTTATTTACCGCCCCCTTGGCATCCACCGTCAAGACAGACAAAGAAAGGGAAGAACAGCTTGCAAGGGTGTTGGCACGATATCAGGAATAAAGCATGGTCTGTTCTGCCAAGATCTGCACTTTTATGTTATGGGCCACCCTGCATTTTAGTATCATCCTGCTTCATAATGTCGTCAGCAGCATGAGTGGTTATAGGGCGGTATATGGTTTCGATAAGCAAGCCGGCATAGTAAAGAATACCCTTCAACATGGCCGTCAGCTTACCATGGCAGCCCCCGTTCGTCTGTACGCTTATTACAGCGGTACCGAAGCGGGTTACGGTTTCTTCGCCCCACAGGTTGGCAGTCAGTATATCCCTTTGTTTGATTTGTATGATCACGAGGGTAGATCAATGGGCAGATATTCAGGTCCGAGCTTGCGCCGAGAGGAGAGTTTGCGTCGTTATTCAGGCTTCCTGGACATTTTCCAGGGCCTGCTCTCCCCTTCACCCGAGGCTGATAGCCTTCAGCTGCGCTATGCCCGTGCCGTCTTGCATTCCCTTGGTGAACGCTTAGGCAAGAAAAGGGGAGCCTCACGGGTAGAATGCCAGATTGGTGTTTACCGTGACCGGTCTTTGCGGAGGAAGGTCGAAAGCAAGCCGGCGGGACTATTACCACTTTATACGAAAAGCATTACGATCAAAACATGCCTATAAAGCAATTTTTATTTGGTTTTGCCGGCAACCCCCGTTCCCTGGTTTTCTTTCGGGTAATTACTGCTGTGTTGACCAGCTTGTCCTTAATAGCCATATGGCCTGATTTCCAGCAGTTCTATGGCCCCGATGCCTTTGTGGACCCTAAACTCCTTGAGGCAAGCTATAGCCTATCCACCCTCTCCATTCAACAAGGCGTGATCTACCTGCAAGCACAAACAAGATGGACAGCGGAGATGATCCAAGCCGGTATCGGATTATCCTACTTTAGCCTTTGCTTGTTATTGCTTTTGGGGCTTTTTACCCGCGTGTCGGCCCTACTGTTATTGATCCTGCATGGCAGCCTCTTTACTGCTGTACCCCAGTTCAGCTATGGCATCGATTATTTTTGCAGCATGGCCTTATTTTATTGCGCCTTATTTCCCTGTGGGTATTACAGCAGCATAGACAGGCTTATATTCCGACTGTCCCCAAGTCCGTGGTTGGGCCCTTGCCAACGCCTCTTGCAGGTGCACCTTTGTATCATTTATTTTTTCAGCGGTTTCGACAAAGCTTTGGGCCATACCTGGCGCAATGGTGAGGCACTCTGGAAAGCCTTGCATCTCCCTTATTTCCAGTCGGATTTTACCCCCACAATAGAAAAGCTAGCTCCATACCCTTGGCTATTCCTGTTGCTGGGCTGGGGTGTGCTGTTGAGCGAAACCCTATATCCATTTCTGATCTGGTTGAAACCCACACGAAAATTACAGCTCGCACTTATTATCAGCCTGCATATCGGCATAGCTTTGTTACTCAGGCTTTATCTATTTTCGGCGATGATGATCGCATGGAATATCGCGGCCTTTTATTTCTTACCCGCCCAACAAAAATATAGCCACAGTAGTCTCCACACGAAGTCCCCTGTCCCGCAAAAATACCGTCTTGCAGAACGTTTACCGAGCGCAGGCTCCATGCTTATCCCCTTTCATCCTATAAGCCCACCCGCTGAATCATCCATCTGCCAAGCCATGATTAAAAATTCAAGCTAAACGCCCTTTATCAATTATGGAACGTCTATTCAGCTTCTGGAGCAATTATGTCACAGTATCACCCACCGCCCGGGCGTACATGGAAAAGCACGGGGAGGTAAAGAAGTTCGAAAAGCATGCCTACTTTTCACGACCCTTTGAACGGCATGGCTATTGGTGCTTCGTGTTGGAGGGACTTGTGGCCGGTTACAGCATCAGGGATTCCGGCAAGCGGGTCATCCATTGGCTCGTTGCACCCAATCATTACTTTACGGGGACCAAACATTCTTTTAGCCCCCATACCGAACAGCATTTTATCCAGTTCCTGCATGCCAGTAAAATAGTTCAGGTTCCCATTTCCAGGTTGCGGTATGCCCAACAACATTTCCCGGATGTAAGTGAACTGCTACAGGCGATGAAACAGCGCAAGCTAATCCAGAAAAACCAATTGCTGAACATCTTTAAGCAGGGGAACAATACCCAGCGCTACCTTGCCTTCCGGGACACCCTGCCCCACCTTGCTGAAAAACTGACCGTTGAGCAGACCTTGGCCTATCTGGATATTGGAAGGACCGCCTATAAAATAGCCCACAAAGCTTATCTGAAAAGAAAATAGGTTTTTCATTTTGGTCGGAACCGACCCCTTTCCCGTTCTGTGGGTGCCTTACTTTTGGTTAAGCAAAGATGAAAAACCGAAAACGATGAAAGCGAGAACAGCCGCCATACAGGTAATCACCACATTGCTCATGACCCTGTGGATTTATACCGCAATCAGCAAGGGCATGGACATGCAGGTATTCAGGGGGCAGCTGTTGAGGCAACCCATAGCGAGGGGGACAGTGGGTGTGCTGGTGTGGCTGCTGCCTTCCATTGAGTTGGCGGCAGCCATTTTTTTGATGTTCGCAAGAACCCGATTAAGGGGGATGGTCCTCTCCTTTTGCCTGATGCTGGCATTCACGGCCTATGTTGGCTTGGCGGTAGCCGGCTATTGGAAAGATATCCCCTGCTCTTGCGGCGGGGTATTGAACCGGCTGGGCTGGAAAGAGCACCTATGGTTCAACCTGTTCTTTACCACCTTGGCAGGAACAGGAATTTATTTATTGAAACGACAGCGGAAGAGCGGCCTGCAGCAGGCTGCCTTTCCGGGCGAGCCCGCCAAAGGGTGAGGTACCTATTTTATTATTGTTATTTATTTAATTAAAGTTTTTGGAGCCCTTTTTTGATGTACAAAAAGTTCAACACTATGCTTAGACAAGCAAAAATAAATATGATGGTCATCATCGGGATGATGGTGGCTATGGGAACGGTGGCGTTTACGGCACCGGAGAAAAAATTCGCTCAGGATTATTATTTCCCGGTAGATTCGTCGGGCGAAATCGGAAGCCTTCTGGGCCATTCAGAAGGAGATTTGGGTGAGGACTGTTTGGATGGGGAAAACGAAAACTGTGCAATCCGTTTAGATGAGGCCGATGTAAATACAGCTACCCAAGAGGCAAACATTGATAATGTCAGCGAGGTAGGTGACCTCACAGCCTCTTTCCAACTCTTTAAAAGGGAATAAATCTGGGATGAAGGAAAACAGGGTTACCGAATAAGGCAACCCTGTTTTTCACCTTGGATTCTGCTCCAACCCCGAAATGCTTACCGATGTAGGAGGAATTGGAAATACATACTTGGGGTCATTTGGTAATAAGCGGTATTCCTTTCCATCTACCTTCCTGATCAGGGTTTTTGAAAATCTTGGCTCTTTGTTCAACCGCCTTAAGTCCGCCCAACGGATCCCCCTGAAGACCAGTTCTTTTCTACGCTCTTCCAATACAATATTCAGCATGCTGTCTTGATCGATTTCTAACGGATCATGATAATTTGAAACCCGGTTACGCCATAGCTGTTGAAGATCCATCAAAGCCTCCCCCGTCTTGTTCAACCTCGCATTGCATTCAGCTTTGATCAAGTAGACTTCCGCTACCGATATCCCACCAAAAAACTTATAATCACCGTTATAAGACCCTTTGTATGTAATCCCTTCTTCACCCTGTTGGAAAAAAGCTTGTTTACGAATATCATTCTCAGCATATAATCGGTACAGGCTCGTATCGACATTCAGGCGCCTTCTAAAAATACTGTTTGTCCTCATTACAGCGTGAAAGATCACTTCTTTGTTGAACATTTCAAAAGGATACGCAAGTGCCGTATCGATGGAATTGAAATCCAATAATCCGTCGTAAATGGATAATGACTCACCGGCATTATCCAATGCAGCTTCATAGTCTCCCATTTGGAGGTATACCTTGGCCAGCATGGCATAAGCAGCGTCACCTCCGGGTCTTGTTTTAAAAAGGGTGTGCGGAGGTAAAAGCTTCACTGCATTGGATAAATCACTGATGATCTGCCGGTAGGTCTCCGCTACAGTATTTCTCGATGCTTTTACCTTGATGTCGGCATGGAGCCTAATGGGAATGCCAATATCCTCCGAGGCCGTAACTGCATCGTATTGTACACAAAACAATTGCGCCAACTGATAAAATGCCCAAGACCTAAAGAAATAGGCGGTTCCCTTGATTTCCTTCCACTCTCCAGACAGAGCATTATGCGGCAGTTTCTCCAGTCCTTCCAGTACCACATTGCAATATAACACCATTTGGTATAGCCTGGCCCAATCATCATTAAGCTGATGTTCGCCCCCATAGATATCAGATGCCCAGATATAACTATTATGCAATACAGTACTTCCGCTGATGCTCATGAAGTTTTCCGTGGACATGTAATAATCGTCTGCACTTACTTCACCCAAATAGGGTACCGACGAATTATTCATGATATCTGAATTATCCATAAGGGCCCTGAAATCCTTCAAGGTTGTTGGAACGACTAGTTTCTTATCAGACTTCAGGTCAAGAAATTCTTCTTGGCAAGCGGTAAAGAACAATATCGCAATGAGGCCTACAATAACCGGTATATTTCTATTTTTCATCTTTTTGTGCGTTAAAGGTTAACCTGAATACCAAAAGAAGTGATCCTGCCGGGCAGAATATCCAAACCGGGGTAATCGGGGTCCAAGTCCGATTCCCCGGCCTTCCAGATCAGTCCTATGTTTGATATATTCATAAATATGCGAACTTTTTTTACTGACAGGCTCCGAAAGTGTATATCATTCATATCATACCCTATGATAACATCCTGTAAACGTATATGATCTCCTTTCTCAATCAGTACTTCTGATTTATTGTAAACCGTTTCCCTGGACGAGTTGGAAGAAACAGGAAATGAAGGCACATTGGTTTTCAGTTCATCCCCAGGCTTCTGCCACCTCAGCAGATAATCCGTGTGCCCCTCCCATGAATCGAAGAGCTCTTTATAATTGATCGAGATCCGCCTGAAATTATACCCTGCTTTCCAGGTTATGTTTACGCTTGCGGTAAAATTTTTCCAGCGGAAGTCATTACGTACCGCACCAAAAAAAGGAGGCATGGATACACCTGAATTGATAAGGCCATCAAAAGACAGGCTATTTATGTATTTGCTGTAAGCTGCATTATCATGGGTGATTTGCCCATCTATTTCTACTTGTGGATCCCCAGTGCTGGGGCTCAGCCCATGCCATGGCAAACTATAAAGCTGATCCAGAGAGTAACCTTCCTTTGGAAGGACTGCCGAGGATAAATAGGAAGCTGTATTGGCCGAATGGTCTACCTCATAATTCGTCACCTTATTTTTTACAAGGCTGGCAAGTATTGACGTCGTCCATTTGATTTCTTTATCGGCATTACGGGTAACCAGCTCGATATCAAAACCCCTGGTGTTCAGGTTGGCATAATTGGTAAAATATTGAAGCAAGTCTTGACTGTCCCAGCCCGAAGTAGGATCGGTCAAAGAATTTCCTATCAGATCGATCCCATTTTTATTATAATAATCCACACTTGCCGATACCTTATTCGAGAAAAGTACCATATCCAACCCTATGTCAAATATCCCTATTTTTTCCCACCTCAAAGATGGATCACCCGGATTACGGATTACAGCTTGGGTGAGCCCGGTGGTCCTGTCAGTAGAATACCGGGCTACGACTTGGGCCGAAGATGCCTTCCGGGTATTCCCGTTGTATCCATAGGTCGCCCGTACCTTTAGTTTATTGATTGCCGGGATATGGAGAAAAGGTTCTTCGTGGAGCAGCCAGGCAAGCCCACCAGACCATAAAGGAACGCCCTTTTGATTTGTTTTTACCCCGAAGTAGTTAGACGCATCCCACCTGGCACTTCCGGAGGCGATGTATTTGCCGAGGTATGTATAGGAAGCATTTGCATAATACGAGAGGTACCGGTCCGTAAAATGACTTAAACTTGCCGAAGGCGGGCTAATGCTCCTGTTTAATCCCCTCGGATTGGTGGGGTAGCGGCCGACATAATCAACGTTTTGCTGGAACGTCAGGATATCATCGTCATACCCATACAGGGAATATTGGTTTCCCTCGGTGACATGCTGCCGTAATTCCGTCCCGGCAAGGGCCGAAAGGTCGTGATGGGCCCCGAATTGTTTGTTATAGTTAAGCTGTACCCTTCCAGAATGGGTAGTTAAATGGCGATCGTCTGAGTGCAATATGCCACCCTGCGGAAAAGGAGATGTGCCATCATCTTGCAGAAACTGGTTGACCATGTCACGGACGGCATAACTTTCAGCATGGTCTATGACCCTGCCGAACCGATCTTCTTTAAAGTACAGATAATTGACGTCAAGATCAAAGCTGTTAAGTATATTAAACTTTAGTCCCGCGGCGATTTTTATGCTTTGCCCTTCTTCGCTGCTGTTAAGCAGGCTTTTCTCCTGTAGGGGGCGATACGCCCAGTCCAGCAAACCCATTAACTGCGCATTGTCGACATAGATTGACCGCACATAATTTTTGGGGACCGACAGGAAGTTACCTTCTTCATCGATCAGTTGGGCATAGGGATAAATAGCAGATTTACCCAGAGGGTTGAGGTTTGAAAGATATAGGCCATTATTCTCCGCTTTATAACGGTCAAAATCAATACCCACGGTAAGCTCAACGTCTTCCACAGGCATATAGGTATTCCGTGAATTGAGCGACAAACGTCTGGTTTTGAAACCCTTTATGGATCCTTTTTCATTGTTTAAGCCTCCTGAAAAATAAAAACGGAACCTATCAGAACCACCGCTCATACTCAACGCATGCTGCTGATCAAGGCCGGTCTGGTAGAGGTATTCCGAAGCTTGCCGCCTTATATCTAATCCCTTCAGCCGGGCGATTTCCCCGGCGAGCTGCTCTGGGCTAATCATGCCGTCACGTTCTTTGATGAAGAGTTCAACGGTTGGGGACAGTGCAGTCCAGTCGTTTTCGGCATAATTCCCCCTGCTAAATAGTTCACGTTCAACTTCGATAAATTCAGCTGCTGGAATAAATCGGGGACTGTAAAACAGGTCCGGATGTTCCTTTATCCGTACACTTGAAGAATAATGGACCTTCACAGGCTGATTGAATTTTCCCAGCTTTGAGTCAATCACTATGACACCGTTTCCGGCCCTTGCACCCCATATGGACGCTGCCGCAGCGTCCTTTAATACCGTCACGGATTCGACGTCATCGGGATTGATGTCCCCAATATCCCCTTCATAGGGAAAGTTGTCAAGGACAATTAAGGGGGCGGTTTCTGCATTGATGGTGCTGAGGCCCCGTACCCGTAACTCGGGCCGGGAGGAAACCGCTATCTTCAGATTTCTTTTATCGAACTGCAAGCTTCCTGTAATACCTTCCAAGCGATTGATAATATTGCCGTCAGGATTGCGGTTGATCAATTCATTGTTCAAATGGAAAAACGAGCCCGTCGCTCTTTCCTTGGATAGCTGATAATATCCCGTTGAGACCACCACGTCCCTCAAAAGGTTATCCTCGGACTGAAGGTATATGTTTAACGGTTTGGTTGAACCGGGACCAATGGGGATACGCTTCGGTTTATACCCTACGCTGCTGAACGACAGGGTGTCTCCAGAATTTGCTACCGAGATGCTGAACAATCCTTTTTCATCCGTAACGGCCACCGCGCGGGAAGCCGTAACAGTGACGCCTTCCAAAGCCTCTTCGGTAAGTCCGTTCCTTACCGCGCCGGTTATTTCCCGGGTCTGCCCTGATGACATTTGTGGTTCCAATAAGGTGAACAAGGCTAGAACCAGAGGAATAATGATATTTTTCCTTATGTATAATTTTGCCATATATTTAATTTTTAAGAGTTTCTCTAACAAGCAACACCTTTTTTTCGCGTCCCGTTTTTTCTTTTATTCCGGAACGAGATATTTCTTCTCTCTGTAGCTGTATACTGATACCATAATACAGGTTGAGGAATTTCGCCAGGTCCTGTTGTGCCAGTTGCCACAACTGATCTTTGGAAAGTGCTTTACTCACTCTCAGGGTATACGATTTGCTGTATTCTTCCCAGTCTTGTGTTGACCGATCAGGACCATTTTCCCTTGCCGTGTAGTTTATTGCCCGCGCCAGCGAGTCACTGACCAACAGCTGGACAGTATCTGTGCTAAATACCGTTTTCAACATATTCACGATGCTCGTGTTGATCAAGAAAACAGACGATGTGTCCCTGTTGGGGGTAAACGAAATATAAGAGGGTGCACCATTGATATGGTCCGTCAATACCGAAACGACCAGTGGACGTACCCCTTCAAGGTTTAAAACATCAGGCTTATCCTTATTGAAGTGCAGCAGTTCGAATTTATTTTCCACGATTCCCTTCCCGTTCAGGAAATCCCGTATAAACTCCTCGTTGGTATACCTTGAATCTGTGATAGCCTCTACCTTACCCTTGTTGATCCATACAACATGGGGAACGGTCCTATGGGGAAACAATGCCGTTAAGATATCTCCATCAATTACGGAAGGCAAATGCCATCTCTTCTTTTCCAGAAATGCACGTACCTTGTTTCCTTTTTCCTTGCTAACAGGAAGTAAGAACAAGTCTTTCAAAAGATCATCTTGAAGTGTGTTTAATTTATCCAACGATTTTATACAGCTCCCACACCATGTCGCCCAGAAGTCCAGGATAATGAGTTTTCCTTTGTAATCATTCAGTGTTACGGTGGTGCTCCCCTCCTGCCCTGCTTTCACCATCTGCAAGGGCAGGTTCCACAAAGCATCGGGGATGGTATCCCCGATCTTCAGTGGCTTGATTCCCTCAACCGCCCCTGCGGCAGGCCCCGCTTCCGGGGAGGAAGCGGAGACCTGTGCTCTGGAGCAGACACATGAAACTAAAACGACGATCAATGTGAGAAATAGCTTATAAAATAGGTGTATCATTGGCTTGGGTTTCGGGCATAGCCCTCCCTTTGAGCGTAAAGTTTGCTTCATAGTATGAATTAAGAATACTTGATTTAAAAATTGAAATGGTATTGCTTGCCGTCTTACGATGCACAAAAGCTCCTAATAGCATTAAAGGCGCTACTGAACTCAATTTCTTAGATGATGTTCGTTTTAATATCTAATCATACCGTAAACAAATATGGCAACATAACCCTTACTTGGTATGAGTAGACCTATATCCAGCCTACGAGCCCATTGAAAATAATAAGGCATGCAACGGCAATTTGTCCCATCAGGTTAGGTAGGATTCTCGGGGAATTTTGGATAAAGGATATCGGAAGCACAGAAGCCGGGGGATAAGAGCTGAAGGTTCATAAAACCAAGTCTGCACCACCTTTTATGTTGCAAATACATATTGACGCGTACGTTTTTTTTTCGTGGTTCCATGCTTTTTTAGTGTTTGCACAGGAGAATTATATCGCCACCCCTCTTATTCATGTAACAACCCATCCGCTTCTATTTTCTGCTTCAACAAGCTGCTGTTTCGACCGCCTTCTGATCAAAGATAAACAATCAACTTTAAATTTACAAATAAAATTTACAATTTGTCACGATATGTTGTTGTCCATTTGCTGTATGGACACTATATATTCAACGGTAATTGGCACCAATGTAAAAGAATTAAGGGATGCCATAGGTTTATCGCAGCATTACTTTTCTCTTCTCTTTGGTGCTTCGCGGACAACTCTTACCAATTTAGAATCGGGAAACATGGAATCTAAAACGTCTTTGCTTGAAAGTATATTGGCGTTTACCGGCCTGGCAATGGAAGCACTGTCAAAGGAAGATTTCCGCCCACCTGATAACATCCGTGAAGAATTGACGGAACGTTATAAGCATGAGCCTGCCATTTATGTTATTCTGAGTGCCGAGCCTACTATAGCCTACGGTATTAAGTACAGATTGTTAAAAACGAACTTTCTAGATACCCCGAAAGAAACGAAGCAAATCAGGCAATTTTTTGAAGATATAGGCTGGAAATTCAAGGGCAACTCCTTGCATATTGCTCTGAAAAGGATGCCAGAGCTTATAGAGATCCGTCCACATCCCACGAAAAAAAGGACGAATGTGTATGTAAGGAGGAAAAAACGATAGAAAGCCTGTTGGCTTTTAGCTGTTAAAGGATTATACTAATTTATTTTTTCTTAAGGGAAGCACGTATCTTTTTAACGAAATCAAGCGTTACCTCGGCAACCTCGGCAATCTGCTCGTCTGAGAGGCCAAGCTTCACAATGAGGTTCTCTACTACCTCTGCTTTCCCTTTAGCTTCACCCCGACGGTATAGGGGATCTTTTTCTTCCTTGAAATATTTTGTGATCGTTTCCATCGCTTCTATGAATTTAATATCCAATTTACGTAATTGTGCCAATACCCGCAACTGTTTAAAATAACGGCTCTCAGCAAAATCACCTCCATTCCCTTGGACCCCGCTCAGAATGTTCCGCAAAGCCACTTCCACGGGGTCTGTAGCAATTTAGCCAATATTCCCAGCATTTTCTCCTCGGGAAGATCAGATTTCAGAAAAATCCTGTAATTGACCTCCGAAAACAATACCAGCTGGTAACTGTACTTAAGCTTCTCTTGGTTAATGCCGGTGGACATCTTTGGTCTCCCATAACCTAGAAAAAGCACAAATTGACAATATCAAGACCCAACAGGTTCTTGATGATCCCAGGCAATGGAACTTCCATATTCTCACGGAAAATCTTATCATATTGGTTACGCTGGCTTTTCTTGTCTGACATCGCCTCATGCTTTGGGAAATTGTTTTACTTGAAGACAAAAATAGTGAAAATAATTAATTGTACTAATATTTTTAGTATAAATATTTATCCCATGCTACTTTGGAAATCTAACACGAAACAAAGGAATCTGATTAAAACTTATCGGACAGACGGCTCAGAATTATAGGGTACTTCTTTGTAGACTTTATTCAGTGCAATGATCCACGGAACGATAAAGGGTGAAAAGGAAAGGATTATAATGGGATAAAAGTAGAATGCTACAAATATAACGATGATATAGCTGATCAGAAAGCTGAATGGGATAAAAAAAAGAAGGAGATAAAAATACCGGGGCTTTATTTTCCTTAAAGGATATAATGCGCAGACCCCCAGGTGTGAGATCAACAAAACAATCGATACTATCTGAAAATCTCCCGAACGAAAAAATATCACAAAAATGTCCATTTCCCTTTTTATTATATTTACGGACAGGTCGGCACATAACCCCAAGATGAAGCTACTTATAATCATGATGGCCAATAACTTGGATAATTTCATGGGTTGTTTTTAAATTATTGGTTGATGAGCAGTTAGACCACAAATCTTCAATTCCTTACTTATATTGATAAAGTTTTATCAATGTCTTAATTGAGGCATCAACCAGCTTTTCGGCACCCCCAGGGGAAAAGCGGGCACTTTCAACTTCATATCCGCCTTCGGGAAAAGCTTTTTGATTGGGCATGTAACTAATGGTGCCATTGCCGGATTGTTCATTGACAACAGTAAAGGGAAAGGGGGAGTTCTGCTTAATAGCAAGTCCTAATTCTACGAATGAATCACCGGGAAATCCTACCAGCGCGACTTGATCTCCCAATACCAATGCCTGTACTTCACTTTCAAGTGCGCGCTTGCCTTTGAGCATCGGTATGGTGGTTGTAGATGCATGTCTTTCTTGTAGGTCCTCTTCTCTCCCAACGATGTCAAGGAGCCGCCATGCTTTTACAATATCAGCGAAAGGGGGGCAGATCCTGCTTTTCCAGCTGGGCGAATATACCCTGTGCCCAAGTCACTTCGTCTTCGCTAATAGATGGTACAGGGATTTCAACGATTTGCCTTCCTGCTGCTATCCTGTCTACTGCTATCGCACGAAGGGTCGGAAGTGCACTTAACACTTTGCCGGCTAAAATGGTTCCGATACGTTTTGATTCTTCAAAGCCTTCTAGTTGATGTTGCCGAGTTACATCGATGTGGTTAATATTGCCGGAAGTACCATTACTGTAAACGGTGATCATTTCTTCTCCTTTAACTTGGGCAATCGCTTCGCATACTACGCCGGGGAAATCTGCCGAGAAATGGTCACCTCCGATAATCGCGGGATGCAAGGCAAAATTGATAAGTAAGGCAAGGGGCTTGGAGTCTTCCAACGATTCAGCATAAAGCATAGAAATGTCTGGATCGATGGGCCCGGCAGGGCGAACGATTTTGGGATTCATACGCCCGGATTGGTTCTGAACGTACCGTCATCTAACAGGAACCGGCGATTGAAGTTAACCGAAGTTTCCTGAACGGTGCCGACCGATAAGCGTGCGGGCTGAAGTTTATCCACTGCTTCTTGTACGCTCTTTGCGATCATCTGGGGAAGGCTTTTATGATACGCCTGACTTTTCTGTTTGGGTATTCCACCGATAACGTCCCAAAACAGGGGATTTAATTGCGGACCTGCATGGGCATGAATAGCTGATAGAATGATATTCCCTGCAGGGATACCAGTGGTCTGTGCAATAAGATGGCGGGTTTTTAATACGATTTCATGGGGAATGCTGATGAGGTCGACGGCGATAAAGGCTGCTTTCACACCTTTTTGTTCAACAACGAGTGTCCTGGCATATAGGTCGTCATGTACACCTTTGGCTATGGCCATGCCGTAAGAATTTCCCATAATACTGCCAATGGGCGGGGTAATTTTGTTTTTTGCCGCACCTACCTGCAGGGGAGCTGATGTAACTGATGGGGATTGGGCCTTTAACGTTGCCATAAGCAGTAAAAGGCCGGTAATGAGTAAGTTTGTTTTTTTCATTGCTGAAAGAGAGGTTAACCATTTCACATTTTTTCTCAACGATTTCAGAATGAAGTTATTAAATATTCATGATATATAGGGACTTAACCTGATTCTCTTACTCAAAATCGGGCTTATGCAAAGAAAACTGTGTTTATTGATGGATTTATTTGAACAACAGTTCGCGGGGGAATCAACAATATAAACCCCCGTTCATGGATCAACGCGTGACGGTTAGGTTCAACTTGCCGGAAACCAATTCAATATGACAACAACCAAAGGTGACGATGTAATTTGCGAGGACGACTTGATGATCACCGATATAGCCCTGAAAACGGAGCGACGTGTTTTTGAAGGCGGGAATGTATTTTTCATCATTATCGCCAACTAGGGGATAACGGCCTAATTGCCGAAAGATATTCCACTCGTGATCATTGTATTCTCTCGTTATGTCCTTGCGATCCATTATGCGGGTTACTTTTAGTCGGTCGAGGGCAACTGGTTCATCGTTTTGGTCCACGATGCTAACGCCGATCGATTGCAACATCTCGTTACAAGCGACCTTCCCACAATCTTGCTTATTTTCGGCACCGGACTCTTTTTTGCTGCAAGAGATGGTAAAGGCAATCAAAAACAGGTAGAAGAGGAATATTCTTTTCATGAAGACTGGTTTTGTATAAGACGAGGTGTGACACCGTTTCGCTACGTTTGAGATTCCGTCGCGTAATTGTCCAGCATTCGCAATGTAAAAATATGGGTATTTATCATTTACCGATCGGCAAATTCTTTCTTGATGGCACGTTCGACACGTACCAATAGAATGATTACCCCGGCGATCAGGAGCGCCAATCCCAAATAGATTGCGGTATTGTGCCCGATCGTAAAAATCACACCGATAAAGGAGCTTATGGTTAACAGGGCGCCTAGCTTTATCATTTCCTTTGCAGCATATTTTTGCGCAAAGTCCCAACGTTCCTGGCTTGTCATGGAACTAGGTGTTCGGTACCCATACAATCCATTTATTTTCTTGGGAGGAAATTTCAAAAGGAGAAAGCCGACAATTATAAAGATCGGTCCGGTTATAAAGGGGGTAGTCAATAACGAATTTGTCATTTATTTACGTTTTCATTTTGGCAACAATTAAAACGACAAGATATAAAATTTCGGGCTATTCATAAGCTTTATTTAGTACATTGGGTATAGAGATCGATGCGATAATGTCATCAAATCGGTATTGAATATATAGATAAGGGTCACTAATCTTTACACAACACATGTTCGGGGCAATCTACCCGAAGTTCATTATTTTTTAATGGCTTGTTAAGTAACTGGCAATAATGTTTTTCCCCTTCATGGTTTTGCAAGTAGTGCGCACAGGTGTAGCACATTCTTTGTATGGTAATTATTCCCGTTTTGGTCAGGTGATGAATGATCTCGCTTAGGCTAAGCAGGAGCTTCTCTTTATCATCATCGCGCATCTTATCAAGAGGAGGGGTCAATTGCTGGGTAAACAGCGAAGTATTTTCGGCGACGGATTTTCCTTTCTCTGTAAGGTTGATGGTATAACTTCTTGTATCAGGACCTCCGTATACTTTACTTATCAGCCCCTTTTGTTCTAGCGTTTTTATCGTTTCACTTATAGTAGCTTTGGCCATATTAAATTCACCGGCCAGGTAGCTTACAGTTCTTTTCTCTTCGCTATGAAAAGCCAAAAATATCAAAACTTGCACCTGTATAGGGCTCAGGGAAAATTCTTTGCTTTCTTGCCACAGCAAAACTCTAAAAGCCTGCGAGATTCTTTCAAGCGATACAATTATTTTACTATTTGTACTCTGGGTCTGTAGACCTAGGTCAAAATCAGATTTATTGATATCCATGTCAAACGGATTTGCCCCACAAAGATAGGATACCTAACGATGTGGGGCAAATTTTTAACCTTTCACATCGGCTATGGAAGCGCCGAAGTTAAGGTGAAGGACATTGCCGGTGGGGGTGACTAAAGCCGGAACAGATTTTACGCCTGCTTTTTCTGCCTCTCCAATTCTGCTGCGATCTTCACCAATGTGCACTACCTCTACCTTGTCGGCGCCAACAAGGTCTATGATATCATGTTCTGCACTTGTGCATACAGGACATCCTGCGTGATAAAAAATTGATTTAGCCATTTTTATAATGTTAAGTTTAAGGCACTATTGCCAAGACGAATATAGTTAGGATTCCTAACTATACCAAATTAGGACATTAAATTTTTTTATTCCCTGATGAACTCACTTAAAAATCATGGTTTTTGGGGATTGTTTTGCTTTTTGAAAGCGACTAATTTTACCTTCATAATAAGCGGATGCCGAAAAGCTTGAAGAGAGTAGGCTAAATTTAAATTACAATACCAATGATGACGAACCAAATGTTAGAAAATGCTGGCTTGACCCTGTTAACAGCAGAAGAATGTGTAAAGACTGTAGGTGGAACTACAACAAAGAACACTTTTAGAGGTGCTGATGGAAATTTTTATACTTCTATCAAAACAGTGACCAATGGACAGACAAGTATAACGGTTAGACCTGCTACATTGCATGAAGCTGGAATGGCAGAAATTATGGAAACATTAGCGAAATAAGAGTAGAATAGGGATCATTTCCATGAATGAAATGATCCCTATTTTTATCTCCACATTAAGCCCCCCATCTACCTACCTCATCCATTCGCTTGTTGATCCCATAAGCGATAATACAGGCCGCGCTTGGCAATTAAATCTTTATGTGTGCCCGATTCCTTTAGGGCACCTTCCTCCATAACCAGAATTTCATCTGCTTGCCTGACGGTACTCATGCGATGGGCTATCTGGATAATGGTTTTTCCTTGTTCAAGAAAGGTAGCCAATGCCTCCTGAATACATCGCTCGGAAAAACTGTCAAGCATGGAGGTGGCTTCATCTAAGATCAATATTTCTGGTTGACGGTATAATGCCCGGGCGATGGCTAAACGCTGCCGCTGCCCCCCAGAAAGATTTTGACCATTTTCTCCCAATAAGCTATATAAGCCATCGGGCAACTTTTCAATGAAGCTGTCCATACCCAATGAGGTGCAGATTGCTGTAACGCGGGCAATGTCGGGCTCTGTGTCTCCAATACTGATGTTCTCTAAAAGGCTGGTGGCAAAGATATCAACTTGTTGGGGAACAACGCCTACCACTTTTCTAAGGCTTGCGCTGCTAAGATAGCGAATGTCGTACTGACCGATACTAATGGTGCCCTGCTGGATGGTATAAATACGTTGAATGAGTGATAAAAGGGTGGTCTTCCCCGAACCGCTCTCTCCTACTACAGCGGTCATTTTGCCTTTTCGGAACTGTAAGTCCAACTCCTTAAATAAGGGAGGCCGCGAACCATATGCAAAAGTTACGGCTTTGAAGTGGATGTCTCCAATTTTATCGGGAGTCAGCTCAAATTTATCTTCACCTTGGTCTTCTTGCTCGAGGTCCATGACATCGAATAACCTGTCTGACGCAATCAAGGCGTCTTGGAGAACTTTGTTCATCCCAATGAGATTGGCTACGGGTCCGGAGAAATAACCAATGATAGCGTAAAAGGAAAGTAATTCGCCTGGCGTAATATGTTTATTAATTACAAAGTTAGCGCCCACCCATAGCAAAGCAAGAACCTGAAGACCATTGATTAACGCGTTTGAATTGCCAATCCACAGCATGTTGATACCCGATCGATATACAGCGTTGAGGAACTTGATAAAGCGGCTTTCCGTTTTGGTGCTCACATAGGTTTCCAGTCCGAAACGCTTAACTGTTGCCGCTGCGTTGATGCTTTCGACCAATTGGGATTCCAGTTCTGCTGCATTTTCCATTAAGCGGCGCTGGGTGCGTTTATGCAACTTATCGGAAATGAAATAAAGACCAACATAAGCAGGAATAACGATAAGCATAATAACAGCTAATTTCCAATAATAGGTAAACATGAGCAGAAAGGAGAATATGAGTATAAAAATATTCACCCCAAAGGAAATGAGCACATCGTTGATAAACAAGCGGATTTTGGTGGCGTCATTGATCCGGGAGATGATTTCGCCGGTGCGCATGGAGTCAAAAAAGGTCTGCGGAAGATGGAAGAGGTGTTTATAATAGCCCAAAATAAGGCGTGCATCGATCTGTTGACCGACATGGATGGTCATAATGGTCTTCGTGTGACTGATCAGGTATTGGCATGCCAATATGACCAACATGACGATGCCCATGAGGTTGAGCAAGCCTATATTGCCTTCAGGGATGACGTTATCGATGATTTTTTGCAAAAAAATCGATACTGACAAGCCAAGGATGGTATAGATCAGGGATCCGACCAGTACCTGGATCATATTGCTCCTATGGGGTTTTAATAGATAGGCAAATCGGCGGAAGACGCTCATCTTCTGATTTCCCTGCCTGAAGTCAGAGGTGGGCATGGCTAAGACAAGGACACCGGTCCATTTTCTTTCAAAGTTTTCCCATGGCATGTGATGCATCCGACCATCGGCGGGATCCATGATCTTTATGTAATCTTTCTTTACCTGGTAAATGACTACATAATGGAGCAAACCATTTTCAAGGGATAGATGGGCAATTGCGGGCAGGGTGATTTTATTGAGGCTCTCCATGCTTCCTTTTACCCCGTGGGTTTCGAATCCAAGCTTATTCATCGCTTGAATTAAACCTGTCACATTTGCCCCTTTTCTGTCTGTAGCCGTAAATTGGCGAAGTTTCGCCACAGGAAGCCTGAGCTTGTAGTGAGCTGCGATAGAGGCGATGCATGCGGCACCACAATCACTGACGTCATGCTGTTTTATAGTGGTTCTAGACATGTTAGTCAATTATTTCTAATAGTGTTATAGCGGTAGGTTTAGCCTGCGGTCGATTTACCGAATATCCATTGAGAGAGGGACCGTTCACCGAGGCGAAACTGCGCCTCTAAGGCCATTCCTTCTTTAAGAGCACCGGTATAGCCATTGGGCAGTTGAGGATTTTGGGAGGTCAATGAACAGCGTACAACAAAGAAAGGGAGACCGGTGTCGGTGCCGACCTCACATGGGATATGCGAAACAATGCCCTGCACTGTACCCCATAGTTGATTACCATAAGCATCAAAATGTATCTCGACTTCCATTCCTTTTTTAATGAGATCGATATCTGTCGGCTCCACATACACCAAAGCAAGCAAAAGCGGATCAGTGGAAGGGTCGGCTGCGATTTCATTGTCATGCGAAGCTACTGCCAGCACACCATGCGAGTGGATAATTATAGGTACCTTGATAAAGAATGATGCGATAAAAGAAAGGATAGTTAACCCTAGTACAAAAAGGTATAAATATTTGCCTTGTATATGATGTTGCCTGAAATGATCATAAAGCGTATCGTTCATGACCTGCGGCGGAAAGATATTACTGGTTGACTTCATGCTTTCGTTCTGTTCCATCGGTGTTGTTTTGGGACTGCGCCAAATATACTGTCAGGCTCCTTATCCGACAATCCCGAAAAACCATGAAATTTAAGCTTTCTGCTAGTTCAAATTGGGGCCTAGCGGACAGTAAATCCAACTATTCCTTGGAGCGAGGATAAATCGCAATTTATTTTAACACTTTTATTTGTAATTAATCTAAATAAGCATACCTTTGGAAAAAATTGAGCCGCACTGGTGGAACAGCGCGGCTCGCCCCAAAGATTGGGGTTGCCCTTAAACTCACATTTAAAAAGCAATGCAAATTAAACATTTTTTTCTATTGGCTTTGCTATGCGCCAGTAGTATTTTTACAAAAGCCCAAAACCCAGGATCTGTAGGTGGGCAATTAAAAAACCAAGCCGGAGAACCAATTCCGTCCCTCACCATAAAACTAGCTAATACTGAACTTCTCGCCATTTCAGACAATTCGGGAAACTTTGTTATTAAAAACATACCCCCCGGCCGACATACCTTACTGATCACCGGCATCGGATATAAATCCCAGCGGAAGGTTATATCCGTCAGCGCAGACAAGAAGACGAACCTTTCCTTAGTGCTTGAGGAAGATGCGATTACCATGGAAGATGTAACCGTTGTAGGGCGGTCCCTCGTTCAAGAAGCCAACCGCCAAGCCTTTAACGTTACTGCCGTAGACGCAAAAAAGTTATACAACACAACGCTGGACCTGGCCGGGGCATTGGATCGTGTTGCCGGCATACGGATCCGCGAATCGGGTGGGGTGGGATCTAATTTCAACCTTTCTTTAAATGGCTTTTCAGGAAACCATGTCAAATATTTTATCGATGACATTCCGATGGACAATTTCGGTTCTTCCTTTCAGATCAATAATATCCCAATCAATGTTGCAGAACGTTTAGAGGTCTACAAAGGAGTGGTTCCGATATGGCTCGGTTCTGATGCCTTGGGTGGAGCGATCAATATCATTACGGGTAACCGTAGTCGCAATTATATGGATATCTCCTATTCGTATGGCTCGTTCAATACGCACAGGACAGTAATTAACGCTGCCATGACAAGCAAAAACGGCCTCACCGCACAAATAAGCGCTTTTCAGAACTATTCAGACAATGATTATAAAGTCAGGGTAGATGCCGCGGATATTAATACGGGGGCTTACACACCGAATGCTACACTGCCTCGTTTCCATGATGTTTATCATAATGAAACTTTAATTGCGAATGTTGGGGTTGTTGACAAAGCCTATGCTGACAAGCTACTTTTAGGGATTACTTTAGGAAAGAATTATAAAGAGATCCAAACGGGGGCACGGATGGTATCTGTATTTGGGGGTTGGCACCGCCGTGGCAACATCGTTATGCCGACCTTGAAATACAAGAAAGACGATCTTATCAAAGGGCTCGACCTCACTTTCAACGCGAATTACAACTTAGGGAGCGAGCAGAATATCGATACACTCAACGTTCGGTACGACTGGCTTGGTAACCACAAAGAAAATGGTTCAAACGGGGAGCGGTCGAGAAGCCTTTACAAATACAAGAACAATAATGGGTTGGCCACCGCCATGTTGAACTATCGGATCAATGAACGGCAGACCATTGCGGTAAGCAATGTTTTTAACACGTTTAACCGAAAGGGAAGCGATCCTTTGAACCCGGAGATTGCGCGAAACGAACAACCGAAAAAGACGCAGAAAAATGTGCTCGGTTTTGGGTATAGTTACAATGTCGAGGAGTTATGGAGTACGTCGGTATTTGGTAAATACATTATCCAGAACAGCAGCAGCGGCCCTTCAAACAACAATGCGGTAACAAAAAGACTGGGTTATGGTTTGGCAGCTACTTATTTTATTACGCCGACATTGCAGCTAAAAACATCGTATGAATTAACCAACCGCATGCCTGGTGCACAGGAAATTTTTGGGGATGTGGAAAATCAGGAAGGCAATCCTGATTTAAAGCCGGAACAGAGCGATAATGTGAATTTAGGTTTGAGTTATGGCTTTTCGGTCAACACTGACCATAACCTTCTGTTCAATGCAAATGCGATATACCGCTACTCAGACAACTTTATCTATAATCGTTTGAATAATAACCAGTCGAAATTGGTGGCTGACAACCGCGAAGGGGTCAGAACAACCGGTGTGGATGGCGAGATCAGGTATTCTTATAAAAAATGGCTGTCAATAGGCGCCACAATGACCTATCAGTATTTGGAGAATATGCAAAAGTACGAGCCGGGTTATACAGGGGTAAGTCCGGTGTACAAAGATCAGATGCCAAACATTCCTTATTTATTCGGGAATGGGGATGCCACGATAACCCTGACGGATCTCGGTGGAAAGGGCAACACCCTCAACATTGGTTATAATTTGCTGTATGTACATGCTTTTTATCTGTACTGGCCAAGTCGTGGAGGCGATAAGCTGGATATTCCCGAACAATTAAGCCATGACATCAATGTGGTATACAGCATGCGCAATGGGCGGTACAACATCGGATTGGAAGGCCGGAATCTTACCGACGTCCTGCTGTATGATAACTTCAGCCTGCAAAAACCGCGACGTGCCTTTTATTTGAATCTACGCTATTTCCTTAACTAACAAAAACAAATAATCATGAATCTAAAAGCTATACCCGCGCTGCTACTGGCAGCTAGTATTTTCTCATCATGCTCAAAGGATAACGGGGGACCGGGTACTCCAGACAATCCGGGCAATTACATTCTCACTGTGACACCCGCGGCTTCGACCGGCGTGGCCGATTACCTGCTTACGGCGAGCTCCTTGGAGAGCGGAACCATTTCTACCGCAGGCAATGGTGTTGAACAGGATGGGACCTACCGTTACTATGTCACCCACAATAACAAATTTTTCAGTATGTTATACGGTCAGGGTAATCCCGGTGCGGTTACGGCCTATGACATCCGGGACGGAAAACTTAACAAGCTGACGAATTTCCAGACCGAAACCGTGCAGGCATTTGCTCCGGTAAAAGACGATTTATTGCTGTTCAAGATATCGAGGAACTTAGAGACGCCGAATTCGACATGGTACAAAGTGAATACCAATAGTCTCCTCATCACTTCTGAAGGAACTACCAACACACTTGAGTTGACCGGAAATGGTGAGCTTGCCCACTTCAGCTGGTTAACACAGGTGGGTGATAAGGTTTTTGCCCCCTATTTCTGCATCTCAGGCCGAAATTTTTCTACCGCTTATCCCGACAGTGCATGGATTGCCGTATTTAATTATGCTGACATGACACTTGACAAAGTGATCAAGGATGATAGAACGAGCTTCATTGGACGCTATTTTACAGACGGTCTAGCGGTTACTGACAATGGTGATATCTACGCGTATTCTTCTTCGGTAGCAGTAGATGCTGAAGGAGAAATGAACTCAAGCAAACCTTCGGCGATTACCCGTATTAAAGCCGGAACAACGGAATTTGACCAATCTTATTTCTTCAATTTTGAGACCGCCAGTGATGGGATGAATATTACAGACTGGATATACATCGGGAACAATACCTTTATTGTCAATGCGAATGTCAAAGCTGATAAAGGTGCCTATTCTACCGGAACAACCGTTGGTATTGTCAATGTAGTCGATAAGACTTTCAAGAAAGTGACCGGATTGCCGGATGTTGCAGACATCAATAGCATGACCACCAATAACTATACTCCTAAAGATGGCAAGACCGGATATATTGGTGTCAACCTCAATAATGGTACCAGCTATGTATATAAAATTGACGCGAATAATCAAACTGCCACGCAAGGATTAAAGGTTGAGGGGGGTACGATTACAGCGATTCAATACCTGAATTAAATCACCTTTAAAACAACCGCGTAGCGCTTATTAATACCAATGAACTACAAATAACCCATTAATAAATTATTACAATGAAAAATTTAACAGTTCTCCTCATTATGTTGGCGGCCTACCTCGGTGGTCAGGAAGTCTTTGCACATGCGGTTTGGATTCAAAGCAATCCAAAAGCCATGAAGAACCAAGCGCATGAAGTGAATATCTTTTATGGCGAATATTCGACCGGGGAAACCGACCCAACGGAAAAATGGTATTCAGACTTGAAAGACCTTGAAGTATGGCTTATTAGTCCCAGTCAGCGTCGTACAAAACTTGTGCTGAAAGATGTTTCCAGTCACCTTACCACCTCCTTTGTCCCCGATGAAGAAGGCTTGTATTACCTGACAACCGTTCATGCCACTAAAGATCTGGGCGGTAAAACCAAGTATGAGTTTTCTTCCATAGCACCTGTACTTTCCGGAAAGGCCAACCCGGTAATTTCGGCACCTTCCCTCCCACTGGCAGTTGTAGCGGAACCGAAATACCATAAAAATAATCGGGTGGTCGAGCTTCAGGTATGGAAAGGACAAGAAGCTTTGTCTGATACGGAAGTAGTGATCATGGGACCCACCGGTTGGGTGAAAAACATACAAACAGATGAAAAAGGGCAAGCCTCCTTTACCCCGCAATGGAAAGGAGACTATGTCATTGAAACCTCTGCGTACAACAAAGAAGCAGGCGAATGGAACGGCCAACCATTTACCCATACATGGCAAGGGGCTACAACCCGTATTATTGTTAAGTAACAGGTGAAGCGTGGTGCCATTCTTGAACAAGAGAATGGCACCCTTATAGAGCTTGACGTGGTACCAAGAGGTGAACACTACCTCTTTCTTTATGGAATTATTTTTTAGAACCATGCCCGCAAACAAGAAATACCTTACCAAATCTCCTTGGCTGAGGATAGCCAAAATAATAGTGGGGGCAGCCGGCGGCTATGTCGTGATGCTGAGCTTCCATTTATTGCTCACTAGGATACTACCACGTGAAGCGGTGGTCGTCACCTCTTTTTTTACGGGCTACATTTTATGGGCTATTCTTTTGTTGCTCGCTTTTCTCGCCAGGAATGTCTGGAAGGTTTGCCTGGTTTATCTTGTTCTCACTCTTTTATTTTCACTCCCTTACCTGATGTCATAAGCAACATGGACAATCGGAAATATAACATTTACTTCCACACCCATACCATCAGTGGAATTATTATCTGTGCACTTCTGTATGTAATTTTCTTTGCAGGTTCTTTTGCCTTTTTCAAAGATGACTTTTCTGCCTGGCAAAAAAATACATCTTATGCAGTGCATAAAGAAACAACGCTTAGGGATTTTAACAAGATACTAGATTCGCTTGCACAGCATCATAATTTAAAAGGGCGTGATTTTGATTTCTCCATGCAACGGCATGGTATGGGTACATACGTCAGTATGTCTTCTTCAAAAGATAGCACATTAAAAAAGAAAACGACAACGGATAAAGCACCAAAGCGGGGAAGAGGGCGCAACAGAAACGACGACTCTGCATTCTTCACGTACGATTTTGCGCAGCAAAAACAAGCGGATTATTCCCAATCGTACGACATGGGTGAATTTTTATACCGTCTACATTTTCTGGCTCAGCTTAATCAGGTCCCCATCCGCTTAGGGGCTCCTTTTGGCTATCTGTTGGCCGGTGTAGTATCTTTTATTTTCCTATTTGCCCTGATTACGGGCTTGCTATTGCATTGGAATAAACTAGTTTCAAATTTCTTTGTATTCCGGCCTTGGAGCAAATGGAAAACAGTGTGGACAGACCTGCATACCGCGTTGGGAGTAATCGGGTTTCCCTTCCAGTTGATCTTTGCCATAACTGGAATCGTATTGATATTCAATACTTTTCTACTGGGTCCTTATACGAAAATCTTATACGACGGGGATAGCAAGAAGTTATATCAGGATTTGGAGTATACCGATGATACGGCGTTCGACTATACCTACCAAACGCTTACGACTCCTTTCAACCTAAATAAGTACCTAGAACAAGTTGAAGAAAAATGGCCTCAAGGTGAGATCACTAAAGTAGCGATCCGGAATTTCGAGGACAACAACATGCATGTGATTGTTCATTCAGAGCCCAAGGATAATTTCGGGTTCTCTGGTTTGGGTAAACTCATTTACCGGGTACGCGATCAGCAGGTTATCTACGAACGGTCGCCCCTGGCACCGTCAACCTACGTAAATAAAGTCAGAAGTATCATATACCATCTGCACTTCGGTGATTTTGGCGGACGGCCGCTACAAATAGTGTTTTTTGTACTGGGCCTAACGGGTTGTGTCGTAATCATCACCGGCATCCTCATTTGGTTGGTTGCCCGGGATAAGAACAATGTGCCTGCTTACAAGCGGAAGTTCAATTTCTGGACGGCGAATATTTTTCTAGCGTCTTGTTTAAGCATGTTGCCAGTAACGGCTTTCACCATGATTGTCTTGTTGTTCTTAGATCAACCCGACCAGTCGGCTATTTACCATTGGTATTTTTACTCGTGGCTAGTCTTGGGCATCTACTTTGTTGTTCGGAAGGATCTTGCACTCACGAACCGCCAAAGTCTTTTCTTATCTGCAGTCACTTGTTTTTTAGTGCCTGTATTCCACGGCATTCAACGCAACAACTGGTTATGGAACACCTTCGAACGGCAGGCCTATGATCTCTTATTTATCGATCTGCTCTTCTTATCCCTGTCCGTGATAAGCTGTATCGTCTTTTGGAAAATGAGGAAACGGCAAAAGATTTAATGGCCGGCATACCATTAAGGTAGGATTTTCATAAAAATAGAAAGATAATTTGTTTCATTCCATTTTTGTATTTAACTTTGAAAATAAAAGTGCTTTCAAATGAAAAAGGAACAGGATTACATTCGGGACATAGCGGAGATACGCTCTATGATGGAACGTTCTTCCAAATTTCTGTCGCTCTCGGGTTGGGCAGGCATTATGGCTGGTATCTATGCCCTAACAGGAGCCTTCATTGCGCATAAAGTATTTGGCTTTACTCCTGATCAAATTGCTTTCCGTTCGATGGATACCGGAAGTTCGCCGGCAAGTTTACAGAAGGTTATTTTTCTGGCACTTGTTGTCTTGGCACTGGCAATAGGAACTGCTTTTCTTCTTTCAGCCAATAAAGCAAAAAAAAGGGGTGAAAACGCATGGAACACATCCTCGAAATTGCTTCTGGCCAACATGGCGGTTCCTTTAATGACCGGTGGGATTTTGATGTTGATCCTATTTTCAAAGGGGTTATTTGGACTAATTGCTCCTTTAACACTCGTGTTTTATGGACTTGCTTTATACAATGCCAGCAAATTCACTTACGAAGATGTAAAGTTCCTGGGATTGATTCAGGTAGCCTTGGGTCTGGCGAGCACTTGCTTTATTGAATATAGTTTGTTGATTTGGGCAATCGGTTTTGGACTTGTCCATATTATATATGGTATTTACATGCATTTGAGGTACGAACGGTGAAAATATCCATCAACGGTTTACATAAGGCTTTCGAGAGCCGCATAAAACTTGGGATCATGTCGTCATTAGCGGTAACTGACGGACTGGATTTCATTGCCTTGAAAGAATATCTGGAGGTGACCGATGGCAACCTTGCAAGTCATCTTAAGGCCTTGGAAAAAGAAAAGTTTATTGAGGTGGAAAAGTCGTTTGTAGGCCGAAAACCTAATACCAAATACTATATTACACAAACAGGTAAAAAGATTTTCACGGATCATCTTAAAACCTTGGAAACTTTGATTAAAGAGCTAACCAGTAAAAAGGATGGTCTAGATTAAGCTATAGGCATGACATTTTTTTTTGCTAATATACTTTGATAATCAAAGTTCTTTTGTTTAACTAAAATTAAAAATAAACCAATTGATTATGGAACAGATGAAAAGCAGTATACAGCGTCACTTAAATCACCCCCAAGAACTTGAACGATTGTATCGAATGAACAGGCTATATTTCAAAAGGGAGTTCAATAGACTTTATCCGGAACTCGAGGGCAATGCAATCGCCAATACTTGGAATGAACGTTTGAATTATGAGACGGATGAAATAAACTGGGGTACACGAAAGGAGGTATTGTTTGTAATTCTGATCGCGCTTGCAGCAGGCATACTTGCAAAATTGCCGGCCTTTTTGTCAATCGATAAAGATTTCTTCTATTCCAGGAACATTGGTTTTATCATCTTCCCCATGTTAACGGCTTACTTTGCTTGGAAGAATAAATTATCAATTGGCAAAATCGCCATTATCACCGGCACAACTTTTATCGGTTTGTTGTTTATCAATTTGTTTCCTGATGTACAAGAAAGCGATACCTTAATGTTATCCTGTCTTCATATTCCCCTATTCCTTTGGTCAATATTGGGTTTTGCCTTTGTCGGCGGAAAACAAAACAATAGGGAGGAACGACTGGAGTTTCTAACCTATAATGGTGAGTTGGTAGTTATCACTACCCTCTTTGTGATAGCAGGTGCTCTCATGACCGGCATTACCATTGGTCTATTTTCCTTGATAGGATTTGACATTGAGGAGTTTTATTTTGAAAATATCGTAATCTTCGTACTTCCCTCCGCGCCAATTATAGGTACTTACCTCGCCCAGGTCAATCCCCAATTGGTGAGCAAAGTTTCGCCGGTTATCGCTAAAATATTCAGCCCACTGGTCCTCGTGATGCTACTTATTTATCTCGCCGCAATGGTTTACGCTGGGAAAAACCCTTATAACGACCGGGAATTTTTACTGATTTTCAATCTGTTGTTAGTTGGTGTAATGGCAATCATTTTCTTTTCCGTTGCCGAAGCATCCCAACCTAAAAGTAAAACGGGAATTGCCGTGCTTTTTCTGTTATCGGCAATCACATTGGTAGTAAATGGCATTGCCCTATCGGCCATTGTGTTCCGGATTTCAGAATGGGGGTTCACCCCGAACCGGACTGCCGTGCTGGGAAGTAACCTCCTCATTTTAATCAATCTGATTGTCGTGGCCACACAACTTTTCAAGGTACTTTCAAAAAAGACGGACATAACCGGGGTTAGTAAAACCATTGCTTTCTACCTGCCCATTTATGTATTATGGACGATCATCGTGACTTTTATATTTCCATTGATCTTTGGTTTTAAGTAGTGACTGGAACAAAATCAATATAGGGCCTCAACTTCGTGTAGCATTTGAACTTTCTTTACGTTTAATGGATAATGGCTTTTAAATATGATACGCCCAATTCTATTCCTTAGCATTTAACGTTATGAAACAATTCTACTCTTTTTTGTTATTTGTATCACTAACCCCTTTATCCTCAGGCGCCCAGAAATTAGAAATTCGTGCTCACTTAACTTCCGGTTTTTATTCTTATAGAGGGGATGGTGCTGAATCGATTTCCCAAATCATTAGTACTACTTCTACAAATAATCCTTACGGTTCAAAGGGAGGACTCAGTTATGGGCTGTCTCTCGATCTTAGGAAAGTTACTAAACATCGTCTTATACTTGGTGCCGATCTAGGATATGAAATGTTGCGCAGTAAGGTTGACTTAAAGTATACTGACGTAATTGGTGATATTGCTTCTTCTTTTGAGGGAAGGACCTATTTAAACAACTCTTTTATCAACCTATTTCCATATTTGGGCGGGCGTTTTACGATTAATAAGCAAAATTTCGATTTAATTGGAGGTCTCGATTTAGGTTATTTACTAAGTTCACGGGAAAAGGGGGATGCAAGATCGGTGGACAATGCTGGCTTTCACATCGAAACTTCTGAAGATCGTCTATCCGTAAGAACAGATTTCAGACCCCGTATTCAATTGTCTACCGATTTTGACAAGATTGGAATCTATGTTGGTTATTCTCATGGTCTGAGAAACTATAAGGCTAATTTAATAGGGCTTGATACCCATGTTTATTCACGCATGTGGCGTGTCGGTTTATCCTATCGCTTGATGTGACTTATGAAGGAAAGCTACACATTTTCCTCCCCACTCGCTTGTTCACTTTGACATCGCCACGATCTTGACCTTGATTTCTGGCTCATACCTTTGGTTTGCCAGACGCAAAGCCAAGCCCGCCCAACCGAAAAGACTTTAAAACAGTGACGGACACCCCTTTTTCGTAGATCGTGCTGACTTTCCCTCTTTATATCATGGTAAAAATGGCATAAAATAGTTTACATAGGGCGATTGGTGTACTATATCCTCTCTAGATTAAACAAACCGTTGGTGGTTCAGACGGCGGACTAGAATTTGTATGTAATCCCTGCGCCAAGGATTTGCTTTACCTGTAAAGCCGGGCGCGTTCCACTTAGGCCGTCTTCTTCATAGGGAAGCAGTGTATTGTCATCATAAATCAATTGTACACCGGCATTCACCGTGATAAAACGATTCACTTTCATCAAAAGGTTTGCCGTATAATCCACATCGACATTCTGTGGATCTTCCAGGTAATTCGAATAAAGTTTTAGGATGTTCTCGAAAGTGATGTTTTCCATGATTTCCTTCCGGTAATATCCGTTGAATGAAGCACCGAACTCAAAACGCGATTTTTCGCCCGGCGTTACACCATAAGCCCCCAAGCCGGATAGGTAGTCGTCTCCCACAAAAACAAAGCGGGCAGCTGCCGGTGACAGGTTAAAATGGAAATTATCGGACTCCTTATATGCCATACCCGGACCAAAACTTAAATAGGCCGGCGCAAAAGCTCCGGAAATAAGCTCTTTCGTGCCTGCTGCGTCATCGTACAAGTAGCCCTTGGTAAATTGCGTTTTAAAATCGGCAAAAAAGGTATAAAGCCATTTTTCTGATGCCATGTAGCCCAACAGGCTGTTGAGACTCACCTGATCGTCATTTTTCCGCCAATCACGATCTTTTTGTTTAGTAAGGCCATAGCCGGCAATAAACTTATTATCCCAACTCCACTTCTCCTTCTTATAATTAAAATCGTAATTGAACATAAGGTTTGCGGCGAAGGCATTCTCACCCCCGGCCGCCCAATTCGAAAAGGAACTTTGATTGATCAAAAACGTATTCTCTCCATGGATACTCCAGGTAGAATCAGATGGGGGCAGGTCTTGCGCATTTGCATTCACTGCGATACATGCAGCACATAAAATAGATAAGATGAATTTCATAGATTTTAGCTTAAGATCAACAAATAAATGTTGATTAGCCACCAAAAACCATTCCATAAGTGCTCTCCTTCATTCTTTTGTGATATGCGTACTTTTACCTTCCTCTGATTTCCAATTTCGTTGGTTTCACTAGACAAGAAGAATAAGATATTTTTTTGTAATTTGCTAACTGTTTTTCAGGAATTACAGGTACCCTAAGCTATTAAAAGCAAATAAACATGATTTCAGAACCCACATATTTGGCAGCAAAAATGGTCTCAACAATGATCAGAGACCACTTTGAAAAACAATATAAACGCAGTGGGCACGGAAACGACCAAGCGGTGCTGATACCTAATCAATATGTGATAGAGGGTGTGATTGATACGGCGTTTTGGGCAAGTCTTCGCCATGAAGAAGGCTATGTGCCTAAAATCTCGGTGGCCTACCTCCCCCCACAAGAAGGGGAAAACAACTTGGTCTTGCAACAGGTTCAGCGTTTAACGCCACATAACTTGGTAAAGCTCTCCCCCGCGGCACTGGAAGCGGGGATCCATCTGGGAATATGGCATGATGAAGATAATTTGTTTATCTGGGGAACCACCCATAATGTACCGGTGTCATGTTTTGTATTGGAAGTAATCGAAGCCGGCTTGTTGGTCATCAAACAGCGGCATAATACAATTGGTGGCAAATTCATCAATGTTGCGGTGCTGAAAGGCAACCAAATTAAATTGGTGGATGAGAAGCAATGGGGAATTGATAAATGTCCGGATATCCTATCGGCATTATTGGGACTGCCTATGCCGGCCTTCAAGGGGAAAGAAATCAATCTGCTGGTAGAATTGGCGGTAGCCATGCGCAGGCACGAGCGGGGAGCATTGATGCTTATTGTTCCTGACAATACCCTCAATTGGATCAATTCGATCGTACAGCCTATCAGTTATCGATTGGATCCGCCCTATGCCTTGATACCGCCAAGTTGGAAAACATCGCAGGAAGAGGCAGAATACCACAGCGGATATGAGGCGCAATTACAACGGGCGATCCATGCCATTGGGGGCTTTTCTGCCATTGATGGTGCTACGGTCCTGACAAGAAATTACCGCCTACTCGCTTTTGGAGCCAAAGTGGCAAGATCAGACGGCAGTCTTCCCGTCGCGCAGATCGTCTTATCCGAACCCATTAAAGATGGGAAACCTGAACTTCTTGACATTACAAAATTAGGGGGAACCCGGCACCTGGCTGCAGCACAATTTGTTCATGATCAACGGGATGCCATGGCCATGGTGGCTTCACAGGATGGCTTGTTTACAGTATTTGTATGGTCTGAAACACTTAACACGGTCCATGCCCACCGTATTGATGCCTTATTGATGTAACCTACTTCGCCAACCTGCCATACGAAGCATTCCTACTGCCAACCCCCACCAAGTGCCCGGTAAAGGTCAACAACGGCGTTCAGGCGGTTGAACTCGGCATTCACTAGGCCCAGTTGTGAATTCAATGAATTTTCCCTTGCGGTAAGCACTTCGAGGTAATTTGCCAATCCACTATTCAACAATTCTTCTGAATAAACCGTTGCGGTATTGTACGCTTCATATTCACGGGTTTTGATCTCGATGGTTTCCTTAGCAGCTTGAAAGGCATACAAAGCATCAGACACTTCCTTACCAGCTGTTAGAATAACTCGCCTGAAATTAAGGAACGCAATTTCCTCTTGAGACTGGGCAACCTCATATTGTGTACGTATTCTACGTCCATTCAGAATGGGTTGGGTAAGGTTACCGATAACCGTCGCAAATAAGGAGTTTGCACTTAGAAGTTCATCGAGTTGCAGGCTTTGAAACCCTCCGGTAGCGGAAAACTTAAGCGAGGGATAGAAGTTTGCTTTGGCAACATTCGTGAGTTCAAAAGCATTGATAAGCCCATACTCTGCTGCTATTACATCTGGCCTGTTCCGTAGCAGCTGTACAGGGAAACCCGTTGACATCTCCGGCGCCAGCACCTGGTCGGTCAAGGTTCCCCGTTCGATTCCCTGTGGCACCTTGCCCAGCAAAATAGCCATCGTATTTTCCAACACCTTGATGTTTAGGTCAAGGTCAACCAAGAGTGCCCGTGCTGTATAAAGTTGGGCCTCGGTTTGCTTGACTGCCACTTCCGTGACACTTCCTGATTCTTTCAGTGCCTTGGTGGTTTCCAAACCACTTCCGCGCGTGGCAATGGTCTGTTCAGCAATGCGCTTTTGTTCATCAAAGGCCAACAATTGATAGTAAATTGATGCGATATTGGCAATCAATTCTGTCTTTACTGCTTGGTGGGCTGCAACTGACTGTAAATAAGTCGCTTCAGTAGCCCGCTGGTTACTCTTGATCCTTCCCCATATATCGGCTTCCCAAGAAAGGTTACCACTCAACTCAAATTGGTTCACCCCTCCACTGAACACGCTTCCCATTTGACTGTTTTTTGCCAATTCCTGGTGGGTAGCCTGCGCAGTAGCTCCAATGACAGGGAGTCTTCCTGCCTGACTTTGTTTATAATAAGCTTCTGCAGAAACAATATTCTGCAAGGCTACACGGATATCGATGTTGTTGTCGAGCCCCTCTCTAATATAAGCAGCAAGATGCGAATCGGTAAATAACTCTTCCCAGGAAAGATCTGCCAGTGTAATACTATCGGATGGTAATTGATCCGTACGGTACAGTGATTCATCCACTACTTGTGGACGTTGGTATTCTTTCGCGACGAAACAAGAGGGCAAGGTGAAAAGCAATACCGACCCTATGGATAATGCATATATGATATTTCTGTTCATTTTATTGTCTTGTTGTTTCTTGATTTTTTACCGCCTCAGGTTTTCCACTGATTTTTTCCTGTAGCCATTGGAACAGGATATATAAGATTGGGATTACAAAAACCCCAAAGAGCGTTCCTATCAAAAGCCCGCCTACCGCACCGGTACCGATCGACCTGTTGCCTTGCGCACCGATCCCGCCGGCGAAGACCAGCGGCAATAGGCCTACAATAAATGCAAAGGAAGTCATAAGAATAGGTCTTAACCGTACGCGGGCACCCTCAAAAGCTGCCTCTACAATGGTGTGCCCAGCTTTTCGGCGCTGAATGGCAAATTCAACAATTAAAATGGCATTCTTCGCCAATAGCCCCAGTAACATGATCAAAGCTATCTGAAAATAAATGTTTACTTCTAGTCCGGCTAATTTTGTGGAGACAAAAGCACCCATAATCCCTATCGGCAGGGACAACAAAACAGAGAAGGGAATCAGATAACTTTCGTATTGTGCTGACAGGATGAAATAGACGAACAATATACTAAGGATTACAATAAATAAGGTTTGGCTTCCCGCTGCTATCTCTTCCCGTGTTAAGCCCGAAAAATCAATCGTATAATTACTGGGTAGAGCCGTTGCACTAACTTCCTGCACGGCCCTAATGGCATCTCCGGAAGAATAGCCCGGAGCCGCCGCTCCATTTACCGCCGCTGAATTAAACAAGTTAAACCTCGTCACCGCCTGCGGACCATATACCCTTTTTAATGATACAAACTCGGTTATTGGCGCCATTTGTCCGGCAGAATTTCTTACAAATAGCGCGTTCAAGTCGTCTACGGATGTCCTGTCTTCAGGTAACGCCTGAACGTATACCCGATACTGTTTACCATAACGGGCGAAATCAGCAGCATACACACTTCCGATGTAACCCTGCAATGTGCCAAAAATACTACTGATGGAAACCCCTGCTTCTTTTGCCTTGGGTACGTTCAGCACAATTTCATATTGCGGGTATTTGGTATTAAAGGAACTTTGGGCATATAAAATCTCAGGTCGCTGCATCAATTTGCCAAGGTATTCCTGGGTTACATTATCCAAGTCGGTAAAATTTCCTCCTAACCTGTCGAGTACGTTAAGCTCAAATCCGGAAGAGGCTCCAAATCCTGGTACACTTGGAGGGGAGAAGAATAAAATGTTCGCATTTGGGATGCTGGCAGCTGCCTGAAACATTTTTGCTGTAATCGCATCGGCCGATAAGGAATCTTCCTTACGCTCTGCCCAAGGTGCTAACTTTATAAAGCCGAGTCCGTAATTGCTTCCTGCGCCAGAGATCAAGCTGAAACCGTTCACCAAAGATCCACCAGAAACCCCTGGAATTCCTTTTAACTTTTCGTATAGTTCTTGGGTAGCCTCCACCGTACGGTCTAAGGATGCCCCAGCGGGAAGCTCGATATTGGTAAAGATAATCCCCCGGTCTTCACTCGGTACAAAACCTGTCGGTGTAGTGGATGACGACCACATAATGCCTGCCACGGCGGCTATTAAAATTGCGCCCGTGATCCACTTATGCCGGTATAAAAACCGTAGGGAGTGAACATATTTTTTTGTTGTTGTCTCAAAAGCAGTGTTGAAGGCAGCGTAAAAGCGTTTTAAAAAATTCTTTTTCTTGTGCTCTTCCTCCTGATGCGGCTTTAAGAATAAAGCACATAGCGCGGGACTTAAGGTTAGCGCGTTCAATGCTGAAATGGCGATCGCGACGATCAGGGTAATCCCAAATTGTTCATAAAAAACCCCTGTGGGCCCTGTAATAAAAGTTACCGGAATAAACACCGCGGCCATTACCAAGGTAATGGAAATAATTGCCCCCGTTATTTCTTCCATTGCGGAATGCGTAGCTTCCCGTCCACTTTTGACCCCTTCTTCCAGTTTGGCATGGACAGCCTCGACCACTACAATGGCATCATCGACCACAATCCCAATAGCCAGCACTAGGGCAAACAAGGTAAGCAGGTTGACCGAATAGCCGAATAGACCCAAGAAGAAAAAGGTACCTACAATGGAAACCGGAACTGCAATTGCTGGAATAAGCGTGGACCTAAAGTCCTGAAGAAAAATGAACACCACAATAAACACCAGGATGAAGGCCTCTATGAGTGTTGTAATTACCTTTTCGATGGAAGCTGTTAAAAACTCATTGGTATCAAAGTTGATTAACACCGATAAGCCCGGTGGAAAATCCTTCTCAAGTTCACCTAATTTGGTATGGATGTTTTCAATGATTTCCTGTGCGTTGGATCCGGGTGTTTGGTAAACAGCCATACTTACTCCGGGTAAGCCATTGGTGTAAGAAACCACGGTATATCCTTCTGCATCAAGTTCTACCTGGGCAACGTCTTTCAGGCGTAGAAACTGTCCGTTGCCCAGCGCCTTTATAATGATGTCTTCATATTCTTCTTCCGTGGTATAGCGTCCGCCGTATTTTATGACGTATTCAAACGCTTCGGCATTATTTTGTCCCAAAGATCCAGCGGCAGCCTCCAAGCTCTGCTCATTGATCGCAGCGGTTACATCGGCTGGTATTAAGTTATAGGCGGTTAGCTTTTCAGGTTGAAGCCAAATGCGCATGGCATAATTCTTTGAGCCAAACAAGCGCACATCACCAACGCCACTGATCCGCTTCAATTCAGGAAGCACATTAATGTTTAGATAATTTTGGATATAGGTGGCATCATAGTCCTTATTCTCAGAGAAAACAGTAAAAAACATCAAGGAGCTCGTTTGCTGCTTTTGTGTGGTAACCCCCGATTGGGTAACCTCCCTAGGTAATAAAGGATTAGCCCTTGCCACCCGGTTTTGGACGTTTACTGCGGCAATATCCGGGTCAATACCTTGTTTAAAAAAAACTTCTATGGTGGCGCTGCCATTATTACTGGCGGTAGAGGTAATATAAGTCATTCCCTCGACCCCATTTACCTGTTCTTCAATGGGGATGATTACGCTTGACAATACGGTTTCAGCATTCGCACCCGGGTAGTTCGCCTGGATTCTAACCGTCGGGGGAGCAATATCCGGGTATTGGGTTACCGGCAAGGTCGTTAATCCCAATACCCCCAGAATCAGGATAATAATAGAAACTACCGTAGATAATACTGGTCTATCAATAAATTGCTTTAGCATTGTAAAATCTTATTTAAATACAACATTCAGGGAGTCGGCAATACTTTCAAAGCTTACAGGATTAGGCTTTATCGGTGTATGATTGCGAAGTTTCCCGATTCCTTGCGCCACGATGGTATCACCTGGTTTAATTCCTGATGATACCACAATCATGTTCTGCAGCCTATCCACGGCTTCGATGCTGGTTTGAACCGCCAACGTATCGCCCTGAACCTGATAGACATATACGATACCTTGTTGTTCGAAGGTAGCCGATTCAGGCACTACCGTTACATCCTCGTAATGTTTTGGAATCCGTATGTTGCCACTGTTACCATTGGCTAGCAAATGATTAGCATTTGGAAATGTTGCGCGGAAACTTACCGTACCCGTCGAAGGATTTACCTGACCGGTTACTGTCTCGATTTTTCCTTTTTCGGGATATAATTCGCCATTGACTAATTGCAGTTCTACCGGAGGAAAATTTTTAATCTTATCGGTTAGCTTTTCCCCTTCAGCATGCAGCATAAAATTGAGGTAGTCTCTTTCGTTCATAGCGAAAAAAACATACACCTCATTGATTTCTGAAACGGTGGTTAAAGGAACAGGGTCACCGGGACTAACTAAGGTTCCCTCCCTATATGGAATAGCACCGACAAAGCCGTTTACCGGGCTTTTTATGGTCGCGTAACCAATACTGGCAGTAATGCTGTTATAGCTGGCCTGCGCTTGGGCCAGCCGGGCTTTGGCCGTTTCCAATTGCACTTTGCTGATGATGCCCTTTTCTACTAAAGGAACAAGCTTATCCACTTCTACTTGCGCTGCATTGACATTGGCTTCGGCAGCACCTGCATCCTGGGTCAAAGCAGCGGTTTCCAACTTGAAAAGAGTTTGTCCCTTGCTTACCCGTTGACCTTCATCCACTAAAACATGGGTAATATAGCCGGCAACTTTTGCCCTTACTGCGCTGTTTATTGTGCCTTCCACACTAGCCGGGTAAGAGGTATAACCGGTCAGGCTTTTTACCGGAATTTCTACTGCAGGCAAGGATATAGGTCCCTGTGCGCGCTGCTGTGCTTGCTTTTGTTGGCAAGAGAACGTGAACAATACACTAAGAAACAGAATGGGGTAATGTAGCTTTGTCATTGGCTTGGTTTATCGTTAGGATTGAAATGTTTGTCTTCTAAATTCTTTGTAATGCCATCCCACAACATAATAAGGACATTTTTAAAATCTGCCTCCGAAAAGGAGATGCTTCCATATTTGTTCAACTTTGCCGCATTGGCGATGTTACTCAGGGTATATACAACCAATATTTCAGGTTTTAGGTCTTTTAACAAATCTTGCTCTATGCCTTTTTTAAAAAAATCATAAAATTTTCCCTGAAAAGGACTGGCACATTTATTTGTGTTATACGGCGAATTGATGTATTGTTCAAAAAAAACCAGTACATCGGTATTTTGACAATAAAACCTATAGAGGTTGGTGCAACTTTTAAAGAATATCTCCTTGCTAAAGCCCCCCGGCATTAATGCCGTATTTATAGTAGCAACCACCCGACTCTTGTTATAAGCATATAGGCTGCATATAAGTTCGTCTTTGCTTTCGAAATAATGGTAAATGGTGCCTGCCGCAACATTGGCCTTTTTGGCTACAAGACTCATGGGAGTGCCATGAAACCCATGCTCAACCACTAGTTTCAAGGTACTTTCAAGTATGGCTTTCTTTTTGTCAGCTATGTCTTCCATGGAGATTTTACACCGAACGTTCATTCGGTTTGCAATGTTAGCAAAATCATCCTTTTAATAAAAGTAACAATTCAACAATATTTCAGTTCAATCCAAATATGACATTTTCTGGATATTTGCTTTATTGATTCACCACCTCAGGGCTTTTCGTTCAAGAGATCGCCAAGATTAAGAAAAATGGGGTTGTGGCTAGTAACAGCCTGCACCTGAAAGCAAGCGCGGACGATTAAATTCCCCATAAAAAACAAAACTCCTGTTTTTTGTTTTTATCTTTACCACCATCGCCTCAAAATTAAATAGTTGTATGTCGAGCAAAAAAAACAATCCTTTCAAATATATATTGACCCAGTTAGTTACAGATGTATTTCAACAATCAGGAAAAAACCCGTTAAATTACAAACAGGTTTCCGCAAAATTGAACATCCAAGATCCTGCATCCAAGAAAATCATTCAGGATATCCTTTATGATGAGATGAAGGTTGGAAATCTCAAAGAAATCAGTAAGGGTAGTTTTGTTCTAAACGAACCTAAGACCATATTAACCGGCAAGGTAGACATGACCGCCGATGGATCTGCCTACATTGTGCCAGAAGATGAATTAGAAGACGATGTTTATGTTGCCCCGCGGAAATTGCGCAATGCCCTGCATGGCGACATTGTGAAAGTCCATGCTTATGAAAGCAGAAAAGGACGAAAAAAGGAAGGCGAAGTGCTTGAAATCATTAAACGGGGCCGCACCACGTTTACCGGACTGATCAAAGTGTCACCCCGTTTTGCTTTTCTTATTGCTGACGACCGGAAAATGTTGCACGACATCTTTATTCCATTGGAAGATTTAAAGGGAGCAAAAGATGGTGAGAAGGCGGTAGTCAGCATTACAGACTGGCCCGAAGGAAGCAAAAATCCGGTAGGCAGCGTAACAGACGTATTGGGGTTCCAAGGGGAAAACGATACGGAAATGAATGCTATCCTTGCCGATTATGGCTTCCCGCTCTCTTTTCCCAACTCGGTAGAACATGAAGCCGGCCTGCTTTCTGCTGACATTCCCTCATCAGAGATTGACAAAAGGAAGGATTTTCGAAAGAAATTAACCTTTACCATTGATCCGGAAGATGCGAAAGATTTTGATGATGCCCTTTCTTTTGTCAAACTTGAAAACGGCAATTACGAAATAGGTATCCATATTGCCGATGTCAGTTATTATGTCCATCCGGATACAGAACTTGACAAAGAAGCATATGAGCGTGGAACTTCGGTTTATTTAGTTGACCGGGTCATTCCCATGCTACCAGAACGTTTATCCAATGAACTTTGCTCATTGCGGCCCAATGAAGATAAGTTATGTTTTTCGGCGGTATTTGAAATGGACGAGAAAGCCAATGTTCTTTCCCAATGGTTCGGGAAGACCGTCATTCATTCTGATTATAGGTTCAGTTATGAGCAAGCTCAGGAAATCATAGAAAACAAAGTGGGCGTGATCAGTGATGAAATCGATATCCTAAACAAGTTGGCTTACATTATGCGCGATAAACGTTTTAAGAACGGTGCCATTAGTTTTGAGACCGTTGAAACCAAGTTCATATTGGATGAAAACGGCAAACCGATCGATGTATATGCACGCGAGCGTAAAGATGCCCATAAATTAATTGAGGACTATATGCTGTTGGCCAATCGGAAAGTGGCAGAATACATCGGGAAAATGGGCAAAGGAAAACAAAAACTTACTTTTGTCTACCGATCCCACGAGGCTCCCAATGAAACCAATTTGGCAAATTTCTCGCAGTTTGCGGCACGTTTCGGTTATAAAATCAATACAGGAAGCGGAAAAGCTGTGGCACATTCCTTAAACGCATTGATGCATGATGTGGAGGGAAAGAAAGAACAAAATGTGTTGACGCAATTGGCTATCCGTTCCATGGCAAAGGCCATTTACACCACAGAATCCACCAGCCACTATGGTTTAGGTTTTGAGTATTATACCCATTTCACGTCGCCCATCCGCCGTTATCCGGACGTTATGGTTCATCGGCTTTTGGCACATTATTTAGCCAAAGGCAAATCTGTAAATGCGGCAGACTATGAAGAAAAGAGTGTGCATGCTTCACAAATGGAAAAGAAAGCTGCCGATGCCGAGCGGGCATCAGTAAAATACAAACAAGCTGAATACCTACAGAATCAGGTCGGACAGGTATTTGCCGGTATTATTTCCGGTGTGACAGAATGGGGAATGTATGTCGAGATTGAAGAAAATAAATGTGAGGGGATGATCCGTCTTCGTGACATGAGGGATGATTTTTATGCGCTTGATGAAAAAAACTATGCGCTCATCGGGCAGCGGAAGAAGAGGAAGTACCAACTGGGCGATGAAGTAATGATCAAGGTCAAGAGCGTGGATTTGGCGAAAAGGCAAATCGATTTTACCCTTGCCGATGATGCCTCCTAATATGAAGTATCTGATAGTTTATTCTTGAACAAGACGTTGCCCATTCTATGTATTCCATTGATCGTCATCAAACAATCATCAACAGAGGGCTAAAGGAGATCGAATATCCCGAGCAACCCACCGACCTCTATCAACCCATTCGTTATTTTCTCGCCATTGGTGGAAAACGTATCCGGCCTACACTCACATTATTGGCCGCTGAAATGTATGACTGTCCCCTAGAAAGAAGTTTAAACATCGCCTTGGCCATTGAAGTTTTCCATAATTTCACTTTATTGCATGACGACATTATGGATGAAGCTCCAAAACGACGCGGGCAGCCTTCTGTACATGAGCAATGGAATACAAATATCGCTATTCTTTCTGGTGATACGATGCTGATCACGGCCTATCAGCTTTTGGCGAAGAGTGACCCCGCCATCCTGCCGTCACTGCTGGCGACATTTAACCGCGCGGCGATTGAGGTTTGCCAGGGGCAACAGTTTGACATGCAATATGAACAGCAAGACCTTGTTACTATTGAGGAATACCTAGGGATGGTGCGGTTAAAAACGGCGGTCTTATTAGGTGCAGCTTTGCGAATGGGAGCCATTGTAGGTAATGCGACGGCAGCTGATGCGGAACACCTCCAGCAATTCGGAATCAATGTAGGCATTGCCTTCCAACTGCAAGATGACCTATTGGACATTTATGGCGACCCCAAGCGATTTGGCAAACAGGTAGGCGGCGATATCATTGCCAATAAAAAGACATATTTATTGTTAAAGGCATTCGAACTTGCGGAGGAAAGCGACAAAAAAGAATTAAAAAGATGGATGTATGAAGAGCACGATCCCTCAGAAAAAGTGAAACAGATTACCCAACTATATGACCGACTGCATGTTCATGAATTTACCGTGAAAGCGATGAGGTCTTATACCGATACAGCTTTCACGGCATTGGATAGGGTTAAGCTTTCCCATCCTAAAAAAGAACCGCTTCGCCAACTCACTGAAAGTTTGTTGGTGCGCAATTCATAACTACCTGTTTTAACTGCATCTATTGTCACATTGCAAAAAAAAGAGGATATCTGTGTGGGATATCCTCTTCTTGCAAGCTTAGCTTTTTCTTATTCCGACGCTGGAGCTTGATCAGCAGCCTTGTCAGCTTGCTTGGGTGCTTTAGTTTCCCCTGATTTCTTTGGTTTTGCTTTCGCCGGAGCTTTTGCTTTTGCCGATTTTGATACGGGTGCCTTCTTTTCTTCTACTGCTTCGGCTTTATCCTTGACAGCAGCGGCCTCTTTCTCAACTTTAGCTTCTTTTTTAGCTTTCGCTACTGGTTGTTTTTCGCTTTCCTCTATGGCAACGCCGTTTGGAAGTACAGAAACATATGATTTATTGTCTCTCTTCTTCCTGAAAACAACTTTCCCATCGATCAATGCAAACAAGGTATGGTCTTTGCCCATTCCTACATTTTTATCAGGATGGTGCTTGGTACCCCGTTGGCGAACAATGATGTTTCCACCAATAGCTTGCTGGCCACCGAATATTTTAACACCTAACCGTTTGCTATGCGATTCGCGGCCGTTTTTTGAACTCCCCGCGCCTTTCTTATGTGCCATTATTTATTTTTTTTGACAAGGAAAACCCTATCTAATGATCATTCAATTATAGTGAAATACCTGTGATTTCGATTTTGGTGAATTGTTGACGATGACCGTTTTTCTTTTTATAGCCTTTGCGGCGTTTTTTATGAAAAACAATAATCTTATCTCCTTTCAAATGTGACAAAATTTTAGCTGAAACCTTAGCACCTTTCAAGGCAGGAAGCCCTACTGAAAATTTGCCGCCATCTTCTGCTAACAATACATTGTCAAATTCAATACTAGCGCCCTCTTCTCCTTGTAATCTATTGACAAAGATCTGCTGGTCTTTTGCAACTTTGAATTGCTGTCCGGCTATATCTACTATTGCGTACATTGTTAATAATTTAATTTTAAATGAAGCGCAAAGCTACACATTTGCCATTATCTACGCAAATGAATTTTATAAATTTAGGAGATAGGCTTCAGAATTGCTCAAAAGTCCATGGCTGATAATACATCCGCCCGTGTTTGTAACGCATATGGCTTCAGGCTCTTTTTCAATAACTTCCGGGCAATGTGTATCCTGGTTTTAACGGTACCGATAGGCATATCCATGTGCTGCGCAATTTCCTGGTATTTATAACCTTCGAAATACATCATAAAAGGCAGATAATAGTCTTCTGATAGTTTCGAAAGTGCCTGTTGAATGTCTGCTCGCACAAAAGTATGTTGACCTTGATTAACGTGTGAACTATAAAAGAGTTCGGATGAAGATACCTCATCAGATTGTTTGACCAGGGACTTGACAATTGTCGTCTTTCGATAACTGTTGATGAAAGTATTTTTTAAAATGGTATAAAGCCATGCTTTTAAATTCGTCCCCTCTTTAAATTTATCGTAGTTTGTGATTGCTTTGAGCATCGTTTCCTGCACCAAATCCTTCGCGTCCTCATACCCACTGGCAAAATGGGAAGCGAAATTCATAAGAGGCTTTTCTTCTTTGACAACTTTGACGTTAAATTCTGTACGGTTCATAGGAATACATTTTTAAAGGTTGAACATTCTACTATTGAGCATGAATAAATTACCTTACCTATAATGAAATTGCATCGCATCATAGGAATAACAAATGTATCCAAAGGGATTTTCCCCCTTAATCGTATAAATACCTGAAAAGTACGGTAATAAATACGTGAAATTAGGCGAAAGTGGCTTCGGGTATTTTTACATCACAATACCGTTAACCACGGCATAACGGATGAGTCCCGCTGTATTTCTCACCTTAGCTTTAACAATCATATTCTGTCGGTGGCCTTCCACCGTACGCTTGCTGATAAAAAGTTTATCGGCAATCTCGTGATTGGTAAAACCTTCTACCAACAGGTTGAGAATCTCTATCTCCCGCATGGAAAACTCAACGGCATCCGGATTCAAATCTGGGTGGTTTGCTCCAGGATACAATAATTTATCCAGTAAACGGAGGGAGAGCTCAGAACAAAGGTACTTACCTCCTACATTGACATGTTTCAATGAAAACAACAGCTCATCAGCACTGACATTTTTAAGTAAATAGCCCGATGCCCCGGCGGCAAAAGCCTGTGCCACATATTTCTCATTATCCAACATGGAAAGCATGACAACTTGTACCGAGGGACTATGGACTTTCAATTCGTTTATCAATGATATCCCATCCAATTCAGGCATATTGATATCCGCCAGTACAACGTCCACTTCCTGACCAGAGGCAATAATATCCATGACCTGCCGCCCGTTCTCCGCTTCCCCAACAATTTGGATTTTAGAATCCATCTCCAACAGTAATTTTATACCGTCTCGTACAATCTTATGGTCTTCTGCCAATACTACTTTAATCATGAAATATAATTTTTCCTGTTTTCTCTTTCACATCCCTTGAGAAAAACAATTAGGTAGCTGTGCTTCCTCTCCGGAATGGCTATACTTTTATGACAAAGAAGGATCAATATGGTTTAAATTTTATCCGTCATCCATGTCCATGGACGCCGGATCGTTTTCAAATGTTATGGTAGATATCGTACCTTTTTTGGAAGACTCCAATGCAACTTGTCCGTTTAAAAGGAATACACGATTCTTAATACCCCGTAAGCCCGAACCTGCTTTCAGTGACTGATCCATGGATTTTGAAAAGCCTTTGCCATTATCGATGACTAAAGCGGTTACTTTGTTATTGTCAATCGTCACCTGTACACGTACACGCGAGGCATTGGCATGTTTAATACAGTTATTGATTAATTCCTGAATGATCCGGAAGAGATACAACTGGATTTTGGGATGTAGAAGATCGGCTTGTACATCGATTATCGTGTCAATAATAAACGTCTTTGTGCTCAACCGTTGGGCCATTTCTTTAACGCCTGCAACAAAGCCAAAGTCGCTGAGCACGGAGGGCGTTAATTCATAGGAGATGTTTCTCGTTTCCTTAATTACCTGATCCAGCAAGAAATTAATGTTTTGAAAAGGACCCTTATATCGGTTGGAAAACTGCATGTTCTGGAGATTTAATTTAATGCCATACAAAAGCTGGCAAACACTGTCATGCAATACCTGGCTGATCATTGCCCGTTCTTTTTCCTGCGCCGTTAAGGTGATTCCCATAATCATTTTTTGTTGGTTCAGCCGCAGGTTTTCAGCTTCTTGCTCCAATCTCCTTTGCCGGGTTCTGTCTATTAATAAACCGGCGAAGAAGCGCTTTTCACCGGCTTGGATATTATGTCCCTTTACCGCAATTACTTTCGCCTGGTGATAATTTGTCCGGAATTCAATGTCGATATCTTTATTGCCAAGAATCGCCTTTCGCAATCCTAGATTTACTTTCCCTCGATCTTCCGGATGAATACTCTCCAAAATATCAAAGGTGTTTCCACTGAAGCTTCCCGGATCAAGATTCAAGAGCGTATAACTAAAATCATCCATATAAACCGACAAGGTCTCCAAATCGATCGTTAATATACCTGACGAAGAAGCTTTTAATACCATTTTCAGGCGTTCACTCGCTTCGTAGTGTGAAAGTTCCGATTTTCGGTTTTCAGTAATATCGATTAATGTAATGTAGAATTTCAGTTGCCCGCTTATCCGCGTGTAGATTACCGCTCCCTCAATCCTACAATACACTTCGTTTTGATTTATCCGCAGCTTTATTTCACAATTTTGTTTGCTTTGGAGCTGTTGCATGCGATATAAACAAGCCTGAAAAGTTTCCCAAGAACCCGGACAAATAAAGTCCTTAAAATTTACACGGTGTATTTCTGTTTTAGATCGTTGCAACAGGGTAGCACCGGTAGAATTGGCTTCTTCAACCATGCCGGCGTGATCGAGAATAAAATACCCCACAGGCGCCATATCGAACAGCTCGATAAACTTTGCACGCTCGGCATCGCGGGTCTGGTAGGATATATTTAGCTCATCATATTGCATTTCCAGTTCTATCTGCGTCATGTGAATTTCCTTGAGAATCTCACTCACCTCTTCCTTTGTTAAAGAAATTTCCTGTGTATCCTCGCTTGACCTTTTCCGCGTTTCAATGCGATGCCTTAGCAAAGAAAGTATGTTGTTCCTTCCAGAATCCTGAATTTTGCCCAAAACTATGTCGTTTAAATTAACCTAAGTATAATTTTTTATCATCCCTTCTTATTTGGGTAATTCCTATTCTTTTCTTTTTTGATAACTGGAACCGGCACGCCTTATCCGCGTGTCATTTTTTCAAAACAATTTCCCCCATAAATTGTTCTTTGCTACATAAATTTCTTATCAAATATCTTTTAGGCTATTCTCTTCCGGTCAATGGCTCTTACCCACTCCTCCCCGTTGCACCGTTCGCAGACTATCTTTTTCGAAGGCATCAGTAGGAGCGTATTTCCGCAATAAGTACATGAATAGACTCCTTTTTCCAGAATTATTTTGCTTTTCTTTTCGTACTCAGCCGGCAAAATAGGCAAACCCGGTTTCACTTGTTCATCCGCATAGTAAAATACGCTGATAACTCCGGTATCCTCCAAAATAGCGTAGCGTATCTGTCCGAAATGTTCAATGTTTTTTACTCGAAGTGCAGCAAAAAATTCATCAGAACCAAATTCATTGCCACTCACTTCATCTAAACAAAGCATCCCTTCCTTGATTACATAGATGGCTTTTCCTTCTAGGAGTTCTTCAACTTTTTCATTTTTGGATATCACATACACCAATAATCTATAGAACCCCAAGATTATAATGAACACCAATACCGCATGCAGCAGGCCTACATCTTCATAAAACATAGGATCACCCGCCGCCGAACCCAATGTAATGATCATCACAATTTCGAAGATGGAGAGTTGCTGAACACTTCGTTTCCCGGCCAACCGCAAAATAACAATGACGACAAAAAACATCACGAAGGTGCGGAATACAATTTCTATAAAGAAGGTATAGGGTTGATCACTAAAAAAAATTCTATGCCAATCGATTTCCATAATCTGCTTGAATAGGGTAATAGGGAAGTTCCCTCTTGATGTAAATATAACCATTTTCCTCCTTATTTGTTACCTCCTGCTGCCGGTGACACTTTGAATCCATTATTTATCATGTAAATAAGGATAGGTACAAACTCACAATTAAGTGTTATTTTTGAAAGATGTTTACAGGAGTTCCGCTCAACTTACCGGCCTACCCTTTTAAACTTCGGGAAGAAAACGGGAGCATATACATTTTTGACGAACTAAGAAAAAAATATTTGCTCGTAACACCGGAAGAATGGGTGAGACAACATTGGGTGCAGTATCTAATCCACCAGAAGGGCTATCCAAAAGCGCTGATACAGGCGGAGGGGGGACTCACATTAAACACATTGAAGAAACGGACCGATCTTGTGGTGTTCAATTCCTCGGGGGACCGCATGTTAATCGCTGAATTCAAAGCACCACATATTTCAATTAAGCAGGAAGTTTTTGATCAAATCGCACGCTACAATATCGTACATAAAGTCCCTTTATTATTGGTGAGCAACGGACTGCGGCATTTTTATTGCCGTATAGATTTCAACAATTCAAGCTATGTGTTTTTAGAGGAATTACCTCACTACTCCTTGCTTTCATCCAAGCCTTGATAGTGATAAGACGCCATCAAGTAATATTTTCAACGAATTGCCGTTTAATCTGTCATGAATCCATTACTTGTTATTTATTTGTTTTTATTGCTTTATTTCCCTGCTGGGGCATGGCACAAGTTATTCAACTCGACGATATTCCTCTCGGTTGGAAAGATTTTCAAGGAAAGGAAGCTTCCCGTTCAAAACATACGGCAGCCCACATCTCATTAGCACTTGGGTATGGTTTTAGGGGTATTCCTATCTCGTCCAATAAACATCGTTTAAGCTTTACTACCAAAATAGCTTTGCTGAGAGAAAAGAGCTGGATTAACCAGCCGTTGTTCGCCCGTTTGGAACCAAGAGAGCAACAGACATTGCTCGGTCACGAAAAGGGCCATTTAATGATCGGTTTAATTTATTATAAAACCTTAAAGCAAGCATTCGACAAGGGTAAATACAAGGGCAATATCAAACGGAAAGTACACCGTACTTTCAATAAAATTAATGCCAAGATGAACCGCTATCATAAAGCATACGATAAAAAGACCAACCATGGGTCATTAAAGGATGAACAGCAACGATGGAATAGACGATTGTTAAAACAACTTAACGAACAATATTCCCTTCACGAATTACTCGAACTGGAGATTTAAGGACAGAAGGCCCGGGTGCGGATAGCCGTTCTTTATATCGGGAGATCTACAAATTCTTAAAAATCCCCCTTATCCATTCAAGTACGCCGCTCTCTTTTTTCCGGGTTTCTTCAGCCGGGGCAGGAGTTGTAGGGCGCATGGAGCTGGGTCGAAATGCTTCATCTTTCCCCCACTCTTTATTAGGTTCGGGTCCCATCTCAAAAACAAGCCTGCCGCCTTGCATCAGCGTTGAATAGTCTATATAGCTTTTTTTATAGGGGTTGCCATTTAGGGCAAGCGACTGTATATAACTGTTTACCGCCGAATTATTCTTCGCTATAATGGTGAGCGTCTTTCGGTCTTTTAATTGAATGATTGCCTCATCGACAAGCGGACTCCCAAACACATATTCCCCTCCGGCCGGATTTACAGGGTATAACCCCAATATACTCCATACTGCCCAGGCACTCATTTCTCCCACATCCTCATTTGCCATATATCCTTCGGGTTGGACATGATAGATCGAATCGACGATCCGGCGGACCTGTCGTTGCGTTTTCCAAGGTTTCCCTAAGAAGTTATACATATAAGCAATATGCCGGGTGCTGTCAACAAAAGCCGGGGAAACACTGTAAAACGAATCTAATTGCTGTTCAAAGCGCCCTTCGCCATATAATTTTGCTAAACCTGAAATATCATGCAAGACAGAAAATGTAGTTTTTTTTCTTGCTTCAATGCTTTCATGGTAAGCAGCCGCCTTGTCTGAGAAATACGCATAGTCCCCCTTCTTGCCCAACTTCTCCGCAAGCTGGGCAACACAATAATCATAATAACTGGTTAAGGAAGTTGCGGAATCGTCTTGCCTTTTTTCTGTGGCACTCTTCTTCAGATAATCATATAGATTCTCCCTATCCAGCCCGGGCCAGTTTTTCAATAGGGCGTCTGCTAAAATAGGAATCGCAAAATGACGGGGAGGGATGCTTCCCACATACGAGGTATCTGTATATACCAAACTGTGTAGCATATCGGCATAACGTGTGGGCTGCGTAATAGCAAATAAAGGGTACAAAGTATTATAGCTGGTATTTAGGGAATGGAAAGTATAACGAATTGTATCGTCACCCCTATCTGACACTAAGGCGGGGAAAATAGCCGTGTGGTACAATGCCGTATAGAAGATTTGTTTCAGGTTCTCATCCTTTGTCTTTACCTGCACCTTTTTTAATTCTTTCTCCCATTTATCGACAGCTCGTGCCCTTATGGCATTGAAATTCCATAAGGGCACGTCTTGCAAGGCATCCAAGGCTTTTTCCGTACTTGTCATAGACAAAGCTACTTTCATCTCCACAGCGTCTTGTATGGCATTCGGGTCAAAGACCAACTGTGCTGCAATCCCCTTGCCTTTTTCTTTACTTGTTAAGCTTAATGCGATAGCACCTGTCTCAATTTGGAGTTCGTCTTTTAGCATAAACCGTTTTATCGGTACTGCCGTCCTCGCCGCAAAGTACACACGCTGCACTGGTATCAAACCGGTTGAATATCGGTAACCTACAAGTGTCGAATCGTCTAGTTTCTGAATAAACGTTTCGGTAGGTAGATCTTCTGCATGGTGAAAGGCCAGGTCGAAACGAATGGTAGGTTCTGAATTTTCTGGGAAATGATAGCGATGGTATCCCACCCGTTCAGTTGTCGTCAATTCAACATTGATACCATTATCAAGTTGAACGGCATAATAGCCGGGAGAAGTTTTTTCCTGGCGGTGATCAAATTTAGCGGGACGAGGTTCCTCATCAGCAGCAAGTGGTGCGAGAAGAGGCATCACCGAGATATCAAGGCCGTCTCCGCCAAGAGATCCCCTTAGATGAACATGGCTAAAGCCGGCGATCGAGTTAGCAGCATAATCATCACCGCTGGATCCAAGTGGCTCCCCCCCTACATTATCCGGCCCCAATTGAACCATACCAAAAGGAACTACAGCACCGGGAAAGGCATTCCCTTGTCCTCCTGTGCCATTGAGAGGATTGACATTAGAGAGAATAGTCGTCTGGGCCTGGAGAAATTGCGATAAAAAGAAAAACAGCAGGAATAGGCAATAATGAATATATTTCAAATCTATTGGTTTTATTTAAGCCAGCCTTTGCAAAAATACATAAACAAATTATAACCAATCGATTTTATCGAGCTGTTTCCCCTGTACTTTCTGTTGGGGTGAAATTCATAGAGATGGAATTTACACAATGACGCGTATTCTTATCCGTCAGTTGCTCACCGAGGAATACGTGGCCCAAGTGACCACCACAATTTGCACATAGAATTTCAGTCCGTCGGCCATCAGCATCCGGAACACGTTTTACGGCACCTTTGATCTCGTCATCAAAACTCGGCCATCCGCAATGCGATTCAAATTTATCTTCAGAACGGTATAAGGGGGCATTACAACGTTTGCAGGAGTAAATTCCCTTGGCTTTATTGTCAAGCAGTTTTCCAGTAAAAGGTCGCTCGGTTCCTTTATTCAGGATGACGTACTCTTCTTCAGGTGTAAGCGCATTGTATTTTTGAGTATCCATTTCAGTCTTATTGTTAGTTACGGATTGGTGCGCGGAACGCTCTTGTCCACATGCAAAGGATAAAGACAATATCATCCAAACTCCTATCCCAATCGTTCTTTTCATGATTTCATTTATTACAATATACGTAAAGAGCCTGAAAATAGTTTCATCTTCAGGCCCTTTTTTAGCAAAATGATGATCAGATTACATTATGCATCTACTTTACTCAATTCTTCAGCCATGGCCTTGCCGATTTCAGCAGGCGACTCCACGACACGTATGCCGCATTCGCTCATGATTTTCATTTTTGCAGCCGCTGTATCGTCACTTCCCCCTACAATAGCCCCTGCATGACCCATCCTACGTCCGGGAGGCGCAGTTTGCCCAGCTATAAACCCGACAACAGGCTTCGTACCCTTTTCTTTTATCCAATGAGCGGCTTCAGCTTCCATTCCACCACCGATTTCACCAATCATAATAATGCCTTCCGTTTCCGGATCATTCATCAACAGTTCCACAGCTTCCTTAGTGGTCGTTCCAATAATCGGGTCACCCCCGATACCAATAGCGGTAGTCACTCCTAATCCCGCCTTCACCGTCTGATCAACCGCTTCATAGGTCAACGTTCCGGACTTTGATACAATGCCTACATTACCTTTCCGGAAGATAAAGCCCGGCATAATACCAATTTTCGTTTCACCGGCAGTGATGATACCCGGACAATTTGGTCCGATTAAACGGGAGCCTTTATCACTAAGGTAAGATTTCACCTGAATCATATCTTTTGTAGGAATACCTTCCGTAATGCATACAATAACTTGAATGCCTGCGCTGGCAGCTTCCATAATGGCATCGGCAGCAAAAGCGGGAGGTACAAAAATAATAGACACATTCGCACCGGTTTTGTCAACTGCATCTTGAACGGTATTAAAAACTGGGCGATCAAGGTGGGTTTGCCCACCTTTTCCGGGTGTTACCCCCCCCACTACCTTTGTACCATATTCAATCATTTGGGAAGCATGATAAGTTCCCTCATTACCGGTAAAACCCTGAACGATAACTTTTGAATCTTTATTTACTAATACACTCATTGATCTGTTTTTTTGTTCCGCAAAACTACTGATTTGATTTGAGAATAAAAATTACACTTAGCCGAAATTCTGATCCGACATCCGCAATCTTTAGGGAAAGGATATATAAGAACCTTTCCTTTACCTCAAATCAATGCCCGCCGAATGAAATTGCAGATCATATAAACGTTTATAATAGCCACCCAGTTTAAGCAGCTCCTGGTGAGTGCCTATTTCTTTCACCTCACCTTTATCCAAAACAATGATCTTATCAGCCTTTTGAATGGTAGACAAGCGATGTGCAATTACAATCGATGTTCTTCCCCGCATAATGCGGTTGATTGCGGTTTGTATCAACCCTTCTGTTTCAGTATCAACTGATGAGGTAGCCTCATCCAATACCAAAATCTTGGGATGATGCACCAAAGCCCGGATAAACGAAATCAGCTGTGCCTGTCCCGATGAGAGTGTCGCCCCACGTTCCTGCACCTGATAATCATAGCCCCCGGGCAGACGTCGGATAAAGGGATCCGCCCCTACTGCGATTGCAGCATCGATGATGTCTTGTGAAGAAATATCGGGATTTAATAAACTGATGTTATTAGCGATTGAATCTGAAAATAAAAACACATCTTGCAACACCGTCGCAATACTTTTCCGCAAGAAATTCAGGTCATACTCCTTGATATCAATGCCGTCCAATTTAATAGTGCCTTTGTTTATTTCATAAAAACGCCCGAGAATGTTGATCGTTGATGACTTCCCCGCTCCTGTTGCGCCGACCAAAGCAAGTACTTCACCCGGTTCTACGGTAAAAGAAACGTCTTTCAGCACCCATTTTTCATCGTCATAGGCAAACCAGACATGATCGAACTCTATTTTTCCCTTGATTTGATCTACGATCAATTTTCCGTCATTCTTGGTCTGAGCCTGTGTATCCAGCACAGAAAAAATACGCTCTGCGCCAACCATACCCATCTGAAGGGTATTGAACTTGTCAACCATTTCCCGCACGGGTCTGAAGATCATGGTAATGTACATGATGAACGCAATAACCAACCCCAATGTCACGCGGCCTTCCAGTGCAGACTTACTGCCATACCATACCAATAAGCCCATAGCGATCGCCATGATGATTTCTATAACAGGAAAGAAGATTGAAAAATACCAATTTGACCGTATGTGGGCATTCCGATGTTTGGCGTTAGTCGCTTTAAACTTTTTAAACTCTTGTTCTTCCCTTGCAAAGTATTGAATCACATTTACACCCGAAATATGCTCCTGTAAAAAGGTGTTCAGGCGGGAAACCCAGGTCCTTACATCTTGAAATGCCGACTTCATGGCCTCCTTAAAAAAATAAGTAGCCAGGATCATAACCGGCATAGGAATAAGAACGATTAATGTTAATTGCCAATCCGTATAAAACATCACGCCAATGATCACCGCCAACTGCAACAAATCACCGATAATCTGAATCAACCCTTGCGAAAATATATCAGATATAGTTTCCAAATCAGAAACCGTCCGGGTAATTAATCGTCCGATAGGTGTACGGTCAAAATACTTCAATCGCAGACCGATAATATGGTTAAAAACATCCACCCGGAGGTCTCGGATAACCGACTGACCGAGGGTATTCGTTAGCAGGGTATGGAAATAACGAATCGCATTTTGCAGCAACAGCAATACCAACATGAGCAGGGCCATCACCAATAAACCTTCAGGATTACTTTCCAAAATAAAATTATCGATGGTATGCTCTATTAGGATAGGGAGTAATGGTGCAATAGCCGCCATTACCAAAGTAAGCACGACCGACCATACGAAAGTGCCGCGGTAGGGTCTTACATACACCAGGATCCTGCGCAACAATTGCACGTCATATGTTTTTCCTACCACTTTCTTTTCATCCAAGATCGTCTTGCTTTCTTATTGTTTGATAATTTACTTTTATTAAAAAGAGACCACAGGCAGGGACTGAGACACCCGCTACTGAGCGATCTTTACTTTCCAATACCTTCCTGATAAAATCGACCGTCCTTTTTTGGTGACCGATCTCTAACAAGGTACCGACAATTGCCCTTACCATATTCCTCAAAAAGCGATCGGCGGTAATCGCAAAAACCAGGCGCTTATCATCCAACCATATCCATTCGGCAGATCTGATTTCACATAGATTCGTCTTTACTTGGGTATGAGATTTACTAAAACAGCTAAAATCACGATAACCCATCATGATACGCGCCGCTTTATTCATGCGTTCCACATCGGGGATCTCCCGCATCTGATAGGAGAAATCTGTCAAAAAAGGATTTTTTTCAAAATGAGCATGGTATTCATACGAACGTGAAATAGCATCAAATCGCGCATGAGCACCTGGTTTTACTTCAAAAAAATCTTTCGCAACAATATCCACTGGCAACAATGCATTCATCTTTCTTATCCATAGTTCCTTTTGCCCCATTTCTTTTATACCTACGATATCAAAGTGGGCAAATAGTTGTTTGGCATGTACCCCTGTATCCGTGCGCCCGCAACCCACGGTGCGAACTTCCTGGCGGAAAACCGTCGTCAAAACCCTATCCACTATTTCCTGTACCCCTATTGCGTTCTTTTGGATTTGCCAACCGTGGTAATGGGTACCTTTAAAGGCCAGTTCAATAAAGTACCTTCTGTTTTCTTTCTCCACAAATGCAAAGATAAAGAAATAGGAAGAAGCTTCGTAGGTTTGAAATCAAAATTAACAAGACCCATGACCGACCGTATTCCACTTAAATAGTTCAATACGAACAATACCCGTTACCACCGTTTAAGCAGAAACAGGTATCGATCGTTCATGAAGATGAATAATTACTACTCCGCCGATTTCCGATTAAACATTAACACTTCGTTCACCCTGATCTCCGTGGTATAGCGGGTCTGTCCTTCTTTATCGGTATAAGTCCTGTTGATCAGCTTCCCTTCTACAGAAATTTCTATACCCTTGAAGAGATGCTCTTCGGCAAATTGCGCCTGTCTTCCCCACATGACCAAACGATGCCATTGGGTCTCTTCCACCCATTCACCCGCCTTGTTCTTAAACCGGTCATTTGTAGCCATTGATACATAGGCAAGGTTTTGTCCCTCACCAAACGATTTGATTTCGGGATCCGCACCTAGGAACCCCGTAAGACGAACACTGTTTTTTAATGCATTCATGATGTTAAAAATTAAATGTAACCATTGATTAACGAACAACGCATTGACTGCGCCGACAGGACAAAAGTGGGGTGGATGCGAGAAGAAAGTCGGATGATAATCAGCTATAACCGTTTATATGCGTCTTTAATCGGGTATACTAAAGAAAAAGCCGAATTAAGGTCAATTGATCAGCCCAAGACGAATACCACATGTCTTTAAGAATCTCAATATCGATGATAATTATTACCGGCAAAAAGGCTTTATAACTGCGAAGCTTCCTGATCAGGGGAATTGAAAGCTCCAAAGTAACTGAAGAGGGCCGGGGGACCTTGCATGTATGCCGTATAATTCACTTGTTCTTGCATGGAAATACGTGCTAGTTCCTGCTTTTGTCGTCTCACGGTATTTTCGAAAGCCGTACGATATTTTTCCGGAATCGGTTCCGCCGATTGGAAATTCTGTTTCAAGGCATCTACCTGGCGTCCATTTTTCCAGAATCGATAGCATACATGCGGGCCCGTCGCCAAACCTGTGCTACCGACATACCCAATCACCTGTCCCTGCCGTACACGCTGGCCGGCCTTTACCGCACGACGGCTCATATGCAGGTACTGCGTGGTATATACTTTATCATGTTTTATTTTCACATAGTTCCCATTTCCACGGGTATAACTGGAATGGGTCACCACACCATTACCCGTTGCCACAATCGGTGTACCTGTCGGTGCTGCATAATCTGTACCCAAATGTGCCCGCCATACCTTCTGTACCGGATGCAAACGTCGTTTCGAATAACGGGAACTTATGCGCGTAAATTTTAACGGGGCTTTTAAAAATGCCCTGCGCATGCTTTTCCCACTCTCATCATAATATTCACCCTTCATTGAATCAGCATGCTGGAAATAAAACGCCCCGAATTCCTTGCCATGATGGGAAAACACTGCCGACTGGATTTTCCCAGCCCCCACAGGTTGATCTCCTACATATTGACGCTCGTACTGTATTTTAAACCAATCGCCCTGATCAATTGCATAGAAATCGATCACCCCCCCATATATATCTGCCAGGTAAACTGCTAAATCCGGATCACTGCCCTTATTCTGAAGAGACTGATACAACGAATAGGAAATGGTATCGGTTACTGTTTCAGTTTGGGTGATCACCTCATTTTGACCGGCATATACCTTTAGCGGCTTGCGCAGGTCATACACTATATAATCAATGGGGTTGGGTTGATAGACAAAATAGACCGCTTTAGCAGGATTGTTCTTTGCCGTTAAAATAGTGTACGGCTTGCCCGCCGCTATTTTCCGTACATCAAATACCGGTTTTGATTTCTCAACCAACGTATTTATCGTAACGGGGTCTACTTGGTATTTCCCCAATAGATCGGAAAGAAATTCATTGCGATGAATGGTTTCATTTACTATATCAAAGGAATCAAGGGCCAATCCAAAGCGTTTGGGCGACTCGGTAATTTCAGGAAGAAGATGATTAGGAAGTAAGGGGGTGGATTTATCAGAATCAAATGCTGAAAAAGAAAGAAAACCGGTAAGTAAACTTATAAAAAGCAGCACAACTACCACCACTGCATTTGTTTTTACATTCATTTTTCTTTTACTGTTTTAATAAAAGTACTGATGAAACCATCATGAGTCCGCCAAACTCACAACGGTGATGAATAATTACTCATGATAGCTTCATTGCCATTTATAAAGCTCTATTACAATGAAAAAGTAAAAGCATTTCTTTCCATTCATCGTCAAAAATTTAACGAATATGAGAAATCATATGTAGAATTGCAAACATCCTGGTGCAAAAATAGTTATTTTACAATACAACCCAAGCTCATTGTACCCTATATTAAGGGTCCATATTCAAGAGCTGGAATGATATTGTACATGTCAGTCAATTTATCTAAGTTTGTGAAAAAAATACCCACATGATACAACGTGTTCAAACCATTTGGTTGTTTTTGGCCAGCGCAACACTCTTCCTCCTTTTTCTATTTCCTTACTTTCAATTTTTTGATCAAATGGATATTGCGAAAGCCATTAAGGTAACGGGTATCTACCAAATGCATGAAGGTCAGGTAATACAAACCACCTCCTTCATTTTACAGGCTATTGCCACAACAATCATTGCACTCCTGCCGTTGATTATTATATTTTTTTACAAAAACCGAAAGAAACAACTTAAATTGATTTTTTTGAATGCCTTATTGGTTGTTATTCTCAGCACTTGGCTGTTTATGGTGTCAAAAGATAATCTGCTAAACAGCAGCCACAACTTCACCATTACCAATATCGGCATCGGTACCTTGTTGATTCCACTGGATGTTATTTTTTTACTTTTGGCAGCACAAGGAATCCGAAAAGATGAGAAGCTCGTCCGATCTGCAGACCGTCTACGTTAAATAATTTTATTTCGCTGATATTCAGAATTAAAAAATAATTTTCATATCTTTGCGCCGCCTTAGGCAATTAGGCCTATCGTATTTATTACATCATGAACCCATTTATTGAACTGGGGATCCGTCATGATATTGTTAATGCCCTAACTGATTTAGGTTTTGAGAAACCTACACCTATCCAGGAACAAGCCGTTCCCGTTTTATTAGCTGGCAGCAACGATTTTGTCGGATTAGCCCAAACCGGTACCGGTAAAACCGCGGCTTTTGGCCTGCCTCTATTAGAACTGTTGGATTTTTCCAAAAACCATCCACAAGCATTGATCTTATGTCCTACCCGCGAACTTTGTTTACAAATCGCGAACGACATCAAGAAATATGCAAAAAACCTGAATGCTGTAAACGTCGTTGCAGTGTATGGTGGTGCTAGTATTAGCGATCAGCTACGTCAAATAAGACGTGGCGTACAGATCGTCGTGGCAACACCTGGTCGGATGTTAGACATCATTAATCGGAAAGCAATTGATTTTTCGAATGTCGGTTATGTTGTTTTGGATGAAGCCGATGAAATGCTGAATATGGGCTTCCAAGAAGACATTAACGATATTCTGTCTACTACTCCCGAAGAAAAGAAAACTTGGCTTTTTTCCGCAACTATGCCGACAGAGGTCCGCAGAATTGCGAAGAAATACATGACCGACCCGGTCGAAATGACGGTCGGAACAAAAAATAGCGGCAATGAGAACATCGAGCATGAATATTATATTGTCCGTGCCGCTGATAAATATGCCGCTTTTAAACGTCTTGTCGATTTTAATCCTGACATTTTTGGGATTGTGTTCTGTCGTACCAAGATTGAAACACAAAATATCGCTGAAGCGCTGGTCAAAGATGGCTATAATGCCAATGCCATTCATGGCGACCTCTCGCAGCAGCAACGTGACAAGGTCATGAAACAATACCGTGACCGAAGCATACAACTTCTCATTGCTACGGATGTTGCGGCCCGGGGTATTGACGTAAGCGATGTGACACACGTCATCAATTATTCTCTGCCTGACGAACTGGAAAACTATACCCACCGAAGCGGCCGTACTGCACGCGCTGGAAAAAGCGGGATCTCCATTTCCATTATCAATGCCAAGGAAATTGGGAAAATCCGCCGGATAGAAAAAGTCATCGGAAAGCCCTTCAATAAAGGTACTGTTCCCAGTGGCTTCGATGTGTGCGAAAAACAGCTTTTTGGCATGGTACACAATGTGCATAATGTCAGCGTTAAAGAAGAACAAATCGCACCCTATTTGCCACGCATCGTAGCAGAATTCGAAGCCTTAAGCAAAGAAGATTTGATTAAACGTTTTGCTTCTGTTGAATTTAACCGGATTTTAGACTATTATAAAACGGCGCATGACCTCAATGTGGATGCATCGAACATGAAGGAACGCCCTGGTCGGTCAGATCGTCATAATGGCGCTGAAAATGGCTATACCCGGTTATTTATCAACCTTGGTTCGGTGGATGATTTTACCCGCGGCGACCTTTTAGGTTTCATCTGCGATCAAGCCCAGGTATCCGGCAAATCTATTGGAAAGATTGACCTCAAAGGCGTTTTCTCTTTCTTCGAAGTGCAAAACGAAGTAGCAGATAAAATCTTCGAAGGGTTTAAAAATGCAGAATTTAATAACCGGGAGGTACGCATCGAGAATGCCGGTGCACGTTCAGGAGGCAGAAGTGGAGGCAGGGACCGGCATCGGGAATCTCGACCAAGAATCAATGGATCTCACCGTAACGAACGTGGATCTCGTGGAGATCGTTTTGGGGGAAGGGGCCGTTCACGTGAAAAACAATCATCAGACGGATTCCGCGACTTCTCTGGTCGCTCCAAAGAAAGAAAGCGCTGGTAATAATAAGATCATCAGATTAACAAATATTGAAGGCTATCGGGAAGATAGCCTTTTTTTTATGTTAATAGGCTGCAATACTGTCATCTCCGCGGGGATCAGCACCACCTTGCAAGCTTCCATCGGGGCCAATAACAATGGCATCTACCCGTCCAATAGGCGACCGCTCTTTAAAACGATAGCCTTTTTGCTCCAGGCGCTTTCTAGTCGCTTCGGAAATCGCTTCCTTCTCCACATCCACCCTGTCCGGTAACCATTGATGGTGGAAACGGGGCGCACTTACCGCTTCTTGCATGTCCATGCCAAAATCAATGACATTGATGATGGTCTGGAATACAGAGGTGATAATCGTTGAACCGCCCGGCGTACCCACCACCATAAACAGCTCTCCATCCTTCTCCAAAATGGTAGGTGTCATTGAACTTAACATGCGTTTCCCCGGTTCTATTTTGTTGGCCTCGCCACCCAATAGCCCATACATATTGGGCACGCCCGGCTTTATGGAAAAATCATCCATTTCATTATTCAACAAAAAACCTGCTTCTCCCACTACTACCCTTGAACCATAAGAGCCATTCAAGGTGGTTGTTATCGACACCGCATTGCCCTCCTTATCTACGATAGAAAAGTGGGTAGTCTCTTCATGCTCTTGATATCCATTCGGATCTCCCGCTTTCACCTGCCCACTTGGAGTCGCCGCCGAAAAAGAGAAATCCTCCATGCGGTTCAAATTGTAATCGGTATCGATCATCCCTTTCTGTGGTACGACATAAAATGCGGGATCCCCCAAGTGGGTCGCCCGGTCGGCATAGACCCTTCTTTCGGCTTCTACCATCACTTGAATTGCCGAATCGGATTGAAAGGACCAGGTATTTAAGGCATACGGTTCAACACTTTTCAGCAATTGGATCAAAGCAATCCCCCCACTGGAAACAGGAGGCATTGAAAAAACAGTATACCCCCTATAGGTTCCTTTTACAGGTTTTCGCCAAATGGATTCATAATTCTTCAAATCTTCGTAGCTGATAATGCCCTTCTTACCTTTCATCTCCGCAACTATCTTATCGGCCGTCTCACCTTCATAAAAGCCTGCACGGCCGTGATCCCTTACCAAGGTGAGCACATGGGCAAGTTCCTTTTGCACAAAGGTGTCGCCAGATTCCCAGTGTTCTTTTGCGGTAAAGGCTGTTTCCCCTGAATTATAGCGGAGTATATCCTTTCTTATGCCATTCAATTCATGTGCCTGCCGCTCGGTTATCTGGAAACCCTCAGCGGCAAGTTTAATGGCAGGTTGCAACAGGGCTTTCCAAGGAAGCTGTCCGTACCGCTCGTGGGCTTTTACCATGCCATCTACAGAGCCGGGTGTGCCGGAGGCCAGCCGACCATAGATCGATAAATCGGCGATGGGTTTATCATTCGCATCAAGATACATGTCTGTCGTAGCCTTTCCCGGTGCCGTTTCGCGAAAATCCAATGCGTCTATCTCTCCATTCGCCGAACGATAGACCATAAAACCACCGCCACCAATATTTCCCGCACTGGGATAAACAACCGCCAAGGCGAACTGTACCGCAACCGCAGCGTCCACCGCATTCCCCCCTTCCTTCAAAATCTCCAGGCCTACCTGCGATGCCGCCGGGTGTGCCGACACCACCATGCCGTTTTGAAACAATAGTTCTTCATGGCTCTCAAATGTATTGCAGGAGCTTGCCACCAAAAGCAAACACGTCAAAATCAATCTCCATGCACGGTACAAATCATGTCGTTGGGAAGGATACATCATCAGGAAATAAGGTCAGCTAATAATTTCATTTCAATATGTGGGGAGTGTTTTTCATAAAGGATCGCATAAACGGCACGGCAGATGGGCAGATCCACTTTATATTTCTTATTGATTTGATGAATGCTATTGCTTGCGAAATACCCTTCCGCAATCATATTCATCTCTAAATGGGCAGATTTTACGGTATATCCCTTTCCAATCATATTTCCGAAAGTACGGTTTCTGCTAAACTGTGAATAAGCAGTAACCAATAGATCGCCAAGATATGCCGATTCTTTTATATCTCGGTCTATCGGATGTACACGATTTACAAAACGGGCCATCTCCCGGATGGCATTCGAAATTAACACAGCCTGAAAATTATCCCCGAACCCCACTCCATGACATATCCCACTTGCCACAGCATAAATATTCTTCAGGACGGCAGCATATTCAGTTCCATAAATATCATCAGAAATAATTGTCTTCAAGTAATAGGTTTGAATGAGGGAGGCGATCAAATTAGCGGTATCTGTCGATTGGGAGGCAAGCGTAATATACGACAGCTTTTCTTGTGATACCTCTTCGGCATGGCAGGGGCCGCCAATGACCGCGATATCCAGTACCGGAATAGCGTAATGCGCCTGTAAAAATTCGCCTACAATTTCGTTGGTATGGGGAACGATTCCTTTTATAGCAGAAACGATGATCTTCCCTTGTAAAGAGGCCTTCTTTAAACCTTTCAACGCCTCGTTTAGAAAGGCAGCCGGCACACACAGAATAATAATATTCGCCCGACTGACCACTGCGTCGATATCCGTGCTAATTTGGCTCGCCTTTACCGAAAGCTCGATCGCACTCAGGTAATGGGGATTATGGCGATAGGTTTGAATATATTCGGCAGTTTCCTGATTGCGCATCCACCAGTAAATGTTCTTCGCTTGCTTGTTGTCACTCAACATTTTGATAATCGCTGTCGCCCAGCTTCCACCCCCAATAACAGCAACATCATAGTTTTTATTATCCATTATCTATCCGCTATAATTCACAGGCAATTTAAGATTAATAGCAACAGGAACCAAGGCAAAAACAGATTCTAGTTATTGGCGGGAAAGAAAAAGGATCCTTACTTCATGGCCTCTTGCAGAACAATCGTGGCCACCGAAAAATAAATAACCAAACCCGTGACGTCTACAAGGGTAGCCACAAATGGAGCGGACGATGTCGCTGGATCTGCCCCAAAACGCCTTAAAATAAAGGGGAACATCGAGCCCACCAAGGAGCCCCATAATACAATTCCCACGAGTGAGAGACTTACTGTGCCAGCCACGCCCAACCAATGCTCACCATATACATCAGAGAATAGATGCCAGCCATATATACGGGTAAAACCGATAAAGCCCAGTATCAAGCCCAAGAGTAAGCCCGATAAAAATTCCCTACGCATTACCCGCCACCAGTCCATGATGGTAACTTCACCCAATGCCATGGCCCGGATAATCAATGTTGAAGCTTGCGAACCGCTATTCCCTCCACTGGAAACAATCAGGGGAAGAAACATAATGAGTACCAGAACCTTTTCCAATTGGTGTTCATAAAACTGCATGACCGTTGTCGTAAACAACTCCCCGATAAAGAGAATGATCAACCATCCCGCACGTTTCTTCACCAAGTTAACAATCGAAACGTCCAAATAGGGCTCATCCAAAGCTTCGGTACCCCCTATTCGTTGAATATCTTCAGAATATTCTTCATTGGCCACCCAAAGGATATCATCCACGGTGACAATCCCCAACATAATCTGTTGATCATCGGTAACCGGCAATGCAACACGGTTATTCATCCTAAAGACATTGATGGCTTCTTCCTGAGGGTCATTGGCTTTCAAAGAAATCAAACGGTTATCCATTAGATCACTAATAAGTGTCTCAGGTTTTACCAGCAAAATTTCCCGTATACGAATATCATCTAATAAAATACCATGATCATCAATCACATAAAGCACATCAATGGTTTCCGAATTCTTACCATACTTCCGTATATGACCCAATACCTTCCCTACATTCCAATGTTGTTTGACAGTAATATAGTCGGGTGTCATCAAACGCCCTACGCTATCTTCGGGGTACCCTAGCAGCCGCAATGCTTCTTTACGGTCACTAGGTGATAAGAGGATGATCATCTTCTTTACCGCATCCCCATGCAGTTCACTGAAAAAAGAAGTCCGGTCATCGGGAGGAAGTTCATTAATCAGTTCAGCGATCTTCGGACCAGAAAGTTTTTTCACGATCCGCTCTTGCGTAGGGAAATCAAGAATCCTAAACACATTCACCGCACGGTTAATGCTCAGGGAGGAAATGAAAGTATCAGCATATTCAGGTAACTCATCAATAAGGGCTTCTACCTCAGAGATGTTTAAATTGTCTAAATATTCAGTAAGCTGTTCAGGACGTCCTTCGGCAAGTAGCAACTCCACTTGTCCCACTAACATTTCCATTTCTTCCATAAGCGAAATGTTTTGGATTTTTACATAACTATTGGGATGATTTCTGCAAAAGTCGGGTTTTTAAGTCAAACCAACGAAAAATTCAGTGTTTTTTCACCACCGATACCATAAAAAAAGATCCTTTTGTCTAATCGATAAAAGGATCTTTTTATTAAAAAAATTAAAAAAATTACACCTTGATTTCTACCTCAACACCACTGGGCAATTCCAACTTCATTAACGCGTCTACCGTTTTGGAATTAGAGCTATAAATATCCAACAAACGTTTATACGCACACAATTGAAACTGCTCCCTGGCTTTCTTATTTACGTGCGGTGAACGCAATACCGTATAGATTTTTTTCTCTGTGGGCAACGGAATTGGTCCGCTAACTACCGCTCCCGTAGGTTTTACGGTTTTCACAATCTTCTCAGCCGATTTATCAACTAAGTTGTAATCGTAAGATTTTAATTTAATTCTGATTCTTTGGCTCATTATCTATTTATTTAAATGTCTTGGTTAGAGCTATTGATAACCAAAACACGGGGTTATATGCTATCTATCTATCACGTAGGCTTAATGGGCGCTCACCTTACCTTTTGCTTTGGCAATTACTTCATCCTGAACACCTTTAGGCGCCTCGGCATAATGATCAAACTCCATGGTCGAAGTAGCACGTCCGGAAGTTATGGTACGCAATTGTGTCACATAGCCGAACATCTCCGAAAGCGGAACCAAGGCCTTGATAACCTGCGATCCTGCGCGGGTATCCATCCCTTGAAGTTGGCCGCGACGACGGTTCAAATCGCCCATTACGTCACCCATATTTTCTTCGGGTGTAAGTACCTCGATTTTCATGATCGGCTCCAACAATACGGGTTTACACTTCGGCAATGCCTCGCGGAAGGCAGTACGCGCACAGATCTCAAACGATAAAGAGTCGGAGTCAACCGCGTGGAATGACCCATCAATCAAGCGTACTTTCATGCTATTGATCGGGAAACCTGCCAATACCCCATTTGTCATGGAAACCTCAAAACCTTTCTGAACAGAAGGAATATATTCGCGAGGAATTGCCCCACCGACAATTTCATTCACAAACTGCAATCCGTCTTTTTCATAATCTGCGTCAACTGGTGAGATCTCCACCTGAATATCAGCAAACTTACCACGGCCCCCGGTTTGTTTCTTATACACTTCACGATGTTGGGCTGTACCTGTAATCGCTTCCTTATATGCAACCTGTGGTGCTCCTTGGTTGATTTCAACTTTAAATTCGCGTTTTAGACGATCAATTAAAATATCCAAATGAAGTTCACCCATGCCTGATATAACCGTTTGGCCGGTTTCTTCATCACTTTGAACACGGAAAGTAGGATCTTCTTCGGCCAATTTAGCCAAGGCCATACCCAACTTATCCACATCCGCCTGCGTTTTGGGCTCGATTGCCAATCCGATAACCGGATCAGGGAAATTCATTGACTCCAAAACAATCGGGTTCTTTTCCTCGCACAAGGTATCACCTGTCTTGATATCTTTAAAACCCACCACAGCAGCAATATCACCCGCACTTACATTCGTGATAGGATTTTGTTTATTGGCATGCATCTGGAAAATCCGGGAAATACGTTCTTTATTTTCCGAACGGGAATTATACACATATGAACCCGCTTCCAAGTTTCCAGAATAAACACGGATAAAGCACAAACGTCCTACAAAAGGATCGGTAGCAATTTTGAACGCCAATGCAGAAAAAGGTTCTTTACTATCTGGTTGACGAATCACCTGCTGTTCCGTCTTGGGGTTCGTACCTGTAATGCCTTCTACATCCAAAGGAGAAGGTAGTAACTCCATGACATAGTCCAGCATGGTCTGCACCCCTTTATTCTTAAAAGAAGATCCGCAAACCATCGGCACAATCTTTGCGTCTAGGGTTGCTTTCCGCAGCGCATCCAAAATTTCACGTTCGGTAATCGTTTCCGGAGCGTCAAAGAATTTTTCCATCAAAGACTCATCATAATCGGCCACCGCTTCTAAAAGCTTTTCCCGCCATTCAGCGGTCTCTGCCACTAGATCATCCGGAATGGGAACCTCGGTAAAAGTCATTCCTTTGTCTTCTTCATTCCAGACAATCCCACGGTTATTGATCAAATCAACTACCCCTTTAAAACTGTCTTCCGAGCCAATAGGAATTTGCAATGGAACAGCATGGCTGCCCAGCATTTCCTTCACTTGTTTAACCACATTTAAAAAATCAGCTCCCGAACGGTCCATTTTGTTTACAAAACCAATCCTGGGAACTTTATAATTATTGGCCAAACGCCAGTTGGTTTCAGATTGAGGCTCTACACCATCTACAGCTGAAAAAAGGAATACCAGTCCGTCCAATACACGTAAAGACCTATTTACTTCCACCGTAAAGTCAACGTGTCCCGGTGTATCAATGATGTTCATGTGGTATTTCTGACCGCGATAGTTCCAATCTACCGTTACCGCGGCCGAGGTAATGGTAATACCCCGCTCCTGTTCCTGTGCCATCCAGTCTGTCGTTGCAGACCCTTCATGGGTTTCACCCAATTTGTGGTTCACACCCGAATAGTACAATATACGTTCGGTGGTAGTCGTCTTGCCCGCATCAATATGTGCGGCAATACCTATATTTCTTGTGAATCTTAAATCTCTTGCCATGTTCTGTATTTTTACAATTTCTTCTTTATCCCTGCCTTAAAAAAAATACACCGATAGTCACTTTCCGTTGAAAATAGATCTATCGGTGAAAAATTCAGGCATTTAGGATCGTATTAGAATCTAAAATGGGAGAATGCCTTATTCGCTTCCGCCATCTTATGGGTATCTTCTTTCTTCTTAACTGCTGCACCTTCTCCTTTAGCGGCTGAAATGATTTCGGCAGCCAATTTTTCATGCATCGTCTTCTCTCCCCGCCTACGTGCGTAAGAAATTAACCATTTCATACCCAATGCAATTTTACGTTCCGGACGTACTTCTGTAGGAACCTGAAAATTCGCTCCCCCTACCCGGCGGGACTTCACTTCCACAGAAGGCATTACATTGTTCAATGCCTTTTTCCAAGCCTCTAAGCCATTCTCACTGGTTTTTTGCTCAACTAGGTCTACCGCCTCATAGAATATTGAATAAGCAATGGATTTTTTGCCATCAAACATCATGTTATTCACAAATCGGGTTACCTGAACATCATTAAACTTCGGATCAGGCAAAATGATTCTTTTTTTTGGTTTTGACTTTCTCATCTTTTATCTTCCGTTTAATTATTTCTTACCTTTTGCCGGGGCAGCTTGTCCCGCTTTAGGCCTTTTGGTACCATATTTTGAACGCCGTTGATTACGACCGGCAACACCGGACGTGTCTAAAGCACCACGGATAATGTGGTAACGAACACCTGGTAAATCTTTTACACGACCACCACGAATCAATACAATCGAGTGCTCCTGCAGATTGTGCCCCTCTCCGGGAATGTATGCGTTGACTTCCTTGCCATTGGTTAGACGTACCCGGGCGACTTTACGCATTGCTGAGTTTGGTTTTTTTGGGGTAGTGGTGTACACACGTGTACATACACCTCTTCGCTGTGGACAACTGTCCAACGCCGGCGACTTACTCTTGTCAACCAGTGCTACTCTACCTTTTCTTACTAATTGTTGAATAGTAGGCATTTAGTGTTTTTTAATGTTCGTTTATCCTATTTACTTTTTAGGACTGCAAAGATAACGCAATACTATTTAAAATCAAATCTTTAGTTAAAATAAAAAAATAGCTTTAAATGCTTCTTACCCCTCGTATCATAAATGGGAAAAGGATGGCCCCTTGAATTTCCATTATCATACCGTTAATACTTGTTTCGATCCCTTTATTTCTTATTTTAGTTATCCAAGGGAGCCTTTGATGATTATTGTAATCATTAAAGGTTCATTTGATTATTTTCCGTACTTTCGTGCCGATTCTAATGCCAATAACAGCAGGTCATCTTGCGCGCAATCGATAAACAAGGAAATGAAGAACTTTAGTAGAAAATAAATTTGAATATTTAAATAAGCCTCTTAATTTTGGCACTTTCTGAAAAATCTAACAAAAAACACCGATACAATTAAATTAATTTAAACAATTGATGGATTTCTTACAAAACAATCTGATTTACCTGATACCTGCCTTAGGCCTTATAGGTATTATCTCCATGATTTTAAAAAGTTCATGGGTGACCAAGCAAGATGCTGGGGATGAAAAAATGAAGACTTTAGCGGGCTATATTGCAGATGGTGCTATGGCCTTTTTAAAAGCAGAATGGAAAATACTTTCTTACTTCGCCATCATTGCTGGCATTCTCTTAGCCTATTCTGGAACATTGGTTGAAACTTCCAGCTGGATCATTTCCATTTCGTTTTTGATCGGTGCTTTTACTTCTGCATTGGCTGGCTATATTGGAATGAACATCGCCACGAAAGCCAATGTCCGTACTACACAGGCTGCAAAAAGCAGTTTGGCAAAAGCATTAAACGTTTCTTTTACGGCAGGTAGCGTAATGGGTATAGGTGTCGCGGGATTGGCTGTATTGGGTTTGGGATCTTTATTCATCGTATTTTATCAACTATACGTCGGTGTTGGCGACTCTGCAAATGGCCTCGAAATGACAAAGGCTTTGGAAGTACTCGCCGGCTTTTCATTGGGCGCCGAGTCTATCGCACTTTTTGCACGTGTAGGCGGCGGTATTTACACTAAAGCAGCAGACGTTGGTGCTGATTTAGTAGGAAAAGTAGAAGCAGGAATTCCAGAAGACGATGTACGTAACCCCGCAACTATTGCCGATAATGTGGGCGATAACGTAGGTGACGTAGCGGGAATGGGTGCCGATCTATTCGGTTCCTATGTGGCCACTATTCTAGCTACCATGATCTTGGGTAGGGAAATCGTATCCAACGATAATTTCGGTGGCATTGCACCGGTATTATTGCCTATGTTGATCGCGGGGATAGGCCTGCTGCTTTCCATCCTATCAACCTCCTTTGTAAAAATAAAGAAAGAAACCGACAGCGTTCAAAATGCCTTGAATATCGGCAACTGGTCTTCCATTATCTTAACCGCTGTCGTCTCTTATTTTGCGGTAATATGGTTATTGCCAACGGGGGATTTTCATTTGTTGAGAGATGTCTCTGCCGATGGAACGCTAAAGGCAGGTGCGCATGAATTCAACAGGATGGGGGTTTTCTTTTCCATTATTGTAGGATTGATAGTGGGTGCACTGATGAGCATCATTACCGAATATTATACAGCGATGGGCAAGCGTCCTGTTCAATCCATTATCTTGCAATCCTCTACGGGGCATGCCACGAACATCATCGGAGGCTTGGCCGTAGGAATGCAATCAACCGTGTTGCCAATCCTTGTTTTAGCCGCCGGCATATATGGCTCGTTCTATTTTGCTGGATTTTATGGTGTGGCCATTGCCGCCGCCGGGATGATGGCTACTACGGCTATGCAATTGTCAATCGACGCCTTTGGCCCGATTGCCGATAATGCCGGTGGTATCGCAGAAATGAGTGGATTGCCGCCGGAAGTAAGGGAGCGGACGGATAACCTGGATGCTGTGGGCAATACTACCGCGGCCACAGGAAAGGGTTTCGCCATTGCTTCCGCAGCTTTAACCTCATTAGCCTTATTTGCCGCCTTTGTTGGAATAGCTGGTATTGACGCTATTGACATCTATAAAGCACCGGTATTGGCCGGTCTGTTTGTAGGTGCCATGATTCCCTTTATCTTTTCAGCACTATGTATCTCAGCGGTCGGACGCGCCGCAATGGACATGGTAAGAGAGGTTCGGCGCCAGTTTAAGGAAATTCCTGGAATAATGGAATATAAAGCAAAACCAGAATATGAAAAATGTGTCGCCATCTCAACCAAAGCGTCAATACGCGAAATGATGCTTCCCGGCGCTATAGCGTTGATTGTTCCCATCATTGTGGGTTTTTCATTTGGACCAGAAGTTTTAGGAGGCTTACTGGCAGGTGTAACCGTATCCGGTGTTTTAATGGGGATATTCCAGTCAAATGCCGGTGGTGCATGGGATAATGCAAAAAAATCTTTCGAGAAAGGAGCAGATATTCACGGTGAAATCCATTATAAAGGTTCTGAACCCCATAAGGCATCGGTTACGGGCGATACTGTCGGCGACCCTTTCAAAGATACCTCGGGCCCTTCAATGAATATCTTGATCAAATTGATGTCTATCGTTTCCCTTATCATTGCTCCCCATATTGCTGTTCAGTCAGAATCTGCCCATACACTGACCAAAACCGTACAGCAAGAGCAGAAAACCCTTATTGTTCAAAAGGGTACCCAACAGGATATGGATACAAAAACGATCACGTTCAAAGAAGCCTTGATGATTAAAAAATAAGTCTATCATTCTTATAAAAAAAGGGAGGCATTGGCCTCCCTTTTTTTATGGGCTGAACGTACCTCTGTAAGATACATCCTTTTGTTCTTAAGCGCCCTTATCTTCCTTCAGATCAGATAAGGCTATTTTTTTATTTGCCCTGATAGTATAAATAATGAGATGAACAACTCCAAAAACTACCGAGAAGATAAATAGTCCCCAGTCCGGAATATCAGAATTGAAATGATGCGCAAAAGCAAGGGTTAATAGCAGAATTGTTGAAACAAGTCCCACAATAACTACCGTACGATAACTCTTCGCATCGTATACCCCTCTATTTAAAATACTCTTCTTCATCCCATAAAGCAAATAGACATCCAAACCGATAATCATCCATACAATCAACCTAATCCATGTATCGAATGGCAAGAACACCATCATGAACAAACAAGTTGCTACACCGAGGATAGGCACCAAAGGCACTAAAGGTACACGGAAGCCCCGTGGCGCATCTTTCATACGCTTACGCATGACCAATACCCCGATGCATACCAGTATAAATGCAAACAAAGTACCAATACTCGTCATTTCACCGACGATCCGGCCCGGCACAAAAGCGGCAAAGGCACTGACAAAAACCAGAAAAAATAAATTAGACTTATAGGGTGTCCGGTGCTTGGAATGGATCTTAGAGAAAACCCTGGGGATTAAACCATCTTGGCTCATGGAATAGAACACACGGCTTTGTCCTAACAACATGACTAAAATGACCGAAGAATAGCCCAACAAAATCGCAATAATGATGGAGGTATTCAACCAGGGATAAGCAGGAACAATTACGCCATCAGGGCCCATGGTTCCCATATGTTCTATCGCTATGGCTACAGGGGCCAAATGGCTTCCACCTCCTCCTTCGCCAAACACCTTATAATTAGCTACCCCCGTCATTACATAGGCAAATAAAATGTACAAAATGGTACAAATCGTGAGAGATCCCAAAATCCCGATAGGCATGGATTTTTTGGGATTACGTGTTTCCTGCGCAGCTGTTGATACTGCGTCAAAGCCTATATAGGCAAAGAACACCACAGCCGCCGCCCGGACAATGCCCGACCAGCCGAACTCCCCAAACCTTCCCGCATTCTCGGGCACCAATGGCTTCAGGTTCTCAGGATTGACAAACTGAAATCCGATCACAATAAAAATAACGACAATAGATACCTTTAAAAACACGATAATCGCATTTACCCAAGCCGACTCACTCGTTCCCCGTATTAAAATCAACGACATCAGGGTCACAATGAAAACCGCTGGCAGGTTCATGATACCATGCACAATCGTTCCATCGGTTAATGTAGCGGTATCAAAAGGTGTCATCATTAACTCATGGGGCAGCGAAACGCCGAATGACTCAAAAAGCTTCGCTAAATAACCCGACCAACTTGACGCCACAGTAGCCGCACCCACTGCATATTCCAATACCAGGTCCCATCCGATTATCCATGCAATAAATTCGCCCATGGTGGCAAAAGAATAGGTGTAGGCACTACCGGCCACTGGAATCATCGAGGCAAACTCCGCATAACACATTCCAGCGAACCCACAACCAAGGGCAGCGATTACAAACGAGATCATAATACCTGGCCCTGCATAGTTGGCCGCTGCAACACCGGTAATTGAGAATAACCCGGCACCAATAATCGCACCGATCCCAAGGGCCACCAATGAACGGGATGACAGGGTCTTCTTTAATCCTTTTTCTGATTCAGCTGCTTCTTCTAATAAAATACTTAATGGCTTTCTCGTAAATAAACTCATAAGCTGTGGTTGATTTCCGTTTTTGAATACCCAAACCTAATGTTTTTTTTTTATTTTTCAAGTATTGCTTCCGGCCGACCGACAGGCAACATGAGAATGATGGTGTTTTTACTACCTTTGCCTTTATTGCCCTTTAATAAAAGTTTTGAAAGGTACTTTTAACCACTTGTGTAAACTTGGAATCACTCTATGTATTTCAATCTAAAAGAGATCGTTTCGGTTACGATGATTTTATTTGCCATCATTGATATCCTGGGCTCTATTCCCATTATTATTGATCTTCGGCAAAAGGTAGGTAAAATCGAATCAGGAAAAGCCAGCATTGTCGCTTTGGTCATCATGTTGATTTTTTTGTTCGTCGGCGAAGAACTATTGAATATTATTGGCGTCGACCTGGCCTCCTTTGCAATAGCCGGTTCATTGGTTATTTTCTTTATCGCCATGGAAATGGTACTTGGAATCACCTTTTTCAAAGATGAAAATTATGAAACCGCCTCCGTTGTACCCCTCGCCTTTCCCTTAATAGCCGGTGCGGGAACATTGACCACCCTGCTTTCTTTAAAAGCTGAGTTTGCCACCCAGAATATCATTATCGGCATTATCCTCAATTCCCTGGTGGTTTATTTGGTATTGAAAAACACCTATAGACTTGAGAAATTCCTGGGCAAAACCGGATTGGGAATACTAAGGAAAGCATTTGGTATTATCCTATTGGCCATTGCCATTAAACTTTTTAAAAGTAATACGGGATTGTTATAGGTGTTGGGTGTAGAGCGGCAATCGGCGCTCAGCTTTGAGCTTCAGCCAATTGCCTTCCTTCCAGGCTTGACCCGGATGGGTATTAGGTCTGAGGTATTGGGTTTTAGGTATTGAACTGTCGGTGCCTAAATAACGTTGACCGATTTTACCCCCTTTATTTAAATTCTGACCGTGCTGTATCTTTACCGTACCAGGCGGACTGCAAATAGGGTATCTGCCCGCTCTTCATATCCTTTAAAATAGCACATTTCTTCCACTTGCATTCCCTCCCTCTCCAATTGTTCAACCACTTGTTCATTTTCTTCTTCAAAGACCGAACAGGTAATGTAAATAAGTGGTTTACCCGGCTTCAGGTGGCGCAGTACGTTTCCTGCAAGCTGCCGCTGCAATGCAGAAAAATAAGGTAACCGTGACGTATCAAAGCCAGCCATCATTTCAGGTGTCCTTCCCCATGTCCCAGAGCCGGTACAGGGAGCGTCCAGGATAATACCGTCGAAGTGCTCACCCTCCAAGAGTGTTTCCTCTTTTGTTAAATCGACAATCTTCTTCCGGTAATTGGAAATACCCGCTTTATCAAAACGTTCGTCCAGGTTTCTTAAAATACTGTTCCTGTTGTCTGAAACCAACAGGTTCACGCTAGGTTCCTGTTGTAACAATAGAATTGATTTGCCGCCCGATCCAGCACAAGCATCCCACCAATACTCATTCGCGGCAGGTTTGAAGAATCGACCCGTTTGTTGAGACGACAAATCCTGTACCTCATAGTTTCCCGCCATAGACCGGACACTATCCAACTTGGTCCCATTCGGAAAGGAGAGTGTATGTGGGCCCAACGCTTTCCATGCAATCGAGGATCCCTCCAAAGCCGCTTTTACGGTTTTCTCTTTACCCGGATGAATCCGTATAAATAAATCAGGTTGGACAAAATGGCTGAGCAAGAACTTTTGTGCATCAATTTTCGGGGAGATTTTATCAGACAGGGGAAAAATACTTTCCAGCTCAAACCCAAATTGCTTATTACACAAAGCCACCCTTTCCGGTAAATCCAGACCAAGGCTATTCTCAAATTGGGATGGAAGAATAAGTTCCGCGACACCACACCCTGCAGCACATAAAAAATCAGATACTGCCAGTCGCTCATGGGGAGAAAAGTCTGGCAGGGCACCGCCCAATCTAAAGAAAGTATAGATCAACCTCGACGCCATACGCCTATCCGTTGAGCCCATTTGCCGGTTCTCTTTAAAATAGCGGGTGAGAAAGCGGGCCAGAGGTACCTTTACGTCGTATGTGTCAAGTATACGGTCAAACGTACGCAGCTGCTGCCAAAGACGTTTTTCATTCATATTTTTCCCAGGGAAGCATCAACGTATTGGTTTATAATGATAGCCATCAAATTGCAACATCCTAATAAATTCATTCACATAGCCCCAATTCGGATTTTTCTCAAAAATATAATCGGTTTGGAGACCTTTATAGTTCTTCTTTAAAAGGAAGTCCGGATATTCCGACCCATATTCCTCCAATAATTGTCCGAAAAAATACCCACTATCATAACCTTTATAAGCGAATTCTGAAGGTTCTATTTTATACATGGAATAATAGTTCTTTTGAAACTCGCGTACCTTATCATTATCCGCATCTACATAATACGACGTCGTGATCTGTGTATGCAATGCTTTCAACGCCACATTCATGTTATCGAGAGACAACTTCGACCAAGTGGGATGGCCTATCAATTGAATAGTAAAACCACCTTCATCTTTCAATGTCATTAACTTGGTCAATATAGGCATTATTGCATATCTATTGATCGCAGCTGTAATAAAGAAATTTTTTCCTTCGGCATGCAAGAGACTATCTACATCTGCCAAATCGTCGATTTCAGTAAAACCAATAGCTTGTTTGTTCAGATCCACCTTCAAGGGACCCAAGAACTTCAAGCTCTCTTCGTCTTCCGTATTATAAACAATAACCTGATCCCCGCCTTTAACCACTTTTGCCAAGTGGACTGCCAAGCCAGCGGCATGTTGATCTATAGACGGCACCAAACTGACCAGGTTATTCACATTAAACTGGGATGGCAAGGTGGCGGCCAATGGCGATACCTGTAAAGTGTAGCCTAAATCCGATGCCGCGGCAAAAGCGGGAATTTCCTTGGGAAAAATGGGACCTATAACCAAATCAGCAGACTGTATAGCCAGTGATTTTCCGATCGCTTGATTTTGATTGACATTATCTCTCGTATCCAGAACCGTTAATCTAAAATTGGTTCCTTTTTCCGCTAATTTATCCAATGCCATCTTAAAACCCTGGTAAAAATCGAGTGGGATTTCAGCACGCTTCACGTCCTCAACAGAGGGCTGTCCCTGAACCCGATCAAGTTGGAAAGGTAAAAGAAGTGCAATATTATTAACCGGAGCCTCCACAGGCTTTTCTACTTCTTCCTTTTCAGGTTCCTCCGGCTCTACCGGCTTTTCAACAGGTGGCGGAACCTCTTTGGGTGGCCGGGGGCCAAAGATCTTTGAACAACTTGTTATAAAACAGAAAAATAGTAATATAGCAAGGAGTTTACTCCCATTCAATAGTAGCCGGCGGCTTCGAACTAATATCATACACAACTCGGTTAATACCCTTAACATGATTTATAATTTCGTTGGAGATCTTGGAAAGCAATTCGTAAGGCAAATGAATCCAATCAGCCGTCATTCCATCAACAGAACCTACGGCGCGTAAACAAATAACATGCTCATACGTTCGCTCATCGCCCATCACTCCGACGGACTGTACCGGTAAAAATATCGCTCCCGCCTGCCATACTTTATCGTACCATCCAGACTCGCGTAAATTTCTTGTATAAATAGCATCTGCTTCCTGTAAAATGCGGACCTTTTCCGCCGTAATATCCCCCAGGATACGAATGGCCAATCCGGGCCCAGGAAAAGGATGACGGCCTAAAATCAGTTGATCAATCCCCAATGCCTTACCTACTTTGCGCACCTCATCCTTAAACAAGGTATTCAAAGGTTCCACCACCTTTAATTTCATAAAATCAGGTAGCCCCCCCACATTATGGTGCGACTTTATCGTCGCAGACGGTCCCTTCACCGATATAGACTCAATCACATCGGGGTAAATAGTACCCTGGCCCAACCATTTCACCTCGACACCCTGCGGAAGCTCCTTTTGTACTTCATGTGCCGCATCATCGAAAACTTCAATGAACATCCCACCTATAATTTTACGTTTCCTTTCTGGATCTTTTACACCCTGAAGTTGCCCATAAAACCTTTCCTTGGCATCAACCCCTTTAATATTCAACCCCATATCCTTATAGGAATCAAGTACCTGTTCAAATTCCCCCTTACGCAACAAACCGTTATCCACAAAAACACAGTGCAACCTCTTGCCGATAGCCTGATGCAATAAAATAGCGGCAACAGAAGAATCTACCCCCCCGGAAAGCGCCAGGATAACATGATCATCACCTATCTTTTCCTTCAATTCCTTAATTGAAGCTTCGACAAAGGCATCTGCCGTCCAGTCCTGATGGCATCCGCAAATATCAATCACAAAATTCTTCAACAAAAGTTGACCCTGGGTGCTATGGGTTACTTCCGGATGAAACTGAATACCGAAGGTCTGCGAACCTTTTATGTGATAAGCCGCAACCTGAACATGATCCGTGCTGGCAATAACCTCAAGCTGATCCGGCACATTTATGATGGTATCGCCATGCGACATCCATACCTCAGATTGAGAAGAAATATCCGTCAGCAGAGGGTTATCATGACAGACAAATTGAAGCTTTGCCCTTCCATACTCACGAATAGCCGATGCCGCAACTTCACCTCCAAGTTCCTGGGCAACATATTGTGCCCCATAGCAAATGGCCAATACTGGGACTACCGTATGAAATTGTAGAAAATCAAACTTCGGCGCATCTTCTTGTCGTACCGAAAATGGGCTTCCCGATAAAATAACACCTTTCACATGTTCATCCAAAACCGGTATTTTATTATAGGGATGTATTTCGCAATACACATTTAACTCCCTCACCCGACGCGCAATAAGCTGCGTATATTGTGAGCCGAAGTCAAGAATAAGAATCTTTTCTTGCATGCCCCAAAGTTAGGAAATAGTAATGGATTTGATGGCTACCATGTTAAAATAACCTTTCCGAAATGCGCCCCTTCTTCGAGGTAGCGATGTGCATCAACCACCTCCTTATAGGAATATGATCGATCAATGACGGGTTTAAAAATGCCTCTTTCCAGCAATGGCCAAACCTTCTGCTCAATCTCCTTCGCCAATGCTGCTTTAAACTCCGCACTCCGGTTTCGCAAGGTACTTCCCGAGATGCTTATGCGACGGCGCATCAGGTCGATGAGGTTAAGGGGCACATTTGCACCCTTTACGGCATTAATAACGATGAGCCTCCCCTCCACCGCCAACAAATTGATATTTTTCGCAAAATAATCGCCGCCAATACTATCTAGGATTACATTGATCTCTTTATGTTTTAGCACTTCTTCGAAGTCCTCCTCATGATAAGGGACAGCGAGTGTAGCACCCAAACCCATACACCGATCACATTTTTCCCTACTTCCCGCCGTTGTGTATACTTCCTTTCCGAAATGTGCCCCAAGTTGGGTGGCTGTTGTACCAATACCTCCGCTCCCCCCATGCACCATAAGGTTATCATTTGGACCAAACTTAGCCCGTTGAAAAACATTGTGCCAAACGGTAAAAACCGTTTCAGGTAAAGCGGCAGCCTCCATAAAATCTAACGCAGCGGGTTTGGGAAGGCAATGGGCCTCCTTTACCGCCACATATTCCGCATAGCCGCCACCAGCTAGCAAAGCACAAACTTCATCGCCAGGTTTCCACCGCCCAACCTGGGCACCACAACGTTCCACAATCCCTGAAACTTCCAATCCGGGAATATCTTTTGGTACACCCGCCGGCGCAGGATAGTTCCCCTTTCGCTGAAAAATATCAGGCCGGTTTATCCCGGCTGCCTGAACCCTCACCAGCACCTCATCAGCCTTCACTTCCGGTAGGTCAACGGCCACAATGCGGAGCACTTCGGGTCCTCCCGGTTTGGAGATCACAATCGATTTCATCATTTTATTTTAGGAAACTTTTGAAGACGTAAATTAAAAGATATCAAAAAATAACGGCCCAAACGATCATTTCTAACATCATAAATTTCATTTCCTGACACCTCCCGCGAGATCCCGGTATTTTGGTTCATCAAATCAAAACCCTGCAGCCGTATCACCCCTCGGTCATTCTTTAAAAACGTCCGTTCAAGGTACACGTTCAATAAGGTTGGATTCGCCTTTACACTGTTGCTGAACCCATTGTTGATCCGGGTGGAAACATCAAAACTCATCGACCATTTTTTAACATAGGTTTTACCTCCTAAACCCAATGCCAAGGTATTGGCATCGGTATTAAACATGGCAGGAATACTATTACGGGTACGATTCAATGAAAATGAACTTCTCAAATCAACCGTAAACCAATCTTCCATCATATAATTGACCTTAAGCCCTTGAACGAAATTTAAGTTCCGGCCTTTATTCTTCTCCATATTGATAAACGATATGTTGTTATTATAATCGGCCGATCCACTGATGCTGACATTCAATACTTTCTCCAATAAGGAAATCGAATACAAATAATATACATGTGTATCGAAATAGCCGGAAGTGTTTAAAAAACTGGTTTCCTGTTTTGTACTATTGGGGATCACAGTCCGTTGCGCAACAATTTTATTTTGAATGCTTTTAAAAGAAAGGTTGCTAAAAAACGCATTTCCTGAAATCAAATTAAATTTACGGAATTGGAAACTCAGGTTGCTGCTAAACTCAGACTGAAGCTCCGGATTTCCGACAATAATATGTTGTTGATTGGAGATATCCCTTACCGGCTGTATTTGATAGAATTCAGGTTGGTTATTTTGACCTAGATAGGCAAGCGACAAGGAAGAATACTGGTCAATTTTATAGGTAAACCGCGCACTGGGAACAAAGTTCATGTTCTTACTGGTGGTGGATATGTCCTGATTGAGGGTATACCCACTCAACTGGGTAGGCTGTAACCCGAAACCTATTTGATAATTGAACTTTTGATGTTTATATTGGTATATAAACCCTATCTTATTCGTCTGGAACTTATATTCATAATTGATAAACAATGAATCGGAAACAACAGAATCAGCATCGAACTGGCCCACATTCTTTGCATTCCTGTTATTTCCATTTGCTGAGATGTTATATTCATAATTGATTTCCAGGAAACTGAATTTGGTGATCGGCTCAATATAAGATACCTGGAATTGGAAGTCGTTGTTTATTTGTTCATTGGAGATTGTCTGGTACAATTTTTCCACCTTTACCAAAGGACTTATCAGGCCTGAATCAATATTGATCCGGTAATCATTGATGTAATCTTTCTTCTTATTGCTATTCAAATTGCTCACCATGTTCATACTCAGGTTCCTCCCCGGTTTAGAAAAATTACGGTTGAGGAATACCTCTAAATTAAAATTCGGTGAACGCTGGTTCTCATCAGAATTTGAGGACCGTTCGGTGGTAAGGCGCCTATTCTTGATGGTGCCCTGACCTTCCGTGAAGAGATCAGATTTACCAAATGAAAGCGTAGGGCTAACCTTCAAATAGGTTCTCTTATTTGGTTTTGACTCAATATTCCAATTCAATTTATGCACATATTCTTTGTTGGTCGATTCTGCGGCCTCATCGCTCAGGATGATATTATTACGATAAATGCTTTGAACGAAATTTGTACTGGTGGTTTTATTCTGCCGGTTTGTGTACACATAACTGCCATTTGCACTCGTTTTTGACGAAATATCATCCCGGTAATTCACGCCCAGGGAGTTGGTTTGGTTGATACCGTCATTCATTTCAATGGTACTGTTCAGGTCGATATTACGGTCGCGCGCACCCGCGCCGCTGACATCCCCGAAACTAAATAGGCTTGCATTCGTATTGTTGGTCGACCCTAAAATCGAAAATTGCTGGGTATCATCGAAGCTATTCGCAGAAATGCTGCTTAAATAACGGTAATCTGTCCCCAAGCCGCCCGTTACTTGTCCGAACATACCCCGGTTCCGGTCTTTCTTTAAGGTAATATTGATAATCTTTTCCGGATCTGAATTTTTAACCCCCGTAAGGTTGGCATGTTCACCGTAGTCATCGATCACTTGAATATTTTCAACAATATTAGCAGGCAGGTTTCTTGTCGCCGTCAATACATCCCCGGTAAAAAAGTCTTTCCCATTCACCTTTACGCGGGCAACGGTCTGTCCCTGTGCCACTACCCGCCCATTCCGGTATATTTCCACGCCGGGAAATTGCTTCATAAGATCTTCTACCAGATCACCATCGCGGACAAAATAAGCATCTGCATTATACTGAATGGTATCTTCCTTAATTAAAATGGGCTGCACCCCATAAATATTGACTTCTTTTAAAAGAGTTGCCTGGGGCCTTAACTTCACATTCACCAATTCCACCTTCGGCAGGAATGGATTCGCAGCATAATGCTCGTCCCTGATCTGATAGCCCAACAAACTATAATATATCCTAAACTCAAGGCCTGACACCTCCTTAAAAAAGAACTGACCTTCCCTGTTTGTGGATGCCGATAAGGTATCGATAACGGAAACCAAGCGCACATTTACTCCTTCCAACGGAATACCGCTTGTATCTTGTACAATACCACGTACTTCCCGTTTCTGCTGCTGTCCGTAGATCAACAGAGAGAAAAAAAGCAGGGGAAAAAGCAAAATTATCCGCATAGAATGCTCAATAATCTGTTAGTTGGGGTTTTTTCGGAATGAGCGAAAACCAGCCTCTATCTCAATAGAACGAAATATAGAATAAAATCTATACTTTTTCAATAAAAAAAGGGCTATCATTAAAAAATGATAACCCTCTAACTGTTCATTCGCGTTTTATTCCGCGCTGTAGCTTACTTTTTGTACATGCTTATCTATTTCCCAAAGGCCGGTGCCCTCTTCCCCGATCACATCAAACATTTCCAAAATCCTTCTCGCCACATACTCTTCTTCGATCTGCTCTTGCAAGAACCACTGTAAGAACTGGAAGCTTACGTAATCCTTGGCCTTTACACATCGATCGGCAATGTTGTTGATCGATTGAGTAACCTCCATTTCTTGCTCCAAAGCAGTCTCAAATACACTTCTAAAAGATTCAAAGTCTTTGGGAACATTTAAAATTTCGGGTGAAATGGCCTTTCCACCCCGGTCATTGACATAGTTAAACAGCTTACGCATGTGCACCCGTTCTTCTTCCGATTGCTTGCTAAAGTAATCGGCACTATAGGCAAATCCCTGATCGTCACACCAAGATGACATGGCTAAATAAACAGAAGAGGAATGCGCTTCCAATTTGATCTGTTCATTTAATAAATTCTCTATTTCTTCTTTTAATGACGTCTTTAATCTCAATAAATCTTTCATAATATCTGCTATCTTTATACGAAAGTAACAATAAAAAAAAGATTTAGTGTTATCTGAATGTAATACAAATTCAATCTAAATTAAAACGGTCGAAGTGACTATGGATCAGGCAGTAATGCCGTCAGAGCGACGCCTTCCAAGACAATCAGTTAATAGGCTGTTCAGCTCGATCATGTAGCGGGCTGCATCGAGCAATTCTTTCAATTGAACAACCTCAAGAACCGTTAAAACGAAACAACGGTTACACCGAAATGGCATCAGTATCGTAAAGTCGGCACTCCGGGATGAGTTTGTCAATAAAGCCGAAACGTCCAAGCGGTCAACTTGCTTTTTAAAATTCAAAAAATCAGCCACTTTAAAATCAGTTGCCTCGCCCTTGAATTCCAAGCAATAACAATTCTTGGCACTGCATTGGTATACCGCACCATCATCATTTCTAAAAACCTCTTCCAATTGATTTATTTGCTTACAGGACATCTCGTTTTTATCAAACACGAGGCAAATATATACATTATTAATAATGAGTCCAAATAAATTTATTGGCATTAAATAATTCCATGGAGCGGTCCTCCGGAAACCCCGAGCGCGTCAACCTGCTGTTCAATTTTAGGTACCTGAATCAATTCCGGGGCATGATGGGGTTTATTTCGGGCATCAATAATAACCGGTCCATCACATCCCCAATGCTTATTGACCATAAAACTCCCCACGCCATAAATATCATGAGAGGGGTTGCTTTTGGTAAAGGTTACCCAAACAAAATTATTGATATCCTTAGCAGTAAATCCAACATCGTCACATAGAACGATCAAGACAATCCCATTCGTTTCCCCTGCACTTAACATGTTGGCATACTTGTCAATCCGCTCTCTTTCCACTTCGTAAGTACGAAACCTTTCTGTTTCCACTACCAAAACCCCCGGCAAGATCACCCTGCCATTCGTAAAACCCCGCACAAGCGGAAAATCAACTGGTATTTCCCGGCGAAGCGCCCGTTTTTCCTCTCCCACTGCCGCGAAGACCACTTTCGAGCCCGCATTCAGGTTATCACCCGAATAATCAAGGGTATCAATGGTGGTTTGAGTCTGGAAATGCAAATCCCGCCTCGTATCAATACGGGCAAGAATATGGCTAAGAAAAGAGGGGATATCATGGATATCCAATTCTGGATCATCTTCCTTAGCCGTAATGAACAGATATTTGGCTAAACTAAGCTGGTTTGTCCCTAAAATCTGATTTGCGATGGTCAAGATCTCCTGTGGACGTTGAAGCGCAAGATATGGCGTATACCGTTCACTTCCTATTGCAAATAACAAAGGATGGACACCAGCGGCATCCACCGCATGAATCGCATGCAAGCCGTTGATCTCTTTTGGAATGGCTGATCCACTTATTTCATGTATCAGCGCCCCAAAACTGGTATCTTCCTGAGGAGGGCGGCCTACGACCGTAAATGACCATATTGCGCCCTTTTTATGATACACCCGATGCACCCTCATCAGGGGAAAAGGATGGATAAGGCTATAATAACCTAAATGATCACCAAAAGGCCCCTCCGGCTTGTTTTCGCCGGGATATACAGTCCCCGTGATCACAAAATCCGCATCAGCGGAAATGCAAAATCCTTCGTCATAAAAATACCGGAACCGCCGATTGCCCAATACACCTGCAAAAGTCAATTCAGATAAACCTTCAGGCAGGGGCATTACTGCTGCCAAGGCATGGGCAGGTGGCCCCCCGATAAACACGCTGACTTTTAACGGACGCCCTAAGGCATTTGCTTTCGCCTGGTGAATCCCGATGCCCCGATGAAGCTGATAGTGCAGACCCACTTCCTGGTCCTGCCGGTATTCATTACCCCCCATCTGTATGCGGTACATCCCCATATTTGCATTCATAACCCCCGGTCGCTCTACATCCTCGGTATACACCTGGGGCATGGTAATAAAAGGGCCTCCGTCTGAAGGCCAGTTTACAATTTGGGGAAGCTTGGAAATTTGGGTTTCCCGAAAAATGGAAGATGCCTTATTCTGCCTTTTATAGGGAAGTGCCGAAAAAGCCGCCATACCCACCGAGAGATGCCGAAAAGGGTTTTTTAAGGCAGACAGGGGATCCGACCGCAGGTCTACCAGGCGTTTGACATGCGCTAAGGTATCGCGGAAGATAAAACGTGATCTTTCCAAGGTACCAAAAAGGTTGGACACAGCAGGAAATGCACACCCCTTGACATTTTCAAAATATAAGGCGGGACCTCCCCGATCATAAACACGCCTATGAATCGCTGCCATCTCCAAGTTCGGGTCAACACTTTCCCTAATACGGACCAAGTGTCCATGTTTTTCCAAATCCAAAATACATTCTTCCAAACTTTTGTACCCCATAACATTTCTTTTGTCCTCACAAATCTAATTAAAATTAGCCCAGTTGAAGCACCTGCCGCCAAGATCGAAGAGGTCAGCCTTATTTTGACAAAAAAACAAGACCAACACGTTTTTTTTTGTAATATTGCATTTCATAAAGAATCAGGCCCTATGATAGAGACTATCATTTCGGGAATCGGATTGGGTATTGTATTATCCTTTCTAACCGGACCCGCTTTCTTTGCGTTATTAAAAACCAGTATTGAAAAAGGTTTTTATGCAGGTGCAGCTTTTGCCCTAGGCGTGCTGATAAGCGACATTATCTTTGTGGTACTGGCGGTATACGGTTCCTCTTTCCTTGCTTTGGAACAAGCATACATGGCCCCTTTGGGAACAGCAGGTTGCCTTATCCTCCTGGGCATCGGTTTTTATTATTTAATCATCAAAGTAAAAATCAACAAGAAAAGAAACCTCTGCCACAAACACCATACAGGTTACGTGATAAAAGGTTTTGCCATGTGCATTCTAAATCCTGCCCTCCTGTTGTATTGGGTAAGCATAACCGGCGGATTATTGTCGGTTTCAGGAAGATTCGATCTCCACAAAATTGTTCCTTTCTTTGCCACCATATTGCTCACCCAATTTACCATCGATTGTTTAAAAGCATTTTTTGCGGATAAACTCAGCTATAAGATTGAAGAAAAAATGATCGGCAGGATTAATAAAATGGCAGGGGTTTTTATCATTATATTTGCCCTTAGCCTGATGTATGAAATCATCTTCACCCATTCATTTTTACTGAAATAGGTTTCAGCAGTATTTTTCTAAGTCATTCCTTTTTTATAACTTAGTATACGTTTAAGCGTAAAACCATGCCCGATCTCCCCCGAATACCTAAACGATTGAACCGATTGGACTTTTTAATTGAAGTTTTTAGTTTTATTATACTTCTTGAAAGCTGGACCTATTCCGTATATACCTACAACCATTTATCTGATACCAGCAACTTATCGTATTCCGTACTTTCAGCCACATCCCTCAGCAACAAAGAGATCATATGGGCCTTCCCCGTTTTGGCAACCATCACCTTCCTCATTATCAGTATCATTAGCCTGGTGCCACACAAGTTCACCTACAAAGAAACGATCAACCGGTTAAATGTCAGAAGGATTTATCGAAAAGCAGTGCGTAAATTAAGGATATTAAAGCTCATCCTGGTTTCCATGTTCGGCCTCGCTATCCTGTTTTTTGGCCACTATACAACCGAGCTCAGCCATTCGAACAGTTCTTTTGTGTCTATTTTCAGCTTTCTTCTCCTCGTGCTGCCGGCCATTTACCTCTTATACCTCGTCTATTCAAAGCAGAAGAAAGTAGAGCGCTAAAGGGCAATCAGGCAGAAAAATAAGCCCTTACATTCTTACCTTCCACCCAATTCATAAAAGCGCGGTTCACTACCCTATTTCCTCCCGGAGTGGGATAATTGCCTGAAAAATACCAATCACCTTTATTCTGGGGGCAGGCAATATGAAGGTTATCGAGCGTTTGGTATATCACCGATACTTCAGCCTGGATATCATATGGGGTAATAATCCGGGCTATTTCATTTGAAATCTCTTCATAAGTAAACGACTCATAAATCTCTTTGACGTGATTAATGACCGTTTCCTTTTCCAGCTCCATCGACTTGACACATTTCATGTACACCTCATCAATCACATGATTCATTCCCCGTTGGTTCAATAAAGACACTGCCGCCTCAAAGGCCACAAATTCACCCATCCGGGACATATCAATGCCATAACAATCTGGATAACGGATCTGGGGGGCCGAAGACACCACAATAATTTTTTTCGGATGCAAGCGGTCCAGTATTTTCAAAATACTTTGTCGCAAGGTCGTCCCCCTGACGATCGAATCATCGACCACAACGAGGGTATCTTGATAAGGTTTAATAACGCCATAAGTTGTATCGTATACATGCGCAACCATATCCTGGCGATCAGCATCCTGGGTAATGAATGTGCGTAATTTGGCATCCTTAATAGCCAGTTTTTCAAACCGGGGGGCAATGCTTAGCATCCGGTCCAGTTCTTCATCTGATATCTTATCAATCCGGTGCAAAAGCGTATGCTTCTGCAAGTCGCGCACATACTCATTTATTCCCTCCTGAATACCGTAAAATGCCACCTCTGCCGTATTGGGAATATAAGCGAAAACCGTATTCCCGATATCGTTATCAATAACCTTCAAAACCGGTTCGCAGAGCAAGCGGCCCAAGGTCTTACGTTCACGGTAAATATCGGCATCACTCCCCCTGGAAAAATAGATGCGCTCAAACGAACAGGCCCTTTTTTCCACTGGCTCTTTAAACATTTCCTCCGATATGGAGCCATCTTTTTTAATAATCAGGGCATAGCCGGGAGAAATTTCCTTAATGCTTTCAAGCGGAACATTCAAGGCCGTTTGAATAGCGGGGCGTTCAGAGGTAACCACCATAATTTCCTCGTCCTGGTAGTAAAATGCCGGTCGGATCCCTGCTGGATCACGCATTACAAAGGCATCACCATGCCCGAATACACCCGCAATCGTATAGCCTCCATCCCAAGTTTTTGCCGATCTCTGTAAAATATGGGCAACATCCAAATGCTTGGCTATGAGTCCGCTTATCTCCACATTACTATAGCCGCCAGCTTTGAACCTATCAAAAAGCTCTTTATTTTCCGTATCCAGGAAGTGTCCGATTTTTTCCAATACCGTAACCGTATCGGCACTCTCTTTAGGATGTTGGCCCAGCTCAAAAAGCTGCTCCAATAATTCATCCACATTGGTCATGTTAAAATTCCCTGCCATCACCAGATTCCGGCTCATCCAATTGTTCTGCCTAAGAAAAGGATGACAGTTCTCGATACTATTCTTCCCATGTGTTCCATAGCGCAAATGGCCCAATAATACCTCTCCCGTAAAACTCATGTTATCCTTTAACCAAACACTGTCCGTAAATTTTTCGGGATGATTTTGCTGTACATCACTAAATTTCTTTTGTACATACTCAAAAATATCGGCGACAGCATTCTTCTTCATGGACCGGTATCGACTAATGTACCTATTACCCGGTTTCACATCCAACTTGATAGTGGCTATCCCAGCACCATCCTGTCCGCGGTTATGCTGTTTTTCCATCAATAAATAAAGGAGGTTCAAGCCGTACAAGGACGTACCGTATTTTTTTTGGTAATGGGAAAGTGGTTTTAGTAGGCGGATGAGTGCAATTCCACACTCATGTTTAATTGAATCGCTCATGATTGGGATTAAGATGCAAAATTACGGATTTATTTCATGCCATGAAAAAGTTTTTACCGTTAAAAATCTAAAAACCCTATTCCCTATTTTTTACGCTCATCAAATGGAAGCGAGAACCAGTGAAAACCTTCTTGCGCAATTAAAGCCTCAGCCAGCTCCGGCCCCCAAGAACCAGCTGCATAATTTGGAAAGTCCAAGTTCTTCTTCGTTTCCCAAACCTCCAAAATAGGCATGATCAATTCCCAGGCTGCTTCCACTTGGTCACCGCGCATAAACAGGGTTTGATCACCCTCCATCACATCCATCAATAAGGTTTCATAAGCCTCCGGGGTTCCACCCGAATAAGTGCCGCTATAATCAAACAACATATCCACCGTATTCAAAATCATATCCAGTCCGGGCCGTTTCGCCTGCAGCTGCAAACGAATACTCATTTCGGGCTGTATGCTGATAATCAATCGGTTTTGCTGCCAGTTATCCGATGTTTCTTTAGGAAATACACAATGAGGCACATCTTTAAACTGAATCGTAATCATAGAGACTGTCTGGTGCAAATGTTTGCCCGTCCTCAAGAAAAATGGAACCCCCTGCCAACGCCAGTTATCAATAAAGCATTTTATCGCGGCAAAAGTCTCGGTATTCGATTGAGGATCTACATCAGGTTCTTTCCGGTAAGCATCCACTTCCTTGCCCTGAATCCACCCGTTGGCATACTGCCCCCTCACCGTCGACCGGCGGATATGTTCGGCATCAAACCTCCGCATGGCATGCAGCACATCTACTTTCCGATTCCGCACCTCATCGGCAGTAAAATTAATCGGGGTTTCCATCGCAATAAGGCATAGCAATTGCAAAAGATGATTTTGAACCATATCGCGCAGGGCACCCGCACTTTCATAATATTTACCCCGGTTTTCCACACCAATCTGTTCGGTGACCGAAATTTGCACATGTTCGATATAATTCCGGTTCCATAAAGGTTCTAACAGGGAATTGGCAAAGCGGAAAGCCATGATGTTCTGTACAGTTTCCTTCCCCAAGTAATGATCAATCCGATAAATCTGTTTTTCATCAAACAGTTTCCCCAAAAGCTCATTCAGCGATTTTGCCGACTCCACATCATGCCCAAAGGGTTTTTCAATAACAATACGAATGGCTTCTTTATCGGTGACCTGCATATTCTGGGCGATCTTCTCCGCAATCACCGGAAAAAAACGGGGAGCTACCGCGAGGTAATGAATAACCGTTGCCGATGCGCCCCACTCCTTTTCGTGGGCAGTAATCCGCTTTTGAAGCTTTTTATACCCTTCGTCATCGAGGGCATCGCCGTCTTGATAAAAAATATGCGCAGAGAATTTCTCCCATATCCCTTCCTTGGCATTTCCATTTCGGGAAAACTTATTAATCCCTTCTAAAATAGACTTCCTGAATGCTTCATCACTCAGTTTGCTCCGCGCCGTACCAATAATGGAAAACTGTTTCGGCATCCAGCCATCGACATATAAATTGTACAAAGCCGGCGCCAGCTTCCGCCAGGTCAAATCGCCTGTCGCTCCATAAATGATGAAGATGCTGGGTGGTGTCTGGGTATTTACATTCATACTATCATGTTTAAACATGAACCAATAGACCGATCGCGGTCAGCGTTCCCAATGCGTATGGAAAACCCCTTCCTTATCCATCCGCTCATAAGTGTGCGCCCCAAAATAATCCCGTTGGGCCTGAATCAAATTGGCGGGCAATCGTTGGTTTCGAAGGGAATCAAAATAACTTATTGCCGATGCATACGTAGGAAGAGATATCCCCCTGTCAATGGCACTTGTAAGTACCCTCCGCAGATCAGGGATTGCCACTACCAGCTGTGACCTCACCGTCTCATCTAATAAAAGGTGTTCCAATTCTGGATTGCGATGAAAAGCATCATACACAGTATCCAAGAACCCAGCACGTATAATGCATCCCCCACGCCATATTTTGGCAATTTCGGCCAGGTTGAGATCAAAACCATATGTTTTGGAAGCCATTGACAACAAGTGCAGACCTTGGGCATAGGCCATGACCATGCCACTGAAGAAAGCTTCTTCAAGTGCAGCGATAAGCTTTAGCGAATCAATACCATCAGTTTCTTTCAACTGCGGATCGGTATACAGGGATGACATCGTTATCCGCAGGGATTTGTATTTTGACAGATCACGCATGGACACAGCCGCATCAATGATCGGAACCGGCAGTGTCAAATCCATGGCTACCTGGGAAGTCCATTTGCCCGTGCCTTTCGCCTTGGCAACGTCCTGGATATCATCCAACAGCAAATGGTCGGCATGGGGTTCTTTAAACGTTAAAATATCCGTCGTGATTTCAAGAAGATAAGACTTTAACCTTCCTGCATTCCATTGCTTAAAAATTTGATGGATGGAAGAATCTTCTGCACCCAGCCCTTTTTTCAGCATCTCATAGGTATCGGCGATAAGCTGCATCAGCGCATACTCAATGCCATTATGCACCATCTTCACAAAATGCCCCGATGAACCAGGCCCGATATAAGCTACACAAGGCTCGCCGTCCACGTTCGCGGCAATAGCTTCAAGGACAGGTTTTACCACTTTATACGCCTCTTTATCACCCCCCGGCATCATACTCGGACCATGGCGCGCACCTTCTTCCCCACCGGAAACTCCCATTCCGAAGAAATGACAGCCCACAGATTTCAACGTCTCCACCCTGCGATCGGTATCCTTAAAATGTGAGTTTCCGCCATCGATGACAATATCTCCTTGCGCGAGCAAGGGCAGTACCTCCTGAATCACAAGATCGACTACCTTTCCCGCAGGTACGAGCAACATCACCGTCCGCGGACTTTGCAAGCTATTGATAAACCCTTCTAAAGATAAGAAAGCTTTTGCCTTCATTCCCTTTCCCTCTTCCTCCAATAAAGATACCTTTTCCGGATCTTTATCATACCCTGCAACCGCATAACCGTGATCACCCATATTGAGTAACAGGTTACGTCCCATTGTTCCAAGGCCGATTATGCCAAACACATAAGGAGTCTTTTCCTTGTCGTTCACCCCTTCAGGGGAAATGTGGTTGGAGATCATCTTTTTTGGTAATATTTCATAGCCTCAGGAATCAAATTCTTAATGTTCCGGATACGGGTAGCATCGCTTGGGTGGGAACTGAGGATCTCGGGAGGCGCCTCCCCTTTATTGGCCTGTGCCATCCGTTCCCATAATGCAACCGCATCGTTCGGGTTATAACCGGCCATCGCCATGAAAATAAGCCCCATCCTGTCGGCCTCTGATTCTTGCTTCCGCGAATAGTTCAGCAAAGTTAACTGTCCCCCTACCCCATATATCTGATTCATAATTGATTGGGTAGCCTTGGATTTGCCTGCCGTAGCGGCACCCACAGCCGCACTGCCTGCTTGTGCCAACATCATCTGCGAAACCCGCTCAGCAGAGTGGTGGGCAATGGCATGGGCAATTTCGTGTCCTACTACCGCTGCCAAGGCCCCTTCCGTTTTGGTTACCGGCAATAAGCCGCTAAAAACAGCTACCTTCCCACCGGGCATACACCAGGCATTCACATTTTTATCTTGTACAAGATTAAAGGCCCAATCGTAATCATACTCACTGCCATACCCATTCTCCTTAAAATATTTTTCAATTGCCGTAGACACCCGGCTTCCCACACGCTTAACCATCGCCGCATCTGCCCCCGAATTGACTACTTTTGTCTTGGGGTCACTCAAAAACTGGCTGTATACCAATGACGCTTCCTGCCTCAATCCGGCATCGTCCACCAAACTCAACTGTCGCCTGCCCGTAAACGGAACGGTAGAACATGCGGTGAGCACGAGCGCCATGATGACGTACATGTAATTTAATTTCTTCATACCTGCAACATTAAATATAGTGAAAAAAAAGTAATTCGCTTACGAACATTTGTAACTGTTCATTTAAAAATATAAATGCAATTTATATGCCATTCAGGGAAAAGGCTGTTATTTTTTATGGAATAAATTCACCTTCGACTCCTTCCCTTTCAATAAACGTTCTATGTTCTTTTGATGGGTAATCAAAACGAGCATGCAAATGCAAATACCATACAACAACAGTGACTTTACGGAGGTATGGAACAAAAAAGCAATACTAAATGGAAAAGCAAAACTGGCGAGGATCGAGCTGAGCGAAACATACCGGGTGAGCATCAGGATCACAATAAAAACGATAACGCATACCATCGCTGCGTCAAAATGCACAGCCAGGAGCATTCCAAAAAGCGTAGCCACCCCCTTCCCGCCCCTAAAACCCGCGAAGATCGGAAACAAATGCCCCAAAACAGCTATTATGCCCAAAATCAATTGGTAATTGATGAACAAGGTAGAATCGTAGGGTCCCGTTACCGAAGCACCAATAAAATAAGCCAGATTAGTGGCCGTCCACCCTTTCAGGATATCAATGGTCATGACACCAATGCCCGCCTTGATACCCAATACACGGAATGTGTTGGTGGCCCCGGCATTACCACTTCCATATTCCCTTACGTCTACCCCATAAAATGCCTGGCCAAGCCAAACGGCAGTAGGGATAGAACCGAAAAGGTAAGCCAATAAAAGCGCCGCAAGGGAGAATACCGATATCATTTCAGTGCAATTTTACTAAAAAGCTGATGATTCTCTGTTTTTTATTTTGAATTTTCAGGCAGGTTTTCGGCTTTTAAACTCATATCCAAACTTTTAACTGAATGGGTCAATGCACCCATGGAAATATAGTCTACACCACAGGCAGCGTACTCGTGCGCATTCTCCAGGGTTATCCCGCCCGAAGCTTCTACAATAGCCTGGTGATTGATTCTTTTGACCGCCTCCCTTAAGGTGCCGTAATCAAAATTATCCAATAAGATACGATCGGCAGCCCCAAAATCCAACACTTCTTCCAACTCTTCCAGGTTCCTCACTTCGATCTCGATCTCAATATCCTTATGGATAGCTTCCCGGTATTTTTTCGCGGCGGCAAGTGCTTCCTTGATCCCTCCGGCATAATCGACATGGTTATCTTTAATCAATATCATGTCGTATAACCCAAAACGATGATTGGTACCCCCACCTATCCGTACCGCCTCTTTTTCCAAAAACCGCAAGCAAGGTGTTGTTTTGCGGGTATCCAATACTTTCGCGCCGGTACCGGAGATAGACTTTACGACCCGCTGGGTAAGGGTGGCAATTCCACTCATCCGTTGCATCAAATTAAGGACCAATCGTTCAGCAAGCAGAATACTATGGATATTTCCCTTCACATGCAAGACAATATCACCCTCTTGTACCGCATCTCCATCCTTCTTATGGATATCAACGGCAAGCGAGGGGTCAACGATCCGAAAAACGGCAAGCGCAACTTCAATACCGGCAATAATCCCCGCTTCCTTGATCAACAAATAAGCTTTTCCGGTTTTCCCTTCCGGAATCGTTGACAGGGAAGTATGATCGCCTTCACCTACATCTTCAAGGAGTGCATTTTTTATAAATGTATCAAGTTGCTCTTTTAGTTCGGGTTTCATAAGCTGCTATTTCGAACCAAACTTAGATAAATTGCTCCAAATACACAATCTCTTTAAGGTCGAAGCGCAAACAAATTATTTAATCGTCTCTTCAATTCTGATTTCAATCAACTGCAGCTCATCCGATGTCCCTTTCAGGGAATAAGCAATACGGTAATCCCCGTTCGCTGTACCTAAGAGAATGACAGCATGTTGGTAATTGGGGTTATTGTCCAGACGGTGGAGTATCTCCGATGTCCGGGGTTGATTGTTTTTGAAGAAATTGCTTAAAATAATCTCCGCCTGTACTTTGGAATAGACATTTTCGGTATTCATCAAGGACAAATTCACAGTGGAAGAAAGATATTTTGCAATTTCCTTCGCATTGCCCAACCTGAATTGATTGGAAATTTCACTGATAAGATCGCCCCCTTGCGTATTTACAAGAGAAGAAGAGAATAATAAAAAAGATAGTAGTATAGTTTTCATCATATAAAGAGAAAAATAATGTTTCTCAATTGGCAAAGTATAGCGAAAATTATGCCACAAGCGCCAGTAAAAAAATATAATTGGATTTACGCCCCTTTTCATTAAGCATTTCAAGCAGAAAACCACCTCCTTATTCCCCTTGGCCCCATATACATTTTCCATGCTATAAGCATCGTATGAATTGCATATAAGGCCAACAATCGCTAAGTTTGTACTGTGGAAAAGAACAAAAAATTAATGCTCATCATCCTTGATGGCTTGGGCTACGGGAAACACGACGAAAGCAATGCAGTGGAAAAGGCGAAGACCCCTTTTCTGCACCATCTATTAAACACCTATCCCAATTCATCCATTGAGGCTTCCGGTGAAGCAGTGGGACTTCCTGCAGGACAGATGGGAAATTCAGAGGTTGGCCACATGAACCTCGGGGCCGGCCGCGTAGTCTTTCAAGAACTAGGGCGCATCAACAAAGCCATCAGCGATGGCGAACTGCGATCAAATAGTGTTTTAAACGACGCCTTTGCCTACGCAAAATCAGCACATAAGAAAGTTCATTTTATCGGATTGGTTTCTGATGGGGGTGTACATTCCCATACCAAGCACCTCCTGGGTTTATGTGATGCGGCAAAAGCAGCAGATCTGGAAGAAGTGTATATTCATGCTTTTCTGGATGGACGCGATACAGATCCCCATTCGGGTCTTCATTATGTTGAAGAGCTGGAGAAATCCCTTACCGCAAGTACAGGCACCCTTGCATCGGCCATAGGCAGGTATTTCGCGATGGATCGCGACAAACGTTGGGGGCGGGTAAAGAAGGCCTATAACCTATTAACGAAAGGTGAAGGCAAAAAGACAGGTTCCATTCCCGATGCCATCAGGGCATCCTACGATGAAGGTGTTACCGATGAGTTTGTACTCCCCATTTGCAAAGTGGATGAAAATGAGCAACCCATTGCCCTCATCGAAGAAGGAGATGTGGTCATTTGTTTCAACTTCCGGACCGACCGCGGACGGGAGATCACCATGGCACTTTCCCAAAATGCCTATCCCGAATACGGTATGCATCCTTTAAAGCTGCATTACATCACAATGACTTCTTATGATGATACCTACACCGGTGTAGAGGTGCTTTTCAAAAAAGACGACCTCGTCCAAACCTTGGGGGAAGTGCTCGAAAAAAATGGAAAAAGCCAGGTCCGGATTGCGGAGACGGAAAAATATCCCCATGTTACTTTCTTCTTTTCCGGTGGCCGTGAAAAAGCATTCATCAACGAACGTCGTTTGCTCATTCCATCCCCGAAAGTAGCAACCTATGACTTGCAGCCCGAGATGAGCGCGCAACTCGTTGCCGATGCTATCTGCAAAGATATTGCAGACAATTCCCCTGACTTTATTTGTTTAAATTTTGCCAATCCGGATATGGTTGGCCATACAGGGGTATTCTCTGCTGTCGTCAAGGCTGTAGAGACCGTTGACACCTGTACCCGACAGGTCGTAGAATGCGGCCTTGCGAACCAATACAGCTTCATCATTTTAGCCGACCATGGAAATGCGGAATTCATGATCAATGATGACGGCACAGTAAACACTGCCCATACCACCAATTTGGTTCCATGTATTTTGATCGATCAGGATTATAAAACCATCGAAAATGGAAAATTAGGGGATATCGCACCCACTATACTGAAAATCATGAAAATACCCATACCTGAAAAGATGACAGGCAAGCCCCTCATTTGATCCCTGTTATGTCCGGATATAAAAACAGCTTCCTGCTCGTCGCTTTTTTCCTCTTTTCATGTACAAATCCGGTCCGAAAATCCCCGGAAACCCTGCCCTATTTCAGCTTAAAAAATTATTTTGAAACAGAAGCAACACGTTTATCCGAATCGGATCCCTATCTGCTAAAAGTCGTTAAACGCAATGACGAAAAAGAAGAAAAGAAGCTAAAGATTAACGATTGGAAGAAGGAATTCAGTTTATTTATCGAATCCGATATCAATAAACCTTCATGGAAAGACAGCTATCAGGTAATAAAAAGCAAAGACACCTTAAGCTTTCTCAGCAAAGACCCCGCCCTAAAAACCCAACGCATTCAAGTCATCGAGCAAAACGGGGAAATTCGGGGCATCCTCATCCATAATCTCGTTAAGAATGACCTGTACAGCAGTGAAGAAAAATTACATTATTTCCCCGATTCCCTGTATCACATTGAGAAAGTACAGCACGTCCGCTTCCTAGGCGACAACCATTATCAGGTCTCCGGTTATCTAAAATAAAAAATTGCGGTCTTTGTCAGCTGTGAGCTATCAGTTATCAGCTCTTTTCGTCTTCCTGAGCTTGACTTAGGATATTTAAAAGCCGTGTTCCTTCTTAACAGATTCCGGGTGGTCAAGCCCGGAATGACGGAAATTTAACCCAACACCCACTACCAACTTGAACGTTACTTCAGGTTATCCCGGTATACCTTTGCCTTCTTAATCTCCAAGGCCAGATCCTTTCTTGAAGGATGTTTTGCGGTAATGATCTCCAAATCCTGAATACAATTATTGTAGGCTTCCGTAGCGACCTCCTTATCATGATTCTTGGATGTGACCGTACCACGAAGGTTTCCGAGGTCGCGGTAAGCCATGGCCCTATTCTGATACAGTTTCATATCAGACCCATCCAATGCTATGGCTTTAGAGAAATCATCGATACTGGATATCAACAGGTCAGAACGTTTAGCATCACTCATTTTCTGCTCGACCTGCACCGCCAAGGTACTTTGAGACTTCCCCCGATAATAATAGGCGGAAACATCATCAGGATGGCGGGCTATAACTTTCGAAAACGATTTGGCGGCTTCCGAATAATCACCCGAATGGTATTGGGAATAGCCCAGCATATAGATGATGTTCACATTCCCCGTATCGGAAGGCAATGCTTTTTTAAGATTGACTATGGCTGTTTTAAAATCGCCGTCTATCAGTGCCTTTTGGCCTAATTTGACATAAGGGTTCGTACTGGCTTTCTCTTTATTCTGCGCCATTACGCCCGTCACCATACAAAACATACCTGCTGCAATTAATACCGTCTTTGCGGTTTGGCGTATACACGCTATACTCGTTGATAATTTCATAAATAAGGTCAAAAATAATTAAGCCTAAACAGGGTAAAGTTAATCAATCCTCTTTAAACTATAAAAATAATACGCATTAAAACAATCTTTATTTCCGTTGTGCAAAAACAATACCGAAAAGAGATCGGACCGGAAAATGAAAAACGAAAAACAGAAAAAATGGCGCATATTATTGATCTTATAATCTTGGCATAAGCCTTGCGTATAGTATGCTTTCAAGATATATATGAATGAAAAAGACCTTGCGCTGTCAAAATGTCGCAAAGTCTTAAACAGAAAATAAGCTATGAGCGCATTTGATCCTTTTGACATTAACCAATCTTTACCCTTGATAAACGAAGATACTGAATTTTTCCCCTTACTATCGCAACAAGACGAGGATGAAATGAGCAATACCAACCTTCCGGAAGTTTTGCCTATTCTACCCTTGCGGAATACCGTCCTGTTCCCCGGGGTAGTCATTCCGATAACTGTTGGCAGGGACAAATCCATTAAATTAATCAAAGACTCCTATAAAGGCGACAGGGTGATCGGCGTGGTTTCACAAAAAGAGGTAGAAATCGAAGATCCCGGCTTTGATCAGCTCAATAAAATCGGAACCGCAGCCAGCATCATTAAAATGTTGCAGATGCCCGACGGCAATACCACGGTGATCATCCAGGGGAAGCAGCGTTTTATATTAAAAGAAGAAGTTCAAAGTGAGCCTTATATCCGGGCCAGCATCGAAAAATTTGCCGAGACCAAACACCGCAAGGGGCGCGAATTCAACGCCTTACTCGTCTCTATAAAAGAGTTGGCTTTACAGATTATTCAATTATCCCCCAACATTCCAAGTGAGACAGGCATTGCCATCAAGAACATTGAAAGTCCGGCATTCCTGATCAATTTCATATCGTCTAACATGAATGCTGACCTGAAATTCAAGCAATCCTTACTTGAAATGCGTAATCTACGCGACAGGGCAGAAAAAGTATTGGAACAGCTCACCGTAGAGTTGCAACTGCTGGAATTAAAAACACAAATCCAAAATAAAGTTAGGGTAGACCTCGACAAACAACAACGCGACTACTTCCTTAACCAACAAATAAAAACCATCCAAGAAGAGCTTGGCGGAAACTCCGTAGATATTGAACTGGAAGATTTACAAAGCCGTGCCAAGAAGAAAAAATGGAGTGCAGAATTAAGTGCACATTTCAAAAAAGAGTCAGACAAATTGGCAAGGATCAATCCTGCCGCTCCCGATTACTCTGTCCAATTGAATTACCTCGAGCTCTTGTTAGATTTGCCGTGGAACGAATTCAGCAAAGATAAATTTGACTTAAAACGGGCCCAGAATATCCTCAATAAGGACCATTACGGACTAGAGAAAGTAAAACAACGTATTATCGAATACCTGGCGGTTTTAAAGCTCAAGAACAACATGAAGGCACCTATCTTATGTCTGGTAGGGCCTCCGGGAGTCGGTAAAACCTCTTTAGGAAAATCCATAGCTAACGCCATAGGAAGAAAATACGTGCGTGTATCCCTCGGCGGCGTGCGGGATGAAGCAGAAATACGTGGCCATCGAAAGACCTATATAGGCGCGATGCCCGGACGGATTATCCAATCGCTCAAGAAAGCCAAAACCGCCAATCCGGTTTTCGTGCTTGACGAAATAGACAAGGTGGGCAATGATTTCCGGGGAGACCCCTCATCGGCCTTACTTGAAGTGTTAGATCCTGAACAAAACGGTGCCTTTTACGATCACTATGTAGAAGTCGATTTTGATCTATCCAATGTCATGTTCATCGCTACCGCCAACACCGTCAGCAGTATCCACCCTGCACTATTAGACAGGATGGAAGTTATCGAAGTCAACGGTTATACCATTGAAGAGAAAATAGAAATTGCCAAAAAGCACCTCATACCCAAACAACGCCATCAACACGGCCTAAAAGCCAAAGACATTGCCCTTAAAAATACAACCATTGAGAAAATCATCGAAGAATATACCCGCGAGTCGGGCGTGAGGGGCCTGGAGAAGAAAATCGGTTCGGTTGTCAGGGGCGTTGCCACGCACATTGTTATGGAAGACCCCATTGGACCCTCCATTAGCAGTATGGAAATAGAAGAAATTTTAGGTGCCCCCATTTTCGATAAAGACCTGTATGAACATAACCAGGTTGCAGGCGTTGTTACCGGTTTAGCGTGGACCCAAGTAGGCGGCGATATCCTCTTTATCGAGTCGAGTTTAAGTCCCGGCAAGGGAAAATTAACCTTAACCGGAAATCTGGGTGAGGTGATGAAAGAATCCGCCAGCATTGCCATGGCTTACCTGCGGTCCCATGCCAAAGATTTCAATCTCGATTATCGCGTACTTGACCAATGGGATGTCCATATCCATGTCCCTGCCGGGGCGACGCCCAAAGACGGTCCCTCTGCCGGTATTACCATGCTTACTGCCCTGGCATCGAGCTTCACCCAACGGAAGGTCAAAGAAAACCTTGCCATGACTGGGGAGATTACCCTGCGTGGAAAAGTATTGCCTGTAGGTGGGATCAAGGAGAAGATCCTTGCAGCAAAACGTGCCAACATTAAAGACGTCATCCTTTCACAATCAAACAAAAAAGATATTTTGGAGATTAAGGAAAGCTATATCAAGGATTTAAAATTCCACTACGTTTCCGATATGAAGGAAGTAGTACAACTAGCCTTATTGAAAGAAAAAGTTAAAAACGCATTGGATATGAGCTTAAGGGAAGCCGACCAAACTGTTAAGGTACAGTAGTGAGCTGTGAGCTTTCAGCTATGAGTTATCAGTTGTGAGCTTTCGGCTTTCAGCTGCCTGAGATACGTCATTTCGACTGGAGCAAAGCGAAATGGAGAAATCTATTCTTCAATTGCAAATTTTAGATTTTTCGACTTCACTTCGTGCCGCTCAAAATGACGCCGTTTCGTAATACCTCATACCTAACACCCATTAGCTGAAAGCTGACAACTCACAGCTGACAGCTGCCTTAGGGCCAAATACCCATATTCTGGTAAGACACGGCGATTTTATTAATAGAACTTACCAAAGCAGCGGTCCTTAGGTTCTCAATTTTGTCATTCGAAAGCAGTACTTCGCGGATCTCATGATAAGAACGGATCATCGTATCTTCCAGACCAGAATTCACCAATTCCCCTTCAGATGCACCCTTTACAATCGATTTCCGCTGGTCAGCAGTCAAAGAAAGTCCGGTAATGGTTTCCACCGTATTGACTAAATTCAGGTTGGCGGTTTCCGCATAGCGCCTATCCATGCGGCCAAATGCGACATGTGAGAGGTTCTTCAACCATTCAAAATAAGAAACCGTAACCCCGCCCGCATTGCAATACATATCCGGAATGATCATTCCTCCCTTTTTTATAAAATAATCCGCAGCTTGCGGCGTCGTAGGCCCATTCGCGCCCTCGGCGATGATTACTGCCTGAATACGACCCACGTTCTCCTCCGTAATCTGGTTTTCCAATGCCGCCGGCACCAAAATATCGCAAGCTTGTTCCAAACCTTCTGCCGGATTGTTAAACTGTACCTTTGCGCCCCCGAATCCCAAAATCGTGCCCGTAGCCTTGCGGTGCGCCACCACAGCATCCACATCAATCCCATCCTGATTATAAATAGCCCCATCAAACTCACATATGCCCACGATGATCGCCCCGAATTCCATCAACACTTTCGCTGAGTGATAACCCACATTTCCCAAACCCTGAACAATGATCCTTTTATCTTGAACACCTGCCGTCAAGCCCACCTTTTTCATATCTTCCGCCACACTGACGCACTCCCGGATCGCAATCGCCACCCCCCTTCCGGTCGCCCCGCGGCGCCCGTCAATTCCATGAAGGGACAGCGGCTTTCCCGTGACACAGCCTAAAGCATCGAGCTGCCCCGGATTCATCGTTAAATACGTATCCGCTATCCAGCTCATTTCCCGTTCGCCAGTTCCATAATCAGGCGCAGGAACATCCACTGCAGGGCCGATAAAGTTTTTCTTGATCAACTCTACCGTGTACCTACGGGTAATATTTTCAAGCTCACTAACCGTATAATTTTTCGTATTGATGCGTATTCCACCTTTTGCTCCCCCAAAAGGTACATTTACAATAGCACATTTATAACTCATCAAGGCGGCCAAGGCCATTACCTCATCCTCATTCACCATTTCACTATACCTGATCCCCCCCTTCGTAGGGGCCTTGTGATGGGAATGCTGGACCCGCCAAGCGTCGATCACCTCAATTTTGTCTCCCCGACGAATTGGAAATTGAAAGCGATAGACACTGTTACATGCCTTAATTTGATTCAGCAAGCCCTGGTCGTGCTTTGTAAACTGTGACGCATGGTCAAAAAAGTGGCAGACATCATTAAAAAAATGAAGTCCGTCTTTTACTACAGACGTAATCATAAAATATAGATTTAAGAAATAGGTATTGGTTACTCTTTATGAATGATTTTACTTACATTTTCCTTCTTTTCCAATTTACCCACCCTCCGGTCAATCGTGAACAGGTAAATGATGAATCCGACAAAAATGGCAACAACAACCAGAACAACGACATAAATCTTTCCCGAGCTACGCAATCCCGTAGCCATGTCGATACCATTATTTGATTGAGCAAATGTAGCAAAGTAGTTTAAACAAGCCAATACAGCTATAAGAAATGCTTTTTTCATTGGAAAAAGATTTATTCATTGAGAGTTATCTATAAAAAACAAGAAACCAATAAACTTTTGATAAAACTTTTAAGCGTTTATCGATTAATTTCCTTTTCAAAAATTCAAGGCCCAGGTTCATTTTGCTGATATTCAAGCGTACGGATGCGTAAACGGATCGACATCAACCAAATTCCGATCAACATCCACCCCACAATGGCCGGCCTGAATATGTATTTCATTTCCCCCGACATATCATAACCACTAAAGCCGGGATTTCCCCCATTCCCCGGGTGAAGGGAATCGGTGAGGCGTGGCAGGATAAAGAGCAGGACCAACATGATAGGAAATGCGAAGATATTGTATATCGCCGATATTTTTGCCCTTTTCTGCTCTTCGTCCAAGGCATTCCGCAATACAACATAAGCCAAATACATCAAAGAAGCGATGGCTGCACTATTCAATTTCGGATCATTGGGCCAAGGATCGCCCCATGTGATGTTGGCCCAAAGCATTCCACTGATCAACCCAAAGAGGCAGAATATCAATCCGACATTGACGCTCTCCACAGCAATAAAATCATCCCTTGTTTTCCCCGAACTCAAATAGCGGATGCTATAAACCACAGACAGCAGGTACATCAAAAGCATGGCGAACCACATGGGAACGTGGAAATAGACAACCCGGATACTTTCGTGCAAAATAGGAAGCGCGGGAACATCCCCTAAAAAACCACCAATGATGGAATATAACACAATGGCTGCCCCTAAAACTTTCCACCAATATTGTTTCATCGTAAACCGGTTAAAGAAAACCTACAATCAGGTTTGAAGAATTAATCACGCCAAATGTAAGGAAATAACAACAAAGAAACAGCAATTACCGCGGCATTTATGGCAAACAATACCATAATTTCATCTAGGCTTACCCCCCTGTCCAAGCCATCCATCGCATTTTTGGAAAGTTTGATCAACACAATCAATAAAGGGATGATAATCGGAAAACTTAAAATAGCCATCAATGTACCGCTATTATTCGCTTTCGCGCTGATACTGGAAATCATGGTAAAAACCGTCGCGAAGCTAATGCTCCCCATCAACACGGCAAGCAGGTAGAGCAGCGGATCGCCCAGGGGGTTTTTGAAAATTACGGCATATACAAAAAAAGCGATCAAGGAAAGCAGGAGGAGCAGTAACACATTATAAATAATCTTCGAAAGGATGATCGCCTGCGCGCTCACAATGCTATAATAATACAATTGCCGGCCTTTGCTCTCCTGGACAAAACTCTTCGAAATAGCATTAATAGAAGCAAAAAGCAAGATGATCCAGAACAAAGCATTCCATACCACTCCTTCCACACTTCTAAAAGCCTGATAGCAGACAAAGACCGTAGAAACCACATACAACAAGATGCCATTCAGCGCATATTTAGAGCGCCATTCCAGTACAATCTCCTTATAAACCAACTGCCTTACCTGAGCAAATAGAGTCACAAGGCAAAGATACGATTAAGAACGGTATTTTGCTGCCTTGGCTTTAGCTTCCCCGGCCAGCTCTGCCGAGCTTTGGCGCGCTTTCTGTGCTAAGTCTTGTATATCATCTGACATTTTCTTACCTGTCTTGCGCGCTTTCTCAGAGGCACTTTTAACTTCCGTTTTCACGTCCTCCTTTATGGCGTTGATTTTGTTTTTCGCCTTGTCCATTTTGTCCGACGCACATTCCATTTGTTCCCGCGCTTTTGTTTTAACGGTATTAGACAGTTCATTTATGCCTTCAATGGCCCGATCCAAGTTAGCCCTACCCTCTTTCGTTCCCAATAAATACCATGTAGCAATTCCCGCTGCTAATCCTGCGAGCGCAAAACCTACCATTCCTGAACCTTTACTCATAATCTTTTTCGTTTTAAGTTTATTCTTTCCTTTTTCAACAGCTAAACATCCATATTGTTTGCGGTAAGGATGATCATCCAAAGAGTTGCCTAACAATAATAGACCGAATACTTTTCTTCCAATTCCGGAAAATTCACTTTTTCCTTGAAGATGCCAAAAAGCGCCGAACCACTTCCACTCATTGCGGCAAATACCGCTCTTTTCTCGTACAGGTATTCCTTTATATGCCCGATGACCTCATGTTCACCCCCCATCAGGTCTTCGAAATCATTCGAGATCAAATCCTTCCATTGAGCGATCGGACTTTGAACACTTTTTAACAGTCCCCTTTCTCCCCGGGGATCTATCTTCCCATAGGCTTCCACAGTAGAAATTTTCAATGCCGGCTTAACAATCACCATATAGAAAGTCGAAAGATCGAGCGGTATTTTCGTGAACACATCGCCAATACCACGCGCAAAAACAGGTTCATTCCGAATAAAAAAAGGACAATCCGCTCCCAAGCGGCGTGCATAACCGACCAGCTCTTCATAAGAAAGCTTCAAATCGAACTTCTCATTCAATAACTTTAACATAAAAGCGGCATCCGATGACCCCCCGCCTAAGCCGGCTCCCAAAGGAATATGCTTATGCAAAAAGATGTTCACCGGGGGAAGCTGATAATGCTGGGCAAGTAAGCGATAAGCCTGCATGCAACTATTTGAACCTAGGTCGGCATCCACCGGAATTCCCGAAGCAAAAAAACCGGTAGCTTTTGCTTCAACCACTTCCAGCACATCATAAAGATTTATAGGATAAAAAACAGTCTCTAAATTATGATACTGATCGGCACGCTTTTCAATGACATGCAATCCGATATTAATTTTAGCATTGGGGAATACAACCATGGTGCAGAAATAGACATAAAAAAGAAAATATACAAATATTCCCTTCGCATTATCTCTAAAAACACACCGAACCGCTCTTCGGCAAGCCGCAAAGCATTGGCATGATGCCTAGGGCATTTCTTCCCCGTCATTCTTTGGATACCCTTCCTCATCCAGGTCCCTGCGTTCATGCTCAGGTACATTGGTTAGCTCTTCCTCTTCTGGATCAAGTTCGACGACCCTTCCCTCATCGATGTGCATTTCCTGGTCTTCGATCGCAGAGGTCAAGGATTCCTCTTCATATTCATCCCCCACATAGGGATTCGCCTCATCCCAATCAGAATCCATGTCCTCCCCATCCTCTGCCGCCGTTTCATAGGGACTAGGATGCTCGTAGTTTTTCACACTCCCTTCCACATCGATCTCAAAACTATCTTTCTCTTCATTGTATTTTAAATCCTGCGCCGCACTTTCTTTATTTTCAGGTTTCCCTTTTCGCTTTTCCATGACAGTCTTTTTAATAGGAAACAGAATTCTCCTTACATTGTTTTGGGCTGACAGCTTTCAGCAATCAGCTGTGAGCCGTCAGCCACTTATGTCATCCGGGCTTGCCTATCCCGTTCATGCTGAGCGAAGTGAAACGAAGTCGAAAGATCTCATATATGACAAAGTAGATCCCTCCGCGCGCATTTCATGCTTGGTCGGGAGGACGTAACCCCCGTCATTCTGAACTTGCTTCAGAATCTGATCAGGAATCTTTAATGTGGGTATGGTATTGGGTGTAATTGAATGAACATCAAGGGTAAAATCGTATATAATCACCAAATGTGCCTGCTTTATCTTAAATTAGAAGGAAAATGATAGATCCCTTATTTTTACAGATCATGGCGTCACCAATCGATATCAACTACAAAATAGCAAGTACAGAAGAAGAGTTTTCGATGGGCCGGGACCTGTTCCAAGCCTATGCAGATTCCCTCAGTATCGATTTATCGTTTCAGGATTTCGATGCCGAGCTAAAGACAATCGACAAGCAATACAATCGTCCCCGCGGTGCCTTATTGCTGGCCTACGCCAATCACACTGCCGTAGGCTGCGCAGCAATCAGGGAATGGGACAGCGAGACAGCTGAGCTAAAGCGGATGTTTGTTCTATCCGACTACCGCAAATACAAAATAGGGTACACGTTATTGACGAAAATCATTGCCATTGCCGCAGAATCCGGTTACCAGAAGATCAGGCTTGATACCTTGACGGAGATGGAGCAGGCACAAAAGCTTTACCGGGCATTCGGCTTTTATGAAATCCCTTCTTATCGTTTTAACCCGATCGCAGGAGCAGTTTATATGGAAAAAGTTTTACCCTCAAGCAGGAAGAAATAACAAAAAGAGTTGCAACACAAAACAGGAAGCAATGAAAACAAAAGAAAAATGGAAAGAGGAATTAGCCCTTTTAAAATCCATGAAACAAAAATAGCACGGCTTGAGAAAATAAAGCCGATGATCTTGCAAGGCATTGGTTTGCACGACAAATATCGATAAGGCGATTGCCCTTATCAATGTTTATGAAAAATAGCATGGTAAAATAATTATGGAAAACAAACGATAATGTCATCTAATACATGTAGGTACATCGTTCCTGTTGGATAATGAAACCACACTATGAGAAACATTATCATCCTATTAATCATTTTTATACCCCTTGGGGTTTTAGGAACAGGACAAGAACCTGATATCCTTATATGGAAAGGTGACACCTTAACCCTCTTCTCCAATCCTCTCGAAAGCAACCCTGATATTGACACCTTAAGGCATAAACTTTATGGTGAAAAGGAAGGCAACTGGAGCACCGCTTGTTATCGTTTATACATAGGAGAATGGGAAATTATCGAAGATGAACTTTATTTGACTAATCTATATAGCTGCGACTATTCTCACAGTGGCATGAAAGCGGACTTGAAAAAACTTTTTGGAGACGGTTTTAAGAACGGGAGGGTCAAAGCAACCTGGCTAACGGGGGAGCTTGTCATTCCTATGGGGAAGCTAATCCATTATGTCCATTTCGGATATAGTTCATTTTATGAACATGAAATTGTCTTGACCTTCCAAAACGGAAGACTGAAAGACCAACAGAATTATAATAATTCCAAATCGCACAAATCTGTCTTTACTTCCAATCCGAAAGCCCTTCGACAATTCATCTACCAACACATAGATTGGGAAAAAATACCCGACCTGAAAGGCAAAGAGGTGAGGGTGATACTATACGTTGAAAGTGGTAAAGACCGGAAACCAAAAAGCATAACCCTTGTGCGAAATGCTGATAATGACATTTTTAACCAAGAAGCATTGCGGGTAGTGAGACTATTGCCTGATTGGGATGTCTATTATAGGCGGGGCGAAATGGTTACAAAAAGCTATGTTATACCCGTAATTTTCAATGAAGACACTAGAGATAAATACAGGGTGATATTCATGCTGTAGAAGATTTTCCTGAGAAAACTGGATGCTAGATCAGGTATGTGATCAATATAGTTATATCGCTTCTTATTGTTAGCATTGTATCAATAAAGAATTATTCTTAAATTTGATTCATGGACACTTTAATTGTTTATCCTGAAAATAAGGAACAACTATCTGCTTTAAAAGCTGTTATGAAAGCTATGAAGATTGCTTTTGAACAAAGAAGTAAACCTTACCCGGAATGGGTAACGAATGGTGTAACCGATTCTTTGAACGAAGCTGAAGCCGGAAAATTAACCCCATATACTGGGATTAAGGACATGCTGGAATCAAAATGAGTTTAACTATTTTCTATACACCTAAGTCGAGAGAAACATTATTATCAGTTTTCAACTTTATAGAAAATAAATTTGGATCTCATTCTGCAAAAGCCTTTTTGACAAAGGCTGATAAAACTATCCAGCTAATGTCAACACAACCCTATATGTTTAAGGCTGCTCCAATAGGTGAACATATCAGAATTGCGCATATTTCAAAACAAACTTCTTTATTTTATCAGGTAACAGAAAGGTCTATTAATTTACTGTTCTTTTGGGATAATAGACAAGAGCCTTTTTTATACTATTCTACTATTTAGTACCTATAAAAAAAGGGCAAAACACTCCTTGTCCATCAAATATGGCAGCTCTTCCTGCACAAGCTGGGATTGGATTACCGTGTGCCAAAGGTTGCCCATGATACAACTATTTGCACAGGCGCCGTTCTATACTAAGTATTGCTTGCTTATTCAAGACCCTCAACATGGACGACATTGAAAGAGAGTCCCACCCTTAAGGTGTTCTGCAAGGGGTCGGTGGGTTTAGGGCTCCTGAGGTAGGAAAAATCCACGGCAAGGCCCTTGATACCGAAGCCCAGCCCTGCCGTGAAATAAGGCCTGCGTTTCTCGTGGTGGTAGCCGCCCCGCAGCATGAACCTTTCCGAAAAGGCACACTCGATGCCCAGGGCGGCGGCGTACCGGTTGCCGGGGTCATCCGCACGGGCCAGCAAGCGCGACAGCTCCCCCATGAACGAAAAGCGTGCCCCCTCCCTGATGATGCCATAGCTGCCCCCCAGCCGGAGCAGCGTGGGGAGTGGGACCGTATGGCCACCGTAGTTCATCTCCGGGCCCAGGTTCGCCAGGGCAATGCCCGCCGAAACCTCGTCACCGCTGGCCAGCGGATAGCGGTAGTAAAAGGAAACATCCGTTGCCAGTCCGAAGCTTGCGTTGTCGTTGCCCTCCAGGAAGTCGACCGCCTTCAGCCCCGAATGCAGCAGCCGGAAGGACACCGCGGCGGAGAGGAAGTCGAACAGCTCCCTGACGTAGGCGGCATCCACCGACCATTCGTTGGGGGTGTAGGGCATTTCGGAGGCACCCATGCCATCCGTCAGCAGGTATTCCCCCATGGAGAAGTACTTGACCGAGGCGGCCAGGGTCTGCCGCCTGCCCAGTTTGGCGAAGCCCGGCAGGTAGAGGAGGTGTATCCGCCCTATGAACTACATGTTTGATTCCTGCAGTTTTCTTTTATAATTCTGCGGGTATAAGTCTTTCAGGTTCTTGTGGTTTATTGTCATAATATTCTGCAGCGTATATTTTAGCCACT
>Ga0164243_10000233_pt1 | contig 122338 bp, 93 predicted proteins | sample OricompcompostOP_FD_108781 | JGI IMG/M metagenome (GOLD analysis project Ga0164243, IMG submission 108781) | Organic Plus compost microbial communities from Emeryville, California, USA - Original compost - Organic plus compost (OP) | ecosystem: Engineered > Solid waste > Mixed feedstock >...
GCAAAGTGTAAATATTAATTTTTCCGACTTCGTGAACATCGAAAAAAAATTATCGAAGTGTGGAAAAGTAGCAAATCCCGCATTTTCCTCCTTCTTTTATGCCAGAAATTAGCCAAACTAGAGGATCGGGGCGGAAGCCCCGATTTTTTTTGTTGGTATTGGTACACATGACACAATATTCCAATAAAAAACCGGGGGAATTCCCCGGTTTTGTTTATAGATGACCTGTTATTATCATCAGTTTATAGTTGCTCAATATATTTTAATTTAAAATAATGGTTCTTTCATCAACATTATAGCCAGAAACCTGAAGTTTAAACCCGGTCATTGATTGCGGACTTGCAGAAGGTTCAATCATTATTTCCTTTTCTTCACCAGGCAACAAATTGATAAAATTATCCGAGTAATAAGCGCCTTTTTCCGGCTTACCATCCTTTTGGAATAACTGCAACTGGGTAAAAAAGGCCAGACCTTTGTCGTTGTTAATCACTTTTACATGAACGAGCTTTTTTCCATTCTTATGTATAGTGCGTGCACTGACATTTAATTTGGTTTTTCTTAGTGTACTAAGTGATTCAAATCCACCCACAGCTGGGCCAGTCATTGTCCAGGCACCTTTATACTTATCTGAGGATCTCCAGTAAAATGATTGTGCCACTTCCCTGCCTTTGTCATTTAATAACTGCAATTTTATAAAGTGCACGGGTGTTATATGATCGGGAAAGTTGAGTTTAAATAAGTCATTTGTGACACCATCGGAAGCAATATCCACCTTACTGGATTGATGACTGATCAGATGGGTATTCAAATCATAGACATCACATACCACTTCATAATTTTTAAATTCTTTTCTGTAATCATTATATACAGAGACAGTATTTTTCAGATAATCAAATTGAACATGGAGTGGTTCGAGGCCGCTTTTGGTATAATACAAAGCAGCTGTTGGTTCCAGGCTCCAGTCATATAACCTGCTGGCGACCTGTGGCTCCGGGCTGTTAATGTACCAAAACAAAAAGCCAGATGCAAACCGGTCTCCATATCCGAATTTATTATAGTCCCATACTTCCATAATAGAACGATAGTTCATGGCGCCTACTGCCTGTGCTTTACGGACATATTCGGGTAGCGAAGTGGATTGCCCAAACTGTTCAACGGCGCTATTGTAATCTGTTGTCATTTTATGAAAACCACCACCATCCATATAATCCCAGACTTTTTTATTAATGGGCCAGAGGTCTTTTTCAGGCATCATCTCTTTCAGAGAAGATAGGATGGGCAGGCAGGGAGCTCCATATTCCGGATTAAACCCATCTACCCTGCTGCCTCTTTTTGAAGCAGTATTCTCAAAATACTGCATCGGGTTTACATAGGTATATGGACTGCCATCATGCACGCCGCAACACTCTGACTCTCTTTGGTAATTTGTGAGGCTATCCAGCCCTTTGATCACTTTTCCGGCACCCGGCAATTCAGTAGACTCATTGGCAGAAACATAGTAGGCTACTGAGGCATGCGGGCGTATTCTTTTAATCGAATTACGTAAATTATGCATGTAAACGCTGGTGTCCTTCGGGAACCGGGTGTTGCCTGTAATCCAGAATTCACTCCACACCATAATGCCCAGCGAATCACAAAGATGATAAAAATAATCAGACTCTGTTATACCCCCGCCCCATAAACGCAGCAGGTTAAATCCGGCCTGGTGAATATACCGGAGTTCCGTGTAGGTCCTGTCTTCTGTATTTTTACACATGGCTTCCGGAATCCAGTTGGCGCCCCGGATAAAAACAGGCACGCCATTTACCAGAAATCTCCTGGAGGAGTCTGGAGTCTGGCGATCTGTCGTGATGGTTCTGATGCCAAAGGACTGGTTCACTTCATGGCTTAATTGCTTTTGATTGCCTGTGCCGGAAACAAAGCTTAGCTTAAGATCATATAAATGCTGGGCCCCTTTATTAATCGGCCACCAGAGTTTTGGATTTCTGATATTCAAAGAAGGATTATCAGACGGAGTTAATACCACTAATTTGGATTCATTGGGTTGCAAACGGACCGTGCGGTGAATATGGACGCCTGCCTGGCCAATATCAGCCTTCAGGATCCCTTGCTGTTCCTCACTAGTTGTATTGTGTAACTCCAGAGATATGGTCTCTTTTGCAAGCGCAGTGTCTGGCAAAGATAATTTGGACTGCACATAAGGATTTTCTATCTGGACGGGACCAGTAGCATATAACTCAACATCTTTCCAGATACCGGTATTTCTGTCCCGGACGCCGTCTGGAAAAGTAAAATCCCATCCGACACTCATGAGCATGGTCGTATTTTTGCCGATTTCACCGTCACCTCCGTTATGTCCCTCCCCGATCGCGCCGGGTGTTGCTTTTTTCGGAGGCAGATTAGACCCCGTAAAATCTACGGGCAATACATCAACGGCCAGTGCATTTTCACCCTTTAACCGGACCAGATCGGTAACATCAAACCCCTTACTGTTAAACATCCCTGTCATGCCACCCAGCCGCTTACCGTTCAGCCAGATAACCGTACGGTAGTTGATGCCGTGAAATTTCAGCCATATTCTGCTTCCTTTAAAACTTTCAGGGACCTTAAAATCTGTTCTGAACCAATAGTGATAAAATTCCCTTCCGGCATTCGCGATATCGGGAATCAAACCACTGCTTAGACGGTTGTTATCTCCATAATAAGGATCCGGATATATATTGTTGTCCACGAGCGAGCCCAGGACAGTACCCGGTACCGCAGCCTTCAGCCAGCCGCTGGTATTAAAACCGGGCGTAGAAATTTGCTGACCACTCTCATGAAGGGAGTCCGCCTTTTTCATCACCCAGTTATAGGCTTTATGATGAACCGTATCTGATCTTAAAAAAACGGACTGTCCAGCGGAAGGGCTCGTGAGATGCGGGACAACTGTCTGTCCTTGCAACCTTTTAAAACCCAGTAAGATCACTCCAGCTATTATTACACTGTATATTCGGAACAAAGATGTATGATTTGTCATTTTTAAAGAAAGTTTAAACCCCACTTGTTTTATCGTTTATTATTATTTTCCAGGCAGCGTCAAAATCTGAGCTGCTTCCAATAAGGATTTTTTTAAAGCAGTATAGGACACATCCTGCACCGGCTGCCTGTTTTTGACAGCCGCCGCTGCTGCGATTCCGGCAGACTGACCGATGACCATAAAAACCGGTTCCATCCTGATAGAGCCATAGGCAATGTGAGAAGCAGACAGACAGACAGGTACCAGGAGATTCTGACATTGGCTGCGCTTGGGTATGATTGTCCCGTAAGGTATGGGATAGGGATTTTTAACGGGTATCTGTACATCTCCTTCATTTTGAACATACCCGCTGTCAGTAATATAGCGCTGCGTGTTATGGCTATCCATCACATAAGCCCCCATGGCAATGGCATTTTTAGCATCACCTTGCAGAACGTCCTTTTCTGACATGACATAGTCGCTGACCATTCTGCGCGCTTCCCGTACATATAGGGAGTAAGGAAAATGACCATTATCCTTAAATTCGTCTTTTGGAAGCCCCCAGACATCGAACTTCTTTCGGATCGCTGATGGCACCCTGGGATCATTTTGCACGGTCCAGATAAGTCCGAGCGTCCAATACCGGTGCCTGGCTGCAATGACTTCCCGGTCCTTGTCACTGGCATCAACATATCCTTTATTCCAGCCGATAGCATCCATAGAGATACCGCAGTCATTATTGGCATCTATTTTCCTGTTCGGTAAAGCGGACAGTTTCCACAGTCTCTTTTCTCCCAGCGCCGTCGCCCGGATCACCAGTTCAAAATCAGCTTTTTGATATCCCTCCGGCTTTTGTACTTTTATTCTGTTGGCGGGATCATTAGTCAGACACATTCTGTAGCAATATGCCTGTAGCTTGTCATCTCCCGCTCCATCTATTTGATCGATGCGGGCGTTAACTCCTTGCATGATGCCACTCTCAGGATCCCCTTTTATGCGGTATGGATCGATTCCTTTTGGAAGATTATTTTTAACGGCGAGTGATTTTTCTACGCCGTTGATGCTTTCTCCATATTTTGCGTTCGCTTCTCTGCCAACGGTATAATCAATACCTGCCATAGCCATCAGATCTCCTTCATAGGAAGCGTCAATAAATACCTTCGCAACGTACCGGCTGCCGTCGGTCATACTGATAGATGCGATCCTGCCGTTATTCATTTCGAGTTTATGATCTCTGTCTAATTTAATACCCGTTTTCAGAGATACGTCATTTTTTTTCAGCATTCTATTAAAAATAGCTTCTGCGACATGCGGCTCAAAAGTCCACATCAGGCTATCTTTCACCTGATAAATTCCGTAGAGCTTTTTTTGATATTCGTCCCGGTTTGCTGATTTCCAGGCGGCGTCGTTTTGATAATGTAGAAACACCTGATGGTAAAAAGTACGGGCGAGCCCTCCGATAACCGAAGGGTTGCCGATATCTGTCCATCCAAGCCCGCTACTGGTGACGCCCCCGATATGTTTATCCGGGCTCAACAGCAAAACGCTGGCACCTGCCTGCCTGGCGGCAATAGCCGCCATAATAGCTCCGCCGTTTCCGCCATACACAATAATATCATACTGCCGGTTATTTTGCGCGAATCCTGGAAACTGGATGAGCAGGGCTCCGCAAAAAATCAAAATAACTTTTGCCACTTTTTTAAACATCATATTTTTTTTCTTTAATGGGTATAACCTGAGTGTTCAGATTTGTTTGATACTCAAAATTTATTGCTGTAACAGGCTTTTCAAAAAGGCGGGATAGCTATTTTTATCGATGGAACCATCTCCTTTGGTTATGCTGTCTCCAAAACAGACGATCCGGCTGTGCGGCAGGCCCTCCGATATAATACGCTGGTACACTAATGAAGCGATTAGGCGGTATCCATCCACAGTTGGATGAATACCGTCGGTAAGGCCGCTATTGGCCTCATTACGGATAAGACTATATTTATCAAGACCTACTTTGCCCACCTTCTCAAAATAATGATGAATATCAATCAAGGGAACATCCGCTTCTTTTGCGATTTTGGCAATGGCAGCATTAACAGCCGCCTGTCTGCCGGCCGGGCCTTCCTTGCCATAAAACGCCTTGGGATGCCGCGTGAGCAGATAAGGCTCATAAAAGGGCAATATATTCATTAAAAGTACTTTAGACCCGCTGGATTTGATAGAATCCAGAAGACGCGTCAGGTTCTGCTTATACTGTTCCAAGGGGACATATTTGACACTGTTCATATCATTGGTGCCGGCCATGAGTATGGTCAGGTCCGGCTTGAAATTCAGGCAGTCCTTGCGGACTCTTTTTAACATATCGATCGTATTATTGCCGCCTACCCCGGCATTGCGGATAAAAGACTGGCTCGTTTCAGCGGACTGGGCGTGAATGCATACGCTGGTGCTCAAAAAGACAATAATGAGCATCATCTTATGTACAGTCTTAAGCCGGCTATGGATAATTTTGTGCAAACGCATTATATTCTGTTTTTTTTTTATAAATCAAACTTCTAATTCTAATAGCCTTCATTTTGTGTCAGCAAAGGATTCGCATCTCTTTCATCTTGCGGAATCGGGAACAAGGTCTGAAAGGCCTGCACTTTGATAGCCGGGTTTTGCTTTTTAAGCGCCGCTACCAACCGGCCGGTTCTGATAAGGTCATATCTGCGGTGTCCCTCAAAAGCCAGTTCAAGTCTTCTTTCTTTTAAAACACTATCCCTGAAGTCTTCCTGTGAAAGGCTACGGGGCAGTGGATCCAGCCCTGCCCGGCTACGTATTCTGTCTATCGCATCATAAGCCTCTTGATTCCCTGCGCCCTGTTCATTTAACGCCTCTGCATAAATCAACAACACTTCTGCATAGCGGAAGATAGGGAAATTATTGCTTCCCTCCGCATTGGCTGTCGCATTCGGGTCCTGATATTTATAGACATAACAGGGAAACAGTACACTTGCCGGAGCAACTGATCTGTCATATAGTTTTAAATTGACAGTCCTCCGGATATCGTTTGACGCATATGCGTCATATAAATCTTTTGTCGGAGGGTCATCACCATATCCCCTGTTGTCGAAAGTAGCCCGCATATACCCCTGCATATAGCTGCCTAGACCAAAGCCTCCGCCTAAGGCCTGCACATCAAAGACGGATTCTTTGCCGTTTTTGTTTTTTATTGCAAACACGTCAGCATAATTGTCCCATAAGCCGTATATGCCTTTCGTTTCCATAGATATTACTTCCTTTGCCCGGTCAGATGCTAGTTTCCACTGTTTGGTTGTCAGGTAAACAGAGGATAAAAATGAGATGGCGGCTCCCTTGGTCGCGCGCCCCAGGTCCTCTCCGGTATACTGCTCAGGCAAGGCATCAGCCGCCTGCTGAAAATCCTGAATGATTTGCTGATACACGGAATCAACACTTGTCCTGGGAACCTGTAGCTTTTGTAAATCCACTGTAGGCGTCGTCACTAGCGGAACGGGACCAAATAAACGCACCAGTGTAAAGTAATAGAAGCCTCGCATAAATTTAGCTTCGCCGATCAGCCTGTTTTTGAGCGCCTCGTCCATGTTAATGCCAGGGATTCTGTCGATAGCGGTATTGGCAAGGTTGATGGCCTTGTAACAGGTCGTCCAGAACGCGTAGAAGTAGACTGTTGAAGGCGTGAATGTATACTTGTCCAGATCGTTTTTTGCCTGATTTGCCGTATTTCTGCCATTGCCCCATTCGGCGTCATCGGTACTTTGATCCTGAAAAGCCCACATGATCTGATTATATATATTTTGAGATATTAAGGGGTTGTAAACAGCATTTATTGCCGCCACTGCATCTGCTGAAGTGACATAAAAATTAGAAGTTGCAAAGCTGGCTTCCGGGTTTTTGTCCAGGACTTTGGTGCAACTGGCAAGTCCTAATAAAATTATTATATATAGTATTTTCTTCATGACTTAAAGTTGATTTTATCTAAATAACTGAATTAGTAGATCCCGCTAGAATGTTACATTGAGTCCAAAAAGGAATGTTTTAGCGGATGGATAGCTGCCATAATCGAATCCCTGGCTCAAGTTGTCCTGCCCAAACCTGTTGACTTCCGGATCATATCCGGAATAATCTGTCCAGGTGACTAAATTTTGGGCACTGGCATACAGCTGTAGTGATTTGATCTTCCATTTTGAGAGTAAGCTGTTACTGAAGTTATAAGCCAGGCGGATGTTTTTAAGCCTCAGATAGGATGCATCCTCTACCTGCCGGGTGGATATCCTGTTGGCCGGCCGGTTAACGGACGCCCTTGGTATATCTGTATTGGTATGTGTCGGTGTCCACCGGTCCAGCATATCTTTGTCCTGGTTTGTTGTACCGCTTAGGTATTCCAATTCGAAGCGGTTCGCATTTAAGATATCGTTTCCATACACACCCTGAAAAAAGACCGATAATTCAAAACCTTTGTAAGAAAAGTTATTTGTCACCCCGCCAAACCATTTAGGCTGTGCACGCCCGATGATCTCTCTGTCATTATCGTCAATTACGTTATCGCCATTCAGATCCTTATATTTACGGTCGCCGGGCCTCGCTGTAGGCTGTGCGGAGTGTTCGATATCATCGCCCTGTTGAAACAACCCATCGGTAACATAACCATAGAAGACCCCCAGCGGCTCTCCCACTCTTATAATACCGGAACTGACGTTCTGCCCGATATTAGCGGTTTGCCCGGATAAGATCTGCGACACACCACCTATATCTAAAACAGTATTTTTGTTGGCCGCAAAGTTCAGCGCTGTATTCCATGAAAAATTTCCTTCAATATTGCGTGTATTGATACCTAGTTCTATTCCTTTATTTTCGACTTCACCAATATTTTTCAAAGCGCCGGTATAACCTGATGTGCCTGGTATTATAATATTAAGCAGCAGGTCCTTGGTCCGTTTAATGTAGGCATCCGCCACAATAGATATCCGGTTTTTAAAAAAGCCAAGGTCCAGGCCGATATCAGTCTGCGCTGTGGATTCCCATTTCAGGTCTGGGTTGGCGATCTGACTGGGGCCTACGCCACTTTGAATAGCACCGCCGAATACATAATTCTGGACACTTAACAGCGACTGTGAGGGATAATTACCAATTCCTTCCTGGTTACCTGTCAGGCCATAGCTCGTACGGAGTTTAAGATCACTGAAAATGTTCAAATTCTTTATAAACGGCTCTTCAATTAAACGCCAGGCGAAGGCGCCTGAAGGAAAATAACCGTACCGGTTATTTTCTCCAAAACGGGACGATCCGTCGATACGACCGGTTAATGTAAAAAGAAAGCGATTGTCATATTTGTAATTAATGCGCCCCAGATAAGAAATGAGTCCCCAGGTGCCTACACTTGAGCTGGGCGTTAAGGGAACTTCACCTGCCCCTAAATTATTATAGCCTAAATTGTCATTAATAAAGCCGCGGGCGGCCGTGTAATTACGCTCCGACCTGCTGGCCTGTTGTGTATAGCCGGCAAGTACAGTGAGCTGGTGTTTTTCGTTAAATGTTTTATCATAGGTAAGCGTGTTTTCGTTTAACCAGGTAAGATCACTTACATTGGTTATAGAAGCCAGGCCTCCTTGCTGAAAGCCGCTTAAAACAGATTTAGGAAGGTAACTGCCGCTTTTCTGAAAGATGCCGTCCACGCCAAAAAGCACCTTTAGTTTTAAAGCAGGGCTCAGGCTGTACTCTCCATACAAACTGCCTAATACCCGGTTAACCAGTACGTCGTTTTTAGAATCCACTGCCAGTGCCAGCGGGTTATCGGTCAACTGACCCAGAGCGGTTTGTAAAGTAAAGGATCCATCCGGCTGATACACGGGTATGGTTGGAAATATCAGCAGGGCATTGGCGATCACTTGTCCTGAAGCGTTCAAAGATCCATCCGTACGGGCCCGGTTAGATTTGGAATGGCTTAAAGTCAGCGTATTGCCGATTTTAAATTTGGAAGACATTTTGCGATCCAGGTTTAACCTAAAAGAAGCCCTGTCAAAATCTGAATTCAAGACGACACCTTCCTGTTTAAAGTAATTTCCGGAGATGGCATACTGTGTTTTTTCGTCGCCTCCGCTGGCGGACAGGTAATAATTGCTTATGGGCGCTTCTCTGAATATTTCATCCTGCCAGTCAGTTCCTTTCCCGATCTGTGCTATCTCCTCATCAGAATACACCGGTGCATTTCCTTCATTTGTATTGGCCTCGTTGACCAGTTGGGCGAACTCGGTTCCATTCAATAACGGGTACTTTCTTCTGACCTTCTGCGTTCCATAATAGACTCCCAGATTGTAGTCAGAATGTCCGGCCTTTCCCCTTTTTGTCGTGATGATGACCACGCCGTTTGCACCCCGGGATCCGTAAATGGCTGTAGCAGACGCATCTTTTAAGATCTCCATAGAGGCAATGTCATGGGGATCAATGGAACTTAATCCATTCAGGGAGGCGCCGCTATTTGCATCATCGCTGTATACGGGAACGCCGTCTATGACATAGAGCGGCTCGTTGCCACCCTGAATGGAATTTCCTCCCCTTATCCGTATGGTAGTCCCTCCCCCCGGTGCACTGGAATTCTGGGTTACCTGCACTCCGGCTACCCTACCCTGTAATGCCTGATCAGGAGAAGTTAATGCGGTTTTTTTCAGATCCGCTTCTACGATAGAGGATATGGACCCGGTAAGATCTTCTTTCTTCTGGGTGCCGTATCCGACAACCACGATGTCATTTAGCTGCTCAACGCTTTCCAGCAGTTCGATGGTGAATTGTCTGAGATCACCGACTTTGATTGTTTTGGTCTGATAACCTACTCTGCTGACTTCCAAAACAGCCTCCGCCCCATTTGGGACTGACAGGGAAAACCGGCCTTCTCCATCGGTAACCGTACCGGCTTGTGTGCCTTCAATTTTAATAGAAGTGCCGGCCAGCGGTAATTTGTCCTTGTCTACAACAATGCCGTGGATAAGCCGGGGTTGCTCGGCGGAGGCCGTTTTTTCATTGAGCTGCTTTGCACGTAGTATAATGGCTTTGTCTATGATCGTGTAGGTAAAAGGCTGGTCTTTTAAACATACATTCAGGACTTGTTTTAAATCCGCCTGATCCAGGTCCAGTGTTACATCCTCAAACTTTTTCAGCATGGAGGTTGTATAAATAAATGCATAACCCGTCTGGGACTTGATCTGATTTAAGACCTTTTCCAAAGGCATATTCTGAACATGCAGACTGACCTTCTGAGAGTGCGCCTTGGCCGATAACTGAAGCGTAAATGCGAGCAAAAAGATTGTTGTTAGTTTCATAATTTTCAATACTTTGAGCGTAGCCCGCCCTACAAGAAAATGCCGGCCAAAAGGAATTTTTAGCATAACTTTGCTTTGTTTGAGTTGAAGAAATAAAAAGTACCCTAATTCATTTTAAATGAAGCGACTCAGGCACCCGGCCAGTTCCCCTGCAACGGGAATTGGCTTTTTTGCCCACGACGCTTTTAATGTCACCCCGTTCCTTTCATAACAATTACAGTTTTATTGATTAGTTTAAAATGCACCATACTAGTCGCTTCTAACATTTTCAGTAAGGTGGCAATACTGGTATTCCTGGATACCTCCGCGTAGAAGTTTTCCTTTATCTCATCCTGATATTTGACATCGACATTATACCACCTGGCTACCTGCCGCATAATTGCATGGATGTCCTGATCCTTAAAGACAAATTTCCCATTTTGCCAGGCCACTGCCAGATCCGGATCTGGCAGCGTTTGGATATGGATCGGGCTGGATGAATTGGTGTCTATATCCGCCTGCTGTCCCGGTTTAATCCGTTTTTCTATGTTGCCGCTCTTGACATTAACCGAACCTTGTAAAAGCGTAACCTTTATAGAAGCGTCATCGTTATACGCACTCACATTAAAGTGGGTGCCTAAAACCTTAACAAGCATCTTTCCGTTTTTGACAAAAAAAGGCTTCTTCGCATTGTGGATGACCTCAAAGTATGCCTCTCCTTCCAGGGTAACTTCCCGTTTGTCCGAAGGGAAACTGCCGGGAAACCTAATTGTACTGGCAGCATTTAACCATACATTCGTACCGTCATCCAGTACTAATGCAAGCACTTTGCTGCCTTTGGGATTGGTTAAACTATTGATAGCGCCTGCTGCCTGGGCGCCGTGAATAATTAATTGCCCGTTATTTCCTTTCTGAATTTGAATGTTCCCGTGCGCTAAGGTTGTATTGCCTAAACTATCAACCGGGATCTGCTGCCCGTTATCGAGTGTAAGTACGGCCCGGTTTGCGTCAGGCGGGGTGATTTCAGACAGCGTGAGCGGTGGTTGGTTTTGACTGGCTACATTCAGGCTGTCCTTCTTGAAAAACAGATATAACCCGGCACCCATAAATATCAACACAAGGGCCGCTGCGCTCCATTTATAATAAGAGAGGCGATGCGGCGTATGTGTATTATCAGCATTCACCATTTCCTCTTCTGTATCAAAGCGGCTGCCTTTCTCTTTTTGAATACGTTCAAACAGATCTTCCCAGTTTATATCGGGCACAATATCTTCATCAGGGGAAGACCAGGCCAGCTGGCTCAGATGGTCTTTAAACAACGTTTCTCCCGGGCCATCAAGCAGTTCAAACAGCTCAAACAGCTCCTGGTCAGTCGCTTTCTTATTTTTATAAACGTCTAATAAATAAGACAGTCGCTCCTGTGGATCCATCATAGATAATGATTATTAAAAAAAACGTCGCTTATATTATAGTGACACTGCTGCCATGATATAGATGCGACAGGCAGACAAAATGTACTAGTGCAGGCAAAAAAAAATATAACTATTTTAGAATCAAGGTTAAAAGCAGCGTGTATACGCCCTTTTTCCAAAGATGCCTCTGAAGGAAATCCATGGCAGCAGCTAGGTGGTTGCGCACCGTGTTGGGCGATAGATTTAATTTATGGGCGATTTCTTCCCGGCTTAGCTCTTCTTGTTTGGCTAATCTGAATACCAGCTTTTGCTGAGTAGGCATTTGGTTTATGACAGATTCAAAAGCCTGATGCAGTTCCTTATCTATGATAGACTGCTCCACGGGATCTTCGGCGGTGAGATGACGGGACTGCACTTCTTTTTTTAAGCGGAATTCCCTTGCCTGTCGCCGGAAATACTGATAGATGCAGTTATGAAGTATGCCAAAAATATAATCTTCCGGCTTGCGGGCTGTAGCGACAAGCTGTCGTTTAACCCAGATATTCACAAATGCTTCCTGCGTTATTTCTTCTGCAATGAAACTATTATATGTCATTTTATAGGCCGCCGAGAAAAACGCCATCTTGTAAGCGTCAAATATTGACCGGAAGGCACACTCATCTCCTGCAGCCACTCTTTTAACAAGTGCTGTAAGATCAATAGAAGATTGAATGGGACTTTTAGCCATGAAGTGAATTATTCGCAGGACAAATATAAAATAAATCCGGCTTCATTAACATTTGTTTAAAATAAAAATATTCAATTGTTAATTCAGTTCGTGAAAAAAAGTCACACCAGGCTCAAATAAATAAAGAAACATTTAGGTTAAAACGGGACACAAAGTATTTTTTCGTGTTCTTTTTTAGAGGCTAAAAGTGTTTGCTCCCGCCTTTAAATCATATTGTTTTCCTTTCCAGATAAACCGCCCGGTTATATGCTTGGGCAACTCTATGTCTGCTTTCCAGTTGCCGCCAGTTAGACGATAGGCCACTTTTACTTTACCGTCGGGATGAGGGATTTCTCCGCTCACATTGGTCAGCTTTCCAAGATGCGGCTCTATTTTTACTTTTTTAAATCCCGGCGAATCGCTGTCGATTCCCAGCACTGTGCGGAAAAATTCAATATTAGGACTTGCGCCCCAGGCATGACAATCTGAACGGACATATTCCAGATTAGAATCTTCTGCCCAGGTCGTTAAACCCAGTCTGATATTGTCTTTCCAGATACCCAGCCAGTCCATATAAGCATCCCCTAATCCGCCTTTGACAAGTGCGCGGTTCAGATAGTATTTGAAATAGATGGTGCATTGTACGAGGGAAGTGTCTGTTAGCAGGCGTTCGCTAAAGTCTTTGAGCGTTTCTTTAGGCACCAGACCAGCCAGGATGGCCATTGAATTGACATGTTGAGAGAAAGTGTTTTTCTCTTTTGTATCTGCAAAAAGCTTCTTTTCCCGGCTCCAGTATTTTGTCTGTATGGTTTTCTTTAGTTGGGCAGCTTTGCCACTGTACAGGGATGCATAAGCGGCCATGCCTAATTTGGATTCCAGCGCAGCCGCCCATTGATAGGCTTTCAGCAGCTGCAGGTCTAGCATGGCAGAGCTTCCATCCTTGCCTCTGGGCGCTTCGCCCATGGTCCAGCCCGGGCCTCCGACCCAGTCTACGAATTTCCAGTAAGGAACATTTTTCATGGAACCGTCTGCTCCCTGAAATTGACTGAAAAAATGCAAGATATCTCTTTCTCCGGTAAGTTTATCTTTAATGAAATCGCTATCCGGCCGGTACATCCAGTAGTCATGCAGCATACCGATATACCAGAGGGAAAATGTTGAGATTACTTGAGTAGTGCGTGTAGGCCACCTGCTCATGGTGACACCTTCGGCCAATCTTGAATGATCCATAAGATTTATGGCATTGCGTGCTAAACGGTCGTCCCCGCTGTTAAAATAAGAAACTTCAGCCTGAATTCTGGTGTCGCCTATGTATTGCAGCTGTTCGTAATAAGGGCAATCCATATAGGTTTCCATGGCATCCAGTCTGGCCGTGCGCCAGCCGATGGCAAGGATATCCTTGATTTCCTTGTTATCTGTCTGGAATTTTGCGTTGAATTTGAAGGGATAGCCTGTAAAGGTGCCATAAATATCTTCAATCACCAATGGAGAATCGTGGGTGCTGACCCTTAATTGAACATAGCGGTAGGTTCTCCAAAACAGGGTCGTATAGTCCTGATCTATGGAGCCGTCGGAAATCACACTATCGGTAAGCCCTCTAAAATACTTGCCTTCGATTTCATTGCGATTGCCTTTTTTGTTCAGATCTTTTTTATCATATAATGCCTCTGCATAGCCAATTGCCACACTGGCATCCTTTCCTTGACTTAGTTTTAAGGTAAAATAAGCGTTGGTCAAGTGCTGCTGGTCCAGCAGCAGAGTAACGGTCGCATTGGCCGGAATAGTGATCGCTTTTTTGGCTAAGGGAAATCCCGCAGGCGCTTCCATTCCCTCTGTTTTTCGCAGAACGGGAATCCGTTCATAGGTTAGTTCCATTTGCGGGATCTGGGAAGGAACAAGCATCCAGGCGTCACCGGACGCTCCTTTGGGGATGCCATTTGCAAGCTCACTGGCAGAAGGCCACTTGCTGTCATCAAAATCCACATCCCGCCATCCTTTAATTACTTTTGACATATCTACAAACTGTCCGGAACTTGCGATGCCGTAATAGGGCAATACTTGAAAGCCATCGTCTTGAATGCATTTCCAGGAATTATTGGTATTAACGGCCGATTCACTATCTGTACCGCCCTGCATAATAAAACCTGTCCGGTTGGTGATCTGGGCTTCCGTCCGAAGGTGTCCATCATTCCAGACCAGGGCGGCCAATACATTTTTTCCCGTTTTAAGATAAGGTGCCAGATCCACCGTTTCATAGTTCCAGTAATGCAGGTCCCCTCTGGCTGGGCCTAAAGACACCAGCTTGCCATTTATAAATAACTTATAGCGGTTATCTGCAGAAACCTTAACGGTATAGGTAGCAGGCTTATCACTTATGTTGATCGTTTTGCGAAAATGATATACGCCATATTCGGTTCCTGATATGTCTGGATAGCTAATCCATTTAGCCGCCCAGGGTTGCACATCAAAATAATGATACTCCGTTTGCGCCTGAATACGACAGGCTCCCAATATACATATCAGTAAAACACATAATATAGCCGAATGTCTCATAGATGATTTTTTAAAGACTTGATTAGAGCTGTTGCTGCTATAAATATAAGACACATAACTGGGCAATGACCGCTATAGATACCTGTAAAATTGCAGCATTTTTGCAAATAGGACTCCTGCAGGCCGCTTGCTGCTGAAGTAAAACTAAATGATTTTCTTACTGCTAAATCAAAGAAGTCCCGTAGAATAAGACTATTTAATTCCTTCGTGTCCTTTTTTGTCTGCTTTTTCGGTACGATATGTGGCTAGAGGAGTTCTATGACTCGTAAGTCCGCTTTATAGACCCTCCACATAACAATCGAAAAATGGCCTTTCTCTATGAACTGATTTGGGATCGTAATTCTCTGGCCAATTTAAAAAGGGGACAGTATGTTTTTCTACCTGCCCGGATATTGACAGATAACTGTGGTTTATTATTTCGACAATGTCCCCGCCGGTATAACCTGGGGGCATTTGAAAAAAGTCGAATCTAAAACGGCTGCCGAATCCGAATATTTTACCATCGCGCATTTTTCCACAGAAGCCGGTCCAGGACATCGTAGTTTCTCCCTTAATGCGCTTCATAATATTGATTGGAAAGGCAAAAGGGCTGACTTCAATGCTGTCAATATCATACTCGCTCAATCTGTTGCCCCTGCATACCAGCAATTCTACAATCGATTCATAATTCTGACCGGAATCTCTATTGAAAAATTTGTGCTTTTTGCGTTCCTGGTCAAACCTTTTTATTGCGTGACGGGTTAGTGGTTGAGGATTAAGAAATCGAACACAAGGCAGGTATGTACCATCTGTCAGATAGACGGCAGCCCTATAGATACTCCCGAATTCTGCATCTGAAAGGGGTTCGATGCTGTCCTTTAGGAATGCGATTTTATTCTCCAGCAGCATGGTTATATTATTGATGTTTTAACTATATATATGATGATCTAAAATGATGTAAAAATAACTTAAAACCTGGAATCATATCTATTCATTTTTGATGCAGCTTTTACTTTTAGGTTGCCAGATTACCTCCGTGTCTTCGATCTATATTCCGATAGCGATCTGTAAAGTATAGAAGATGCCTGCAATAGGTCTCAGGCAACGCCAGGGAAGAAATAACGTTTCAATAAAAAGAAAACCCATATTATTTAAGTATCTTTCAAAGGATTTTTTGGTTGTCATCAAATAATTTATACAATTGTTGGGTAAAATCAGATATTTAAAATTGCTCTTCTCCTTTTACCGGTATCACGTTGTGGCAGATTTAGTGATCACCGCAGCCTGCCTGTGGGTACTTTTTTCAAGGGGAATAGCTGCATTTCAAGGCATTTTCTGGCTCAAGATCGTCAGCTATGGAATGATTTATTATTTTGTGAATGCGCTGCGTAAAAATCAGTACTATTATTACAACAACCTCGGATTAAATAAAAAGACCCTTTGGTCCACAACCCTTGTTTTAGATTTCAGCCTTTATATTATTTTGATAATCCTCACTTATCAATTAAGATGCACCATACTTTAGAAGTAGACAGTCTGATCCTCGATTTTGGCAGCCGGCGTCTTTTATCAGACGTGTATATTAAATGCGAAACCTCGAAGATTACAACACTCTTAGGCAGAAACGGCTCCGGCAAGTCCTGCCTGCTAAATATAATCTTTGGTACATTAAATCCACTCAGTAAATCCGTCAGGATCGATCAGCACACGCTGCATTCGGTTTATCCTGCCATCAATTATTTACCGCAATTCCATTTTGTACCGGGCCATCTAAAGGTCAGAACAATATTTTTGGATTACCAAATAGATGCGGGGCATTTTCTATCTTATTTTCCTGAATTCAGCAATAGAATGCATCACCGGTTCAGGCAGCTGTCGGGAGGAGAAAGACGTTTAATTGAAGTTTATATGTTTATCAGGAGTGCTGCAAAATTTACCTTGCTGGATGAGCCGTTTACCCAGATTATGCCAGTACATATGGAAAAGATAAAGTCACTTATTCAAAATGAAACAGCCAAAGGCTTTTTGATAACGGATCACCTATACAAGCATGTCATGGATATATCAGACAATGGATATTTGTTACAGAATGGCAAAACCTGGCCCGTCCAGACGCTGGAGGATCTTCGCCGTTACGCATACATCCATGCTGTAGAGTAATACCGCCCTGAATACCGGTTCCAACTATGCACTTCCAGCTGGATTTTTAACGAGCTGTTCACGATTTTAGAGAAATCCTTGTTCAGCTAAAAACGAGACATTAACCAGGTTTATTGGTTTGCTGCCCCGCCTCAGTGACCAACTGCTTGCCTTATTATAATTGGAAATATATAAAACGGCGTTAAGGCTGGTTTCTATGGCCGGCAAGTTCCCACTATCTTCAGAATTCATTCAGAATCCCTGACCACATTTGCAAAAATATTGAGGCATGAAGGGTTTGGGGAAGTTATTTTGTTTATTAACATGTGTTTATTTATCTGTCGGGGTATTGCAAGCTCAGTTGCCGTTAACCGATACGGCGACAGCGGGAGTACATAAACCGCGTACGGACACTACCTCGTCCCCTGCTTACCGGCCGCCTTATTTTTCCGCTCCACGGTTTACGGAGCGTCAGCTTTTTGCGCCTGGAATTCTGGTTGGTTCAGGTGTTGCTATGGATCTTTTTCAGGGGGCTAAAAATACCCAGTTAAGTTTCCACAGGTCACATTTGGCTGATTTTCATACGGCAGCAGACAATATACTTTTATATGTGCCGGCGGTTATTCCTTATGGACTGGATCTGATGGGAATCCCTTCCAAGACGGATGTTGCCAACCGGACAGCCATTCTGATCAAAGCAGAAATATTAGTGACAGCCACCGGATATATATTAAAACACAGCCTCCATGAATGGCGCCCGGATGGGAGCAATCATTATAGCTTTCCTTCCGGGCATACCTTACAGGCCTTTGCAACCGCTACCCTGCTCAGCGAGGAATACCGGGACACCTATAAATGGATGCCCTATGCGGCTTATGGCCTGGCTAGCGGTATAGGGTTGCTCCGCCTTGCCAACAACAAGCATTATTTAGGAGACGTATTGGTTGGTGCGGGCCTGGGAATTCTGTCTATGAAGTTATCTTACTGGACACACCGCTATAAATGGCATAAACATAAAATTACTGATTAGTTCTATATGCGGACTTATATTAAATATATCAGGCCTTTTCTGTATGTTACCGGATTTTATCTTTTGGTAAACACCCTGTTACGCCTGTTGCTACTGTCTGATGGACAGATCAGGGCTACTTTCCACTGGGCAGATTATCTAAGATCGGTCTTGGGTGGGCTCCTGCCTAACCTCCTGGTGTTTTTTGTGCTGGCTATTCCGTTATGGCTTCATTTGCTTTTTCTGTCCGACAGTAAGTTCAGGCGTCCCTATGGGCAAGTGATCGTCGGGCTTTTAGCCCTCTTAATAGGATACCTTCTGCTGACACGGAACATTGTCAAGGCCTATGGCAGCGTATTATTGGATATAGTAGTGCTATTTCTTTCTATAAAGCTGTTTTTAAACGCCTGGATGTTGTGGAAACCAAAATACAGGCTGATAACCCGACGGTGGCTCTATGGTATTACATTATTTATCTATATCGCAGCCATTTTACTAAACGCACTGAGTGAATATTTCTTCTGGAAGGAATTTGGCGTGCGCTATAATTTTATAGCAGTCGATTATCTCATCTACACCAATGAAGTGATCGGTAATATAATGCAATCCTACCCCGTGCTGCCCATGTTTATATTGCTGGGGCTGGCAGCGACAGCGGTTACGATATTTATCTATCGTAAAACCATTTATTGTTTTAGGCCGCTGCCGGATCTAAAAATGAAATCCCTTGTGGCGCTTACCGTACTGATCAGTGTATTCTCCGCCTTTTGGCTGCTGCCCGGTTATGCCGATCTCAACGCTTCCGGCAACCTATATGTCAGTGAACTGGCCTCAGACGGGATGTTTAAATTCTTTACGGCGTTCAATGACAACCGGCTGAGCTATGATAAGTTCTATAAAAAACTGGATCAAAAAGAAGCCATAGCAACGCTTTCCCACCGGCTCGGATGGTCACCGCAGCCGCTCAAAGCGTCGGGTTTTAGTAAGATTATAACAGACAGCCAACCCGAAGTACACAAAAACATTGTTTTGATTACGGTTGAAAGTCTGAGTGCTGATTATCTGGCACATTATGGCAACAGGCAGGCCCTGACTCCTTTTTTAGATTCTCTGGCAGAAAAAAGCCTGATGTTTACCAGTCTGTATGCAGCCGGTAACAGAACTGTCAGGGGGCTGGAGGCGCTGACATTATGTACGCCTCCTTCGCCCGGAGAAAGTATCATCAAGCAAAAGGACAATAAAGACAAATTCACTACTGGCAGTATTTTAAAACAAAAAGGCTACATCGTACAATTTTTGTATGGAGGCTACAGCTATTTTGACAATATGCAGGATTTTTATGAAGGTAATGGCTATCAGGTGATCGACCGCAACAGCTTTACACCTTCTGAAACGACTTTTGCCAATATATGGGGTGTTTGTGATGAGGATATGGCTGGTAAAATGATCCAGGTGTTAAATCGAGATAATGCAACCGGTAAACCATTTTTTGCCCATTGGATGACTGTGTCCAACCACCGCCCTTTTACTTACCCAGATGGCAAAATCCGGATTCCCGGCGATGCTAAATCCAGAAGTGGCGGTGTACTATACACGGATTACGCACTTCACCGCTTTTTTCAAATGGCCAGAAGGCAACCCTGGTTTAGCAACACCGTTTTTATTATTGTGGCAGACCACTGCGCCTCTTCTGCCGGTAAAGTAGCACTGCCTTTAGACAAGTACCGGATTCCCTGCCTGGTATACAGCCCGGGTTATATCGCTGCCCGCAAAGTCAATACACTGATGTCGCAAATAGATATCATGCCCACCATTTTTGGTCTCTTGCATTTTAATTATACGTCAAAATTTATAGGAGAAGATATATTTGATAAAAGATATAAACCCAGAGCCTTTATGGCTACCTATCAGGATCTGGGCTACCTTCAGGACAGTATCCTGACCGTGCTGTCGCCCGTACGGCAGATAAACTCCTACCGGATAAAGTCAGATAAGAAAGCCGACACTTTACCGAAAGCCTTTATCAGTAAGTTTGATCAGGTGCCTGTCAGGTTAGAAAACAACCATCTTCAAAATATGGCTATTAGCTATTATCAGATCACGGCATGGCTCTTGCAAAACAAAATGTACCAGCAGATCAAACAATAAGTATAAAAGTGCCGATGATGATCAGTGCCGCCCCGGTAAGTGTTTTCCAGTCAGGAGACTCTCCTAGGAAGATAATGGATAAACAAATGGCCAGCGCCACGCTTAATTTATCCACGGGAGCCACTTGTGAGACTTTTCCCAGGCTGAGCGCCTTGAAATAGAATATCCATGAAAGCCCGGTGGCAATACCAGATAAAACAAGAAAAACTATATTCTGTCTGGTGAGCTGATGCCAGCCTTTCCATTCACCTTTAAAATATACGATCCCCCAGGCCAATACCAGTATAACCAGCGTTCTGATCGCTGTTGCCAGATCGGCCGACACGCCTTTAATGCCAACTTTCGCGAAAATGGCTGTAAGCGCAGCAAAAAGGGCCGCCAGTAGTGCGTAAGTCCACCACATGTTTTTAAATTTAAAGGTCAGGTAGTGCCGCCGCTTAAGGCGTACCTGCCTAAAGGTAGTAATAATTCAGTAGATAAAGAGAAGGCTGCCGGTGGCGGCGTATGGCAGTTATCCTTTGGGGGCCGCATTCAGGATTTATTCAGAATTCAGCAGGTTCTTTGTCCGGTAGCATTGAAGGGACTTAAAGGTGGCAAAACTTAAGTTACAGCCCGGTGATTTTATTGAAAATATAGATATTAAAGAAAAGCATTAATTTTATTACTGTTGAGCGCATAAACTATGAAGATATTAATTGTGGAAGACGAGGTTCAGCTGGCGGGAAGTATCCGGCAGTACTTACAAAGGGAAAACTATCTATGTGAGATTGCTGAGGATATTACGAAAGGCAGGCAGATGATAGAAGATTTTGCCTATGACTGCATATTATTGGATATTAATCTGCCGGAGGGCAGCGGCCTAACGCTGCTAAAAGAACTCAAACAAGATAAAAAGACAGACGGTGTCATCATTATCTCTGCCAGAGATGGCCTGGAGGATAAGATCCTTTCACTTAAATTGGGGGCAGATGATTACCTGGCCAAACCGTTTCACCTTGCAGAACTCAGCGCAAGAGTCGAGGCCGTTATCCGCAGAAGGTATTTGCAGGGAGAGAGTAAAATGCGCTATGAAGGGCTGGAGATCGATACGCTGGCCCGGGCAGTTTCCCTGGACGGTCAGCTCATTCAGCTCACCAAAACCGAATATGAACTGCTTCTTTTTTTTATGATCAACAAAGGAAGGGTAATCACAAAAAATGCGATAGCTGAGCATCTGATGGGAAGCATGGCGCTCTATCTGGACAATTATGACATTATTTATGCCCATGTTAAGAACCTGAAAAAGAAGCTCCTCGATATGGGCAATTCGATCAAAACCATTTATGGTACGGGCTATAAATTCAGCTGATGAAATTATTACATTATACTTCATTAAGACACCTGTTATTCGCTTCGGTATTGACGCTGGTCAGTATCCCGGTCTTTTATATACTGCTGAACAACATCTTCGTGCATTCCATTGACAGGGACCTCCGGTTGCAGGCAGCCCAAATACCTTCTATCCTCAGTGTGATCCAATCTCCTTCAGATTTTCAGTTATGGAAAGAGCTGGATAACGATCTGGAAGTCCTACCGGCAGACAGTGTATTGTTTCATGAAAAGCCTTTTACCATCAAAAAAAAGGAGCCTGGCATTGCAGCGCCGGAAGATTTCAGGATCCTGCAAAAGAAGGTGCAAATAATGGGAAGGCCTTATGTGGTTAATATAGAATCATCTTTATTCGAGAAGGAAGACCTGATTCAAACAATTCTCACCATTCAGTTAGGTATTTTACTGTTATTACTTATGGGCACCGTCAGTATTAACTATTTTATCCATAAAAGAATCTGGGCACCCTTTTACGATTCCCTGTCTTATCTAAAGGAATTTAATATAGAATCAGAAAGTAAAACGCAGCCCCAGCAGCTGAAAATCAAAGAATTTAAAGAGCTAAGTGCTTCAATCCAGGCCTTATCGGTCAGTGTACGCCGGGCATATTATTCCCAGAAGGAGTTTATTGAGAATGCTTCCCATGAGCTTCAGACACCGCTTACGATCCTTAAATTTAAATTAGAGCTGTTACTGCAGCAAAAGGAATTAAGCAGTGAACAGGGCGCTTTGATCGGTGACATGTATAAAGAAATCGAACAGATGCAGGGCCTGAACAGCAGTTTACTCTTACTCAGCAAAATAGAAAACGGCCAGTTCCTGAACGAAGACACTGTTTACGTCCACCGCCTGCTGCCCGAACTAATGGAGGGGCTTTCTTTGCTGGCAGAGGCCAAAGGCCAGCAGCTTCAGTTCAATAGCAAGCAAGCGGAAGTTATCATAAGGCCCGCCAGCGATATGCTTTTTAGAATTATGGTCACGAACCTTATTACCAATGCGATCCAGTATGCACCCAATGGCGCGCTCATTTTTATCGAGCTGTCCAAAGAACGGTTATCCATCCGTAATCCCGGACAAGCCTTCAGCTTGCCAGCAGATAAATTATTCAAGCGCTTTGCCCGGCAAAACAAAATAAAAACTAACGGTAATGGCCTTGGCTTATCCATCGCCAGCCGGATTGCCCAATACCACAAAAGACTCAAGATGGAAATTCATTACGGTTTTGAGAAAGGCATGCATTGTTTTACCGTTTGCTGGGAAAATTATCCTGAAATCAGCTGACAAAGCGCCCGCCAGCCATAAGCGATCCATGCGCATTAATATCTTTTCTCACTACCTGTTTTTGCAACGGTAGTTCCGGATGATTTTATATAAAATGGTTGGAATCTGCGGTTTACTTTGTTGCCAGTTTATATTCTTTGCCCGTAAGATCAATATAAAAATATGCGTCGCCTGCCTCGGCTCTGAGCAAATCCCCGTCTTCCTCCCAAAGGTAGTCATATTTCAAGGGCAGGATGATCTGCCCCTTCGTATTAAGCACGCCATATTTGCCATCTTTTCTACATAGAAAATAACCCGCGCCTGCTTTATAGTCCATCAGTGTATAGCCTCCCTCCGAGAGCGCCTTACCGTTTTCATCCAGCAATTGATACACGTAGTCATTGCCTACTCTGTTGGCCACTTTTATACATCCGTCAAACAACTGTATGATATCATAGACAGGCGGTATAATCACCCCTGTTTTTATGTTATACTTCCCATAATGGCGCCTGGCCGTATCTTCAATACTCACCCATCCCCTGGCCAGTAACCTTTCGTCGACACTTACAAACCCGTAGTCAAAAGGCAGCACTATCTTGCCGGCACTATCCAATAAGGCCCAGCGTTGTGCGTCGTTTTCTACCCTGTAGTATTCTGGCAGGGTGTTAGAAAACGCAGCCTCTTTTTCTTCCCCGTCCTGCAACTTTGAGCTAAAGATGGTCTTATAGATGCAGGGAATTACTTCTTTGCCATGACTGTCTATTACACCATGTAGATAATTTCTGTATACCTCAGCCCTTTCACCGGTAAAGTACATGCCACTGCTATAGATGATGGGGATAATAACGTTGCCCTCAGGATCTATCATTCCATATTTATCATCCTTATAAACATTGAAGTGTGGCCCGGGGCCTGACTGGGACGGGTCATATTCCAGACGGGTATACTTAAAAGCAATCACTTCATGGCCGCTGTAATCCAAGACGCCCATGAGCATTTGGTAGGAACCTGCAGCCTTGGTGGCTAAAATAAGGTGGTTGCCCACAAAAGCCAGCTGGCGGTAAATGGGCGCAATCACGACTTGCTCCTTACGATCCATCAGGCCCCAGTGCTCTGCTTTTTTAAACAATCGGTAGCCGTCCTTTTTGTTATTGGCATCCTCAGGAACCATCACTTCCTTTCCTGTTTCAAGGCTAAAATAAAAGTTACTGTCGCTCTGGGTATACATCCCGAGACTATAATTGCCGTTACTGTCTTTATAGGTATCCGCAAAATAATCTCCGCGATACTGGCCCAGTATATTGCCTTTGTCATCCAGAAGTGCCGTAACGACTTTGTTGTGTGTATCGCCTGACTTCAATAAGGCGATTAAAGCGGCCTCGGTAAAACTTTTATACATCCGGCCGGCAAAATATCTGTGATGGTCCGGGATATAATTAATTTCCATATATTTTGGCGGAACAATTATTTCTCCCTCCCATGTGGCGACTCCATTATGAAGTTCATTGCCTTTTTCAATATAGAAAAGTCTGTTTTCCTGGTCCACAACGGTAATCGTACAGCCGGCAGGTGCTGTATAGAGCTTGCCATCAGCAAAGAATAGCTTTTTGTCTAGCAGAAAGTGATCGCGGTCGTAAAAGAAAAAATCATCAAATTTTCCCGGAGCGACCAGCCATTCACCTTTATACAGATCAATAATGCCGTGCGCTCCGTCTGGCATTGCAACCATTTTCAGACCCGCTATCTTTTCTTTATTGCCAAAGGTATTTACATCATAGATGGCGGTGAACTGTGGTTCAAATATTGCTTTACCCGTTGTATCTATCCACCCGTATAAACTGCCAGCCTGTTCGTTTGAAGCCTTAGGATTGGCTACCGATACCCGGGCAAGGCCATGGTAGAAAAGATCTGCCGTGAGGTAAAGAGGAGGAATGCGCGGCTCCATTGTAGATCGCTGTAAATATCCCCATTTTCCTTCCCTGTCTCTAAAGGGGATCAACTGAAATTGCTCTTGCGTGTCTGTCATGTTCACGTTTGCTTTATGGAGCGTCCCCTGTTTTGAGACGGCGCCGTTTTGCTGTGCCGGTTTACGCTGGGCTTTGGCCGGATGGCAAAAAAGTGCCATGACAGTGCAAGTTAATGCGCCTGCTATCCACCTGTAGGCGGCCTGGTTGGCTACCCTGTTTTTGTTCAACCTTACCATGTTATCAGTCGCTCCATGTTTTTTAAAACAAGCCTCTGGCATTTTGAGGCAAATACGCCATCGGTCCTTTCACCATAATATTAAAATGACTTAACGGCTTTCCATACCGATCCAGGTATTGCCATGAAGCCGGACTGTTGTCAGTTTTTTGTTTACTCCTATCTCCTTTGCCTGCCGGTGCCTTGTTCTCTTTTTTAACCAGTAACGGAAAATCAAATACCGACTTACTCTCATACACCACCGACTGGTTTAGCAGCAGATCATCAAAGCTGACAGGCAGGATTTGACTGCCATTCAGGTCAAATACACCAAACAGGTTATGCTTTTTAACTAAAATATACGCTCCATCCCGCTGAAAAAGAACCCTATCATACACAGGCGGTAATATGACCGTTCCGTCTTTTTTTGCCAGGCCCAGATAATACAGATCGGCATCACTATAGATACTGCTGGAGACAACATAATTGTTTAAGATATCTCCTTTATTGCCTACTGCCTTAGCTTCAGAAACTTCACTTTGACGCTCCTTCAGCTGATAAAGATTGATGAAATCGCTATTGCCAAAATAGTCCTCCGTTGTGGCATTTTGAATAAAATCATATTTTACCGGCACGAGGAGTTTACCCGTTGTGTCCAGAACGCCATAGGTGTAGTATTTATCACCGCTGCCACTGGTTTTGCTTAGTTGCATCACCAGGGCCAGACCATCTGAAAAGGCTGAAACCAGATCATAGACAGGCGGTTGAATAACACGGCCCCTGGTATCCAGAAACCCGTACTTGCCGTTTTTCAAAAAACTGGCCCTGCCTTGATAAAACGCCCCAATGGCCGCCGGATATCCCCCCTTGCTGTAATCTCCCTCCAGCACCTTAAAAGCCGTCGGATCATAGAGCATGGCGTGACGATCCGTATCGCTCTTGCTATTTCCCATCGCAGACACCACCAGCACATCTTTGCTATAGTTAAACCCAACCTCCTTGTAAGGTAAGGGATGCAAAGACCGGTCTTCATTATTAAAAATGATATACGGATGCCTGTCAGCCGTATCTTTTATCAATAAATAGCGTTTGGGATTTATAAGATAGATGTCGTCATAAACAGGGGGGCAAATAATTTCTCCCGTTGCGGGGTCTGTCAGTCCCATATGCCCGCCAGTCTGTACCTTGATCAGTTTTGGCAGCTCCAGCAGTGAAATATACCCGGAGGTGACCGGTATGGTAAAACGGCCTGCCTTAAGGTTAAACACACCATACAGGCTATCATCACAGACCACGATATTTTCATGGTCCTTATCTGAAGTGTTAAAAGTGGTGTAAACGGCGGGCAGTAACTCCTTTCCGGTCCGGATATCGAGCAACCCCTGTTTATACTGCCCGTCAGCGGTATTCATGCGTATGGCTGCATATACACTATCAGCCCAGTCCATCTGTAATCCCACTATGATGTCGTCATACTTAGGCGGTGTAAATACGCCAGTGGCACCATTATACATTCCGTATTTCCCGCCTTTTTTTAGCAGCATGATTTTACGGGAAGATTTCTTCTTATGAAAAGAAAGCGATTTTTCATCGATCGATTCAAAGCCGCCGGCGATCACTTGTTTACCTTTCGCATTATAGAGTATATCCAGGCCATCCTTTCTGCCTACAAAGAAACTATCTATATTAAATACCCAATCGGAATGCACTACGGGGATAATAATATTTCCTGCCGTGTCGCCCACGCCACAGCGGTCGTCTTTACGCAAGGCTACATACGGCGCCGGGAGGTAATAACCGTATACTTCATCGCTGTCATAGCGGATAAAATCATACTGATAATCATAAATGAGCTTTCCGGCGGCATTCAGCATACCCCATTTCCCATCCTTTTCCTTTCTAATATACCCGCCAGCCATCTTCTCTGTCTGGTCTTCAGGTGCCGTAGCGTTTGACACAGGCCGGTTTTCGCCGGTCTTTAAATTAATGGATCTTGGGACGCCGTCTTTAAGCAGGCAAAAGACCCACTCATCACTGCGCATCTGCATATGCTGATGGTCATAATCAAAGTCCAGTAATACCTTATTTTGCAGGTCAACAACGCCCCATTTGCCGTTTTTTTTGGCAAAAACATAATCTCCTTTGTCCTCGCAGCCATAACAGTAGTCCATGTCTTCATAGATGCAGGGAATGACCAGCTTATCAGTTGTTCGGTTGTATACGCCCCACTTGCCCCCTTGTACGACATTATAATAGGTACCATCCATATTCCAGACATCGTCAAATTTAAATGGAAGCATGATTCCCGCTTTTGCTGTAAAAATTGATTTTTTACCTCCTTTTTTCAGCTTCCAGAATGCGCCGGGGCGAAAATCAATACTGTCATATACCGGAGGCAGCAACATTTTGCCGTCCATTGTAAGAATACCTAGCTTGCCTTGTTTTGCGATCATGAGATAATCATCCGGCAGCCTGGACTCGTTTTCAGCTCCTTCATCGGAGGACGTGTCATACCGCTGCCTTAGAGAAGACAGCTGACCGTTCAGGATCGTATCAAAAACCTCTTTTCCCGTACTGTCAATATATAAGTAATGATCGCCTTTTTTGACGCAGGCATAGCCGCAATAAAAACATGACCCCTCGTCATATACTTTGGCCGGCTGCCCGCTGATGTTTTGTCCGCCAGCTACCAGCGCTGTTAATAATAGCGTTGGCAAAACCAGTAACCTGAAAGCATTTCTTATCACTTTATTGTTGTTTGTCATTTGGTTCATAAAATAGTACCCTTGCATAAAAGACCGGCAATTCCTGGATAGCTGCATAAAGCGCTCTGGTTCAAAGGTAAAGCGATCGCCATCATGCGCTCTACCTAAAAACGGCCTATCTTTTATACCCGTTTTCAGGTAGCCGATATTGCGTGACTGAAGGCAGCTGACCGGTAAGTCAGTAAAGATGCCCGATGCTGGCGCCGGCTTCTGGCCAGGTTTATTGTCTTATCTCCACAGTCAGTAATAATCTCTCCCTCCAGGGAAAGTATTTGACATTGCTGGTTATAATGAACCGCAATTTACGATCAAAAATATAATTAGCGTTGGCAGTCATGATCGTTATAACATGACTATTTTTTATATAGCGGCTTTCAGTAAATAAAGCTATTATTAAAAATCATTGAACTAAATTTGTGGAACCGCTAAAAATGAGCATGAAATTTCAGTAAAAAAAAGCCAATGATTTCCCTATCGACCATTGATCATTTTGAGGCCTGTGATAAACAACCTACCCGTCTGTTAAAATACCGGCTGATCTATTGTCAGAAAGGCGAAGCAGGCCTCAGGATCGACGAAACGGCTTTTAATATGACTTCCGGTCAGGTCGTTACCATTACGTCTGGTCAGGTACACTATTTTACGGGTCTGAAAGGAATGATCCAGGTGTTGGACTTCACACTGGAATTTATATGCAAGGACGACAGCGATATTGAGCTGATTTTTCATAATGGCCTTTTTTGCCATTTTGGAGAAAACGAACTGATTGCGCTCAGGACTCCTGTCGCTTTTGAATTGCTACTGACCAGCATTGCTACAGAACTGGAACAGCAGCCTTTTCAATATCTGATCTCCATCCGCAGCTATATTGAGCTGATGCTTATCGAGATCAACCGGACTAAAATAGACAGAGGTGACCCCCTCTGGAAGCCTGATGCCCTGTTTTTAAAATTTCTGGAAAAAGTAAGAGCTACTTTTGAACAGAATTATGCGGTGACAGACTATGCCCGGCTTCTTCGTACAACAGAAGCCAAGCTCAATGAGGCTGCAAAGCTCCACACGAGCAAGACCGCTCAAAATGTAATCTTCAGTTTAAAGATATCTGAAGCGAAGAGAATGTTACTTTATCAGGATCAAAGCATTAAAGAGGTGGCCTATGGACTTGGATTTACAGATCCCTTTTACTTTTCCAATTTCTTTAAAAAACATACCGGCAGCTCACCCAAAGATTATAAAAAAGCCTTTGCCGGGTAAATCACCTCTACAAACAGAATTGTTTGATTTTTGTAATTTTTAGTTTGAAAAATATAAGCCCACACGGATAAATGCCGATTACTTTTGTACCTTAAGTGATTTTATAAATAAAAAAGAAAATAACCATGATTCAGACTAAAGGATATGCCGCTCCCTCTCCCAATGCTACACTTGCCCCCTGGGAATTTGAACGCAGAGATGTCGGGGCGCATGATATACAAATTGAGATTTTATTTTGTGGTGTATGTCATTCGGACCTGCACCAGGTCAATAACGACTGGTTCCCGGGTATCTTCCCCATGGTACCCGGTCATGAAATCGTCGGCCGCATTGTTAAAACCGGCGATCATGTCAAGAACTTTAAGGTCGGTGAGCTGGCAGGTGTCGGTTGTATGGTAGATTCCTGTCAGGTCTGTGAAAACTGCCGGCAGGGGCTGGAACAGTATTGCCTGGAAGGCAACACGCAAACCTACAACAACCTGGACCGCAGCGGTGTCCCTACTTATGGAGGCTACTCCAAGACCATCGTGGTCAGAGAGGAATTTGTACTGCACATCAGTGAGAAGCTGGATCTGGCAGCTACCGCTCCCCTGCTTTGCGCGGGGATTACCACATATTCACCGCTCCGCCACTGGAAAGTTGGCAAAGGCCATAAGCTGGCGGTACTCGGGCTTGGAGGTCTGGGACACATGGGAGTGAAATTCGGTGTCGCCTTCGGTGCAGAAGTGACTGTACTGAGCAGTTCGCCTTCTAAGGAAGCCGCTGCCAGAGCTTTGGGTGCTCATCACTTTGTGGTGACTTCAGACCCTGGACAGGTGGAAGCGGTTAAAGGCAGCTTTGACTTTATTTTAGATACCGTGTCTGCTGAGCATGATATGAATCTTTATCTGAGCCTGCTAAAAACAAACGGGACACAGATCTGCGTAGGCGTTCCTTCCGAACCCTATGCCATTCAGCCGTTCAGCCTGCTGGGTGGCCGCAAAAGCATTGCCGGTTCCGGCATCGGAGGCATCAAAGAAACCCAGGAAATGCTGGATTTTTGTGCCGACCATAATATCGTATCAGACATCGAACTAATCTCTATGAGTCAGATATCTGAAGCATATGCGCGCATGTTAAAGGGAGATGTCCGCTACCGGTTTGTGATTGATATTGCTACGCTATAGTATAGGCAATAGCTTAAGCTCAATAGATAAAAGACAGCCATTCATTTTGTTTTTACCCGTAAAATGAATGGCTGTCTTGTCTATTTTAGCACTTGCCCATTAGCACTGGAACTGTTGTTTTCTGAAACCTGCTGCGATATCAATTGGGTTGCACGGAAGGTATGGGCATATTTTCCATTGTCCCATCCGTAATAAATAAAGTGTCCGGATTTATGGCGGACCAGACTTTGCCGGAAAACGTAGCATCAAAATATTGATCACTCACTTTGGTCACGGTTAGTTTAAGCGTGGATCCGTTAGACGCTTCATCCTTTTCCCCAAAAGCATATCCATAATTTCTATTGTTATAATAATATCTTAGAAAGGGCATTCCTATTTGGATACCTTCTTTCACAGGATACGGGCTTAGGTCAGAAATTATCTGAAGCATATAATCGCGCATAGCGAACTGATATATTTCATTATCATTTTCGGAAGAAACCTCAGATAGTACCTCAAAATCGAAATTGGAATACTGGATATTTTCATTATTTGCTAAAAACTTTACGGTGCATCTTGGGGAGCTCGGGTGGTAATACGTCCAATCGTCATTGCCGCCAAGGGGTTTGAATCCATATTGTTTGTCAGGTGTGGTTGCGCTGATAATCGTCAGTGACTGCACAATCAGCGTACCGCTTAGTTGGGGCAGCGATGTTATAACACCGGTCTGGGTAGTAATCGTCCCACCAATATAATCCAGTACATTCATGTATTCATCGCCGTTACCCCATTTCTGAAGTCTTTGGTACCCGGCCGGAATGGTAACTGGGAAATCCAGTTGGTTACCATCTGTCATAATAAAATGAAGTTTGAGGTAAATTGGTGAGGCAATAACATTATTATAACGGATTTGAAGAAAGCCGTCGTTGTATATCGCATTCACTTCTATAATTTCGTCTCCCTGTTGAATATGGTCGATATTACCGACAGATTTAGAGCAACTGTTAAGCAGAAAGATTATACAGCAGACAATTCCCGTTAATTTCAGAAAACGGCTAAATTTAAATGATCTCATAAGTATTGGTTAAAATCAATTTGTTGTGGACCCGGTTAATATTGTAAATATAAATATAAACCTGAACAAAGATAATTATCCTCAGGCATAAGTTCCGGTTTTTTTGCAGGCGGCTTGGGACCGCGGTTTTATAACTAAAAGCGCTAAGGGGGCTTTCACTGACAAGCGGTGGGTAAGCGTTTGCAGCGGAACGTTGTTATTTATCCCAATTCTTTGATCCTTAGTTGCTTAAATATCCAGATTTGCTACTAAAGTAACGCTGCCAAAGCAGGCGCCTCCAGGCGCGGGTTCAGAACACGGGCAAGTGTCCCGGCCTTATTATAACAGGCCACAAAAGGAAATTGCTCGATCCGGTAATATTTCTGTACCAAAAAGGTATAGCCTTCGGAGCCTATTTTTACATTTGGGTGGCCGGATAAATGATAATGCGCATCAAAATCCTTTACTTCTTTAATATGGGCAAAACTGATCAGTATAATCTGCTTATCGGTGAGTTCCGGGAGTTTTTTTTCAAGCGCTGCCACAAAGGCCTGGCATTCCGGACAGTCCGGTTGAAAATACACGAGGATGGTTTGTTTTCCCTTGACAAGGTTTTTATAGGTAAAGCCTGTACCGTCTATCAGGCGGATCTTAAAAGGAGCAATGGCGGATTTATAGGAACGGATATCCAGCGTATCAGAGACCGGTTGCACCGTATTGCTGCTTTGGCCCGAAAAGGCGGCCTGACTGTCCGGCGGCGTCTTTGACTGACTATTATTACCGTCAGCAACAGCTGCCGTACTATCTTTATCAGGGCGGTCTTTGTGCGTGTTCCCACAACTGCTCAGGACCGACACCATTATCAGAGGTAGCCAGAAGGCCTTTGATTTTCGGCAGTATCTTAAGAAATAACGACTCAAACCTATCATAATATCCTGTTCTTAATGGCTAAATTAAAGGAAAAACGGAAGCCCGCCCTGAAAGTATTTGTTTCTTTTAATAGACGGGCTCCCGTTTTGTTGTTAATATCCTACATTCTGTTTATATAATCCGTAAGAATAGTTCATCTGCGGTTGCGGGATCGGCATATATTCATCCCGGCCTTTTGTAAACTTCCCATCCTTCATCCAGGAACGTGCCCTTGGTACTTCCTTTGCAAAATAACTGTTCATTACCGAATCAGCAATACCCCAGCGGACAATATCGTACCAGCGCTCTCCCTCCATGGCAAACTCCAGGCGGTCTTCCCAGGTCAGGGCCTGCCAGGCAAATTCCTTGGTCCAGTTACAATTTACCCCATCCTTATAGGTTTCGATCTGGTAGGGCAAAGTTGCTTTACCATTGGCAAATTTCAGGCGGCCTGTGCTGTTGGCTGCACGGGTACGGATCTGGTTAATAATGGGTAATGCTTCCTGGTACCTGCCCAGCTGAATCAATGCTTCTGCCTTCAGCAGAAGGATCCTGTCGTAGCGGATAGCGGTTTCATTTTTTGAGTTCCACATCCAGAATAAATTGACCAGCACCGGACTGCCTGCCTCTACATTTTCTTTCAGAGAACTAAAGTAACCATAAATAATCGGATCTCTGGAACCGCTGCTGTCAAATAGCAGATCCTGTTGGTACTTCCAGGGGAGACCCGGGATAGCGACCGTGTGCCCGATTCTCGGATCCCACTGGTTCGTTTTAAAATAAGTGTCTTTGTTTTTAATGTCCGCATCGTTATAGTCATCAAACAAAGGAATACCGTCTTTGTCTACCCGAAAGGCATTGACCATATTGTAAGACGGCTTGTGAAAGTCACAGCAGCTAAAATAAGGTGGCCACCAGGGCGCATTAAGGGGCGTACCGCCATTTAGATTGCCGTTGGGTGTTCCGTCATCATGTGTGTATTGCCATTCCCAGATCGACTCCGGGGACTGGTTATCCATGGTATATTCAAAATTATCCGCAAAGTCCGCGTTCAGGTGATATTTGCCGGAATTTATAATACCGTCCAGCAGATCCAGTGCCTGTTGCAGTCTTGCTTTATTGATATTTTTCACCTGATTTTTTTCATCCTCTTCGTAGGCCATCCACATGAGTACATTTGCCATCTCTGCCTGGGCGGCGTATTTTGTAGGCCTGCCGGGTTCGGACTGTGTCTCCGGTAAGCCGGCTGCTGCCCTGGAAAAATCATTGTAAATATCGGACCAGATATACAGGTCGCTGGTCGCCGTGTCAGGATGGTTCGGGATCTTGGGAACAGAGTCCAGCGGTACGGTTTCATCATAATAGGGAATCCACCGGAACCATTTTTTTAACTGTAGAAACATCACGCCTCTTAAAAAACGCATCTCCGCGATACGGGTATCTTTTTGCGGATAGCTTGAGGCGTCCAGTTTATTTAAGGCAGATAGTGCGGCGTTACAGCGCGATACGCCTTCATATTGTCCAAACCAGATGCCGTCGTTATTGCCTACGCTGGGTGTTACCAGCGAAAACACCTCCATCTGATACCAGGGCGTCTGGTCTGAGAGACCTCCACCGCCTTTATAGGAATCGTCTGATTTAATGTCTGCCAGCCAGGGACTCATCTTCTGGTTGATGATACCCTCATGGGCTACCCAGGCGTAAGCTGCAATGACCAATCCGTCGACGTTCTCAGGCGTCTCTACATCTTCTGGCGTAACGGCCCCTTGCTGTTTTACGTCCAGGAATTTATGACAACCTGTAACTGCCAGCGCGAGTAGCACAATACAAAGTCCATATATTAATATCTTTTTCATAATCATTTTTTTTAAAGTGCTTTTCTAAATTAAAAGGATACATCCAGCCCAAATTTGAAAGTCCTGGGGATCACATAGGGGTTGGCGTAGTCGCTGCCTGTAAAATTCTCGGGATCCGGTCCGGTGTAGGCATTGTCTCCCCAGCTCTTCTTGATGTTTACCAGGTTCAGCGCCACCACAAAAAAGTGCAGCCGCTCTATGCCGATAGAAGAAGTGAGCTTTGCGGGTAATGTATAGCCCAACTGTATATTACGGAGTTTCAGATAGCTTCCGGATTCCATAAAATATGTAGAAGTCCTCAGCTCGTCATTGGCGTTGGTCAGTGATAAAGCGGGTATTGTACCATTTGGGTTAGAGGGTGACCATGCATCCAGAATACGGGTGGGATGGTTGAATCCGCTCTGGACCCAGACATTCCAGAAGTCGCTATAGGTCTTCCATCCGTCAGAGACGGTATTGCCGGCCAGGCCCTGCCAGAACATGGAAAAGTCAAAGTTTTTATAGGTCGCGTTAAAGCCCAGGCCAAACTCTACCTTAGGATCCCAGCTGCCGATCCAGGTACGGTCATAATCATAGTCGATCTTGCCGTCCGGCACGCCATCCGGTCCGGATATATCTTTATACTTTATGCGGCCAATGCCTTTGCCTGGCTGATCCGGTGCCTGGTCTACCTGGTCCTGGGTAGTGAAAAGGCCTTCTGTGATAAAGCCATAGTAAGAATGATAGGGATGCCCGATGATATTATCACCTTTCAGTGCACTACCTCCATAAGTATATAATACCGTATTAGGGACACTGACGATCTCATTGTGGTTATGGCTGATATTGGCCGTCACGGAATATTTAAATTTTTTCAACGGATCACTGTTATAGGTCAGCTGGAACTCAAAGCCGCGATCGACCATACTGGCACCGTTGTACCACTCATTGGCACCTTCTCCCAGAACGCCTGGATAAGGCGGGTTATAGAGCATGCCATCGGTAAAGCGGTGATAATAATCGAAGGAGCCGGAGAGCCTTTGCTCAAAAAGCCCAAAATCCAGCCCGATATTGGTTTGCCGGTCGGCCTCCCATTTCAGGTCAGGGTTGCCGGTCTGCATCTTACGGAAGCCGGAAGGCAGTCCGCCTGTCTCCTGTCCGCCAATGCCATAGGAAGTCCCGTTATAATCGGCCACAAAGAAGGTTTTGCTGGCATTGGAAGAGATCGTAGAGGTATTGCCGTTCATGCCCCAGCTGGCCCGCAATTTTAGGTCAGAGATTGCTGGCCATTTTTGCATAAAAGCTTCCTGGCTGATACGCCATCCCGCAGAGAAGGCTGGAAACAAACCGTATTTATGATTCTCTCCGAACTTGGAAGAACCGTCATCGCGTAAAGTCCCTGATAACAGATAACGGTTATCATAGGAATAATTGAACTTCCCAAAATAAGACAGGAAATTATAAGCGTCTCCGCCGCCGGCTACTGACATGTTACCGGTGGCCGTACCCAGGTAGGCATAATCATAGTTTTCAAAAGCGAGCCCCTGCCGGTTACCGGTCATGTTTTCTGTCTTGTACTTGGTCGCTTCTGTTCCGACCAGGACATCGAGTTTGTGCTTACCTGTTTCCAGTTGATAGTCCAGTGTATTGGTGTAGCTGACAGTAGATTCCTGCCAGAACCACTGATCCACATTATTGGTCGGCTGAAACTTGCCACCCCCCTCTTTAAAGGTAAACTGGATCGTGCGATGATAGCCCTGCGTATAAATCAGGCCAAACTGTGAACGGTAATGAAAGTGTCGCAGAAAGTTCACATCTGCATAGATATTTCCATAGATCTTATTGTAGGTATTCGCATTGTCTTTGTTTAAGGTGAGTTCTCTTACCGGATTCCAGTAATCATCCATTCCCAGGTTGACCGCAGAACCGCCCCAGCCGCCATCTGTGGTGTGTACCGGTACGATGGGCGGTTCTACCAGTGCATTGTGCATCTGATTTTGATCCACCATGCGCATATGAGAAGCCTCCATGTTTTCTCCGATCGTTAAGTGATGATCGAGCAGATCAAAACTGGTATTCAGCCGGGCCGTAAAACGCTTGTAACCCGTGAACTTTTGGGTTCCCTGATTCTCGTTATAATTGACGGAGAATAAAGTCCTGGAATTCTGGCTGCCACTGGAGAGTGTCACCTGATGATCCTGCTGCAAACCCAGCTGAGAGATTTCGTCCAGCCAGTTGGTATTGGCCGCGATCATCGTGGAATCATCATTGAGGTACTTTTTGGGTGTGATCTTGTCCAGTACCGGGATGCCCTGATCATTATTATGCCAGTCATATTTATAGATCTGGGTGGCATTATTGGGATCCTGGCCGTCATTTACGGCAGCCTGCCAGAGCGCCTGTCCATACTGCATGGTGTTCATCATAGGCACTTTGTTGGCAAACTGGGAAAAGCCTATGGCGCCGTTATACGTTACTTTAGCTTTACCCAGCTGGCCTTTCTTGGTCTCAATAAGGATAACGCCTGCACCGCCCTGGGCTCCATAAATGCTGGCCGAAGCAGCATCTTTTAATATTTGCATGGACGCAATGTTATTGGGATTGATATCCCTGAGATTCATATTGCCACTGGGCACTCCATCGATTACAATCAGCGGGGACGCGCCGTTGATAGAGGTCAGCCCCCGGATCTGAATACCGGTATTACCTACCGGGCTGCCATCCGTAGTAATATGCAACCCCGGAACAACCCCCTGCAGGGCCTGCATAATATTTGTGACGCCGTGATTTTTAGCGAGATCCTTTTCGGATACCACGCTGATCGCGCCGGTCAGGTCTGCTTTTTTTTGTTTCATGTAACCGGTGACGACAATCATATCCAGGTCGCCGTTTTGCGGCTTTAAAGACCGGTCGATCTGGTGCCTTTCGTTAATAGGGACCGTGTCTGTGGCAAATCCGATCGCAGAAATCACCAGGCTGCCTTTGCCGTCTGGCACGGCAAGCTGGTAATGCCCCTGATCGTCTGTAATCGTACCCTGATTGGCATTTAACAGCTGCACGGAGGCCCCGTCAATGGCGCCGCCGTGCGCGTCGGTTATCTGGCCGCGGACCAGAAATGCTGCCTCGTGATCCTGAAAGCCGGTAAACCCGCCGGCCCTTACGGAACAAAGCCCCGTCACCATGAATAAAGAAAAAATAAAGACTGGCAAGAACAGGGACCGGCAGGGCCGCCCTGAGGGTGGCCGGCAGGTCAGAGTTCCATTCGTTGAAATTTTGTAATTCATTTTGAATAGATTAAATCGTGAGTAAATAATTGATGCGTAAGTAGTTTCAGAGGGTCCTGAATATATACATGATATAGAAGCTATAATGGCTACTTAACTGTTGTTCTATAGATGCCGCAAGTTGCATCTCTACGCGCTACACTTCTCATATGCCAAGAGATCCGGGAGACAAAACCCACGCACTGCCAGCCTGCTTTCGATCCGCTGTTTACCTTTATACAGCCGGGCTCAGTAAACCTTCTGACATGGCCTCAGAAGGATTTTACTTTTTTGGATTTGTCTGACCGGTCAATTAAACGTTTAAGCAACGAGGGTTTAAAATATTTTCATATATCCGCACATCACTGCTGTCTTTGTATAAAAGCGCCCAGTGACTGATATCGTCGGTAGCGGTGTTCAAGCAAATCTTTCCACTCTGTCCGGCTGTCAGGAATATAAGGTGCCAGAAAACCTTGTCCCATGGCCTGCATCGCGCCTTCCAGCTTAGGATACCAGCCCGCCTGTGTAGCAGCATACATGGCGGCACCAAGTGCACAGCATTCACTTGCCCTGTTGCTTTTAATAGGCCGGCCCAGCACATTAGCCATGGTCTGCATGACAAAGGGGGACTTATGGGCGATTCCTCCAAGGCCGATAATTCCTTTCACCGGTATGCCTCTGTCTGTAAATCTTTCCACGATCGCTCTGCTGCCAAAACAGGTCGCTTCTACCAGGGAGGCAAAAAGCATTACCGGGTCCGTACTGAGTTCGAGTCCTGTTATGGCTGCTTTTAAAAGCGGCTGTACGTCCGGGCTCCGTCTGCCGTTAAACCAGTCTGTACTAAGTGGTAGTTTTTCCCACTGGGAGATACTAAGCTTTGCAGCTCTTTCAGACAAAACCGTTAATAAACCCGACAAATCTGCCGGTATATCCACGAGCTGAAGTGATTTAGCCACAAAGCCTTTCAGCCAGCCGTATACATCACCAAAGGCGGACTGGCCGGCTTCCATACCGATCATGCCTGGTATAATAGAACCAGGCACCTGTCCACAGATGCCATCTACCAGCGTATCTTTTATTTCATTTTCCGGCGCCACCAGCATATCACAGGTGGAAGTTCCCATTACCTTACTTAGATAGTAAGGCTCGATTTGTCCGCCCACGGCGCCCATATGGGCATCCAGTGCACCGATTCCCACTAATACATCGTCTGGCAGCCCCAGGCGTGCCGCCCACTCGGGGCTGATCTTTCCGGCGCTGTCCGCACTTGAATAACCCGCCGGGCTGAGCCTGCCCTGACATCCCGAGAGCAGCGGATCCACATCTGTCCAGAAACGGTCGGGCGGATACCCGTCCCAGAGCGCTGACCACAGGCCTTTATGGCCTGCTGAACAGACATTTCTTTTCATCTGGTGTACGTCTTTACCCCCTGTCAGTAAAAAGGGCATCCAGTCTGCATGCTCTACAAAACAATAACAGACTTTAGCCACTTCATTTTGCTTGCGTAGTAAATGCAGCCATTTACTCCAGAACCATTCCGCAGAATAATAACCGCCGACAAAGTCCAGGTATTTTTGCCCTGTAAGCTCTGCATTATAGCGGTTGATGTCGGCCGCCTCTTCAATGGCCGAATGATCCTTCCACAAATAAAACATGGCATCCGGATCTTCTTTAAAAGCGTCCAGCAGTGCCAGCGGGGTGCCTGCTTTGTCTACGGGCACCGGCGTGGAACCTGTGGTGGCCATCGATAGTGCGCCGATGTTACGTACGATGTCAGGGGGCACTCCCCGAAGGGCCTCTTGCACTACTTCAGTCAGGCTCTCGATATAATCCAGCGGGTGCTGACGAAAGCGCTTGGCGGCAGCGTCGCAGTACAGGCCTTTTTGCCATCTGGGATAACTGCAGGCAGCCTCTCCTATGACATTTCCATCTGTGGCGGATACCAGAAGACAGCGAACGGAGTCCGTTCCAAAATCGACTCCGAGACAATATTTTTGTACTTGATTCATTTTAAAACCTGTTTATCCTTATTAGGGCCGGCGTAGTAAGCCGGTCAGCAAAAAAATTAATGATGGGCACTTACGGCCAGTCCTTCCGCGGCTCCTTTAAAATGATGCTTAAAACTGGTTTTTGTCATCCAGGCAAAGACGGCGATAAACAAAAAGCAGAGTAGCGGAATAATAAAAGCGACATGCATCCCAAAGTGATCTCCGATGGCACCCATTACCGGCGGACAAAAAGCGCCGCCCGCCACCGCCATCACCAGAAAAGAAGCCGCCTTTTTAGTCAAGGGGCCCAGGCCGCGGAGCCCTATGGCAAAAATGGTCGGGAACATAATGGACATAAAAAAATAGGTAGAGAACAAAGCGATAACGCTCAGCCAGCCCAGGTGCATCACGACCATTGCAACAAGTACTGTATTAACCACCCCATAGATCATGAGCAAGGTTCTGGGCGAATAGAATTTCATAAGATAAGCCCCTACCAGCCTTCCGATCCAGAAAGATCCCATACCGCCGAGGGCCAGAATCAGCGAGGCTGCCTGTTCCGCATTTTTTGGCATAAAAACTTCACCAAACAACCCCAGGTGTTCCATCATTGCCGCTACACTTTCCTTTAATCCGTTAATGGCTTCTGTGGTATAATTGATAAAGAATGAATTAACGCCGGTCTGTGCGGCTACATAGAGAAACTGCGCCAGGACTGCCAGTACGAACATGGGATGTTTTAATAGTTCTCTGGTGGGCGTATTGTCCGCGATCTGTTGCTCCTCGGGATCATTTTTTTCCTGTATGACCGGAAGCCTTGTGCATACAAATACAATGATAAGCACCACTACAATGGAACCCACCATCATATAAGGAGGTATCAAAGAATCAAAAGTTCCTGCATTGCCCTTTTGCTCTGCGCCGAAGATAAGGAGGCCTCCCATTAGTGGTCCCAGTATCCAGCCCAGCCCGTTAAAGGACTGGGCGATATTGATTCTCCTGGCGGCCCCCGAAGGGGGACCCATTACTGTTGTAAACGGGTTGGCGGCTGTTTCCAGACAGGCAAGGCCACAGGCCAGAACGAACAGCGCCAGTAAGAAAGGAATAAATGCTGCGAGCTTGGCGGCCGGGTAAAATAAAAAGGCACCAATGGCAAAAAGCGATAAACCCAGGATGATCCCTTTTTTATATCCATGACGCTTCATAAAAACGCCGGCCGGATAGGCCATGACCAAATAACCGATATATAAAGAAAACTGAACAAACCCGGACTCTGCCTTACTGACGTGCAGGGTATCCTGAAAGTGCTTGTCCAGCACATCCAGCAGTCCATGGGCAAAGCCCCACAGCAAAAAAAGCACCGTGATCAGTATAAACGGCCGGAGGTAGTTTTTTCCCTCCTGGGTCTTAAAAAGCGGTTGCTTACGAATATGGTTCATTACTAAAATTTAAGCGGTTTTATAAAGGGGGCCGAACTGGCTGCAGGCTCTGTAATCAGCGCCCTCGGGATCTGACCCGAAACTGCCCCAGGTCGAAGGACGCATGATTTTTTCCAGGGGTACATTGTGCATGCTGACCGGGATCCTGAGCAGCGCCGCCAGGGCAATAAGTTCATGGCCGATGTGACCACTGCAGATCGCACCGTGATTAGCGCCCCAGGCCCCCATCACATTATAAACATCCTTAAAGGGCCCTTCATTAGTGAGCCTGGGTACAAACCAGGTGGTGGGCCAGGTTTTATCTGTTCTTTCATCCAGCACCTGGTGTACCTTTTCAGGTAACTCAATGGTCTCTCCTTCGGCGATCTGCAATACGGGTCCCAGTCCGGCTATCAGATTCAGCCGGCACATGGTTACCGCCATGCCGCCTTTGGTCACAAACTTGGAAGAGTAGCCTCCTCCCCTGAAATAATCTCTGTTGGCCGGATACCAGGTAGTGGCCTCCAGGCAGGCGTCTTTCTCAGCTTCAGAAACCTCCCAGAAGGGCTTCATGACAGATGTGCCGTCATGGAGCTGGCAGCCGGTGCCGTCAAGAGTTGCTGCTCCTGAGTTAATCAGATGTATAAAGCCGCCGCCGGCGGCTCCCTCAGGCTTCCAGCCAGTGACCCTTTCCACACTGTCCGGGCTCCAGTAGGTTCTTACATCTGCAAAGATCTGTGCGGTATGCGTCAGTAAATTGCCCAGTAACATACTGATGCCATTAAGGCTGTCGTTTTCCGTAGCGACCATAAAGGGTGCCCGGATACCATTCCAGTCGAAAGAAGAGTTCAGGATCGCTTCCGCAAAATCTCCGTTGGGCAAGAAATCCGTCCATTGCCGCTGCCCCTGAAAACCGGATACGATCGCATTATGCCCGCCGGCCTCTTCTCCGTATCCGATTGTTTTAAGATGGTCATTGCCCTGCATCAGGTCACGGATGATCATGGTCATTTTAATGACAAAATCCCAGTCTTTATCCTTTTGTTCCCGGCTGGATATTTTCTCCGGCCGGTTATAATCCTCTCCTTCTTTACAATATTTTGCCACCCAGTCTTTAGCCCTTAGAAATTCCTCCTGATCATAAATGTTTTTCTCAATGCGCCGTAAGACTTCGGAAGAATCAACATATTCCGTCCGCATCCCAAAATACTGTTGCAGAAGGGACGGGTTTACCATGGAGCCGGCGATGCCCATACAGACAGACCCGATGGCCAGATAAGATTTGCCGCGCATCAGCGCTACGGCCATGGCCGCCCTGGCAAAAGTCAGGAGCTTTTCTTTGACATCCTGCGGTATCTGCTGGTCGCCCAGGTCTTGTACATCCCGGCCGTAAATACCGAAGGCAGGCAGCCCGAACTGATTATGGGCAGCCAGGGTGGCTGCCAGATATACTGCGCCAGGGCGCTCGGTACCATTAAATCCCCAGATCGCTTTGGGCATTGTCGGATGCATGTCCATGGTCTCACTGCCATAGCACCAGCAAGGCGTTACCGATAGCGACACACCTACATTTTCCAGCTCGAATTTTCTGCGACAGGCGTCTGCTTCGCTGACCCCTCCAATGGTGGTATCTGCAATCACCACCCGGACCGGTGACCCATCGGGGTAGCGGAGCGTTTGTATATATAAATCAGCCACGTTTTTGGCCATCTGCATGGTTGTTTGCTCAAGGGATTCACGGATACCGCCCAGACGCCCGTCAATGATCGGACGGATTCCGATGGCTGGATAAATAGATTGATCTTTTGTTTGCATATGTTTCAATATTTGGATAATGGATAATTATTGTATTGCCGTATGGACAACCCAGCTGCATACCTTCGGCAGTCAGACAAAGGCAACTGCCCTTTGACGGCCCTAGCACAATGAGGACGCCTCACTGTCTGTTACTGAAATGCGGCATCTATATCGGCAAGAGAGACGCCCAGTAATTTTTCGGAGATCGTGTTGAGCTGCTTTTCTGAGCCGGTAAAATGATAGACGGATTGTATATGTAACAAGGATGCGCCTGGAGATAAAAAGGCGGCCTGGGAGACACTTTCCATTTCATAGAAAGGCCCCATCTGACTACCATCTTGCAAGGGGCCGTCATTATAGGCGTTCACGGCATCGCCGATAAAAGGCGGGGTATTCGTATTCCACTGCTGATTCAGGTATTTTGCTGCCGGTTCCAGGTCAAAGTGTAACAATGTGAGTACTTTGGTATCGGTTGCATAGCTGCCGATCCAGTCTTTGGCCTTATCTGGCCTGACGCCCAGTTTGCCCCGGCTCTTGCCATCGGCCTTCAGATACAGCACCCGGTCGTTATGCTTTAACCTGTCGGGTGCAATCTGGCCAAAATAATCTGTTGTGGCCACCTGACTAAAATCTGCTTCAGGCGTTTGTTTAAACGGTACGACGATCACTGTTTTATCAGAAGGCGTGAACATATCCAGGATCCAGATACAGGGCATGCCCGTTTTTTCATCCCAGGCCTTCTGTCCTGTATTGGTCAGTTTATTTTCGGTGACGTAGCCGACAGCCTTGACACCTGAAAGTGTTTTTGCAATATCTATTCCCGTTTGCTTTGTCATTTCTACCTCAGACAGCATGCGGATCGTTCTGTCAACAGACAGGTTCAGTTTTGTCCCCGCGTAATTAACCAGTTCCATCTGTTTGGATAAAGTAGCCGAAGAGGCGGCTGCCGTTACGATCTGCCAGGGGGCGGTATCGAAATCTGCAGGTGTCTTCCAGTGATCAAAGTCCATTTTGTTGCCAGGTGCAAAAAATAAGGAGAACTTCCCTCCTTCCGGGCCCAGCCAAAGCCTGTTTTCGCCGCCATAGGCGTTCATGTGCGGATCCTCCGGCCCGGAAAAGGCCTTGTAGTTGACCCACCCAAAACTGCGGCCAGACGGTCCAGCTGCTGTTGAGGTAAATACTTTTGCCTGGTATTTAGGCGATACAATTACCTGTGCATCTTTATTCTCTGGCAAAGACAGGACCAACAGGCCACTGTCCTTTCGTTTAAGAAAACTCAGGTCCGAGGCAAAACTGCCTGACAGGCTGCTGTCTGCCTGGTTTGCCGCAACCGGCTGATCGTCACTTTGCTTACTATTATTATTTTTACACGACATAGAAAACGATGTTAAAGAAATGAGTAAAACAGACAAGGAAACCTTGTAAAAGCCTTTCATAGTATACATATCCTTTTGAATTTTAAAGTCAATAAAAATGAGTACCTATAGATCCGGTTATTTATCACTACTTAGCGTACCGCTTAATCCTTTAAGCTTTCCGGCAAAAAAATTAGCTGCCCCTGATGACCAGTTTGGCTTCCACGATCACGGATTCAAAACTGTCATGGACTTGCCTTGCTGGCTTTTGATGTAGTCTTTTTATGAGTAGTTCCAAAGCTTCTTTACCCAGCTGATTGAGACATTGAGAAACATAGGACAGCGGCGCATAGAAAAAATCAAAAGCATCACTCTGGTCAAAGGAGACAATAGCCAGCTCATCCGGTACTTTAATCCCCAGCTTATTGATCACTTTTAAGCCCAGTACTGCGAGACTATTGGTGGCAAAGAAAATCGCATCCACTTTTTGCTGGCCACTTAACAGGTCGAGCATCTGTTTTTCCACGTCTTTTTCAATATCCTGATAGGAGGCCTCCCGGATCATCTTTTTGCCGGTTTTTAACCCGTGTGCTTTAAGCGCCTGTTTATAGCCTTCGGTTCGTTCATTGATGTGGGCAAGTTTTGTCTTATAAGTCAATAGTGCAATATGCTTTCTGTCTTCCTTGATCAAATGTGTTACCGCTTTTTTGGAGATCTCGGTATTATTGATCCGGACTGAATCTGAAGGGACGCCGGGAAAATAACGGTCGATAAGTACCACTGGTATGCCGGCGTTTTGGAGCGCTTTAATCTGATCTTCTGTATTCTCGGCCGGCGCAATAATAAAGGCGTCCACCTGTCTGTTGAGATAGACATTGATCAGGTTTTGTGATTTCTCAGCGTTTTCATCACTGCTCCCAAAGATCACGACATATCCTTGCCGCATGGCCTCATCTTCGATAATGCGGGCAATCATAGAAAAAAACGGATTGGAGATATCGGCTACGATCAGTCCGATAGTCTTTGTCCGGCCACTTTTCAGACTCTTGGCGATCAGGTTCGGCTGATAATTAAGGTCAATGGCTGCCTGACGGATCTTTTTGACCATTTCCGGGCCTACCCTCGCTTCCTTTTCCTTGTGATTGATCACATAGGAAACCAGCGCCGTGGATACGCCCAGATGCTGGGCAATGTCTTTAAGTGAAGTCTTTTTATTCATTGGTCTTAGCCTCAAATTAATATAAAATAGCCAAAACGAAATATATATTATTTGCTGAAGCCATTAATTGACCTCCAGGGCATCCTTATCCGGGAAGGCCGGATACGCCTGATGCGGTTCTGTCTGGTACCAGAATACCGTAGTGGCGATATCATCCTGTAGTGGCAGGTACCTGCCTTCGCTTCTCCAGCCCAGGTCCTGGATGGTTACTTTAAGGTCTTTTTCAAAACGGATCGGGTCTGTTATATGCCAGCGGTACATGCCGAATCTCTGGGAAACTTCATAATGACCGTCGCCGCGCAGTACCTGGCACAGCCCGGCATACGGGGTACAATATTCAGTATAGTCTACTTTTTCTACACCTGCTTCGTTTTTCTTATGGGTGTCAAAGTCATAGGAACCGCAGAAATAATCTTCCGTTCCCGTTCCACAGATTGTAGGATATTCACTGTCCCCGTCCATGTAAAACTTGATTTCTCCTTCACCCCACCAGCCATTGTTATGAACGCCAATGGCCATATAGGTGCCGACATACTGTCCTCTTCCCTTTACATTATCTAAAAGTACATATTCTTTTTTATAAGGCTGCGGGTTGACTCTGCGGAACTGCGCGTGAAAATAAGCCGCGTCATCAGGCACTTTTGTTTCTATATAGTCTACCTGGTAGTATAACGTCATAGGGTGTTCATCAATATTTTCCATGGTGATCCTGCAATGCTTCCTGAAAGGCATAGGCCAGTAACAGTTAAATGCGCTGCCCGGATTGACACAGACTGCCAGCGATACCAGGGGAGAATATTTGCCCCAGCCCATACAGAAGAAATCACCGACAGGCGCTTCTACTGAAGGTTTGTCTTCTCCGTCCCAGTAAAAGCGGATAATGGAGTTGCGCCAGTTTCCCGTGGGTGTCATCCAGATATGCTGAACAGAGCCTGAACCATCGATGTCGGCAATCGTAAAGGTGGTGTGTGGTTTGATGACCACACTGGGACTGAGCTTCCAGCCCTTTCCCAGATCCCGGGCTGCACTTTTGCCGGTGCCTTCCGTGGCCATGCCCCCTTTGCCTTTTTCTCCTGTGAAGTTCTCCGGGCTGATCGATCTGGATTTGGCATCTGAGAGCTGATACAGATTACTCAGTGTCCCATTAATACCACTGTAATTTTTTTGGGCCAGCAACGCAGACCCGCCTAAAAGTAACAGCGAAAATAGTACAGTCAATCTCATTTTAATCATAATTGCGCATTTAGAGTGTTCAGGTAAAAAGATGAATTCAAGTAATCAATGAATATGTTCAAGTCGCTTATGCTTCTCAGTACAGTGTGCTTAAACGTATAAGCTGCAATTTATCTTTTAAGATTTAAATAGCCAAATATTTTTTAAAAAAATTAAAACAGGGTGTTAAGAACTTACAGACACTCAACCGGATAGGCATCAATTTTTTCTTGGAGAAAAATAATGCGGAGGAGAAATGCCGGATCTTACATGGAATTTCTAAAATCCTCTATTTTCCAGGTGCACCATTGGTGGAATTTTGCAGGTATACATAAAACCCATAAAAAATTTAAAATGAAACACGTATTATCACAATCTGAATTTGCCATGTTCTTGCTCAGGCTGGCGCTGTCTGCCGGCTTTTTATCCGCAGTGGCCGGCAGACTTGGATTATGGGGCGCTAAATCTTCTGGCTGGAAAAACTTTGTCGCGTACACAAAGGATATGAATTTTTATTTGCCAGACCACCTGATCCCGCTGACGGCAGTCATTGCCACCGTCCTGGAAATTCTTCTGGGCATTTTACTTCTCCTGGGCCTCTATACAAGGGAAGCTGCCATCGGGGCCTCCATACTCACACTCTTGTTTGCCATTGCGATGAGCATGGCCAGCGGCATCAAGGAACCACTGGATTATTCTGTTTTTGCTTTTAGCGCTGGCGCCTTCGTCCTGGCGACGGCCGGTAGCTATATTTATTCCCTTGACCAGTTAATGCGCCACCTCTAAATCAAATAAAGAAAAAAACATGGACACCAATATTCAAAGTTATATAACAGCAAGCGCTGAGATGCCGTGGCAGCCTTTAGTAGAGAAAAGCATCCACTACGAGGGCGTCTTTGTAAAATCCTTACGTTTTGATCCTGATCAGCAGCGCTCTGCCACTATCCTTCTCAGATTTGAGGCGGGTGCCTCCTACCCTTACCATAATCATCCGGCTGGTGAAGAGCTTTTTGTGATAGAAGGTGAAGTTGAAATTGAAGGCGCATATTTAAAAGCTGGAGACTACCTGTATACTCCTGCTGGATTTAAGCACTCGGTCAGGACCGCAGCGGGGTGTACACTCTTGCTTATTGTACCGGAGGAAGTAGAGATTATCCGGTAGATAAATGGCTGGAATTGACCGGTAACCAGCCGGTTATCATTATCTTAGTAAATCTATAGTACATTTGTCTGATAAAGGCCGGTCTCTTAAGCATTCTTTAAACCATAGCATGTACAGGAAAAACAGCATCTGGATACTCATATTTTTATTGATCAGCGTACAAAATTACGGGCAGTCTAAAATAAAGTTGCTGCATACGCTTTTTGACAGCCTGAATACGGCCCGTCAGTTCAATGGAGTGGTACTAGTCGCTGACAGCGGGAAGGTTATTTTTGAACAAAGCTATGGCTACGCCGATTTTGGGGATAAAATACCCATGACTGTTGATACGCGCTTTGAGATCGCCTCTGTCTCAAAGCAGTTTACAGCCATGGCGGTTATGCAATTGTATAATGAAGGGAAACTGCGTTATGAGGATCCTGCCCGAAAATACCTGCCAGGTCTACCCTATAAAAATGTAACCATAAGTGAGTTAATCCATCACGGGTCAGGCATACCGGATTTTCTGGGCTGGACGGAAAAGCAAATGGGGCATATCAAGGGGCCTTATACCAACGAACAAATAGAAAGTCATCTGCAGCAACTGGCGCCTGAAACAACATTTGAGCCTGGAACACAGTTTAGTTATTCAAATACAAATTACTTGCTGTTGGCAAATATTGTAAGCAAGATCGCCGGAGTGCCGTTTGCTGAATACATGGATCAGCATATTTTTAAAAAGGCGGGTATGGCTAATACGACCATACCGGTTGAGGTAAACAAAACTGAGAACGGTAACGGCCTTGCCAGAGATTATCTGTGGGATCCCGTTACGGGTAAGTACCGTCTTTTCAGCCAGGCATCCTCTGCGGACTACGCCCATTTTATCGGTGGACTCAGTGGCCCTGCCGGCATCAAAACGACCGCCCGTGACCTTTTTAAATGGACACAAGCGGTCAATAGTCATGTCCTGGTTCCGGACAGCATTTTTTCAACAGCGGTATTGCGACCTCAATTGATGAAAAACGGCAAAGATACCTTTGGCTACAGTAATATGGCGTACACATTTGGCTGGTTGCTGGTTAAAAGAAAGGAGCAGAAAGGAACATTTATTTTTCATAATGGAGGATTTGGGGGTTATAGAAGCATAATTGCCTATTACCCTTATATCAACAGAACCATTGTGGTTTTGGAAAATACAGACCAGACGGTGTCTCCAGACAATCTTTTAGCGCCCATCGGTCTTATTATGAACGGTGTTAAAAGGGTACGCTGGCCCGTTATACGCGGGCCACGTAAGACAATACCGGTGGATAGCAGTTATTTAGAGGCCTTGACCGGCACTTATACAATGAGGCCGAATGCGGCTGTCAAAATGGTGATAACTGCCAAAAACGGGCGGTTGTACGCTAAATATATCGATCAGGCAACTGCTGAGTTGTACCCTTATGCGAAGGATCAGTTCTTTTTTTTGATTGCTGATGCACAGATTAAATTTGTCCCAAACAGCGACAAATACAATGAACTGATCTTAATACAGAATGGCAGGGAACTGCATTTTTTCAGGGATCTTTAATGCTGGTTGAATAGCATGCGTTCTTCTCATCGTGAGAAGCACACGCGATATATCGTCACTTTTTCTGCCAATTAGAGGCCTTGACCGGCTCTTATAAAATGACACGTCTTCCGGATCTCTTAACCTCTTTTACGTCTTTTTGTAAGGCCATTTAGAGCAATCTCACGATTTGTTATTTTTCTTGGCGTTAGCAGCTGGCGGAACTGAAAGGCATTACCAACTTATCTATAAAGCCCAAATTCTCAAATATCTAACATATAATTATAATTGTTTCACTTCCTCTGAAAAGTCGAGTTTAATAATCTCCCAGTACTTACCCCTTAAGCAAATGGGTTCCAAATCGTCGTCTGCGGTCTCGAAATTGATTAAGTTTGTCTTAATCAAATCTGCATCATGCCAATAAGGATATCTTTTTTCGTGAAGTTCAATCATGTGTTCTATAGAATAATCATCCCATAACTCATGTAGATCCCAAAAATCCTTCTTACGGCCGCCGCGCTGAATTACATCCATTTTCATTGCTGCAATTTCTTCCACGGTCGGCAATCGTATTCCATCAAGATTCTGGAAGGGGAATATAAAAGGATCCGTATAAAATAAATCTACTTTAAGGACTCATCCGGACTGTTCCCCAAAATATAAGATGCACCCATGCCTATATTCTCTGGTAACTTTGCTGGGCTGACGTAGTCAAACTCACGCCTTAGGTATTCATCAATTTGATTAAAATCTATAGACTTATACTCCTCATCTGTAAAAAGGTCAATATCTATTGAAACGCGGTGTCCCCTTTGCAAACTAAGGGCTGTTCCTCCAACCAACCTGAATTGGTTGAATAATGGTTCAGCCATAATTTTTAATAACCCTGATTTTAATAAGGAAGACACAGTATTCCAATGTAAGTTATTTGCCATTAATTTGTTTTTCAGTTGCAAGTACTTTTTTCACGACAGCAGATCCATAATAGTTAAGCACCTCTTTTTTTTCTGTAAAAGAGCCTCTCTCAAATACTCTATTAATAATTGATCGCTTCTGCTTATTCCAATCAATATCATTAATCTTCGTATCCCAAAACAATGCAGGCCTAAATTTAAGTATATCAGGATGTTGTTGCTGCTGAAACGTCCTTTTTATTTCTCTAATATCGTAAAACACCTGCAGGGTCATCAAGAAGCCCTCATCCCACCCTAATGCTTCTTCAACGCGTAGCGCCAAATGAGTATTCATGCTTCTTTTTCCCTTTATGATAGCACTTAGAGTCTGAGGATACTCCTGAATGCTTAGCGCAAACTTTCCTTGGGTGATTTTACGTCGCTTAAGCTCCCTTTCCAATATCAGGCCTGGATGTATTCCTTTTACAATATCAAGAGTCATTGCCATAGTTATACAACTATAAACAATTTTGTTTAAACATTATTGTTAAATAATAGAACTCTATTCGCTTGATTCTAAAACGAAAATTTTTCTAAGCTGAAGAATACACTAAGTATTTAAGTATTTTCTCTTTACTACCACGCATTTAGGGTAATGCGTAGGCGATTTCTTTCATAACTAATATGAAACTAATTTATTATTATATAACAGTCAATTAATTATATGGTAAAATGTCAGTATATAAACAGCAACATAGGTTTATTTGGATATAACCCACATCGATTTAAGCATGGAGATCTTAATACAGAATGGCAGGGAACTGCATTTTTTCAGGGATCTTTAATGGCGGCTGAATAGCATGCGTTCTTCTCATCGTGAGAAGCACACGCGATATATCGTCACTTTTTCTGCCAATTCACGATATATCGTTAATTTATTTTAAGCTGTTTTTCATTAACTGTTGACAGTTAATTGTTTGTGAGATGGCACTTCAATTGCCAAAGGGTGAGTACAGCTGATTAAAACAGATCAGCTTTAAACATTCAACCCATGCAAGCGAACAAAAAACAGATCATCATTATAGGCGGTGGCTTTGCCGGGATCAATCTGGCCCGCAAGCTATATAATAATCCTTTTTATGAAGTCACGCTGATAGATAAGCATAATTACAATTATTTTACGCCACTACTCTACCAGGTAGCCACCGGCTTTCTGGAGCCATCTGCGATCAGTTATCCTTTCAGAAAACTTTTTCAGGGAAAGGGTATTCATTTCCGGCTAGCAGAACTCGCCAGGGTTGACCCTGAAAAGCGCCTTTTGTTTCTGGCAGACGGAAGCATCATAAAATATGATATACTGGTCTTCGCGGCGGGGTCTACGACCAACTTTTTCGGCAATGCACTACTCCAGAAAAATGCACTTTATATTAAAAGTATCGAGGATGCCATCATTATGCGCAATACGCTGCTTGACAATATGGAACGGGCATCTGTAGAAAAAGATCCTGTTATCAGACAGTCACTGCTTACGATGGTCATTGCCGGAGGCGGTCCTACAGGCGTGGAACTGGCAGGCATGCTGGCGGAGTTCAAGCAGTGCCTGTTAGGTATGGATTATCCGGAATTACAGGGAGAAACTTTACATCTTTATATGATTGAGGGTTCCGGTAACCTGCTGTCTGCTATGAGCGAAGCCTCCCACAGGGAAGCTTACAAAACGCTGACTAAACTGAAAATCGATATCCGCCTGAATACAAGGGTAAATAAGTACGAAAACCAGAAAGTATATCTGTCCAGCGGAGAGGTTATTGATGCAGGCACACTTATTTGGGCGGTTGGAGTAACGGCTCATATTTTTCCGGGCATTGCCAAAGAAGCCCTGAGTTCAAACGGCAGGATGATCACAGATCCATTCAACCGTGTAAAAGGCTATGAAAATATTTATGCCATCGGTGATATCTCCATTCAGTACGGTGACAACAGATATCCAAATGGCCATCCCGGCCTGGCTCAACCCGCTATTCAGCAAGGCAGGCAGCTGGCCAAAAACCTGCTGTTAACAGCAAAGGGTAAGCCCATGCAACCCTTTCATTATTTTGATCGCGGAGACATGGCCATTATTGGCAGATCCTGGGCAGTAGCCGACCTGCTGCGGCATAAAAAGCATCCCCTGCATCTAGGCGGTATACTCGGCCTGTTCAGCTGGCTGTTTATCCATCTGGTATCGCTGGTAAATTACAATAACAAGGTAAAGACTTTTTACAATTGGCTGGTCGCCTACCTGACTCATGATCAGGTTTTAAGAATGATCTTCCATACCGAGGGCAGTAAAGCAGCAAAGCAGGACCGGCCGGCACAACCTGCCGGGCAGAGAGGTCCACAAAAGACAAAAAAGAAAGAAAGCGTTTTGTTTTAACCGTGCGTAATACGCAAGTGACAATGATTACTGTGAGGCTATACCGGCCTCAGATGTATGCTATCCTTTAGTTTTTCACAAATTGGCCCGCAAAGCATTATAGCCATAACCTTAAATACAGTGTATCGCAATGTGGGGTCAGTAAAATAAACATAAAATGAAAATTGTAGTAATCGGCGGAACCGGCCTGATCGGTTCCAAACTGACGGCCAAGTTAAAGGCCTTAGATCATGAAGTAGTAGTCGCCGTTCCTTCGACCGGGGTAAACACCTTAACCGGAGAAGGCCTCGATGAGGCGTTCTCGGGCGCGCAGATCGTTGTTGACCTGGCCAACTCGCCTAATTTTGAGGACGAGGTTGCTATGCATTTCTTTAAAACAGCAGGGGCCAACATATTTGCGGCAGAAAAGAAGGCAGGGGTGCGTTACCATATTGCCCTGTCAGTTGTTGGAACCTCCAGGCTGCTGGCCAGTGGTTATTTCAGGGCCAAGCAAGAGCAGGAAAGGATTATCCAGACATCTGGTGTTCCATACACAATTGTACATTCCACGCAATTCTTTGAATTTATGGCATCCATTGTAGGCTCCGCTGCGGTAGGCGATGAAGTGCGGGTGCCGCCTGCGGCTTTCCAGCCCATTGCAGCAGAGGATGTTGCGGAGCTTTTAAAGGATATTACGCTGGCCGGGCCAGAGAATAAGATCGTTGAGATTGCCGGTCCTGAAAGAATGCCGCAGGACGAGTTCGTACGGACCTATATGCAGGCAACCGGCGACAGGCGCAAATTACTCAGAGATGTACACGCCCTATACTTTGGCATCGCACTCAATGATGAGTCGCTTGTTCCCGGCGCCGGTCCGCGTCTGGGGAAGATCAGATTCTCAGACTGGCTTAACAGTCAGCCGGTAAAGAAATAAGGATACAGCAATCATACCCATGCTCATCCTTAAGTGATACTGCCCGTTTTTTCGGGCAGTATTTTCTCAGAAAGCTGTTCGTGTTAATTTCGTAATTTCGCCAGACAATACAGGGATGGACGGAGGTTTTTTGTTTTGGTTGTTGGAATAAAAATTATGCCATGAATGCTTCTACTACTTTGAAAAGTTCTGCTTCAATAAATTCGAAACGTGTGTCCTCCGGAGCGGTGAACGCACTTAACAAGGAGAAGCGGGCGCTTTTATCGCTGATCAGGGCAACTTCCAGGGTCCGTGAGATAAAAGACCTGGTGACGCTTTTTTCAAAAAAAATTCCCGGCCTGGGTCATGAGTATGATGAGACGCGGATCATTTTATTAGACAGTCATGAGAACCGCAATCTTGCTGGTATTACCCGTGGCATTAATGATTTACTGCAAGACCACCCGGAGGCCCATCTAAGTGCGGTATGCCATTTAAACCTGGATGATTCATTAAAGACACTATGTACTGAGACGATCGTTCCTATAGAAGTTGACTTGCTTTCGGATCATTCAGGAAAATACGCCACTCATTCAGCGTTGCTGGAATTTACCGGGCAGCATTTTGTTGAGAGTGATAATAAGACGGTTCAGAATTGCCTGGTAATGCCATTAAAAGACAGGGAAAATCTTATCGGGCTATTGCTTATCGGTGCTTCTCATAAGGAGAATTTTACAAAGTTTTTCTGTCAGCTGATTCAGGAGATCGCGCCGCTACTTACCAATGCACTGTTAAATATTATTGACCATGCAAAGATCCTGCAGAAAAACTGGGAAGAAAGTTTTCTTCTTGAGTTCAGCAGCGGCGTTGCAGCCGTCAGAACCAAAGAAGACCTTTCAAGTGTCATTTATAGCTCGCTGAAAAAACTCAGCATGATTCAGGCTTATTTTATACGGCTGATCGATGAGACGGATGGCCATTTAGTACCGTTTGTACATGACAAGGAAGCCTTTTACACAATTGAACCCAGGTTTAAAGACCTCTTAAGTCAACGCATCAGTGCCAGAGAAGGGCTTTCTGGCCGGGTATTAAAAGCAAGTGGCCCTGTTTGCATAGACTTCAGCGAAGAAGTGGCAGCAGGTAGCCAGGATCCTTATGTATCTTTTTGGAAAATGGTCGGTCAGCATAAATCGGGATTTGAGAAAATGACAGGCGCCGCGCTCAGTGTTGGTAACCAGCCTATCGGTATCCTATGGGTCATTACCGGTAGGGTTGACAATAGATTGCTTGAGGGGATCTGTGCGCAAATATCGATTGCGATTTCCAATATCAGGGCCAATCAGGAGATACTGCGAAGAGAACAAGAAAAGGCTACCTTGCTTTCATTGAGCCAGGCCATGGCTGCCCTTAGAAACAGAAATGACTTGTTTCAAAAATTGTATGCAAAGGTTACATCGGTATTAGGTATAAGTGAATTTGGGATGGTCTTGCTGGATCCGCAAAAGCATACCTATAAGATCATTATTGATGAGGCTGCCACATTTGCGCGCCTGCATCCAGGTCAAGAGGCTGTGCTGGATCTGGAGTTTCAGGACAGCGATCCCATTTTTCAAAAGATCAGTCAGGCAACTGAACCTGTTTACTTTGATGTGGACACGCTTTCGCGCCTGCCGGATATGCCTGCCTATGTCCAGTTCTGGAAAAACATCCGGCTTAAGCGCGTAGCCGGCACTTCACTTAGGGTTGGCGGCCAGATCATCGGCGCCGCTTTTTTTCATGTAGACCCTGTCCCCAGGACACCGGCCTATCTTCACTTACTACAGAGTGTTTCTCATCAGCTGGCGGTCGCCATTTCCAATATACAAGCCAATGAGCAGGTTCTTCAATACAAACAGATGCTGGAGCAGGAAAACGTGCAGCTCAAAGAAGAAATCAATAACCTGTATAATTTTTCAGAGATCATCGGGAGCGGGGATAAAATGCAGGAGGTATACCGGCTGATCCGCCTGGTGGCCACCACCAGTTCTACCGTACTTATTCTGGGTGACACAGGTACCGGAAAGGAGTTAATTGCACGTGCCATTCACAACGGTTCTCCCAGAAAGGACAAACTGATGATAAAGATCAACTGTGCAGCCTTGCCTGCCAATCTGATAGAAAGCGAACTCTTTGGCCATGAAAAGGGCGCGTTCACCGGAGCAGTGGAACGTAGAACAGGCAAATTTGAACTGGCAGACGGCGGTACAATTTTTCTGGATGAGATCGGAGAAATGCCGCTGGAAACCCAGGTTAAACTCCTTAGAGTGATTCAGGAAAGAGAATTTGAACGCATAGGGGGAAAAACACCCATAAAAGTAGATGTACGTATCATTGCCGCTACCAACCGGAAACTGGATATAGAAGTCAACGAAGGCCGCTTCAGGCCTGACCTGTATTACCGTTTAAACGTATTCCCTATTCATTTGCCTGCCCTTAAAGACCGGATAGAGGATATCGAAGCGCTCACCAGATACTTTGTTCAAAAATACAGCAAACGTACGGGGCATGCCATCAAAAACATCGCGGCCAGTGTTTTTAAGGAACTCCGCAGTTACAGCTGGCCAGGCAATGTCCGTGAACTGGAACACTTAATTGAGAGAAGTATTTTGCTGATGGAAGGTCCTGTACTCAAAAATGTTCAACTGCCACTTCAGTCCAACAGCGGTTCAAAAGCACATCCTCAACCGGGCAGGGAAAGTATGGCATTAAAAGATATGGAAGCAGCTCATATTACCGAAGTCCTGAGAAAATGCCAGGGCAAAGTCGCGGGTGTTGACGGGGCAGCCCATCAGCTGGGACTACCCGCCACTACCCTGCATTCTAAAATTAAAAAACTAGGGATCAGAAAAAGTGATTATCTGGATTAATACGGCTTTACAATTCTAATCTGTCATCAAAGACTTAATACGTTTCAGTCCGCCAAAATTTCCCTTGATCTCTGTATCCGCATCTAAGTGGCCCGACAGTTGATCTGTTTTAAACGGATGGGGCAATTCGAGGAAAGAATGGTTCTCCAGTTGAAATGCTAACGTGCTAAAGTTGACTGGCTGAATGACCCTGACGGTACTGTTATTTGCGCTCACCTGCAGCCGGCCCATGGACGCATAGGTGGAATCAAAGTGCCTTCTGGATGCTTCGCTGCTATCCACGACCACGGATGATTTTTTTTCCACTTCGGACAAAATCTGATATGGAGCAAAACTGATATCTTTATTGCCGATTTCAAGTCTGGCGTGATTGATTAAATACATACACGTCACAGGATCGTTTTTGGAAAGACCAGCGTTTTCCCGGTCAGCCGTAAATTGTATCACACAATTATCGCCATAGACGCCGGTGCCTTTAGGGAGGTTTAAAACCAGGGTCAAATAATTATAATTACGGTAGTAGGGCTCTTTTTTCTTGCCGGTTGTATCTACATAATAATGAAAGCACAGGGTGTCTCCAAGGGGCTGCACCAAAATGCTGTCTGCTTTTTGTTTTTTCTGTAAAAGAAAGGTGTTATCCTCATTATGTAAGATGATGACTTTAAGCGCCTCCGGGCCTACCCTGCTTCCATCCAGACCGGTTACCTTAACGAATTTTGCGCCATCCAGGGCCCCTCGTTGTTGCAGAGCGGGATTCTCATCCGGCCTGGTGGCATGTACGATTTCAAACTGACCGCTCAGCACTTTGTGGCGTAGTACCATTGCTACCAATAACGGAATACTGAGCGCCAGAAATAAGACCAGAAGAAGTACCTTATTGCTATTTTTAATTTTCATAGCACATGATTTTAATTGTTTTGACTATTGAAGCCTAGGCTTCATAACTTTCCTTAAACTGCTCAAAGGGATCTTTTAAATCTTTGATATCTATTTTAAGCAGATACATCGTCTTAAATACCTGCGGCAGCGCTTTACCGGTAAACTCCTTTCTCAGGTATGCGAGCGCTTTTCCGGCGCCTTCAGGATCTATGAAAGAACCAATTCCCCTCTTATCGAATATGATTTGCTCATTTTTAAGCACTTCATAGCTGCGCATAACTGTATTGGGATTCACCTCCATCGTTACGGCCAGTTCCCTGACACTGGGTATTTTTTCACCGATGGGCCACTGCTTTCGTATGATCTGCTCGCAGACATATTCCACGATCTGCAGATAGATGGCCTGGGTGCTGTTTTCAAAATGCATCATTACGTAAGTTTTTAGATTTCCTTTTCTCTTAATCTTAAGTAAGCACACCACCAAAGTACCGGTGCCCATCCTGCTATACAGATCCATTTTAGGGTAACATTCAATATTTCAGGAATCTTATACGCCTTATCTGACTGATTGTTTTCGATCAGCCTTCCAGCTCCGTCCCAATAGAAGTGAGGGAACAGGGAGAGCCTTAGATAAAGCACATAGTAAGTTGCGAAAAAAAGGAAAATGACAGAGACAATAATGGTGAGCAAAAATGAGAACCGTTTAAAATAGACCGATCCGAGCACAAACAGTGCCTGTACGCCAAAAAATATGACCATAAAGTACTTTTCTGTATGCAGGATAAGTCCTTCAGGATGCGTGAGCTCAAGCGGTATAAATTTATACAAGACGGGATCATGGTGTACCTGCGCCTTGGCGATTAAGGTGGCTACCCACTGCAGGCCATAAAAACAGAGGCTGTAGACCAGCGTAAAAAAGAGGGTATTATACACAATCAAAGTGAGAAGCTTTTCAAAATGGCTTGCAGGCAGACTCAGGTAATAGATCGCTTTCTCCTTTTTTTGCAGCATATCAAAAGAGCCGCTGGCGAATATGGCCCCGATTATATATAACCCAAACATATAAAGAGTTACTAAATCCATTTGAGCATAGGTATGATTAAACAACAGCCAAATAGTCAGGGCTATACACATGGCTCCGATTAAAGAAAGTATCCCGTATAAAAACAGTTTCCCGTTTTCCAGCCAGTGCCTGCGCATCAGGAGCATCCACCGGTCAAAACTAAATATCTGGTTCATATTATTCGTTAAAAGGATTAGAAGTATTGGTTTTTGACGCGAATGCCTGATCTATGGCAGTGCCATTCAGGTTGACGGCTTTATAAAGCATTTCCAGATCAACCTTTCCTGTGTTTGTTTCACCGGGCGCTGCTTTCTTAATGTAGGCGCGTCCCGTCAGGGCATTTTCACTATAAAGGACATCTTCCGGGAGGGTATGCCCGAAACCAAATCCGAAGTGAAGAACATCCTGCACGGCTTCCATAGCGTGATGAAAACGGATCTGCCCATTATCCAAAATAGTAATGAAGTCAATTAAAGATTCCAGGTCACGTACCTGATGGGTACTGATAATAATACATTTATCAACAGTGGCAACGGCTGCCATCACCTTTCTGAACTGGCTTTTGCTGATAATATCCAGCCCGTTGGTCGGCTCATCCATCAGCAACAGCCGCGTATTGCAGGCGAGCGCAAAACAAATCAGTACCTTTTTCTTTTGTCCATAGCTCATCTGATCCAAATCATGACTAAGCGGAATCTCAAATTCCTTCAGGTATGCCCAGAACTGATCTTTATCAAATGCCGGATAAAAAGGGGCATTACTTTGCATAAACTGTTTGACGGATACCGGCGGTAAATAGAATTCTTCTGCCACCATAAAGACTTCCTGCAGATAGGCTGGCCGACGCCTGGAAGGTATATGGCCGAATACGTCAACCATTCCGCTATCCGGAAATAGTAATCCCATGAGCGTCCGCAATAATGTGGATTTACCTGTACCATTCTTGCCCAATAACCCATAAATATGTCCTGACTTTAAAGACAGGCTGAGCTGCTCAAAAACCGGCCGCTTTTTATAAGCAAAACCTAAAGACTCAATTTTTATCATGGCGAATCATTTAAGTGTATTAGTATATTAGTACACTACAAATGTAAACACTATTTCTTTAAACGGCCAAATATTTTCAAAAATAAATACTTATTTATGTAGATAACTACGTAGTTTTGCTTTATTAATATTTTTAGAAGATGGAAATTAGTATTCAACCCCTGAATAATTTTTATGCGGGACAGGTCAGCGATCTTATTTTAGATATACAGCAAAAAGAGTTTAATATATCGATCTCACTACAGGATCAGCCGGATCTTTTGGCAATCGAGGATTTTTATATGACGAGAGGAGGAAACTTCTGGGGTGTCTTTGTAAATGGAGAACTGGCCGGAACAATAGCGTTGATTAAGTTCAATGCAAACAGTGGGGCCATACGCAAGATGTTTGTGAAAAAGCAGTTCAGGGGAAAGGAGCTTCACCTGGCGCAGCGATTGTTAGACAACCTTATTACATATTGTCAGCGTGTCGGCATAGAAAACCTGCTTTTAGGAACGGTCCCTGTTCTTAAAGCCGCGCAGCGGTTTTATGAGCGGAATCATTTTGAACAAATTGAAAAAAGCCAGCTCCCCCAGGATTTCCCTTTAATGCATACGGACAGAATTTTTTATTCACGTAAAATAAAGAAATGAACGTAATTAATGAAGCAGGGGTTCTTGCGTTATCGACCAGGTTACAGCGATTAAGCGACCAGCTCAGAAAAGATGGTGTATTGATATATAAAAGCTTCGGGATTGATTTTGAACCGAAATTGTTTCCTGTCCTATTCACACTGTACCAAAAAAAGGTGATGGGGGTAGTAGAAATCGCCAGTGAGATCGGCTATACGCATCCCTCAACCATCAGTCTGTTAAAGGAACTGGAGAAAAAAGGACTCGTCGAGTCGGGGAAAGATAAAAAAGACGAGCGAAAACGTTTGATTTCACTATCTTCCAAAGGTTTTCAACTGATCGGTAAGATGCAGCCGGTATGGGCTATAATGACAACGGTACTTGAAGAAATTTCCGACAATCAAAACAATCTTTTGAAAGCCATTCAGGAAGTAGAAGAGAAAATAACTCATCAGACTTTTTTTCAACGAATGTTGCAACATACGGCAGGTCAATTATAGGCTTTCTTTTTTTTACTTCAAAAATTAACATCCATGCCCTGGAATCCGGAAAAATATAATCAATTTAAGGCAGTCAGGTATCAACCGTTTTTTGACCTCTTAGCGCAGATTTCACAAACCGGTTTAAAAACGGGAGTTGATATTGGCTGCGGTACCGGCGAGCAGACTGCTTTACTTTCCGAAAAGTTTCCTGAGACCACCTTTTTAGGGATAGACGCTTCTGCAGAAATGTTAGCGGAATCCCGAAAGTATGCCAGTGACAGACTAGGGTTCCGACAGTCGACAATTGAAGCATTCATGGATGAGAATTCTGCATGGGATTTGATTTTTAGTAATGCGGCCCTGCAATGGGTAGATGACCACACCATACTCTTTTCCCGGATGATCGCTAAACTGAATCCAGGCGGACAGTTTGCCGTTCAGATGCCCGTTCAAAATGCAAACCTCCTCAACATGTTGTTAATAGAGCTGGCCGGTGAAAAACCTTATGCAGATTATCTGAATCGCTGGAAAAGAGAGTCGCCGATGCTTAGTATTGACCAGTACGCCGAATTACTGTTTGAGGCGGGGCTTGAGAATATCCGGATCAGCCAGGTAGTGTATCCTATCATTGCGCGAGACGAAGTGGAGCTATACGATTTTATTGCCGGGACAGCGCTTATCCCCTATCTGGAAAGACTTCAAGAAAGTGAAAAAGACCTCTTTATTGCTGAATATAAAAACAGAATAAGAAGATCATTTAAGAAATTTCCAGCCATTTATGCATTTAAACGCCTGCTTTTATACGGACAAAAGAAATAGAGTGCAAAAGTAAAAATGTGATAAGGAGTCAAAAAAAGAAAAATGTGCAGCAATTGCTTTTGAAAGGGTGACTGCACATTCTTTAATGAGGAAGCACCTGCTGCTTCCTTGCTCTGTGATTATGCCCTTCGGGCTTTGTGCTCCAGGTTCGGCAGAAAACCGGTAATAATACCTAATAGCGGCAAGAAGGAACAGAGCTTAAAGATATAATCAATACTCGTTCTGTCGGCCAGCCATCCTAAATAGGCTGAGCCGATACCGCCCATGCCAAAGGCGAATCCAAAGAATAATCCTGCAATCATTCCTACTTTACCTGGCACCAGGTCTGTTGCGTACACCAGGATCGCTGAAAAGGCAGACGATAGTATTAATCCGATAATGACGGCTAATACAACAGTCCATGTCAGATCAACATACGGAAGTAACAAAGTAAAGGGTGCTACCCCTAAAATAGAGATCCAGATAATATATTTCCTGCCAAACCGGTCTCCCAGGGAACCACCGATCACCGTTCCTGCGGCAACGGCTGCCAGAAAGGCAAATAAATATAATTGTGAGTGCTGCACGGAAACATTAAACTTATCGATCAGGTAAAAAGTAAAATAGCTGGTCATGCTGGCCATGTAGAAGTACTTGGAAAAGATAAGAACCAGTAAGATAAATAACGATATTCCAACTCTTTTTTTAGAAAGCTGTGGTCCCAGATCTGTCTGGACAGCTTTGGGCTTGGATTTTACATACACCAGGTGCTTTTTATACCAGTTACCGACCTTGATTAGTACCAGCATTCCCAAAACGGCCGCAATCGCAAACCAGATTATATAGAACTGTCCGTAGGGCACCACGATCAGTGCTGCCAGCAATGGCCCGATGGCGCTGCCGGCATTGCCGCCTACTTGAAAGATAGACTGTGCCAGTCCTTTTTTACCGCCGGAGGCTAGATGTGCCACCCGGGAAGACTCAGGATGGAATACCGAGGAACCTAATCCGATTAATGCAACGGATAATAAGATAAGATAGAAACTGGAGGCGTACGATAACGCGATTAGTCCCAGTAAGGTAAAGCCCATCCCAATGGAAAGGGAAAAGGGCCTGGGCTTTTTGTCTGTATACCGTCCTACAAATGGCTGCAGTAAAGAGGCGGTTAGCTGAAAGGTCAGTGTAATGAGGCCGATCTGGGTAAAGGACAAGTGATAATTATCCTTGATAATGGGATAGACCGCCGGTATAACAGACTGCATCATATCGTTGAGCAGATGCGTAAAGCTGATGGTAAATAAAATTGAAAAGACTGTTTTTTCTACAAGCGCCTTAGCAGGGGCCGAAGCACTATTGATAGCAGGAGGTGTATTTGTCATGACGACTTTTGTTATAATGATTCAAATAATTAAACATGATCAATGATGGCAATAGCGGTATTCCAGGCAGCCTTGGGATCATGATTGATAATGTGGCTTAACAGCGCTTCATGCATTTGCTGTGTTGCTGTAAAAGAACTTGTATCTGCATGTATACGTAAAAACCAGGACTCCATGTGGGTTGCTGCCGCTTTATACAGATCCAGCAAAATGTCGTTTTTAGAAGCCTCGGCGATCGCCACGTGAAAGTCGATATCTGCCTTGATACAGGCAGGCAAGTCTCCCGCTTCACCCGCTTTTTTTCGGGCGCTTAAGAATCCTTTCATTTTTTTGATATCTTGTATCGTGTGGTGTGCTGCTGCTTTTTCCGCGATCTTCAACTCTAACAATTTACGGACCTCATCCAGGTCTTTGACATCTGCCCGCCTTAGTCTTTGTCCCAACGGTTCTGCTACAGCTATCTGGTTTTCGACAAAGGTCCCCACCCCTTGCTGTACAAGGAGTAAGCCCCGGTTGGCAAGAATCTTTATCGCCTCTCTGACTGAAGATCTGCCCACACCAAAGGATTTCATCAGCTCGGGCTCGGTTGGTAATTTACTTCCTACCTGATAGGCGCCCTTGCTGATTTGTTCCTGCAGCCGGGCGGCGACCTCATCGGCCAGTGATCGCTTGTGTATGATCTTATTCATTGGTAATCAAATAAAAATATAAATTCATCATATCATCTGATGAATTGCAAAACTACTATAAATATTTGTATTACAAAATAAATGCTTCAGTAATTACTGCACTGATGCGAATGGAAGAGAAGGAGACGCAATCACGCTTTTTGTTCATCCCAGTAATAGCTGTCCGGGTAAATACGTTTGCCGAAAATAGCGGTGCCGACCCTGATAATGGTCGCCCCTTCTTCTATAGCTATTTCCAGATCACCACTCATACCCATAGATAAATCCCGCATATCTACACCGGGGATAGCCAATGCTCGGATCGCATCACTTAATTGCTTGAGTAACTGAAAACAGGGACGTACCTTTTGTGGTTCGGCACTGAATAGCCCGATAGTCATGAGTCCCTTTATATGCAGTCTATCCAGCTTAGCAACGGATTGTACCAGATCAATCGCGGCAGCCGGATGTACCCCGAATTTGCTTTCTTCTCCAGAGGTATTGACCTGGATAAATACATCTAACTGTTTATCTTCCAGTATCAGGCGCTGATTTAATTTCTCTGCGAGCTCAATGCGGTCCAGGGACTCCACACAGGCTATATCAAATTTCAGCACCTCTTTTACCTTATTTGTTTGCAGATGACCTATAAAATGACTTTCATGCGGTATCTCTTTTAATGCCTCATATTTTTCTTTGACTTCCTGGATTTTGTTTTCTGCAATTAATGAATAGCCCGCCTCTACAGCGGTTATGATTCTCTTAGCAGGGACTGTTTTGGTGGCTAGTAATAATCTCACTTCACCTGGATTTCTGCCGCATTTTTGGCAAGCGTTTAATATGCGTCGGTTGATTAACTGGATATTTTCTAACAGCTGCTCTGTCATCTCAAATAATTTCAATTGTGATAAGGTAGAGTGCAAAGGTAACTGCTTTTTTGAGGTTCAGTGTGTAGCCCGCATTTTAACGAAAAACAAAATATGTGGATTTGTGAAAATAAAACACGGCAAGCCCGGATAAAAAGTTTGTCATACTTACCTGGAATAATGAAAATCTTGCAACGCTTTATCCTGACAAAACTGATCATCATACGCATCACAAGACGTGTAAAAAGGGAGATGACCTGCATTAAAACAAACAACCGATAGCAGCAAATCTGCTTTAAAGTTGTTATTTGTCGTGCTGATTAAAAAATAATTCATTATGCAAGTCATTGAAGAATAATTAATTATAAAATTAATATACAAATAAACTGCGAAAAAGAATACTGTAAAAAAAAATGCTTACTTTTCAGGTATAAACAACCAACCACCAACCCAACAAGCTTCTGAGTTTTTTGGGCAATCCATTATAATTAATAAGCAGGCCTTAAAAAATCCAGATGATAATATTTGTAGGGAACCTATAGTTGAACCTAAAATACGAACATGATGCTTTTTGGAAAGAAAAAAAATCGAGAGCGCGAGGCAGCAGTCACTCAGCAAAACAGTCAACAGGGTTTTAGTGGAGGTGCAGAAAATCCATTTTTAAAACCAGGGGATATAATTCGTTTACGTTCCAGGAATGGAAAATATCAGGTCGCCTCTACGGACCATGATGGCTTTTCTGTCCGCCACTACCCTGTTAAAAACAGCCAGTCTTCGTTGATTCGCTGTGGATGGGAAGAATTTAAACATTGGTCCAGACAGTAAAAAAATCAGACTAAAAATGGCAATTAATAACTGCCATTTTGGGATGATGTCCTATAGATTAATTGATACGTAAAAGAAAACCGCTCCATTAGTTCTGTACTATTGGAGCGGTTTTCTTAATATTTTATTTCAAACTTAAGGCATCCTTATAATTGACGGATTTTAATATTTCTCCATGCGCTGGAACCAGGATGTTGCTGCAAAGCAATATGTCCTTTGGCTATCTTACCGAAGTCAGCGAAGGCCTTATCGGCAAATTTGCTGCCCGCCACCATTTTATTCCACGCATCACTGCCCATCTGCCCCTCAAAAGTCTTAACACCGTTGAGATAAAAGGTCAGGTGTCCTTTATTTTGTATAAGCCGGACTTTATTCCAGCCGCCAACTGGAACAGGTTTAGAAACTGTAGCATCACCAGACATATCATATAGACAGCCTGCCAGGTGATTTTGTTTTTTATTGTCATCGGCATTGATGTTGTCCAATACCTGCATTTCCGGGCCGGTCAGATAAGTAGCACTGTATTTAGGATCTTCCTGTACATCGAAGATAATACCACTGTTTCCGCCCTTAGAGATCTTCCACTCCAGGTTCAGTTCAAAATTTTCATATTCATCATTGGTGACAATATCTCCCCCTCCTTCATCAGGCTGCGTCGGGTCAAATACCAGGGCTCCGTCTTTTACCTGCCATTTAGAGCCGACAGTATCTCTCAGGTAGGTATGCCACCCACTTGTGGACTTGCCATCAAAAAGTAATTTCCAGCCTGCTTTCTTTTCCTGTTTAGTCAGCGTATTGGGCTTTTGCGCTATGACGGCAGCCCCGGTAAAAGCAAAAAAGACACCAGCGAGAAGTAGTTTTTTCATTGTTTATTTTTTGTTTAATAATTATTTGATCAAGAAAATATTTTAAAATTCTTTTTACTTCATTTTAAGCCCCTCTCCGCTAAAACAACAGATTGAGGCAAAATCACAACTAAAAATAACAAAACTATTCAGGAATACCCGCTAAAAAGACAGGTTTTAAGTTATGATGCGATTTGATTGATTTTTTGTTAACAATTTACAACTTTACGGTAGTTCCATGAATATTCTCCACAAAAAGGAGAATACTTATGGTGTTAAATGTTGTTTTTACGGATCATCGATTTGCTAAGAACAATGCTTCGCTCTTTAATCTTTTATGTTATAGTCTGGCCCTTATTTTGAATTAGTTGTGCTAATATCCCGGCAAGACCGCCTTTGTCATTTTGAGATAACACCTAAAATCAGCCCAAGGCGCCTTATAATCCCTGTCTGGCCCGGGCTTTGCTTCAATTACCTGGCTTCTGCCTCCCTTTTTTAATATAAATGGTCTGATTTTAGTTATAGTTCAGCATAATGCTTCAAGAGTCCTGTTTTGACCGACAGTGTATTAGACAATAAAAAGGAAGTTAAAAGGAAAGTTTAAACTAAAATTAATACGATGGCTAAAAGACCATGTAATACCCAGGCATCTGACATTAGATTTATGAAGCAATGCGGTTACGACCTGAATAGGGTACCTGGTTTATCTGCTATAGGTCCGTTACGGAGCATAAAAGGGATGTCTTCCATTATAAAGAAGATACAAAAGGCTTTTAAGCAATCTGCTGCCGGTATATTGTTTATCTGTTTGCTTATTGTGATGTCAAAAACATCAGGACAATCCAATACGAAGCACCTATCATCTACAGATAGCAGTAAAGCGGTTGCCAGCTATCCTCAGCCGGATAGCCTGCAAAAGAGGCTAATGGCCGCTGACAAGACTCATACGGACAGTTTATACGTGCGTCCGGACAGCGCAGACGTAGATATCTGGGACTTTTACAGGCAGCTCTTTAATAAACAGATCGATTCGACAAAGAAGCCTTCTGCCATTACCGTTGTGCCTAATATCTCGGCTAACCCGACTATTGGTTTTCAGATCGGTATCAAAGCTGTAGCGGGTAAAGTATTAGGTACAGATCCCAAGACCTATTTGTCGGTAGCGGCAACTTCGGCGTCTATTACTACTAAAAATATCATTTACTTCTATCTGACGCATAATATATTTACCAATGGCAATAAGTATAATCTGCAAGGCTCTCTGATTGCATCAAAATCAGTGACGCCGGATTTTGGGCTGGGAAGCAGCCCGGGGCCTGACGGTACCCGTAAGGGGTATGTCTTTAATTCCCAATATTATCAGTTTAAGGAGAAAATCTATAAAGAACTGGCGCCACATCTATATGGTGGCGCAGGCCTGGAATTCGATATCCGCAGAGGCACAACTATGAAAGGGGGTGATATTGCCACTACACCCTATGGTGAATATAATACCCAATATGGGTTTAAGCAAGACCGTTATAATGCCAATGGGTTTTTATTTGATGTGCAGTATACAACAAGAGATAACCAGAATAGAGCTTATAAAGGTATTTATGCCAATGCGGGCATCCGGCTTAACCAGACCTGGATCGGGAGTTCTAAAAATGCGACGCAGCTTAACCTGGACTTGCGCAAGTACGTCAGCCTGTCTAAAAAGCACCCGGAACATGTACTGGCTTTCTGGACCTGGAGTTCTTTTGTTTTAGGCGGCAGGCTGCCGTATTTGGAGCTGCCCGGTACCGGAAGAGATCTTAATTTCAGAAGCGGCAGGGGCTATACGATCAGTTTTTTTAAAGGGACACAATTCTTCTATTACGAGACCGAGTACCGGTTCCCCATTACCCGTAACCGGTTATTAAGTGGTGTGACTTTCTTTAACCTCGAAAGCGTCAATGATGAAACGACCGATCAGCCGTTATTCCATTCCTGGCAGCCAGGAGGCGGAGCGGGCCTGCGCATATTGTTCAACAAAGCGACAAGAACAAATCTCTGCCTTGATTATGCCTTTGGCAGGTTTGGGAAAAAAGGCTTCTTTTTGGGCCTGAATGAGGCTTTTTAAAAGATGAGCCGCAAGAAATATTCCGACGCTCTCTCATAGCGGTCTTTTATTATGTCCCGCTATTTTAATTATTTATCCTCAAAACTGGAACACTTTACGTACTTTTGTCTAATTAGTGTGATTTTCATAGTATGAATTGCTGATTTAATCCTTACAGGTCTTTTATTCGGCAATCAGGGGTTTTGACAATTTGCTTTTAATCCTTCAAAATAAAATATGAAAAAACTACTCCTTTTATCGGGTCTGGCTTGTGGAACTATTTGTTACGCCCAGAAATTTGAACTATCTGCGGGTTACGGCGCGCCTTCTATTTACGGAATAACAAACGAATTAGGTTCAGATATTGTATCCATCGCAACCAATGACGGGTCACCCGGTGCCCATGGTACATTCGCGGCGGCGGCGATGATCTATAACAATAGTGGAAGATGGCGGTTCGGTCTGGATTATGCAACAGAGTTTTTCGACAAGGACAATACGAATTACACTAAAAAAACAACCACTGCTATTATGCCCAGCATTGACCATTTTTGGTCTGCACAGGACAAGCGGCTTAGATTTTATTCGGGTATCGCTGCAGGTGTATACCTTAATAAAGCAACAGTTAAAGACGAGTCTGGAAAGGAAGACAAGTTAGACCAGACATTATTTGGGTTTAACCTGACGCCTATAGGCCTCAGGTACGGTCGCGATTTCAGCGTTTTTTTGGAAGCCAATGTAGGTACGTTAGGGCTGGCCCAGGCGGGGCTCTCCTATATCTTCTGATCCCTGCCGGCAATGGATCAGAAGACATAGGTATCAGAATATAGAGAATCGCCAGGTTGCCCCAAAGCCCGTTATGCATCCATGACCATAAATCTTTAAGTGAAGCTGCAGTAAACGGGCGCTTTGTTTTTACTTGTTTACTCAAGATTCCAGCCGGTCACTTCCATTGTTGCCTTATCTGACGTTGCATCTTCTACGGCATAAGTACACGTGATCGTTCTGGATTCTCCAGGTGCCAGCTGAATATAGTTGTCATTATAAATGGCCGGAAGGATATCTTTTCCGGCAGCGTCGCCATTGGCCTTCTCAGTTGCACGCACGCGCACCTGAAAGGCAACTGTTTTGCCAGTATTGGTCAGTTCTATTACATGGCGTACAGAATCCCCGCCCTCACTGCTCACTGTTTGATGGCTTTTTTTGATAGACAGCGTCGTTTTCCCTAAGTGCTGCAGAGCGGTATAGTCTGCATAGGCAGACTGAGGCGTCATCCACCAGTTTGATTTTGACCAGTTGAGTACATCTTTTTTCCGGGAAAGCCAATACCAGTTAATACTGACGGATTCACCCGTAGCATCTGTTAATTCCAGACGCAAAAGATACGTGTCCGATAGGTTTTCAATTGTCTGAGGTAGGCTAAATACTTCCTGTGTGCCGTCTGCTGGCACCTGTGATTTTACTTCTTTAGAATACACTTTTTTTCCTGCCAGGTTATAGATGGCCGCGGATACTGTCAGATCTCCTGCAGTCTCCAGTCTTGAATTTATCAGTGAAACTTTTCCGGTTGCATAAGAATACTGTACATGTAGTGGCTCCATTGCCTTTTTAATGCCAAAATAAGTGCCTCCCGGGTTCAGGTAATAATCAAAGGTGTGCCAGATGAGGCCGGGCCAGGGATTGGCCCCCATCCATTGAATCACGCCGGTAGCGGTGTGATATTTATGCAGTCCGTAAGCCTCCATCATGGCCCTGTGCGCCTCGTAGTTCTGCGCCTGCGCCTTTTTTGCATAGTCTTTCATATCTGTAACCTTTCCATAGCGGGCAAAAAGTGCTGTATTGAAGACTTTCGTGTCACCGAATTTCATGGTGCCGCAATGATAGTTCCAGTCGTCAGAATCATACCATAACCCTTCTTTGGGCAAAAAACGTGTCAGGCTTTCGTAGGGAGGAATGGAAGGCCCTGGTGATATCTCCGTTGCAAAACTCCAGGCGCCGCCATATTCTTTATTTTTATCTGTTTCCCAATAAATAGGTGGGACCCATTCATACGGCCCTGCCATTTTAACCCCGCTGTACCCTGAAACTTTTGATTTCTGCTCATTGGCGGTTGCTAAAATAGGATTAGGCCAATGCAGCCCTTTTTCTATAGCCAGGTATTGACTTTCGACTGATTGAATTCTGGGTGGCATGTCACTGCCGTTGAGCCATACAAGGATACAAGCTTTGTTTCTGAGCCAGTACATGACGGAACTGTCTGAAGCCATGGCCACTTTTCTTTCTGCCGGGGTCCAGTTTTCGGGATATTGCCAAGCGCCGCAACACATCCATCCGGTCATAACCAGCATTCCATACCTGTCACAGAGATCATAGAACTTTCCATCCTCAAACTTGCCTTCAGAGCGGATAATATTCAGGTGCATATCCTTATACAACTTAATTTCCTGCTCCTGGCGCCGGGCGGAGCGGCGCTGAAAGATATCCGGTGACCATGCAGCTCCCCGGAGCATGATTTTTTTACCATTGATCCTGAACATTCTGGAATGATTGTCGATGAGCTCAGAGGTCACTTCCCGGATGCCGAACTGGTCTGTAACACTGCTGCAGACTTCGTTATTTTGATGAATTGTCAGGGTTATATTGTTTAATAAAGGTTCGCCATATTGCCATGGCCACCATATTCTCGGCTTTTTCATGTTTAAGGCCGGATAATCTGCAGTGGTGAAGCTGATATCGGTTTTCTGGCCCGGCGCCAGGGAAATCTTTTTAGTAACTTTAATCTCCTTATTGATAGCGGCCTCCACCTCGACTTGCTGATGCTGACGGGTGTAGTTAGTCACCAGACCATGCACCGTCAGGTGAGCGACTTCCAATGAGGGCAGGTCAAAATGCGTAACAACATGCGGATACTGCACCCCTACTTTATTATATCCCTGAACAACGACTTCATTGACGATACCGCCATTATAATCCGGAGGATAATGAATCCAGTCGGCATAGTCTATGGCAAGGTCCCCGTTTTTTCTGTTGGGATTAAATGGACGCAGGATCTCTAATGCAAGTACATTTTCTCCCACTTTTGCTTTTTGGGTAATATCCAGTTCTATGATCCGCATCGGGCCTTTGATATCGGCCGAATCAGCTATTTTTTGACCATTCAGCCAGACATTCGCCTTATAATTGATACCCTGGAGTCTTAGAACAATATTTTTTCCTTTATAACCCGCATCCAGATCAAAGACCTTTCTAAACCACCAGGGTTTATCCATAGACGGGTCATTCAGCTTCTTAAAGTTCTGCCCCATAAATGGATCGAAGTCGTAATAATGATTCGCCATGAGCCCGCCGATAACCGTTGAAGGCACTGAAATCTTAAACCAGCCGGAAGGACGGTAAGACAGGCTGGTCAATGCGGCCCCATCTGCCTGTACTTTCACGGAAGACTGCATATCCCAGCCTTCTTTTAAAACCATTTGGGAAGGTACTTGATTAGCATTTTGCCCGACAGGCGCAGACTGGCAGGAGCCGTACATAGAAAGTAAGCTAAAGCCTGCGATGGTCAGTAATCGTAAATGTGTAATCATGGCGGTTATATGTTTAATAGAATTCCAGCGTGCCTCTGTATCGAAAGAGATCAGGATCAGTCACTGCCTAAATAGTAGTACTTTCATCCAAAAATACCATCTTTTGACTATTTTTCCTAAGGCGGGATCGGATTAATTACTATGGCAATGAGCCGAACAGACAGGCTGCAAAGGGAATGCTATCAGTTATATGAATCCCTAAGATGAAACCATTAACGGTTTTTTATCCAAACGGGTAACGAAGTCAAATCGTCATCATTGATGTTTCGCGTAGTCAAAATATAAAGATGCCGCTCCCAGAATCGCGCTATGCTGCAATCTAGAGGGGTATACCTGCACCTTTTTCAATATGCCGGGGTAATCAAAATCCTGCATAGATTGGATCATTTCTTCTTTATAAAGATCAAATGCCTGGCTAACAGAACCGCCTAAAACAATCTTGTCCGGATCGTAGGCATACATGGCAATTTTTATGGCTTGTCCTAGATGGTGGCCAAAATCTTTGTATAAATTCAATGCTTTTAGGTCTCCGCTCAATGCTTTATCATAATAGGCCTTACCATCTAAACCGTCTTTATCAAAAAAAGCGCCGCTGACATAATGTTCCAGATTGGCATCCAGATAAGGGATGCACCCGATCTCCCCTGCTCCGCAGTTAGGGCCGCTATAGAGCTTGCCGTCAAGGATCAGCCCCGCTCCCAGCCCGGTGCCAAGTGTTAGCCCGATCAGAGATGAATTGGGTGATGGAGCAGACCTGTTTAAAGCTTTCAGGGCAGATTCTGTCTGTCCGGACCTGAGCCGGACATCGCTCTTTGCAGTCGTGGATGGGGGCACTTTTCTTGCTGTATATGGATTTGTACTGCCTTTTGCCGGTAAAGGCGCCCCGGCGCCCTGGCCAAAGTAATACTCTCCTAAAGCAAAGGCGTTCGCATCATTATTTATCAAAGACAAAGTACCGAATGCTGTGGTAATCATTTCTCCTAACGGCAGTTCCTTTACAGCTGGAATATGCTGGAAATCGTATACGGTGCCGGTAATCGTATCTACCACGCTTGGCACACCAACACAAATAGCTGCAGGTCTATTTGCCCGGTTGTTGTGTATGACTCCCTGAATCAATGTTTTGACGGCATGCCATAGCTCATCAGCTGTCCCATCACTGGGGGTGGCGCTGCTTTTAATAGGACCAATACCGTGTTCCGTTATCAAAGCGGCTCTCAGCTGTGTGGCTCCAAAATCAATACCGATCACACCCCCTCCCTTTATCGCGGATATGCCGGAGCCGGAAGACCTTTGCTTGTCATAAGATACACTATCTTCCATCTTTATTCTTTTTTTTACTGCCTATAGTGGCGTTGTTAATTAAAGGTTTGGCCCAGAAGCCGATGCTCAGGATATAGCCCATTGTCAGAAATAACAGGGTCATGCCAACTGTAAGACCAAACTGGTCACTGACTGCTCCCATAATTAATGGTATTACCGCCCCTCCGATAATGGCCGTGACTAAAATACCCGCGAAAGAGCCATGATGCTCGCTCATTGAATTCAATGCCAGCGAGAAAATAATCGGATACATCACAGAGATAAAGAACCCGACCATGGGAAAGGCATATAATACCATACTTCCATCTCCAAACAGGCCCACGGCCAGACTGATCATCGCCAGCACCGTAAATATTTTCAACAATAGACGGCTATCCATTATCTTGAGCAGGAAAAGCCCCAGAATATTCCCCACAGTCATATATCCCCAGAAATTCCCCAGGGTATCGGCAGCTATTGCCGGATCAATACCATGCAATGTCTGGAGTAATAACGAGATATTATTATTCAGTCCTTGCTCAGTGCCTACATAAAAGAAGATGCCGAGGAAGTAAAGGATTACAACCGGCTTTTTGATAAGGGCCAGGTGGACTTTCAGTGAGCCGGCCTTCTCATCGGCATTGAGCTCTACTTTAGGGAACTTCATAATTGCAATAATAAAAATCATTGCTAAAGAGATCAAGGCGAATATCCAGTATAGTGCTATCCACGGCATCCCGGAAGGGATTATACCCGTATATTTCTCTCCAGCTTCTCCTGACAGACGTTCGACAACAAACGTAAAGGCCCTGGGGCTTAAAAAAGACGCCGCCCCAAAAATCAGTTGCGCGAGTACAGAAGTAAATGCATAGTTGTTCTCTCCTCCTGCGGTTCTGAGTAGCGGGTTGATGACAACCTGTAGCATAGCCATTCCGCTGCCAATAATAAAAAGAGAGATAATGGCAGTTAAGTAATTGGGCCATACCGCGAGAATAAGAGAACCTATAAAAGCGGTTACAAAGCCAAATATCATGATTTTCTTCTCCCGGTATCTTTCCAGTAAGATCCCGGTTGGAATAGAGACCAAACCATAGGCTATAAAAAAGGCAAAAGGCAGCAAAGCTGCCAATGTGAGGCTTAAATCAAAATCATGAATAAAGTCAGGATTCAGGGCGCCAATGATATTTGTCAGAAAGGAGATCACAAAAAATGTGAGCATAATCAGTGTTACAATGGTATAACTCCTTTTCATTCGACTGTGGTTTAATTTTAAAAATTTTGAATGAGGCAATATAATACGCAACTTCAACAAAGCATCCTTATCCATGCTCCATAATACCGGAATGATCATCTATAACCCGGTAAGATTTAGGCAGAATCCAGCTATATCATAACCCTATAAAAATAACTTCAATAATAACAACAACAAAATAATTTGTGATCCTGCCTTTCTTTCGGCGCTTAAATCATGGGGAGGCGGGAGTAAGAAGAGAAAAGGAATTCTGAAACCTTTAAAGCTGTTTTCTTTATAAAGTACTGATAATAACTTAATTGTGTTTTTTGGCAATTTGCGGATTTAATTGAAAAAATGGTGGCATTAGGGCAGGTAACTGATGGAGCAATCAATGTAAGTATGATTTTTTATGTCCTGAATGGTGAGCAAAGTATCGCTCAAAAAGAGAAAGCCATCTATTGCCAATTACTGCCACTCTCCTTTGGGTTGCTGCAAACGGCTCAAATGATTCTTCCCTATTGATATTCAATGGTCTGTTAAAAATTAAAAATTTATATTGCTTCGAAATAATATTAAATACGCAAAATAGAGGGTATTTGCCACCGTGAATTTCAATCATTTCAGAAATGAAAAGTTTGAAATCTGATTATTCGCTTTATTTGTTATATGGCTGATAAAATACAGGACTTAATCAAAATCGGTGAAAAGGTAAAAGCCTTCAGAGAGGCTAATTCCTTCTCCATGACAAATTTCGCAAAAATTACCGGCGTCAGTGCTCCTACTTTATGCAGGATCGAAAAAGGCGGAAATTACACAAAAGGTAAACTTGATGCAGTCTGTGCTATAATGGGTATAGATTCGGAGGACTTATTAAAAACCGATGTATTGAGAATTCCACTGGAAAGCGTAAGGGAACAAATTGCTTCACAAGTTAAGAAATTAGGTCTTCGCAAGACTGAACTCAACCAAATTAAACGCGAACAGGCAGATTTCCATGGACCTTCTTATTTAGTTAAAAGAGCTATGGAGGAAGGGTTCCTCAACAAATTCAGGGAGGTAAACGAAATTCAGCACTTTATCGAGGAGGAGTACGGTGTTACGTTATTGTCTTCCAGTATTACCAATGCTTTATTTCGTAAAAAAGGGATTGTTTACCGGCCATCTGGTACAGCCAAATACAATCAATATAAGTATGTACGCGGCAAGTCTAAAAAATAATTTCAATTAATGTGCACTATAGAGCACTGCTCAATAAAAAAAGGTTGCCTTCTCTGATTTTTCGATAAGGTAATTTAGATGGATCTTATTTTGTCTTCAGTGGGCCTCTTATTAATAACTTTTGATCGGTTAGTCCTCAAAAGGTTTGCGTCTTAAAACTACCGCTGCCAACCCATCAGGTGTCCCGGATTAACATTTAACAATACCCAGAACCCCACGCCTTGTCGTAAAAATACTACAAAAGAATCCAGTCAATACTACATGCCTTACAACTTAGCTTCGATAGCTTTGTAAAAGGATAAGATGAGGCTTTTCATTTGTCAGCATTTTGATTGATGTAGGTTAAATGTGAGTACCGGGAGATGAAATGCAACCAATACAAGATGGTAATGTAACCCCTCCTTCTGATCCCGGTACTTATAAAACAGGCCCGGATTTATTTTATGCCGGGACGAATTTTGTGCAGGCGATTTCCCTGAGTATCCGGTAAGGATTTTCTTTGATAACGACTCGCCGATTCCGGCAAATTATTGAAAACGATGTCTGAATTGTAAAGGAGACACATTTGTCTTTGTCTTGAACAGCTTGCTAAAAGACTGCAGGTGTTCGAATCCAAGTTCATAAGCAATCTCACTAACCGATAAAGTTGTGGTAGATAGTTTCTCTTTAGCCAGCGCTATTAGTTTGTCGTGTAAGAGCTGCTGGGTGCTCTGACCGGTTAATGACTTCAGTAAACTGCTGAGATAACCGGGTGACAGATGTAACGTTTCTGCTATTAGCGTTACACTTGGCAGTCCTTTCTGGGCAAGTGCGCCACTGGAAAAATAGGCTGACAGGAATTGCTCCAGTCTTGTTAAAAGTTCGTGATTAACCACCTGGCGGGTAATAAACTGGCGCTGATAAAACCTTTCTGAATAAGTTAAAAGCAGCTCCAGCTGTGCGATGATAACCTGTTGGCTGAAGCGATCAATATGCTGGCTGTATTCCTGTTCAATCTGCGTCGCAATAGCTGTAAGGGACGCTTCTTCCTTATCTGAAAGGTATAAGGCTTCATGCACCGAATAATCAAAAAAAGCATATTGTTTGATACTTTTGGCCAGTGTGGTATTCCATAGAAAATCGGGATGAATGAGTATCATCCAGCCTTCCGGATGCTTGGCATTTGGTGTATGACTGACGGAATCAATGCCAAATACCTGACCAGGCGACATGAAAAACAGGACGCCGTCATCGAAGTCGCTGATCTGCTGTCCATATTTAAACCTGGTATTCCCGATTTTTTTCATGGAAATCGAGTAGTAGTCAAAGATTATACTGAATGGCACCTCCGCCACAGGAACAGTGATGTCGTCCATATGAATGACGCTAATCTGTGGATGCAGCGCATTAGGCAGCCCGGCGGCCCTGTGATATTCGTTAATTGTCTTAAAGCGTAATAGCTTCGTACTGCTCATGGTTATAAAATTACGGATTCCTGTGGTAAACTTCTGCAAACTCTTTTGCAAAGTCCACCAGTTTAACACGACCTAATACGTTGTCCCGCTGATGAAAATGCTCCAGCGCTTTGCCGCTATGTATGGCTGCCTGCATCTGAATAAGTGTTTCTGCTAATTTTTCCGGCACTTTAGACAATCTTAATCCTTGTTTCATCTTTTTATCTGACAATAACACCCATTTTAACCAGGGCTTGCCGATTGCCCTGCCCAGAATCCCAGCAGCCTCATTACAGGTCATTTCATCGCTGCCGACATAGTAAATCGTTTTTTGTTCGGGATATAAAACCAGTTGCTGTGCCACTACATCTGCGATATCTCTCGGAGATACGAACACAACCCGGTCCTCCGCTCCGTAATTACCCATTATAAGCCCGGTCCTCCCCTTTAGTAGAGCTCCAAGCCCCGCGTGCTGCATCGTCAGGATTTTACCCATCAGTCCGGAGCCTTTGATTAAAGGTATATACTGAAAGAAATTCGAATAAAAGATGGCGGGGCGCATAATTGTTAAAGAACAGTCTAACCCGTCGAAAATATCTTCAATATTCTCTCCTGCGGTAAGGTCCGCAGCCCAACCACTTAATAGGACGACCCTTCTGATACCGCTTTTTATAATGGCCTGTCTGTAGTTTTGCGCCATTTGGCGTAAGTAAACAGATATGTCTTCTTCCCTTGTACTCAGTGGGATCATGGCAAACAGCGCATCTGCCCCTTTGCAGATATCCGTTAAAAAGCCGACGTCTGCTATAGATCCGATTGCGGGGATCGCACCTAAAGATTCAATTGTCTCTCCTTTTTTTAAGTCACTGCTGACTACCGTTACACGGTGCCCTTGATCGACTAATGAGTTTGTGAGCGGTCTACCAATATTGCCCAGGGAGCCGGTTATAATAATTTTCATAGATTTATTTTGTGTACACGCCATTTAAAATATCAGTGAACAGGCTATCATGAGAAGGACGCCAGTTTAACTGTTGCTTTGTTATTTCACTTGACGCAGGACAGTCGATACCAGCCATCTGTGCAAACCAGCCAAAATGATCAGCAGCTACGTGTGGGGGGATCGATTTTACCGCAATATTCAGTTGTTTGCCGATTGCCTCAGCAATTGACCTGAACTGTATACTGCTTTCAGCGGTCCCGTGATAACGGGCCCCGGGAGTCGCATTTTCGAGCGCCAGACGAAATAAGCGGGCCGCATCGAGGCGATGAACTGCATTCCAGTGATTAAGGCCTTCGCCTATATATGCAGAAAAGCCTTTTTCGAGGGCCGTATTAAATAAAATAGGAATAAATCCATGCTTGTCTTCCGGGCCATGCACAACGGGCGACAAACGCACAATAGCTGCATTTACGCCCTCAGATACAGCCTGTTCAGCGGCCTGTTCCGAAGCCCGGGGCCAGGCCGGATTAAATGAGGCCGGAAGATCTTCTGTAGCCATCTTTCCGGGACTGACCATTGCGGTGCCAGAGGTAACTATAAGCGGCCGGTTTGTGCCTTTTAGTACCTGACCCATAGTTTCTATGGCTTTTCTATCTACTTCGCAGACCTGGGGGAAACGGGTAAAATCATGGATAAACCCTGCATGAATAACGCCATCTGCCATAGCGGCGCCTTTTTTCAAGCGATCCAGATCTTCCAGATCTCCCTTAAAAGAATCTGCCCCTGCAGCGATCAGTGCTTTTTCGGACGCTTCAGAACGCGCAAGCCCCGTCACATCATGTCCCGCTGTAATTAATTCCTTTACGATGGCCTTACCGATGAAGCCCGTTGCTCCTGTTACAAATACACGCATAATATTTTCATTTTGTTGGTACAAAGGCAAAGGTCACTCGTCTGCAGGAAAACTATTTATCCAAATCTGCTTTTGTCTTAGTCAAATCCACTCGTTACTATACAGCACATTGATTGTGTGTGCACAGGGGTAAAAAAGTTTCCTATTACCTATTACCTCTTACCTCCCTGGAGAGTCACACATTTCTGACATAGACGACAACCTATGTAAACGATGATTATAATATTTTTATTTTTGCATGAAGCCGCCATAGATGGGTGCAGGCAGGAATTCATCGCAGGCAAAATATAAATTAGATGGCTGTTTTATATGCCCATGGGGCGCTTGAAAACATACATTTACCTTTTCTGTAAAATGTTCAAATCAATAATATTCAGATGATTTAGAAGCTATTATCCAGGTATTTTCCGTATCTTTAGAATCAATCGTAATGCTATTGAGACTGAATTGACACCCATGTGCTAATCAAAATATAAGTCTTTATGAAACCATTCTGCTTACTATTCATAGCTATTTTTCTGGGAGCGCCCACTTTTGCGCAACAAGAAAGCAAAGGTTCTTTTGTTGTTAAAGGGCAAATATCGAATCAAAAAGGTAGTGATACATTAAGGGGTGAGAGAACCTGTTATGTTGCCACTGTTGGGCGGAGAAGTGTCGCTATACCTGTTGCTAAAGACGGCCATTTTGAAAAGGCAGTAGAGATGGAAGGGCCTCAGAATTTTATAGTTGGCTTAAATGGCTTTCAGACTACTTTTTATGTAAAGCCGAAGGATACGATTCGTATCAGTTTTGATAAAAATAATTTTTCTAAAACGCTCAGCATTAAAGGAAACTCGGAGAAAAGAACAAAGGAGCTGAACTTTAATTTTCAGTTTTCCCACAGGTTTTTATCAAAGCAGATGGCGTTGGTGAAAAATTTGAGCGGTCCTTTTACCAGAGAAGATAGTCTGGCCGGTATTGATTCAATTAAGGTAAGTTGGGTAAACAGGGAGTATAATGAGGAATGCGACTTTATAAACAGGGACAGCAGTCTGGATAAGCAGATACGGCAATTATTTAAACAGCAGGCGTTTTATCACTGGACCTATGAAATGGCGATTCGGATGTTTTTAAACAGAATGTCTGCTTTTTTGACATTTGAATTAACAGAAGGGGCCGGCAGTACGCTGATTGATGTCTCAAATAGATATATACCACAATATAGAATTTTAAACCTGGACCATTTTTATAGAATTCCTGAATATCGAGAGTTTCTTAACCTGTTTTGTAATATCTATTATGGAGGTATTCATTCTCCAAAACCTTTTTGGCAACATACCGGTGGCTCGAAGGAAGATATAAATGCAAATTGGCTTGAAAGTTCGTACTATCAGGCTATGGCAAATTTGAATTATTATCCTATAAGAGATTGGTATATAACGAACATGATCATAAAAAATTTTAGATATTTACAACTCCCGTTTGAAAAGATTGAGAAGGTCATGCTGGATTTTTTACCCGTTTGTAAAAATCAGGATTATAAAGATGAAATATTAAAAGTGTACAACGATACTAAAAAGTATGTTCCAGGGAAACCCGCACCCGATTTTACTTTGAATAGTGAAAATGGCAAAGCCGTTTCACTTGCTGATTTCAGGGGCAAGGTGGTCTTGCTCGATTTTTGGGGTGTTCACTGCGGTCCCTGTATTGCAGATTTTGGGGATGCGGTTCCTAAAGTCCATGAAAAATATAAGGGAAAAAATGTCGTATTCCTTAATATCTGCGTGGAAGATACAGAGGAGAACTGGAAAGAGGCGATTAAGAAGTACAAGGTTGAGGGGGTGAATGTATTTGCAAAAGATTGGAGTGATAACCCTGTCTGTAAAGCATATGGCATTGAAAGCATTCCGCACTATATTCTCATTGATAAGGACGGTAATTTTGCCGATTTTAATTGCGCTGCATATACGCTTTTAAGGGACAATAATATTTTAGATAAAACCCTGGCAAAGTAAATGTCATGCGTTTTGCCCTGTATAAATACAACTGGCCGATACCTATTTGAATTAGTATTCAAAATCAGCACCGACCAGCTGCTACATAAACCCTACACTACTACACTATTTTAAATTCACTTTTACTATTTCAGAATAGATCTGATCATCTTCACCGGCGATCTTTACCCCGACCCTGGCATAGAAGTAATCCTGATCTGCCACGCCGATATTGCCCCCGGAAATATCCGCCGGGATCTTGGCCGCTAACTTGATATTTGTCAGGTCAGTGATATCACCTCCACCTATGGTTCCACCGGCGATCCGGTTATCCTCATCTACAAAGGATGTTCTGTTTACATAGAGGTTAACGGATTCTATATCTTTTGCCCTATTATCTTTAATGATCTTACTGATACTGGCACTCACCGTAACAACTGAATCAGCTCCAGTTGAAAAATCAGCTTTATCGACCATGTAATAAGGCAAAACCTCAATATCCATATTTGTATTTCCATGTAAACTCAAAGGAATCGTATCAGAATGTGTCTGGTCATTTTCAAGGCTAATAAAAGGCCCCTGAGATGTAGGTATGACCAGGCGGTAATCCCCATTAAACAATAATGCAGAAAAGGAGCCATCCTGATTGAGATAAACGTCAATCGCTCCACTTTTACCATAACCAGGCTGCCACAACTCAAAATAAACAGCACCGGTCTGATCACCTGTATTCTTTAACTGTATTGGCTTACCTTGATAGACCAGATGCCCTGTAAACTTTGTCGTTGGTGCATCGAAATTATCTTTCTGACAGCTACTTATTCCAAAGGTAAGTAGTCCCATAAAAGACAGATAATATAAAAAACGATACTTTTTCATAATGTTATTTTTAAAATTCACTGAATAACCAATCACGGGTAATTTATTGCTAAACTATATGTCTATAGAACGGCGTTAGCAGCGTATGTTATTGATTGGGGTTTTTGATAATTTTGGGGTTATTACTAATAATACCCTGGTCGATCGTGGAGTAATAATTGCCCGTCTGAAAGCGATGTGCAGCAGTAACTTCACTTGGCTTAACTACCCTATAGATCCATTTGCCATCATTTGTTTTACCCGGTGAATAGATTTTATACGGCCACAATCCGTAAGGCATCGTATTGGGAGCGGTTGCCGTACCGATACCCTTTTCCAGATCCGTGATCGTTATTTTATCCCCGTTCCAGACCTTATGGGCAATTCTCCAGCGCTTATTATCAAAAAGTTCATGACCTTCAAAGGCTAACTCCACCCGGCGCTCATGTATGATCCTGTCCAGGTTAATCTCAGTAGATGTCAGATCTTTGGTAAATCCTGCACGCTTTCTGATCATATTGAGAAACAGTGCGGCAGAATCTTTATTATCCAGTTCAAATTCGGCTTCTGCCAGATTCAGCAGTACTTCCCCGTAGCGGTATCTGACCCACCATACTTCACTCTGTGTACCAATCTGGCCGGAACCCGTTGCAGGATCCATAAACTTGCGTACATAAAAACCTGTCTGTGCGCCAAACTCTAATCCATCAATTGGGCCAGATGCGCCTACCACCTTTTCTTTATAGTCTCTGTCAGGTAGCTGTGCAAGTCCGCCAAAAACATTAGAAGTAACGAATTTATTGGAATCCGGAACATAATAGCCGGCCCAGATATCCACGTCCTTGCCTTTGAACTGACTTCCGGGTAATATAAATGTTCCAGCCAGACGTGCATCCCGGTCTTTAAAGATGTCCATCTCCTGGTCATAATAAGCATAATCGGATCCATTTTTCAGGACAAACGGCTTATACTTATTGTCCAGTGTCTCGTATTTAAGGGCGAGATTAAGAGAAGGATTCAGTCTGCCGCCTTGTGCTTCTTCTGCGATAGCTCTTGGCTGATTACTCAACGTCCAGCCTTGAATTGTACCGCTTTTCAATTGGAAGTTCTGAGCGAAGATCACTTCCGGGTTGTTGCTTTTATCATAAAATAAGGCTGCAAAGTTCTCTGCGAGATCATCAGGCTTTTTCATGTACAGACTGTATTTACCACTCTTGACCAATGCCAGGGACGCATTCCTGGAAATCTCATAGTATTTGTTCGCCTCAGAGGCAGCAATACCTACCTCTCCACCAGGCAAGCTCACACTTGGTGTCGTTGCGCCATACTTTGCTATTGAAGCCGCATATAATGCTGCTCTGGCCTGCATAGCCAGACAGGCACCTTTAGATGCGCGGTCTTGTACACTGGCATTGTCAGGTAATATTTGCTGTACTGTATCCAGTTCTGCCAGCACAAAATCATAGACCTCGGACTCTTTGGCCCTTGCGTGCTGCAAATATGAAGGATCGCCGCTATAGTCATAGGTGAGTGGCTCTGTAATAATAGGCACTCCCCCCATTCTCTTGACCATTTCAAAATAGTTAGCAGCTCTTAGGAAGCGTGCCTCAGCGACAAAACGTTCTTTATCTTCATCAGCAAGTGCCTTGGATCCTTTACACCGTTCAATATAGATATTTATATGACGGATGTAATCGTAATTCCAAAGGCCCCACGAGTTGTATGGATAATCTGTTTGCTGAACGAGTTTGTAATTACCTGCTTCGGAAGGGAACGCTTCATCAAAAGCGGCAAATCCTGCCCAATTCGTAATGGTCTGCAGGTCGACGTAACCTTTATATAGATCGGCTAGTGCGGAAAAAGCCAGTTCGTTAGACCCGAATACCTGGTCTGTCGTTAAAATGGAAGTAGGGTCATTGGTTAAAAAGTCTTTGCTACAGCCTGAAGCCCAAAGACTGGCGGCAATAGCTATTATATATATCTTTTTCATAACTTAAATTTTAGAAATTAGAAGCTTAGGTTGATCCCCACATTGATAAATTTGCTCTGGGGATAGGTTAAACCATTATCGTCTATGATTTCGGCGTCAATCCCGTAGTCATGCATGTTATCTAGGGAGAACAGGTTATTCGCGTTAACATAGAATCTGGCCCTGCTGATTTTCAGCTTGTCCAATATTTCAGCCGGTAAGGAATATCCTAATTCAAGCGTCCGGCAACGAATATATTTTACATTAGTCAGCCAGAAAGTTGATGTTTTATTATAATTGCTGTGACCACTTTCGTTAAAACGCATGGCAGGATAATCCCCCGCTACCCATGGACTGTTGACGTCGTAAATATCTTCATGATGCCAGTGACTGTCATAAAAAAGAGACTGCAGGGCACCTCCATTTTGATAGGGCCAGCGCATTTCCCAGTTTCGAACGAAGGTGTAGCCAGCGCCTATTGAAAAGTCCATGTGAAAATCGAAGCCCTTCCAGTTAGCGGCTAGGTTCAAGCCTCCATTGACAATGGGGTCCCTACCTGTTCCCCATCCAATAGGTCGCTGATCCTGATAATTGATTACGCCGTCCCCGTTGATATCTTTATAGATAAAGTCTCCAGGCAGCAAAGTCTTGTTACCCTGACCGTCGATATTCACCGGATAGTTATTGATCTGTTCCTGTGAAGTGAATTGGCCGATCATGACATATGCCCAGTACAGATTTTGCGGACGCCCTTCCTGGCTGCTAAAATATTCATCAAGAGAATTAAAGAACCTCGGCTTGTACGTAGATACGGTATAGGTTCTGGCATAAGACAGATTGGCACCGATAGAGAAAGTTAGCTTGCCTGCCTGACCATGATAAGAAAGAGAACCTTCAATGCCCTGCACTTTATCTCTGTTGACATCCAAATTTTCATCGGGTAATTCATAGCCTATCTCGTCGGGCAGCAGGACATCATATTTTTGGCCCGGGATATCTGATCTTTCTCTTTTAAAGAAATCAAAAGTACCGGTCAGTTTATTGTGAAACATGCCAAAATCAAAACCCAGGTCCAGCATATGGCTTTTGATCCAGCTGATGTTATTAACCGGCACACCCCTGTAGTGTGAACTGATCACTGGCTTTCCATCCAAAATCGCCGGGGTGCCGTTATTATAATTATAGGCCTCCAGATAAGAGAATTCGTCGATAGGCAGGTCACGGTCATCTCCGGTAAGACCATAAGAGGCCCTTAGTTTCAGTTCGTTTAAGATATCCGGATTAATCAGCTTCTGGAAAAAAGGTTCCTGTGTGATACGCCATCCACCCGATGCGGAAGGAAAGGTCCCCCACTTATGCTCGGGACTCAATATATAAGAGGCGTCTCTGCGGCCGGCTACTTCCAGATAATATTTATTGTTATAATTATAGCTGATACGACCCACATAGCCAATCTTAGACTTGGTGATGTCTGCATCATCGTAAGTATCCATGGTAGAGAAATAGATCAGCGGCAATACATTGGTCGTTGGCACAGCGTGTACCCAATTTTCCAGCTCCTGCCGTTTATTACGCTCTGTTACGAAGGTAATGCCGATAGAGTGCTTGCCAAAGGTATGCGCATAGTCTGCCTGTAGCTGAATGTCAGAAGATAAGACCATTTTCTGCCGGCGTTCTCTCCAGGGATTAGAACTGCCGCCTGTTACATTATAGCTGCTGTCCTTGGGGTCGAAAGTATAGGCATCATAGGTATATTCATGATTATTCAGCAGCTTATTAGCATAATAATATCCAAACAAACCTTTTAAAACAAGCCCCTCCAGCGGCGTTTTATATTCCGCATTCAGGTTGGTTTGTAAAACCCGCCATGTATCTCTGTATTTACCGGATAATTTGGTGTTTAGCAGGCCCCAATTTTCAGTATTGTGACCGATGTTATTTAGATAATCGGGGTTGTCATTGGCGAAAGGTCTCTCCCAAGGTGTGTTACGCAGGATCGCAAAACGCGCCTCCCAGTAATCATCAGTGCCTGGCACTCCCGGGTTTTGCCGGTCCTCCACACGCCCATTAATAGAGGCGCCGATCTTTAACCGCTTTGTGACCTGGGCATCAATATTACTCTGGATATTGGTCCGGTTAAATTTATATTCCCTTCCAAGCACCGAGTTCTGAAACAGATTACTGGCGGATACATAATAATTAACCTTGTCAGAACCTCCGGTAAAATTCAGGTTGACATTGTTAAGCGGTGCATTGCCTTGTACTATAAAGTCGTACCAGTCAAAGCTCTTATAACCGTCCTCGGTTGCTTTTAAGTATTTATCCAGCTCCTGCTGTGAGATAGGATCTCTATGTTGGTTGATATCAGACTCTACTTTACCTTTCTGCCAGTCGTAATTGTTGGCTGTCTTAGGAAAGCGGCTCCAGTTCTGCCATCCCGTATAGGCGTTCAGGTTGATTCTGTTGGGGCTACCTAGTTTACCCCGTTTGGTAGTAACTAACACGACACCATTGGCCGCTTCTACGCCATAAATAGCCGCTGACGCATCTTTCAGGACAGAAATGCTCTCGATATCATTTGGCGAGATATTATTGAACTGCCCTTCATCTTGCGGAATCCCGTCAATAATAAAAAGGGCAGCACCCATGTTCCTGATCGAGATATTTGCACTGGCGCCGGGCCGGCTATCTGACATTCTAAATGATACGCCGGGAAGTTTTCCGGCCAGGGCAGCACTGACAGTAGAGCCGTTGTGATTGTTTTCAATGTCCTTGCTGGATACCGTTGCGATTGCCGAGGTTACATCGGAACGCTTTTTATTACCGTAACCGATGACGACAACATCATTTAAGCTGCTGTCTGCAGCCTCAATGAGTTGGATTTCCATGCTTTCGGTACCGCCAAGTGGCAACCGCTGTTCAAGATACCCGATAAAGGTAACATAGAGTGTGTCTCCAGTATTAGCCTTAATCGAAAAGGAACCATCTGCTTCACTTAGTGTACCCGAGTTGGCGGTATTAGCCCTGAGCGATACCCCTTGCATAGGTTTGCCCTGTGTATTGTATACATGGCCGTGGTAGTCATGCTGATCACCGTCACCATTATCCTGAGCAAACAAACACGCACTGATGCCCATCATAAGGATGGTAAGTGACAGCTGGCGCAGTAGCGCTGTAGTTACAGACAGCCGCTCTTTGCCTGCGCGCCCTCCGTCACCTTTTTGTTTAAATTCAGTTTTCATAAGAATATTTTTAGGATAGTAATTTGTTATGATTCGTTTGCCGTGTATATACCACGCAGCGTTATTACGGCGGTTCTGACACGGCAGGGTTATTTTTGCAGTCGTGCAAAAACTGGTTTAAATAACCTGTAAGGATATGCAGCACCTATGACCATGACTGTTTCTGTGATGAAAAATGGCTGGTGCTGCAACTGACCAGTTAGCTGTCATCGGTGAGTTGTAATAAGATGCCCTTCAATTGCTTGTCCGCGCCATGGGTTCTTGCCCGGGCATTTAAGTCAAGACTGGTCTTTATGTGATTTATTTTTTCATTCATCATAGGTGCTTATCTTAATAACTGTTCAGTTATGCGCAAATCTTGCCTTATTACACCTGGACGCAAACGTTTGCGCCTAGATGTATTTTAAAACCAGCAGTCCACTGGTTTCGTTTATGGCCTTAATTAATTCTGTTGATATTATTTCATATAAATATTGTTATGGTGTTTTGCAATACGCTTAGTGTTAATGCGGTTTTCAGTCATGCAAGCTTTAGGTATTACTGGATAGCGTAATCGTTTGCATTAATGGTATAAAAAATAGGTTACCTTCTTCTGCCTTTAGATAATCCGGCGTTACTCCAGATAACTGTTTTAAATAAATATAATTTGAGCCGATTTACCTGGCATATAATAGATAATTAAGATGTAATTCATTTGTTATTTCTTTTCAGCTTGTTTCTGAAAGAAGTTTCAAATTAATAAACCATTGACATTTCTTTGGCATTTTAAGTGTGGATTAGGCAATTATTTGTTATTCGTTTGTTATTTATTAACAATTTTTAATTTCCATTTTATAAATAAAATCAAATAAGTCAATTAGTTAATATAAAATTAGTCTTGTACTCTTCGTTAATAACCTCTCAACATATTGATCTCATTAAAGTGGACACAGGTATCTACTACCCGCTTTTGGGGCTTAGCTGCATTTTGTTCAAAAAAGAATAAATCATTCTAGCTGCTGGGTAATAGCAAGGACCTGTAATTTTAAAATTTTTTAGACGGTTCTATCCAGATCTCATATTATTGGGAGTTGGTACCTGACAGTAGCCCGTCAGAAGCGGGTTTTCAAAACGACTTCTGATACCGGTTTTAAACGGTATTAAAAATGACCTTAACACTTACAATGCAGCCTGCGTTCCCTTCCGCTTCTGGGCAATGACTCGGTAATTATGTGGATTTAGGGCGCAAGAAAGTAAAAAGCTACAGATCGTTGTAAGATTATTTAATATATTTTTAAATTATATTTATTGATTATTGATAGAAATAATTCCTTTTAAAATAATAAATTTACTTTTGTGTGAGTAAACTAGTATTTTTTAATTGAAATGAGTATTATTTGTGTTGTTTTATAAACATAGTATTTTTTATAACATGTATTGAAACTTCTTAATCTCTTAAAATATACACCTCATGAAACCTGTTATTAAAATAGAATATTGCCCGGTTTGTGGCTGGTTGCCTACAGCGACCTATATAGCACAAGAACTTCTTACCACCTTCAAAAATGAACTGCAGGCTGTAAGCCTTGAGCCGTCCTCAGTAACAGGGCGTTTTATTGTACAAATCCTCCACAAAGGTTTAGTTGATCCGAAGTTTGATATTTCCAATACGGATATCAAGGTAATCAAAAGGCAGATAAGGGTCCATATTGATACAGATCTAAGTACTGGGCTCATGACCAAGCAGATCTGTAATTGAAACATAATGGCGACGGATATGAGACGTGAAATGAATACCTCATGCCGGTTGTCGAACAAGATAAATCTCTAATGAAACACCTTTAAAAAAGAGCATGCTGTTGCATTTATGAGGCCTTTTTCAGTGGTGTAGAAACAAAGTCAATCATGCAGCGATATTACAAACAATTAATTTTAAAAGATTTTGGGTTAAAGGCACAGGAAAAGCTTCTGCTGGCAAATGTGTTAGTTATTGGAGCAGGCGGTCTTGGCTGTCCCGCCTTGCAATATCTGGCTTGCTCCGGTGTGGGTAAAATAGGCATTGTAGACGGAGAGCAGGTTTCTGTTGAAGATTTACATCGACAAGGTCTATTTTCCGAATTTAATCTAGGGCAGAATAAGGCTCAGGCTGCCAAAGCTAAATTATGCTCGTTAAACGCTCAGATTACTATCGATGCCGTACCGCAATTTCTTTCCAGAGAAAACGGTGCTGCTTTAATACGACAATATGACTATATTATTGATGCAACAAACAATCTTGAAACAAAATATCTTATTAATGATCTCGCCGGCCGTTATAGAAAGGCGTTGATCTACGGAGCTATTTGTGAATATGAGGGTCAGATAGCAATATTAAATGTGAAAGATGAGCAAGGCGTTAAAGCCAGCTTAAACCATCTGTTCCCACAGGGCTTTGAGCAGGAAGTTACTGATCAGGCAAACGGGCCTGAAGGCGTTTTAGCGGTTCTTTCCGGAATAATAGGCCTATATCTGGCTGCTGAACTCATTAAATTGATCACCGGTTTAGGCGAGCCGCTTATCAACCGGTTAATGATTTACAATGTTTTGACAAATCGGTTTGATATTGTGCATATCGTGGAATCTTCAAAAGCAAGGTTAAATGACTCGAAAAAAACGACCAATCAAGCAGTTTTTAACCTAAGACAAGGAAGGTTGCCAATTTTACCCAAACAGGTTCTGAGACGGATAAATTAACAGGAAGCAAAAGACCTCGGTTACCTTCTATTCATTGTTAGGCCAGTATTAGGGTAAAGCACAAGAACGAAGCAATATGTAGTTTCCTTTTAATCGCTGAATAATTCTGCGAGGCTACGTATAATAGGTTTTCAAATAAATAGATAAGCATCTCATTATTGAATCATAAAAAATACATCTATGATAGGTATAATTCTGGCAGGAGGAGATAGCCTAAGAATGGGACAGGATAAAGCTACTATTCAAATGCCTCATGGCCTGACTATGGCGGAGCTTACCTTTAAAAAATTATCCTCAATTGGATTATCAGTTTACCTTTCTGTTAACCAGCGGCAAAGTCAGGACCCTGCCTTCGTTAAGGACATGCGTTATATAACAGACAGCCGAGATATATATGCAGCTGGTCCTCTGGTGGGACTGCTTTCCGCGCATTTACAATTTCCAGAGGATGATATATTTGTTCTGGCCTGCAACATGCCGCTTGTCAAAGTCAACTATCTGGATCATCTCTTCGATGAATGGCTAAAAAGAAGTCATGACGTATATGTCTATCAGCGTGGAGGCAGGGCCGAACCTCTGTGCGGTATATATACGCATGAAAGTCTAAAAGTGATCGATTACCTTGTTGATACCAGTACCCGAAAAAATAATAGCCTTCAATATTATGTGCAAGGTTTAAATACGTGTTATATGCCGATTCCCAAATCGGACGAAGAAGTGTTTATGACTGTCAATACACCTCAACAAGTAAAAAATATTTTTGAAATGGCCGCATCAGAACTATAAAATCGTAAAATCGCTTTATCAATTAATTAAAGGAATATTTAAAAACCCTGAAATGTGTTGGGAAAGTCCTTTCCTGCAATGGGTCAACATTTGTTAGATGGTAGAAGGATGAGAACTCAGGAGGCTTGCTTATATGCAAGCTTCCTTTGTTTCAATTACCATTTCTTGTAGACTCATCCGCATAAAGGAAATGCCCGAATGGGTTGTAACACTGTACTGATTGATCATTGTTTGTAAGTTTACAAAAGGGGGGCTGCATTTGCGGGATGATCGTCGTTTAGATATACATAATTGGACTAAAATTTGGACAGCTTGACAAGAGACAGAAGATCTTTACTTAATTAAAAACCAAGGTTATGAATAATATGAGTTATAAAAAACTGTCCTTGACAATGATCCTTTCTTTTATCGTTATGTATTTTGTAATGTTCCTGAATATGGACACTGCTGGTGACTATCACACCAGTCTCACGCGGATATACATGTCCTTACTTATGGTGTCGCCGATGGCGGTTATTATGGTCGTCATGATGGGGAAAATGTACCCCGATAAAAAAAAGAATACAATTATTATTACGCTGGCCATCATTATTTTTGCGGGTACACTCTGGGCTTTACGCACTCAGCAGCCGATTGGGGACGTACAGTATATGAAAGCCATGATCCCACATCACTCCTCCGCTATTATGACCAGTAAACATGCGGACATACGAGATCCAGAAGTAAAACAACTTTCTCAGCAAATTATTGCTTCTCAGCAGAAAGAAATTCACCAGATGGAACAAATGCTTCGACGTTTAAAACAATAACTAAATCAAGCTATTTTTTTAAGCATTAAACAAAATCATACAGACCATCTTTCCAGCCGAGCACTTTTCCTGGGTCCGCCTGCAGCCATTTTCTAAGTAAAGTGGCGTAGACTTTACGAAAATCCTCCGTATAAATGAGATCACCTTCATCCAGATGTGTTAGATCGGGCATGGGGTTAATCAGGCCTTTTTTCCTGAGGCCACCAGATATAAAGAACATCTGGTTGGCTGTTCCGTGATCGGTGCCATTGCTGGCGTTCTGGGCTACCCTTCTGCCAAATTCCGAAAATGTTACCAGCAATACATCCTGAAAAACACCGTTTTGTTTAAGATCCTTCACGAAAGATTTTACGGCTCCGTTGATTATTTTAAATAGAGCCTGTTGTCGCTGGCTTTGATTCACATGTGTATCAAAACTACCTATTTGTAAGTAATAGACTTTGGTATTGATATCAGACCGGATTAGCGAAGCAACCGTCTTTAGGTCTTTCCCTAAAACAGTGTCCGGATAGGTAATACTTGTTTTTTTAAGTTTGCTTTGCTCAAAAATGTACCCGGCATTATTTATAGTGGACCCTAAAGTCTGGTATAGATATTCAACTGTCTCATTATCATGATGATGATGGTCATACAGCGACTTGAAATAAGATTCCTGGCTGGTCTGATACATTTTTTTAGGGTCTTTAAAGGCAAAAGCTTTCTGATGCGCTCCTTTTAAAGCCAGGCTTAACATGTCATTGATCTCCAGTGCCTGTGTAGGATGCGCACAATTGTGGCATGCTTCGTCTAAATATCTGCCCACCCACCCACTGTTGAGATATTCATTGCTTTTACTGGCGCTGTGCCAGATATCCATGCTCCTGAAATGAGATTTATCGGGTTGCGGATAACCGACATTATTTAGGACCGCTAACTCTCCATTGTCATAAAGTTCCTTAAAAAAACCGAGCGCAGGGTGAATGCCTGATTGTTCATTTAGCCGGACAGCATTTTTAATCGCAATGGTCTGTCTTCCGCGATAGTAGATATCGTTTTGTATCGGGATAATTGTATTGAGCCCATCATTGCCGCCGCTCAACTGCAGGACTACCAAAACTTTGCCTTCTTTATCTAGTGCGTCCGGCAAGGACATGGCTTTAAGAAACCTCGGCAACATTACTGAAGCCGATGCTAGTGAACTTATCTTTAGAAAATCACGCCGTTTGATGATCATTTTTCTGTGATTTCGGTTAACAAAGTTGATACTCCGGTGTACTCATAATGTCAATCACCTTGGTTTGGATACTGTTGCCAGCAAACCGGCTAAGCTGTTTCCATCTTACAGTCATTGCTTTTTGTAAGAGAACCTGTTCAATATCCTGTTTAGCCAACATCTCTTCAATGAGTGGCCACTGGATGGACATATGTGGATTTTTAAAACCTCCTGCAATAACCTGTTTTCTGTTAAGCCCCATATCCAGGTCGTCGTCGTTATCCGGTGTCAAGTCAAGTGGTCTGATACCGCTCCATATCTGCGGAAGCCGCATGCGTAAAAGCAATGTAGAGCTGTCTATCCATGCCTGACCTGTGGGCCAGCCCGCGACATTGGGAGGGTAAAGCAACATCTGGCCCAAAAGCTTCTGATAGGTAATAAGACTTTCCGGATGTCCTATCTTCATAGGCAGCATCCGCATCATGCCTGCCATTAACTCAATGGGAGACTTGATTTTACTGCCGATATTTACAGGAGCGTAAAACCAGGAAGAAGTTACAATGTTATCCAGTAACTGACTTATGTTGTAGCCAGAAGTGTAAAATTGCTCGGATAGTTTATCGACCCGGTCAGCGTCAACATTGTCGTTGACAAAAAAACGATATATTTTCGCTGTTATAAATCTGGCGGTGGCTTTTTGCTCCAGTATAATATTGAGAATATCATTGCCATCAAAATTGCCTGTTTTGCCTAGAAAAGTCTTTGGACCACGGTCATGCAACCTAAGCCTTTCTATAAACTCTCTCTGTCCGTTAAACGCCCATCCCGTAAACGCACGGGCTGCCTCCCGAACATCATGCTCTGTATAATTTCCCCTGCCCATTGTGAAAAGCTCCATTACTTCACGGGCAAAGTTTTCATTAGGATGGCCTTTTTTGTTTTGCTGGTTGTTCAGAAAGCTTAGCATGGCAGGAGCCTTGGAAACAGCAAATAACAAAGTCTTGAAGTCGCCAAGCGCATTTTCCCGGATTATATTTAAAATCTGCAGACTTAGTTTAGGATTTACCACGCGCGTAGCAAAATGCCCATGCCAGAAAAAAGCCATTTTTTCCCGTAACTGGTCCTGGGAATGAACCATCTCATTGAGAAATTTAAGGTTTATCTCTATATTTTGCTGCCGGTTGCTGCGTTGGAGTTGCTTTTTCTGTTCGGCGTTCAGATTTTTGATCTTGGCATAGTCAAAATCCAGTGCAGTTGCATCCAAAGATAACGGGCGAAAGGCTTTTTTTGTGGCAAGATCTTGCCAGATTTGTTGAGGTGTCTGCTGCTGGCAGGCCGGAATTTGTGATAATTCAATGCCAAAACCTGCGCGGCTTATAAGGTGCTTGTTCTTGGTAAACGCAGCATCCATGGGACTTGATTTTAACATATAGACCCGTTTTATTCGAAAAGATTAAAAGCAACTTAAAAAAAGATGATTAATATATCATTTTCAACGTTGATAATTTATACACATATAGTTTTTTTAATAAATAACTTAACGATACGCATTAAAACTACTGTGTGGGCTCTACGCTGCTTCTTAAAACATGGTATTTACAAACAAATATGTCACCAGCTTTTATTGGATATCCGTTAAAAAAGGAACCGTTGAATCTTTCTTCAGCTTTCAATTGCCGGTCCTTGGTAAAAGTTGAAAACGGAGCTGAGTGTTTGCTGCACGCCATAAAGGCGTCAATCAAAACTCCTATGGGCTAATACAAATTGCCCCAGCAGATGAGTCCGGATGGGGATGATAAAAGAAAAATAGCAATTAGATAACCTGGGATAAGGGTCCAATTATATTGCCTTTATGATATTTGTGCCACCTGTTGCACCGTCCGGCTCTTTAAACAATGGCAATAGCATGTCAGGCGAAGATCTGTATGGGGATACTGAAAAGCTCTTTGAAAACGTCAGAAATAAATTGACTCACTATCGAGATTAAATAAAGATTCCAACCTTTATTTTATAAGGATTGAACATATTTGTAGTATTTTCCCCTTGAAAACGTAAAGGCAACGAAACTCTTAAATTTAATTGAAATGAATTTAGTCAGATTATCGGGATGGCTGGGCGTTATTATTTATTTAATAGCATATTTATTATTAGTAGTCAAGAAGTTACAGTCTGAAAGACCCTTATATCATATTCTAAATATACTAGGTGCTATAGGCCTGTTATTAAATGCATGGCTGCTCAGGGATTATCCAAACCTGGCTATTAATATAATTTGGGCAATGATAGCGATTTATGCCATTATCGTGATTTCCAGGAAATCACGACGTAATGTTGAGTAGTGAAATAGCTCTTTCCTTATATCTTTTAAGTTTTAAATTATATTCTTTCTTATCAGTAATGAGGCTGAGGTAATAATAGGCACCATCTACAAGGACAAAGATGAGATCTGCAGTAACCTCTACATCGGCTACCTTGATCTCACCATTTGCATTGCATAAGGTGAGCAGCGCTTCTAACTTGCTACGCAGCGCCTTTAACACCAGTCTGTATTTTTCCTGTATTTTTCTATCCCTGAAAGTGAGCGCATAACAGCTATAAGAAACACTATCATCAAAAAGCAAGTTCCACTTATGGGAAAACAGCCTTTCTATTACCTTAAGTAATTCGTCCAGCGAATTCAGGCTCTTTTTATTGCGTACATCAAAGATCAAAAGATACTTATCTAATATGTATTCAACCAAACCATAAAGCAGATGTTCTTTTGTTTTGAAATAGTGCATGATCAGACTAGGCTGGATGTCGATTAATTGCGCTGTCTTTGCAATAGAGGCATTTTCAAGCCCCTCTTTTTTGGCAAGCTCATAAAAGGCAATAATAATTTCTTTTTGACGAGGTTCTTTTAGACTTTTTCTTCCCATATTATAATTTTAATGAAACGACAAGACCTTATAGTTCGCAACAAATGAACAATTAAAAGATTCAGGCACAGAATCAAAAATACAAGACCAGTGCACAAATTACAACCCTAAAGGCAAATTAATTTGCAAATGAAATGTTAATGCAATAAAAAAATTTTTCTACAAATATGTTTCACTATACTTTTATTGAACGTTCAATCAATATAAATATTATATCCCCGCGGACAACAAGGACTGCGTTGTTCCGACAGAAATGAAGATGCAAGGCCAGGATATAATAGGTGTACCGAATTAAATAGTGGTTATTAAATAAGGGGTTGGAGATGTACCTGAATTCAGCTATGGTAAAGCATATCTGAATTTCCAGAAAATACAAATGCTAAGAATCAATATCGTTAGTTATTGATTTGCAATATCAACCAAAATCATTACCGTCGAAATCATAAATGGTGATGGCTATAGCATGAAAAAACTGAATCAATGTGATAAACATATTTAAGTAAGCAAAAATGGCGCTTTTACAATGAGGTTATCCAAACTGATTTTTCAAAAATAAATCCATAATATATTTTTTTTGACACACATACATTATCATGGAGAACTCCGTTTATTAGTAAATTGACTGTTTATTCAATATATCACAAATATCTGATGGACGATAACAACTTAAAATATACTTTTTAGACATACCATATATTTCTCAATTTAATATCAATGCCACGTAAAATAAACCGATTCAGGTGTGCTTCAAAGCATATAGCAACTGCAAGACAGAATTCAAATTATTAAATCATTTATCATGACACAGCAAAATACAACCTGATAATTCAATAATCCGCTAAAAAGACTCACCATTAAGCTAAACGTAACCGAATCATGTTTACTTCCGGTCGGCTGGATTTTGATTACGTTATATCATTCGCTTAAGGAGATTATTCATTACAAAATATCACAAATCCGTCTAATTAAAAAACTATGCGAAAGCTCATATTTACAATTGCCTTTTCCATTCTCTTTTGTACGCTGTCACTGGCACAGACAATCGAGGTGAAAGGCACGATCAGATCGGCCGCAGATAGCAGTGTCCTGCAGGGGGCATCTGTGGTAATAAAAGGAAAAACCGGTGGCTCTATCACTAACACAACAGGCGCCTTTACCATTAACTGCCCTGCCAATGCCATACTTGTATTTTCTTATATAGGTTATCTTGATAAAGAAGTGTCTGTTAGTGGCAGGACAACATTAGATGTTTTGTTAACGCCTGCGGCTGAAAACCAACTAGGTGATGTAGCAGTGACTACAGCGCTGGGGATCAAGAAGGAGCAAAAGGCCCTGGGGTATTCCGTGCAGGAAGTCAAAGGTGCGACGCTTGAGAAGGTTAAGTCATCTACTGCGATAGGCGCCCTTGTGGGTAAAGTAGCCGGGCTTAATGTGAAAAATACAACCGACCTCTTTCGCAATCCTGGCATATCACTCAGGGGAGAATCGCCTTTAGTGGTAATTGACGGGATTCCCGACCCCAATGCAGACCCTTATAAGGTCAATGCTGATGATATAGAAAGCGTAACAGTACTAAAAGGGACAGCTGCCGGGGCGCTCTATGGTGCTATCGGTATCCACGGTGCCATCCTATATACCACCAAAAAAGGAGCACGCGGTAAACTTAACGTGGAACTTAATTCCTCCACGATGTTTCAGGCAGGCTATACCCGGATTCCCAAAGTACAGACTGCGTATGGTGGCGGTGACCAGGGAAAATATGCGTATATTGATGGCAGTGGTGGCGGACTGGAAGGGGGCGGCTGGATCTGGGGCCCAAAATTGGATCAGAAAGATCCCAATACGGAAAGCGGTTATTTTGAACTGCCTCAATATAACAGTCCTTATGACCCTGATCACACCTACAGCGTTACTTATGCAGACGGGTCCACCTATTCAGGTCATTATAAACCGCTGCCATGGGTATCCAGAGGGAGCAATAATATCAAGAACTTTTTCCAGCCGGGGATACTATCCACGAACAGCATTTCTGCATCTGTGGGGAGCGATAAAGGGTCGTTCAGGGTATCGGCAGCCCATACGTACCAAAAAGGACTGGTCCCGAATACTTCGGTCAATAATTCCACATTCTCTATAGGTGGTAACTATGCACTGACCTCAAAACTGAACATAGATGCTAAACTGACCTATAACAGGGAATATTCTGAGAACTACCCCTCCACCGGATATAGCCCTCAGAATATTCTTTATAACCTGATTCTGTGGATCGGGCCTGATGTAGATATAAGGGATTTAAGAAACTACTGGGCTAAAGACCAGCAGGGAATTCAGCAAAGAAACTATAATCTTTCCTGGTATAATAACCCTTACTTTCAGGCTTACGAATACTTAAATGGATATGTAAAAGACAATAGTTTTGGCCAGGCCACAATGACTTATCAGTTTAATAAGGATTTTTCACTGGTTTTCAGAAATGGCTTTAATGCCTACGCGGAAAACACAGACACCAAGGTTCCCAAGAGCTATATTGGATACGGCGATAAATCGCTGGGCAATTACTCCAATCAAAAAACCAACTATTTTGATATCACCTCGGATCTGATCCTTACATACAAACACTCCTTTAGTGATAATCTGAATATAAATTTGACAGCAGGAGCATCTAACGCCTACCGAAACAGTAAATATCTTTCTGCGACAACAGACGGATTGACCGTCCCCGGTTTATATACGCTGAGTAATTCTATTAATCCGATTTCCGGGACCACGACCTTGCAAGAGCGCCGCACCGCCAGTCTTTATGGTACGGCAGATATCGAAGCGCTTAACTTTCTGTATTTTTCCTTTACAGGAAGAAGGGACCAGACTTCCACCCTTCCCGTGGATAATAACGCTTATTTTTATCCATCAGCGGGCATCTCTGCCGTGTTGTCAGATGCGCTGAAACTGCCGGATTTTATTTCTTTTTTAAAGCTTAGGGGATCCTGGGCGAAAGTCAATACCGGAATCATTGATAAAGACGACCCTTACTCTCATATCCTCACCTATAATAATGGCACCAAGTGGAATAGCGTTCCTTCTCTGTCCTGGCCGACTGCGGTTATCAATCCCGTTTTGATTCCCCAGACAACAAAATCCGGAGAATATGGGGTGACATTAGGGTTGCTGCACAACCGGATCAATATCGACGGTACCTTCTTTAGAAATGTCAACTCTAATAACTATGTGAATGTGCCTCAATCGGAGGCCAGTGGATACACTTCTGTGCTACAGAATGCAGATGTATATATTAAAAAGGGCTGGGAATTTGTCATTAGCGGTATTCCGGTCAAAAATGCAGATTTTAAATGGGAAACCACGCTGAACTTCAGTAACACTCATGAATGGCTGCAGAAGGCCACGCTCTCCGATGACGGCTACATCGGCTCCTATCTTAAAGAGGGCACGCGAACAGACAGAATCAATATCGGAGATTACCTGACACCCGATGGACAAGCTATTTATGGCAGCGACGGGTATCCGGCCAGCACCGGTGCCACCCTGGACGCTGGGGTATACGGTTACAACCTTGGGTTCAGCGATCCGGACTGGATCTATGGTTTTCAAAACAGCTTTACCTATAAGAACTTCCAGTTTAACTTTTCTCTTGACGGCCGGCTTGGTGGCCTGATCTATTCCTCTACCAACCAGAAAATGTGGTGGGGCGGTACAGCGCTGGGAACCGTAACTAAATACAGAGACGATGCCATTGCAGGCAATAACACTTATGTGGGGCCCGGTGTCATTATTACTGATGGAAGCGTGAGCTATGATGATCATGGCAATATATTGTCTGATACCAGAAAATATGCACCCAATACGACGCCCGTCAATTACATCAGCTTTATGCAGTCCACTTCCGGTGGTATGTCTAACAATTACTTCTATTATAGTGGCTCCTATCTGAAGCTTCGGGAAGTGTCTGTTACCTATACCTTTCCCGAAAGGTGGATAAAAGGAATCTGTAAGCAAGCATCTGTTTCCTTAATTGGCAACAATTTGTTTTTGCTATCAAAGATCCCCAATGTTGATCCGGATGCAGAAGCGGACAATCTGCAGTCGCCTTCGATCAGAAGCATGGGTGTCAACTTAAATATCAAGTTCTAAGTATATACGCAGTAGATACAGTTACCAAAAAAAATTAAGATGAAATATCTAGTTATAATAAGCATGTTCTGGCTGACAATAGCCGGGGTTTCATGCAAGAAATTCAGTGATTTTCAAAACAATCCAAACCTGCCGACTGTAGCCGACCCTTCTTCCCTGTTGCCGGATATAGAGGTGGCTGCCTTCGCGAATATTTCTGCGGATGCGGACCTGGCCAGCAGATATCTGGTCTATACGCAGTCCAAGGCTTCTTCTCAATACTACAGCTGGACCAGAAGTGACTTTCGCTATGGGGACATTACACAAGTTGTTAAAATGGAAAAGGAAGCCCGGCGGACTGGTAAACCTAATTACATTTATCTGGGGAAATTCTTCCGGGCTTATTATGTCATTAATATGACCCTGGCATTTGGAGATATTCCATACACCCAGATGATGCAGTCTATTGAAAGTGATAATTTTGATGAAAGTGCCGTAAAACCCACCTATGATACACAGCAGGCAATCTTTGAGGGGGTATTAAAAGACCTTAAGATTGCAGCGGATTCTCTGTCTGAAGATCTGGGCGGTATTTCTGGTGATATTATCTATGGAGGAAGTGTCATAAAATGGAAGAAATTGATTAATTCTTATACATTGAGAGTACTGATGATGCTTTCAAAAAAAGAAAGTGCGGGCTCGGTAAATATCAGCCAGCGCTTCAAAGAAATCATAGATGCCCCAGACAAGTATCCTGTTTTTCAATCCAATGATGATAACGGTGCACTGCCCTATTATGCTTTGGCTGGTAATCGCTATCCTTATTTTAATGACAATAGTATGAAAACAGACTATTACCTGGACAGCTCTTTTGTTCATATCCTTCAGGCACTAAAAGACCCCAGGCTGTTTATTTATGGGAAGCGGACGCCAAACGCCGCGGCAGCAAATCTGCCTTTGGATGATTTTAATGCCTATGGAGGGTTAAGCGGCAGTGCAACGCTGGACTATAATACGAGTAAAAGAGGAAAGGGAACTGCTTCCCAGATCAATAACAGGTACGCCTATGATTCCATCAACGAGCCAAGTCTGCTGATGGGCTATCCGGAATTGGAATTCATTATCGCTGAAGCTGCCGCCAGAAAATGGATCAGCAGTAGTGCGGATGTCTACTACAAAAAAGGCATACAGGCAGCACTGGAGTTCTCCAGATACACCAATGCGGCCATCAGTGGAATCACTTATACTGAGCAGGATATCACAGATTATCTGGCAGGCTCCGAAATTGCCTTACAGGCAGGTAAAGAAATTCAGCAGATCATCACTCAAAAATACATCAGCCTTTTTATGCAGTGTGGTTGGCTGGCTTTTTATGAACAGCGGCGAACCGGCTATCCGGCCTTTGATGTATCGGGAGGCGGCGTCACTAACATGGTAGATGGTAAACCAGCCGTCGCGCTTCGATGGAATTATCCCACAGATGAATATAATAATAATGCAGATAATGTGGATGCAGCCATTGAACGACAATTTCCCGGCGGAGATAATATTAATGGGAAAATGTGGCTCTTGAAATAGGTGAAGCCGGAAAAAGCGTTTAACTTCCCCCACATCAGAATTGTCCGGCCTGAATACACACCCAGGCCGGACAATTTAACTCCTCGTAATAACCATAAAAGATAATATAATGAACTCAAAAGCAAGTATGTATAAAGAAACAAACAATAGTACCGGTAGCACTTCTGGTACAAATACGAGAAGAGAGTTTTTAAAACAGGCGGCAATTTTGTCTGGAGCTGCAGGGCTTTCCAGCGTCTTGCCATTCTCAATAAAAAAAGCCATGGCGATCAACGCAGATAAAGGCACCACTTTTCATGATGCAGAACATATAGTTCTTCTTATGCAGGAAAACCGCTCCTTTGACCACATTTTTGGCACAATGAAAGGTGTCCGTGGCTTTAATGATCCCCGTGCCAAGACCTTGCCCTGCGGAGACAAGGTTTGGATACAGCGGGGTAAGGATGGCAAAGCCCTTGCACCATTCCATATTGATATCCAGAAAACAAAGGTCACCTGGCAGGGGGGGCTGCCCCATGGCTGGCCTGATCAATCTGCTGCCAGGAATCATGGCAAATACGATCAGTGGATTCCGCAAAAAACGCCGATGACGATGGGACATTATCAAAGAGCAGATGTTCCCTTCTATTACGCAATGGCTGATGCCTTTACGATTTGTGATCATAACTTCTGCTCCTCCATTACCGGTACGACGCCAAACCGGTTATTTTTCTGGACAGGCAATATACGGCCTGATTTAAAAGGTGATTCTGTGGCAGCCGTATTGAATTCCTTTGCGGAATCCAGAGACAATGCCTATGTTGACTGGAGTACATTTCCCGAACTCCTCGAAGACAACGATATCTCCTGGAAAATTTACCAGAACGAGTTATGGACAGCTAACCTTCAGCCAGACAATCGTGATTATTGGTGTGGCAATTATGGCGATAATGCTATTGAATATGTAACCAGGCATAATGTCAAACTCTCCGCCTATTTTAGGAAAAATGGAGACAAAACAGTAACGCCGAACCTAAATCCGAAACAGGTACAGGACAAATACAATAAGTTATCTGCTAAACAGAAGAATCTGATTGACAAGGCCTTCACTACTAATATTGACGAAAAAAATGACTATATTGAACTAACTCCTTTTACTTTTACAGATGATAATGGGAAGGACTGGACAATAGAAATACCCAAAAATGATATTTTTCATCAATTTAGAAATGATGTTCAGACGGGGCAACTGCCGACTGTCTCCTGGCTGGTGGCTCCCCAAAGTTTTTCTGATCACACCAGTTCACCGCTTTATGGTACCTGGTATGTTTCCGAGGTACTAGATATCCTCACTCAAAACCCGGAGGTGTGGAAAAAGACGATTTTTATAATGAATTACGACGAGAATGACGGATATTTTGATCACCTCTCTCCTTTTGTCGTGCCCAAACCAGATGATCCGGATGCAGGAAAAGTATCTGAGACAATCGATCCTTCCCCTGATTATCACAGGGAGGATAACGCTCCCATTGGTTTAGGGTATCGGGTGCCTATGATTATTTGCTCTCCCTGGAGTAAGGGCGGATATGTAAATTCTCAAGTCACAGATCACACCTCTACACTAATGTTCCTGGAGAACTTTCTCAATAAGAAAACGGGTAAACAAATTAAATCACCGCATATCAGTAGCTGGCGCAGAGCGATCTGTAGTGATTTATCCTCCGCCTTCAGACCCTACAACGGTGAAAAAGTTTCTTTACCGGACTTTTTAAATAAAGATGCTGCTATTATCCGGATTCAAAATGCAAAGAACAAGCCTAAACAATTAATACCTGATCCGCTTACAGAGGAACAGATCGCGTTGATCAACCAATATCCCTCCTTTGACAAAAAGCTGGCGGATGTCATGCCTCAGCAGGAAACCGGAATCAGAAGTGCCTGCGCCCTGCCTATGGAACTCTATATCCATGGTAAATTAAATAAAGAGAAATTATTATTGGAATTGGCATTTAATAGTAAAACCATTGCGGGTGTACCTAAAGAAAGTGCCAAAGGCGCCCCTTTTAATATGTATACCACTGGAGCCTATAAAGGTGATTCCGGTAAAGTATGGAATTATGCTGTATCTGCGGACAGCGTGCTTGAAGAGCAGTTACCTCTTACTGCATTTGATCAAAACCATTATGATTTGTATATAGACGGACCTAATGGTTTTTTTAGAGGTTTTTCGGGGAATGTCCATGACCCTGAGCTTGATGTAAAATGTATTTACGAAAGATCCGGCAAAAAGATCACCGGTAATATCCGGCTGGAAATTGAAAATAAAGAAGAGGCATCATTAGAAATTACCCTTATTGACAATGCTTACAAGGCGAAAGACCATAGTTTGCAACTGGCAGCGGGTGCCCGGAAAACTGTAGTTATTCCTCTGGAAAAACAGCATCATTGGTATGATTTTTCAATACTCGTAAAGGGAAATACGGCCTACCGTAGACGCTTTGCGGGACATGTTGAAACAGGAAAGCCTTCTATGACAGACCCTTATATGGGTGGTGTCATTTAATGCAGGCAATATATCGCAGTTGCAGCGGATGGTTATTTGCTGTGACTGCGGTTATAAGAGAACACCGTAGCTTCCATTTTTACAAGATGAAGTAATGGTGTTCTTTAAGATATCTTGTTTGGAGCTGACCATTTGTATAAAAGTAGACCAGCCCTAGGCGCAAGGAAAAGGCGGTTAATTTGGGATTGTTTATAATTGAGTATATTCAAAACATTTGATTTGGCATAAAGCGTATTAACTCCAGGTTCAACAGATCTATAAATATACAGGCATCTGTAACAAAGATTTTCGTTTTCATGGCTATGGCAAGTGATTTTCGAAGAATTTAAGAATTAAAATATCAGTTGATGCATCTTCTTAAATTCGGACAAAGATTGATTGCAAAGTGAAGCGGCTTTGGACATGGAAATTTGTTCTTCAATTAACGCTCTAAATAGAAGTTGCTCAAATCGATTGCTTTGCTCAACCCCTTCATACGTTGAAGGCTCCTCGCTGTTCCAGTTTTGATGCTTTATTAAAATGAAAAATTGCCTGGCATAGTGGTTATTAATGATGCCGCAAACTTTAGCTCTCATTACAATAGTCTGCATTGAAATTCCATATTGCTTTTTTATGCTACCTAGCTCTAAGGTAGAAAGCCTGTTTCGATGCTGTCCCAATTCAAATTTAATGGTTTCTTCCGGCAGCAGCATGGCGCCAGCAAACTGATGGCATAAAGTTTCCCTTTGTTTCAAGGATAGTTTTCCAAACTTCAATAACAGGTGAGCTAACTCATGAAGTAACGTAAAACGGATTCTGCATGGGTTATTGACCTTACGAGCATTAAATGCAATAACTGGTATCTCGCCGTTTACAAATGTTTGCAAACCGTCAAAACCATCATCCACGTTCAATTTAACCACTTTAATGTTTTTATCTTCAAACAATTCCACAACGTTAAATAACGGACCATTGCCCAACGACCATTTTTTGCGAACAATAGCTGCGGCATGATTAACCTGTTGATAGGTATTTACTTCTTCAAAATCCTTTAGAGGGTTATCAAATTTATGTGGCAAACCAAGAATGTCTTCCAACTCCAGATAACGAGAAAGATATTCTTTGGTTTGCTCCTTAATAATCGAAACATCTTTTTGTGATGTTCTGCCTAATTTTCTGTACTCGATATCACTTAGCTCTATGTTGTTAGATCTAAAAAAATAATCAGGACTTACATTCAACGCCTTGCTCAAGAAACCGATTTTTTCCCTGTCTGGCATAACCTCTCCTTTCTCATAACGATGAAGCGCCTGACGAGACACAATCCCTCCCATCACATCCGCCAAATTTTGTAATGAATACCCATTCATTAGTCTGGCAGATTTTACTCTTTTTGAAAATATTGCTTTAATGTCCATATTGTTGCATTTTCTAGGGACAAAGATAGTAAATTGCCGTTACATACATGCATTAAACTGTAAATTTGTAACGGATGTATCTTCAGATGCCCTTAATAATATGTTTATATTTCAATTATTAATGTATTAATAAATATTTATATTTATGTGATTTACAATTCTAACTCTTTATATTTATTTGTAACGATATTGGTTCTGAATTGTTGTAAGTTGGAAGATGTATCGAGGCAGGAAAATCAGCAGAGCATTATACCATGATTGGTTGGTTTTTAATTGTAATATTGTTGTCAATGACTATTGCTTTTTCGCATCGAATTTTCCAGTAACTTGCATAGCACAAAGGTTAAATATTAAGGATTTTTTTTATGCACGTCATTTGGGCAATTAACAGATTATGAAAAAGCAAATACCCGTTGATTCATCACAGTATTCTGCCGAGCGAAAAGCACTGGTACAGGAAAAAGATTTTCTATTGGCACTCGGAAATGACATAACGAAAGTCAGGGAAAAGAATGACCTGTTAATCCTGTTTAAAAATAAGATCAAGGATCAATTTTATTTTACACATATTATTGTAACATTGATTGATCCTAAGGATGAAACGTACACTCCTTTCCTTTTAGATAATGACGGTTCGCCCATTCGGGAACATCCGCGTTATCAGGAAATGGTCGATACGAGTTTTTCCCTGAAAGACCCTTTTAGTCAGGGTGCACTAACTTCAGCTGATCCCATCTCCTTTAACCTGGAACAGATCATGGATGTGCCAGGTATGCCCCCGTTTTTAAGAGTCAATTATGAAAAAGGTGTTCGTGAAATCCTTATGACGCGCCTTATGAAAGAAGGCTGCCCAATGGGCTTTATCCATGTTTACTCCGACCGGCTGGACAGTTTTACACCTGCTTTCAGAAGTGTTATGAAAAGTATTGCACCGCTTCTATCTAGTGCAGTGTCCAATATTATAAGAAATGAAGAGGTATTACAAAAAGAAAAAGAGAAGACGTTCTTACTGGAATTCAGCAGTGCAGTTGCCAGTGTGCGTACTAAGGAGGAACTTAATAATGCGATCCTTGACGCCATTACCCGAATTGACAATACGTGCAGTTATATCATTGCACAGGTACATGACGAGGATCAAACGCTCAGCTCATTTATTTATCACATAAATCAGATTGAAAAAGGACCTGATGTAGTCAGGATTTTAAAAACAACCCACGTTAAATCCGCTGACGGATTGCAAAATCGTATCCTGAAAAGCTCTATCCCCCTGCTGTTTAATAAAGACATTGAACTGAAAAGAGGCATTAAATCGGAGTATTTAAAAATCTGGCAATTATTAAAAGGAGAAAGTTTTGCTGCTATTCGTTTGCGCAATGGGCAAATGAATCTGGGTATTTTGTTTCTGAATATTGAAAAAATAAATGTAGAACTATTAAAAGGATTCTGTGCACAGATCTCTATTGCGATGGCCAATATCATGGCCAACGATAAGATCACGGCAAAACAGGAAGAACAGTCTTTTTTACTGGATTTCAGTAAAGATATTACCCATATCCGTAACCGGGAAGATTTAAAAGATGCTGTTTTCAGGGTGCTGGCAAAAACCATGCATACCAAGCTTGCGATGATTCGGATCATCGCGGATGACGGCCTGCATATGCCGGTTTTTATGTACGACCCCAGCCTGTTTGCGGGTGCAAAGGAGCACTTTGATAAGATGGCTACAGCACAAGTCACTATCCGGGAGGGCTATAATATGGAAGTACTTGCCAGCAATGAAGGCATAGTATTTAACGTGGAAGAAGAATTAAAAAAAGGTAATGAATATGCGCGACTATGGAAAACGACCGGCTTACGGAATATGTATGCGTTACCCATGCGCGTCGGTGATAGCAATATAGGCACTATATGGCTGCTGGCTGATAAATTGAGTCCTTTGTTATTAAAAGGTATTTGTGCCCAGATATCAATTGCCATCGCCAACATACTGGCCAATGAAAAATTGATTTCCTATAAGGAGCAGTTAGAAGATGAAAATGATTATCTCAAAGAGCAGATTAAAACTATTTATAACTTTTCTGAAATTATTGGAGATAGCACAGGTATGCAAGAGGCGTACCGGTTAATGGGGGTCGTTGCAGCTGCAGATACAACAGTACTTGTACTCGGGGAAACAGGAACTGGTAAAGAATTGATTGCCCGCGCCATACATGGGGCTTCTTCCCGGAAAGACAAATTAATGGTGAAGGTTAACTGCGCCGCATTACCTGCTAATCTTATTGAAAGTGAATTGTTTGGTCACGAAAAAGGGGCTTTTACGGGCGCCATTGACCGGCGTATCGGTAAATTTGAGCTCGCACATAACAGCACTTTGTTTTTAGACGAAATTGGTGAACTGCCTTTAGAGTCCCAGGCAAAAATACTTAGGGTCATACAGGAAAAAGAATTAGAACGGCTTGGTGGCAAACATACTATTAAAGTGAACGTCCGGATTGTCGCTGCTACCAACCGGAATCTGGAACAGGAAGTAAATGAAGGCAGATTCAGAGCCGACCTGTATTTCAGGCTAAATGTATTTCCTATAGTGCTGCCTCCCCTGCGCGACCGGAAGGAAGATATAGAAGCCCTGACACACTTCTTTATTGAAAAATACAGCCGCACCACAGGCAGGAAAATCAAAAAGATTACAGCCAGGGCTATGCATCAGCTACGCAGCTACAGCTGGCCAGGTAATGTCCGTGAACTGGAGCATCTAATAGAGCGCAGTATCTTGTTAAGTGCTGGTGGCCTTCTGGAGGATATCCAAATCCCTAAACAGGTCTACAGTGATCAAAGTCAGGAGGCAGTCCTGCTTAACCGCTCCCTGGAGGAGGTAGAGCGCAGTTATATCCTGCAAACCTTAAGACGGTGTAACGGTAAAATTTCCGGCGCCGGTGGCGCCGCGGAAATCCTTCAGCTTCCTGGCAACACACTGCACTCTAAGATTAAAAAGTTGCAGATCCGTAAAAGCGAATATTTTGACTGAGCAACACGCACCAATTATGCGCAATGAAGTAGCAGGGCTCGTATTTACACTATATACAGTGAAAAAAGAAATCTTGATATAGCAACAACTATTTGATTTTCATAATTAATACAATATTGGCATTGTTTTCCAAAAGCTTTTGGCATCACAATAAAAATATTAAATTATGAAAATCGTTGTAATCGGAGGCTCCGGCCTCATTGGCTCAAAAGCCGTTCAAATTCTTCGAGGCGCGGATCATCAAGTCATTGCCGCCTCTCCTGCCACCGGAATTAATACCATCACCGGTGAGGGCTTAACAGAAGCCTTAAAAGACACTGACATTGTTATTGACCTCGCCAACTCCCCTTCCTTTGAAGATGAAGCTGTCATGAGCTTCTTCAAAACAGCAGGCAATAATCTCCTCACCGCGGAGATCAATGCAGGCGTCAGGCATCATGTAGCACTATCCATTGTCGGGCTGGAGGATATGCAAAACATTGGGTATATGCGTGCCAAAAAAGTACAGGAAGATCTCATAACCCAGTCTGGTGTTCCTTTTACTATTGTGCGCAGTACCCAGTTTATGGAATTTATTAAAGGAATTGCGGATCAGGCCACCGAGGATGGAGAGGTACAGCTTTCAGACGTGTCTTTCCAACCCATTGCTTCTGACGACGTGGCGAAATACCTGACGGAGTTTGCGCTGGGTACACCCAAGAATAATATTGTACAGATTGCTGGCCCCAGGCGCTATCCCATGCATGAAATCGTACAGCAGTATTTAAAACTGACTGGTGACAGCCGTAAAGTTTCGCCCACTGGTAAACCGGTTTACTATGGGGGGGCTGTTTCTCATGAAGCCTTAGTTCCGGCTGGGCCGGCAAAATTGGGCACGATCAGTTTTGATCAGTGGATCAGCCGGCAAACCCAACGCAATTAGCATTTAGCAAGTGTGCCTGTTTGAAACGAAGATGACAGGTGTCAGGCTGCTGAGGCGGCTGTAATGGGCGTGCACTTTCTACCTGTTCGTGCACCGGTATTGCCCTACGCCGGCGTTATATTCAGATGTATACGAAAACCGGTCAGTTACACAGCAGATCAAACACACACTTTTAACAGTTCAAATCAATTATTCATTTTTAAATCTTCTTAGTATGTATCTGCCAACAATATTTAAACGAATGAGAAAGATCATCGATGGCTACGCCCCGGTCGCCGCGACCGGTACTCGAAAGGCGCAGGATGCGACAGTATCTGTTCAGGATGCCATAGTGCTTGCCATGTCTAAAGACTATGACGTTACAGATGGTGCAGAATTTATCGATGACGGAATGCGTATGAAAGAACAGCCTCTGAGTAAAGTCATCGTTCATGCGGTTCCCGCTGTCAGGCCGTTTGCGCCACTTAATATAAGCGCAAAAGGTTCTCCGGCTGCGGCCTATCCTTACCGCCTTCCCGTATATATGCCTGCTCTTGAAAAACAACACCATACGCCGGATGAGATACTGGCGGCGCTTAAAAAAGAAGGATATACTGAGGACTTTGCTGCCGATACGGACGCGCTCTATAGCGGAGATATGGACATCAGATTTCATCCTGATGATTTCAGCATTGACAGAACCTACCGGTTTAATGACGACTGCGGGCCTAATGGAAACCCTATCGTGTATGCCATTACTTCTAAGACAGGGGTAAAAGGTATCCTGATGGATACAACAGGCACCTGCTCGCTGCATCCAGACATGGTTAAAAAAGTATATACTCCATAAATTATTTATTAATTAATCACACCTTCAAACGAAACAAAATGGAACAAAAAAAATTAAATCAATCACCAAGTGAAGATCCAAGGCTTTTAAAGGAAGTGCGGGAATTCCTAAAGATGCTCAATAGCGGAGACCAGCCACCTATTGAAGCGCTTAGTCCTAAAGAGGCCAGGCAGGTTCTTGTAGATGCGCAACAATCTATTACCGCAGATTACACAGGTATCATTGAGTCAGAACAGACAATAAACGTCTTAGATTCAACCCTTAAAGTTTACATTGTTAAACCCAGGGAGGTCCCTTCTATAGCGCCTGCCTTTCTTTATATTCATGGCGGCGGATGGGTGCTTGGAGATTATGCAACTCATCGCAGAATTGTAAGAGACCTGGTAGTGAGATCAGGCGCCATCGCAATCTTTCCAGAATATACACCTTCTCCTGAGGCCAGATTTCCAGTAGCGCTGCAACAAATCTATGCGACGCTGAAATGGGCTGCTACCAATGGCCATCAGATCGGTGTTGACGGAGAAAAGCTTGCTATTGTGGGTAATAGTGTTGGTGGTAATATGGCTGCGGCTACAACGCTGTTATCAAAACAGCAGGCTGGCCCTAAATTGCGGCTACAGGTATTATTATGGCCTGTAACAGATGCCAATTTTGAAACAACCTCGTATATTGAGTACGGCAAGGGGCGGTTTCTGACAACAGCGATGATGAAGTGGTTTTGGGATAACTACCTTCCTGATCCGGACGACCGGAAAGATATACTCGCCTCACCGTTACAGGCATCTATTGAAGCCTTGAAAGGATTGCCTCCTGCTTTAATTCAGACGGCAGCAAATGATGTCTTGCGCGATGAGGGAGAAGCATATGGCAGAAAGTTAAACGAAGCGGGGGTACCGGTAACTGTTGTCCGGTATAATGGCTTAATCCATGATTATGGCATGTTAAACGCTTTGTCTGACATCCCTGCTGTTCAAACGGCCATCTCCCAGGCGGCCCTTTCCATAAAACAGACGCTATATGAATAAGTTTCCTCTTCAAACCCTTTTAATGGCGTTTAGTTATCAAATTCTTTTTAAAATATTTAAAATTTTGCGTTATGTATACTACTAAGCATATTACAGCAGTAGCCTGCCTGCTGGCGGCAGCTATTTGTCTCATGCCCTTGAAACCTGAGGCTCAAATAAAAAAATCAGGTCAAAATAGCCCTATCAAAAATATCGTTCTGGTTCACGGTGCTTTTGCCGATGGTTCGAGCTGGTCTAAGACAATTGCCATACTACAGGCAAATAACTATAAGGTGATTGCCGTGCAAAATCCGCTGACCTCACTTGAGGAAGATGTCGCAGCTACCAAAACAGCAATCGCCCTGATGGACGGGCCGGTGCTGCTCGTTGGGCATTCGTACGGGGGCGTAGTCATAACAGAGGCGGGAAACGACCCAAAGGTAGCCGGACTCGTCTATGTCTGTGCGCTGATCCCAAATGATAACCAGTCAGTGACGGACATTACCAGACAGGATCCGGACGCGCCTGGCAGCAAAGAAATCAAACCCGATGAATCCGGCTTCCTTTCACTGACGTATAAAGGGGTACACTCTTTTTTTGCGCAGGACCTCTCTTCTCAAGAGCGGGACATTATTTATGCCACGCAAACCCCTTGGGCGGCGATTGCTACGACAACTAAAATTAAACAGGCGGCCTGGAAACGAAAGCCATCCTGGTGTATCATCGGGCTGGACGATCATATGGTGACACCCAAACTGGCCACTGCTGAAGCTAAAATGCTGCATGCAAAAACACTTGAGCTTCAGTCCAGTCACGTGCCGATGATTTCCCGACCAAAACAGGTCGCTGATTTTATCATGGATGCTGCAAATCACTAGGCGAATCTCATTATATAGCAAGGAAAATCTTTAGATATTCTATTTTTTAATCAATTTAAATCAAACAAAATGAATGTATTTTTAATTGTAATCCACAGAGACTTAACCGGTAAGAATCCCAGGCCTTCTGCCGACGAGATTAAAGAGGCGATTAAACCATACCAAGACTGGATTCAGGGACTGGCCAGAGAAGACAAGTTGGTAGCACCTCCCAAAAGGTGGGATTTGGAGGGAAAGGTAATCGCCCATAATAAAAAGGTAAAAAAGGGGCCATATGCCGATGGCGTTACTTCCATAGGAGGTGTACTGCTTATTAAGGCAGAAAACTACGATGAAGCCGTGGCGCTGGCAAGGCTATGCCCCATTATAAAATACGGAGCAATTGTTGAAGTCAGAATGGCAATGCCTACTGCGTAATTTTAAGGACAGGTGATGAATCGACATCACCTGTTTTGTTTCTATCCTACTTATAAGTGACTAAGGCCACCAGCCGGCTACCCGCACCTTGAATGGATACCGTTTATCCTGTCTTTCCCGCCATTCTTACGTTTTTGGGTCAGTATTTCGCATAAGCGATCTAAATTTGTCAGCCTCGGTTGATAGATAACACCTCACTTAAAACCTGGAAAAAAAACTATGAAAAAAGTCCTTATCGCAGGCGGAACATCCGGTATGGGTTTAGCAACAGCTAAATTATTGTCAGAAAGAGGATATTCAGTCATTATCCTGGGCAGAAATCAGCAGCGCCTTGATGAGGCATTGAAAGAGATAGGGCCCAATGCAAGCGGTTACAGATCGGATGCTATGAATAAAGAAGGATTGGAACAAGTATTGGCGTCAATCGGTAAATTTGACCATCTGGTCATTGCGCTTAGCGGCGGCAAAGGAATTGGTCAGTTCAAGCAGCTGGATCTGGCGGACATACGGGAGGGCTTTGAGGCAAAGTTTTTCCCTCAGTTGCAAACCGCTCAGGCTGCTCTTAAGTTTATAGATGAAAATGGAAGTATCACTTTTATTACCTCGATCAGCTCAAGGTCAATGGCTATCGGCACGGCAGGCCTGGGCGCTATTAATGGTGCTATTGAGATTATGATTCCCACGCTGGCAAAGGAATTGCAGCCGTTAAGAGTAAACGGGGTTGCACCCGGTGTGGTAGATACGAGTTGGTGGGATTTTTTACCGGCAGAACAGAAAGCTGAACGGTTTAAACAATATGCTGCACAAATACCGCTGGGAAGAGTCGGGGCGCCAAAAGATATTGCTAAGATGATCTATTCCTTTATAGATAACACTTACCTTACCGGTCAGGTCATTGCCGTTGACGGAGGCTTAAGTTTAATATAGGGGATAATTGCGTGTCAAAGTTTCATAAAAAACAGTCTTATGAAAATACTCATTATTGGGGCTAGCGGCACTATTGGCCGCAAACTGACCCCTCACCTGTCAACTGATTTTGAGGTCGTCACAGCAGGCCGAAATAGCGGCGATATCCGGGTAGATATCACTTCTGAATCGTCTATTAAAAATATGTGGCAACGGGTTCAAAATATTGATGCCTGCATTTGCATCGCCGCATCCGGGCCTATGGATAGTTTTTCAACCTTGACCGAAGCACAATTACTGGAGGATTTCAGGGGTAAGCTTTTAGGACAAATCAACCTGGTGCTGATCGGACAAAATTATATCAACGACTGCGGAGCATTTACATTAACGTCAGGTATCTTTGCCGACATCCCATACAAAGGCGTAACAGGAGGGGCTGTTATTAGCGGAGGGCTGCACAGTTTTGTTCTTTCTGCTGCCATTGAGCTACCCAGAGGGCAAAGGATCAATGCGGTAAGCCCAAGCATGATTGAAGACTCTGTCAAGGATTTTGGACATCTTTTTGCTGGCCTTAAGCCAGTTTCGATGTCCTCATTGATTGCTGCTTATGAATCAACTATTAAGGCAAACATTAACGGCCAGATTATAAAAGTCTATTGATTAAGTGGTGGTAACAAAAATATTACCGGCCGTTTTTTTATATAACAGATCGCTATACAGGATTTAAAAGCCACGCTGTTTCTGTCCTTCAGTGGAGATGGCAGTGTGTTTTGTATTGTTCATTAAGACTGGTTTTTGAATCCGAAAGCCCCGACTTTATTTTTTGCGCCTCCTTTATTGCCACGAGAAACTAAACTGCGGGCGTCCATAGATAATATGGATGGAAGGCCTTTTTTTATTATTTTTGAGAAACTATTTTCATACTAAAGAAAGGTCAATGCTGTCAAAAAAAATCATCGTTGCGGGAAGCACCAATATGGATATGGTGGTCAAGTCTGCCCGGATTCCGGCACCTGGTGAAACCATTCTGGCTGACGGCTTTTTTATGAACCCCGGCGGAAAGGGAGCCAACCAGGCCGTGACTGTTGCCAGACTTGGTGGTGAAGTTATTTTTGTATCTAAAGTAGGCAACGATGTTTTTGGCAAACAGTTGGCACAGCTTTTCAGTGACGAAGGTGTTAATGGGGCCTATTTATTAACTGATGAAGCGCTTCCTTCTGGCGTTGCCCTTATTACAGTTGATCAGCAGGGCGAAAACAGCATTGTGGTGGCCGCAGGAGCAAATGGGCATTTACTTCCCGAAGACTTAAAAGAAGTAATAAAAGAAATTAATCCTGATAGCATTATTTTAATGCAATTGGAAATTCCCATGCGGACAATAGAATATCTGGCAAAATATGGCAAAGGCTCTGGGGCGATGGTTATTGTTAATCCGGCTCCCATGCAGGGGCTGTCAACAGCGCTAATGGGCTGCATTGATATTATTACACCTAATCAAATAGAGGCAGAACGCCTGTCAGGTATTAAGATATTTGATATGACCTCTGCAAAAGAGGCGGCCACAGCTATTTATCAAAAAGGCGTCAAAAACGTGGTGATTACGCTTGGCGCACAGGGTGCGTTGATCTGTCAGCAAGGAGTCTTTTCGGTGGTGCCTGCACGAAAGGTGAAAGCCGTTGACAGCACCGCAGCCGGGGACGTCTTTAACGGTGCTCTGGCTCTTGCCCTGTCAGAGCACAAGACGCTGGAGGAAGCCGTCACCTTTGCCTGTCAGGCCGCTGCGCGCTCTGTCACCAAGATTGGGGCACAGGCCTCTATACCTTACCGCAAGGAACTTTTCACCGGCGATTGATGAACGGGAAGGGCCATGTACCCACTTAGTATGATCTGATTGATCTATAAAAAGCGCTTCGTGCATTCATTATCAGCATCCATTAAAAATCATAACATGCATTACAAATCTCTGGTTTGCAGTCTGGCGTTATTTTGGGGCTTATCCGGAACACCTCTTTTTGCACAGCATAAAAATGTCAAAGCCGTCAGTGTTATTTTTGATACCGATATCGGTCCCGACTATGACGATGTAGGAGCTATCACCTTACTCCATGCCCTGGCTAACCGTGGTGAGGCGCACATACTGGCTACACTGGCCAGTAATAAGTACGAAGGGATTGCCGCTGTAATTGATGTATTTAATACTTATTTCGGCCGCCCTGACATCCCGATCGGCGTTCCCAAAGGCACCTCAGGCGTGAGTCTGAAGGATAGTCAACACTGGACAGATTCCTTACTGGCCAAATATCCGCATAAAATCAAGCATAATAATGAGGTTCCCGACGCGGTTGAGGTATATCGAAAAGTGCTTGCCGCTCAGCCTGATCAAAGTGTAACAATCGTTACAGTCGGTTTTCTGACAAATCTGTATCACTTATTGTCTTCAGCGCCCGATAAGTATTCTCCGTTAAACGGCAAGGCGCTCGTGGCGCAAAAAGTAAAGAAATTAGTGACCATGGCCGGCAAATTTCCTTCCGGCAAAGAATTCAACATGGATAAGGATCCAAAGGCTTCCAGGATCACCTTTGCGCAATGGCCGACAAAAGTGTTGTTTAGCGGCTTTGAGATTGGGGCTAAAATCCACACGGGATTACCATTAGTTGAGAATTCAAAATTGAACAGTCCCGCCAAAGATGTATTTCGTATTGCGCTTCCCAAGTCACCGGAAGATGCCAGGGGCAGGATGAGCTGGGATGAGATTACCACTTTAGTTGCTATCAGGGGTATAAATCCCTTTTTCATCGAACAGTCAGGTACGGTAAAGATAAATGATGATGGCAGTAATAGCTGGAAGCATCAGGGAGACCAGCACGCTTATCTTGTTGCCGCCTGGGACAGGGATGAGCTAACTCGTGAACTTAACGAATTAATGAGTGAACAGGCTAAAAAATAGTCTTTCATTAAGAAATATTATCGTGAAGGTAGAATGCGGTATGCTTTGTCGACCATTCTAGACTGGTGCATACCGGACATCTTCTTTCCATAGGCGCATCGTATATTTTGAGCTATTCTGCCATAAAGGCTTAGGAAGCAAAAGGCCGCTAATAAAAAATAGCGGCCTTATCATTATTAGAATAAAATACCATATATCTAAGTTCATATATAGAACTTACTTACCAGTGGAATAACCGGGGTTTTGTTTAAGCACATTGTTACTAAGGTCGACCTGGGTCTGGGGTACTGGGAAATAATACAGCTTATCGCTCCAGGTCCTGTTTTGTGCGGGCGATTTACGTAAATCATAGATCGTCTTCATTACGTCCGGAGCAATCTTCCAGCGACGGATATCCAGATAACGTTGCCCTTCCATTGCCAGTTCTATTCTTCTTTCATGACGGATAAAATTGCGGAGGGTCTCCTTGCTGCCGTATTTACTTCTATCTACATCCGGCATGCCAGCTCTTTGTCTGATCTGGTCCAGTGCATCATATACCGAACTGTTCGGGCCTGCATATTCATTTTCTGCTTCTGCATAGTTTAACAGGATCTCTGCGTAACGCATCAGGATAATATTATTATAGTTATCCACCTGTTCCTGATAGATAGCCGGATCGACCATTTTTCTAAAGTTATATCCGGTTTTTGAGTTATTGCTGCCACCGATGATCCATTCAAAGGTGTAGCCTTTTTCCAGGCTGTTCCAGGGGCTGCCATTAAACATGATAGTCGCATAGAAGCGTGGATCACGGTTTTTATACTCATTATAGAACCTGGCGTCGCCAGCTGCGTACCAGGCTGCTCTTTGATCAGCTGCCACTGGGGATACCGGCTCTCCCGTCTTGTAACTGTCGTAGGCGTCCACCAGGCTCTGTGTAGGTGTAACGGAACTCCAGCCTCCAAGCGTGCTGGGTGGCAGATAGGTGTTCAGGTAATTGGGATCCTGCTGGACAATATAGTCCCTCTGGAAGATAATCTCGTTACTTGTCTGTCCGGCTTTCTCAAATAAGCTTTCATAACTTCTTAATCCAAGCCTGAATTTGGTTTCATCAGCATTATTAGAGAAGCTGATCCATTTGCCGTAGTCGTCCAGGGTATTGTTACCGCTTTCTGATCCGACTTTATACAAACCATATGTCCCCAGGTCCATTACCGCTTTTGCAGCGTCTGCTGCGAGTTTCCATTTAGCGACGTCATTACCTTTGTTAAAATAAGGACTGGCTTCTGTCAAAAGAATCCTGGATTTTAAAGCCAGGGCTGCTCCTTTGGTTATCCTGCCATTATCTGCGGCCTCATAGCCAGTTGGCAAGATTCCCGCTACTGTATCCAGTTCTTTTAATAGAAAATCAACTACTTCTGCTCTTGGTGTTCTAGGTACGTCAACTTCGTCGATTTCCAGCGAGGTTGTAATGAGTGGATAATCGCCATATTTAACGACGCGATCCCAATAGAACCAGGCCCTTAAAAAGCGAACCTGCGCCTTGTATTGCGTTAACCGGTCTGCATCAATACCGGCTTTGTCGCAGTTATCCAAAAAGAAATTAGCCCTTCTGATGTCTTTAAACCCCCAGTCTCCGGCTAAGTCAGTGGTGACATCCCCGGAGCTCATGACAGTAGCGGAGCTTTCCCATGAATATTGAGAAAAAGCGTTATCACTCATTGCGTCATCATATATAATACCTTCACCTCCTAACTGATTATAAACACCTGTTACCGCTTTTTGAAGGTCTGCCTCAGAATTCCAGAACTGCTCTGAAGGAACAGCGTTTTCGGGCAAACGGTTCAAGAAGTCTTTGCTACAAGCGCTGAGTAATAATCCGGCGCTTACCATAACAGCAATAGCCGATTTATGTATGTTGTATCTCATTGTCATTTATTTTAAAAGGAATGTCTTAAAGACAGCCCATCTTTAGAATTTAATATTTACACCCACAGACCATGTTTTAATGCCAGGATAGCCACCCCGTCCGGAAGCCATTTCCGGATCCCAGTCGCCCAGTCTCTTATCTGCCATGATCGTAAAAGGATTAGAGGCAGCGATATACACCCTTGCCTGTGTCATACTTGCTTTTTTAATCAACTCAGACGGCAGGTTATACCCCAGCGTAATACTGCGAACTCTAAAATAACCTGCATTGAAAAGCCAGAAAGAAGAGGTCCTGTTGTAATTCTGCGTACCGTCAGCGCTGGTCAGCAGTCTTGGGAAATCTGCATTTCTGTCAGGGTTATCTGTAGTCCAGCGGTGATCCAGATACTGTACTTTAATACCTGCGCCATTAAAGAAAGGCTGAGCTGCCTCCTCGGATAGGTAAGCATCTACATTAGCTACCCCGTAGGTCAACACGCTCAGGTCAAAGTTTTTGTAAGAGGCATTCAGGTTAAATCCATAATTCAGCCACGGTACATCATTGCCAATCACTGCGCGGTCATTATCATCAATGACGTTATTGCCATCCAGGTCTTTGTACCTGATATCTCCTGCATGTGTATTGGAACTCTGGAATGCGCTGTTGGCAACTTCTTCGTCACTGGTAAACAGACCGTCGGCCACATACCCGTAAAAAGCCCCCACTTTTTCACCTACCCGCTCAATATAATTGCCATTAAAGCGCTCTTGCTCTCCGCCCAAAGAGACAATCTTGTTTTGGATCGCAGAGATATTCCCGCCAACATTAAAACTAAAGTCACCTATTTTTCCATTATAGTTTAAGGCAACTTCAATGCCTTTATTTCTGGTGGCGGCAGCATTTGCATAAGGGATCTTCTCTAATCCGTAACTATCCAGCGTAGGCGGCTGCATCAGGATCCCGTCAGCATCCTTAATATAATAATCCGCTGTCAGATTGAAATGATGGTTCAAAAAGGTCGCATCAATTCCGATATTGGTCATGGTAACTGTTTCCCAGGTCGCCAATGCGTTAGCACCTGTCGACTGCCAGGCTCCATCATAGGCGGATCCGCCAAAACTATAGGCATACCCAAAATTGATCAGCGAATAATAGTTGCCGATCGGTACGGCATCCTGATTACCCAGTTTACCCCATGAGCCCCTGATTTTCAGGTTATCTAACCAATGTACATCTTTCATGAAGTTCTCGTCAGAAATCTTCCAGGCGGCAGACAGTGACGGAAACACATGACCTCTGAGTGAGGAGACAAATCTGGAAGAATAATCCGAACGGAGGTTGGCCTCAAACAGGTATTTCTCAGCAAAGTTATAATTGATACGGCCAAAGAAAGAGCGCATTGCCCACTCAGTGTTCATCGTCCTGTTGGCCTGGCCATCGTCATCACTACTCATGTTTGCATCTCCGGTAGACCCTGTAATAATGGTTGTTACGTCATTGTTGGGAAAGTTCTTTCTACCCAGAAATGCTGTTCTGTAGATATTGCTTTCCTGAGAGGCGCCTGCCATTATTTTGACATAATGTCTGTCCAGATGCATTTCATAGTTAGCATACCCCTGCACCAGAAATTCCTGCCGTTTACCCCAGTATTCTTTCATTTCATTGGTGGTTCTGGCTGTGCTGTTAAGCGGATTGCCGCTGATAAAACCGATAATCGGGTCGAGTGTTGAATTAAAATCCCAGGAATTTTCGTTAGTGTATTTTAAGGACATCAAACCATTAACAGAAAATCCCTTGAATGGAGTCAGCTCCGCATTGGCGGCTAACTGAAGATAATTATCTTTGTTGTAATTGCTTCCTCCTTCTTCTAACAGTCTTAGCTGATTGATATTAGCGTTGGTCGCATTCTCAGCGCCGGCAGTGACGGATCCCCACTCACCATTGGATTGCCGGGCGACCGTGATAGGTAAAGACCGGTACAGATCGATCAGCGAGATATCTCCGCCGTCGTTATTATAATCCTGTTTAATGAAAGATAAATTCGTACCGAATTTTAAAATATTTTTAATGACATCCGTTTTCGTATTTAGTTTTACAGATGCCCTGTTCTGGGACTGTCCAGGGTAAAGAGACTGTTGATTCAGATAGGATACACCCAAATAATAATCGGTATATTTCCCAGTAGTAGACACATTGACATTGCCGCTGGTCATGGGTGGATTTTTTCTGAAAAATAGATCCATCCAGTCTGTATTGGGATACAGGTCTGGATCGCTGCCACTTCTGAACTTCTCAATTACATCATCGGAATAAACTGGTTTGGCACCTGCATTGGTCATAGCTTCATTGTATAATGTTGCATATTGTGCTGAATTGACATATTCCGGCAGTCTTGTAGGCGACTGCAGACCGTAATCGAAGTTAAATTCTACATTGATCCTGTCTCCCTTGCCTTCCCGGGTCGTAATCAATATAACTCCGTTGGCTGCTCTGGAGCCATAAATAGCTGCCGAGGCGGCGTCTTTCAAAACAGACATACTGGCTATATCGTTAGGGTTCAGGGCCGAAAGTTCAGCGCTGGAAGCCGGAATGCCATCGATTACGATCATAGGGCCAGGGGAACCGAGATTCGTCCGGCCGCGGACGGTAATAGTTCCATCTCCATTACTGGTACCGGTGGTAGTGGATTTAGCCACTGAACCCGGGCGATTCAAAATAGTAAGCCCCGGTGAGACGCCCTGTAATGCATTTTGTATAGAAGTCACCGGACGGCTTCTCAGCTCTTTGGGCTGAATGGAAGCCACAGAACCCGTTAGATTTTCCTTCTTCTGTGTGCCATATCCTACCACAACAACATCATTTAGCTGTTCGCCTGCTTCAACAAGTAAGACATCGATGGTCGTTCTGCCATTTACTTTCTCCTGCTTCGAACCGTAACCTACCGATGAGAAAACAAGCGTTGCATCCTCAGGGACAGTAATGGAATACTTTCCATCTACACCGGCAACGGTTCCGTTTTTACTGTTATCTTTTACACTAACCGACGCACCGCTGAGTGGGTGCTCCATGGAGCTGATCACTCCCGTCACTTGTACACTTTTCTGGGCTTTGGCGACTCCCACTATACACAACAGCAGGACACCGACCAGACCACACGATTTAATTTGCATGCTTTTAGATTTTTGAATGGTTTGATGTTTTCATTAGGTTAAATTTTATGAACGGCAGCTAAATTAAACAGAATCGTTTCTTAAAAACAATGTGCAAGCGGTTGGATAATTTGCAGTTAATTACAGCAGTCTGCCAGAAAGCCTTGAGCATCAGAAGATATAATATGTATTACATATTTGTTTCAAACGTTTGCGCAAATTTTATGTAAATGAATTTTAAAAACAAGCATCTGTCGTTTATTCAACGAAAACAATTATTACGTCGTAAATAATTTTTAACGGTCAGATCTTCGGAGTAGTTTTTTATAAGGCGCTTATCTTAAAATTGCGACGGTGCGTAGGTAAATAGATAATCAAATAAATTGTATTTTTATCCTTTATCGCAGCTTGTTGCAAAAATAATAACCGCCCACTATGCGTCAGTTAAAAATGTCTCTTAACCGATTTTTTATGGAATCTTCTAGCAGCTCAAGGCAATCTGGCTTTAATATGAAAAGATACCTTACATTACTTTTAATCCTTGTGATTTGCTATAATGTTCCGGCAAATTCACAGCAGCCCACCCATTTCAGAACACAAAAGCCCGGCTTATACGGCAAGCACTGGATGGCGATCACCGGAAAACCTTTGTCAGCCGAGGCGGGGGCGATGATCTTTCAGCGGGGCGGCAATGCAGTAGACGCGGCCTGCGCCATGCTGGCAGCAGGATGTACCATGTGGGATGTACTGAGCTGGGGTGGGGAAACCCAGGCACTTATCTATAATCCACATACTAAAAAAGTGATTGCCATTAATGCAATGGGCGTCGCCCCTACGGGCGCGACGGCAGACTTCTTTAAAAGTAAAGGATATAATTTTCCGCCTGAATTCGGCCCGTTAGCCGCAGTAACGCCCGGCACGCCGGGCGGCTTATGCTTTATGCTGGCCAGATACGGCACCCTGAGTTTAAAGGAGGTATTAGCGCCTGCCATGGAAATGGCAGCGGGCTACGCCATGGACGCGGAAACATCCAGAAGCATTGAGCGCAATAAACAACGTATTAAAGAGTGGCCATATAGCAAGGCCGTTTTTTTGCCTCACGAGGGCCAGCATGAGGAAGGGCCTGCACCAGGAGAAATCTTTATTCAAAAAGATTTGCTGGAAACCCTTAAAAAGATGGTAGAAGCCGAGACAAAGGCTTTGGCAGCGGGAAAGTCACGCCGGGATGCTATCATGGCTGCTTATGATCGGTTCTATAAAGGAGATATTGCTGACGAGTTTGTACGGGGCGTTCAGCAGCAGGGCGGCTTAATTACTAAACAAGATCTGGCAAACTGGAAGCCGGTGGAAGAAGTTCCTTTACAGAGTTCTTATAAAGGAATTGATATATACAAGCTCCAGCCCTGGACGCAGGGTCCCTCATTGTTAGAGGCACTCAATATACTGGAGAACTTTGATCTCAAAAAAATGGGCTACAACTCAGTAAAATATATGCATACGATCTATCAGGCTATGAATCTTGCTTTTGCAGACCGTGACTTCTATTACGGCGATCCCAGGTTTAAACCCGAGGTTCCCGTTAAAGGGCTATTAAGTAAGGCTTACGCAAAAAAGCAAGCTTCAAGAATCAGACCGGATCAAAATGATGCACACTGTGCACCCGGCGATCCCTATCCCTTCCAGAATCAAATCAATCCATTTATTGAACTATTGGAAAAAAGAGGTGCGGCATTTGACAGTTCTGCTGCTCAGCATAAGGGCCTCCGGAGTTTTATGCCTGCAAAGGATGCTACTACCTATAGCAAATCAGCAGCACTCAAAAATGACAGCCTTTATATGGACCGGTTATGGCGAGGCACCACCAGTATCGAAGCTGCAGATAAAGAAGGATGGGTTGTATCTGTTACGCCGAGCGGCGGCTGGATACCTGCTGTTATTGCCGGTCATACGGGTGTGGGGCTGAGTCAGCGCATGCAAAGTTTTGTGCTGGACAGTATAATCGATCCTTTTAATGTGGTCGCA
>Ga0164243_10000234_pt1 | contig 122110 bp, 88 predicted proteins | sample OricompcompostOP_FD_108781 | JGI IMG/M metagenome (GOLD analysis project Ga0164243, IMG submission 108781) | Organic Plus compost microbial communities from Emeryville, California, USA - Original compost - Organic plus compost (OP) | ecosystem: Engineered > Solid waste > Mixed feedstock >...
ATTTAAGGCGGGTGCTACCAAGGCTGTGGAACCGGAAAAGGCGCAGGATGGGGAAGCCAAGGCAGTAGAGCCGGAAGTTCCTTCCAGCAAGCCAGCGGGTTTCAAGCCGCGATTTAAGGCGGGCGCTACTAAGGCTGTGGAACCGGAAAAGGCGCAGGATGGGGAAGCCAAGGCAGTAGAGCCGGAAGTTCCGTCCAGCAAGCCAGCGGGTTTCAAACCACGATTTAAGGCCGGTGTGACCAAAACTTCACCGCCAAAAACAGAAGACGATTAAGAATTACTTTGTAACATATAAGCCAAACTGCGGATGACGCGGTCATGCTTTTTAACAAACGGATTGTCTTCGTTCCACACATAACCTGCTAACACGGCACATATTTTTCGCTTCACATCAAGATTTTCGGGTCGATGAAAGAAAAGTGTCTGTAGATTGCCCGTATACCACTCTTTTACGTACGTCGTAAAGACATCAATACCGCGTTGCATATAATCGGCATATTCAACCTGCCAATTAATTTTTTCGCCTTGTAACTGTCGATAGGCTAGTTTCGCGGAAAGAATGCCCGATTCTGTCGCAAAGCACACGCCAGAAGAAAATACGGGATCCAAAAATTCAGCACTATTACCCGTTAATGCAAAGCCTTGCCCAAACATTTTAGAGACAGCAGCCGAGTAGTTTTTAAGATGGATAGGTTCGAATTCGAAGTCAGTATTCGCAAAACGCTTGACATAAAAATCGGAGAGCTTAATCGCTCTTTTTAGAGCCTCTGCAGTACCTTCACCCTCCTTTAGCTGTTCGATAAAATCCGTGTGTGCCACGATGCCCAGGCTTGTCATCCCATTGGAGAAAGGAATAACCCATAACCAAACCTCGGTATCTAGTACATCAAATGAAATTTGTGTGCCCTCTATACCGATAGGGCGGTTGGTATCTTTTACATGTGAAAAGATGGCGGAATGCAGACTCAGCTGTGAGGGCTTGTCTAAATGCAGTAAACGAGGAAGCACACGCCCATATCCGCTGGCATCGATCACAAATCGAGCCTTGATTTGTGCATCGACTCCTTCTTTGTCCTGAACGGTAGTCAAAGAATCAGTTCCGTTAAACTCGATCGCCGTAACGGTAGTCTCAAAAGCAATGTCTACATTCTTTTTTTGGAGCGCTTGGGTCATCGCATGATCAAAATCAGCCCTTGGGACTTGCCATGTCCAATTCCAACCCTCTCCAAATTTGTCTCCAAAATCAAAATCGCTAATGACGTTGCCTCGAATAAAACGCGCACCAGGTTTCTCCTGGAAATTTTGCGCCTGTAGTGCGGCTAACAGTCCGGCTTCGTCAAAATGATCCATAACACGGGGAATGAGGCTTTCGCCTACAACTAAACGAGGGAACTTGGATCGCTCGACAATCTTGATGTGAGCCCCCTGTTGCTCTAAATAACCCGCAGCCACACAGCCTGAAGGTCCTGCGCCAATAATTAAAATATCTACTTCCTCGACGTGCATAGCTTGATGAATTAACCGAATTAAAATTAAATTATAGTATTTTTGCAAATGTTTCGATATGACACCGACCTACAAAAATAACAGTAAAATCTGTGCTTTTTGATGGTAAAAGAAAATTAGCGAAGAATATAGGCATACATGATTTCGGTAGATAAAAAATTAACGCTGTCTCAGTTTTATGAGATTATATTTAAAGGTGAGCCCCTTGCTATAGAGCCGGAGGTACTTCAGATAGTGGAAGAAAGCCATGTTTTCCTTAAAGAATTTGCTGCGAATAGAGTGATTTATGGCGTGAATACCGGGTTTGGGCCGATGGCGCAGTATCGTATACAAGACGAGGATACAAACCAGCTGCAATATAATCTGATCCGTAGCCATGCGGCGGGTACAGGTGATGTCTTGTCACCACTTCACGTAAAGGCAGCAATGCTCACGCGCTTAACCAATCTTTCTAAAGGGAAGTCGGGCGTCCACGCAACTGTTATTGAATTACTCACGGAATTGATCAACCGAAATATTATACCTGTCATTTTTGCACATGGTGGTGTAGGGGCGAGCGGTGATCTGGTACAGCTTGCTCATTTAGCACTAGTGCTGATTGGGGAGGGAGAGGTATTTTATAAAAATGAACGTAGGGCTACAGCAATTGTGTTTGAGGAAGAGGCGTTGAAGCCTATTGAGGTGGTGGTGCGTGAGGGACTGTCGTTGATTAATGGTACATCGGTAATGACGGGCATAGGGCTTGTCAATTATTGCTATGCATCGAAATTGCTCGATTGGTCGATTTGGCTTTCTTGCGCAATGAATGAAATTGTAAAGGCACACGACGACCATTATTCAACGCACTTGAATGCCGTTAAACTACATGTTGGACAAAGTCAGGTTGCATCCCGAATGCAGGAGCATTTGGTTGATAGTACGTTAATAAAAAAGCGGGAAGACGATTTGTATTCGGGAAATAATCAAGAAGACATTTTTAAAGAAAAAGTGCAGGAATACTATTCGCTACGTTGTGTTCCACAGATTTTAGGACCAATCCTGGAGACAATTCAGCAAGTAGGAAAAGTACTTGAAGACGAGCTGAACTCAGTTAGTGATAATCCGATAATTTCTGTGGAAGACCAAAATGTGTACCATGGGGGGAACTTTCATGGTGACTATGTTTCCTTGGAGATGGATAAGCTAAAACTAGCGATTACGCGTCTGACGATGTTATCGGAGCGGCAGCTAAACTATCTTATGAATACTAAAATAAATGGGTTGTTACCGCCCTTCGTGAATATGGGTAAGCTTGGTTTTAATTTTGGCATGCAAGGAGCACAATTTACAGCAACGTCCACCACGGCCGAAAACCAAATGCTCTCGACGTCCATGTATGTACATAGTATTCCGAATAATAATGATAATCAAGATATTGTGAGTATGGGGACGAACGCCGCGGTGATAGCAAATCGCGTAATCGTGAATGCATTTGAAGTACTTGCGGTTCAAATTATTTCCGTGAGGCAGGCAATTGATATTTTAAATTATCAAAATTTTGTATCTTCAAAAACAAAAGCGGTGTACGATGAAATTAGCGAGATTATTCCTGCCTTTTCGGATGACAAACCGCTTTACCCTGCTATTCAGCAGGTTAAAGATTATTTGATGAGGTAATATGAAATGTGCATTGGTAACAGGCGGATCGAGAGGTATCGGACGGGCGATCTGTAAAAAGGTAGCAGTCGAATTGGGATACCATGTATTGATTAATTATCAGGGGAATGAGGAAGCCGCTAAAGAGACGTTAACGGTGTTGGAAAATGAAGGTGCAACAGGGGAGATTATTAAATTTAATGTTGGAGACCCAGCGGAAGTAAAGGATGCATTACAACGATGGAGTGAACGTCATCCCGAAGCGATTGTGGAGGTTATCGTTAATAATGCAGGTATCGCGAGAGACGGTTTATTCATGTGGATGTCTCCAGAGGATTGGTCTTCTGTGTTAAATGTCTCTTTGCAAGGGTTCTACAACGTAACGCATTTTTTTATCCAAAAACTATTACGTCAACGGTATGGTCGAATTATCAATATCGTTTCCGTCTCGGGCGTTAAGGGAACCGCAGGCCAAGTTAACTACTCGGCGGCGAAGGCGGGTGTCGTGGGGGCTACAAAAGCATTGGCGCAAGAAATTGGAAAGAGAAATATCACCGTCAATGCCGTTGCACCGGGATTTATCCGTTCAGACATGACAGAAGGAATGGATGAAAAAGAATTGAGAAAGATTATTCCTGCCAACCGATTTGGTGAGGCAGAAGAGGTAGCGGATTTGGTTTGTTTTCTTGCATCAAAAAAAGCCGGTTACATCACCGGAGAAGTTATCAATATAAATGGTGGAATTTATGCGTAGCATTGTTGGATGAATAAGCGTGTAGTCATTACTGGAATGGGCATCTATTCCTGTATCGGTGTAAATTTGGAAGAGGTCAGACAATCGCTTTTTGAAGGTAAATCAGGTATTGTGATTGATCGGGAGCGGGTGGCCTTTGGTTTCCAATCTCCTTTGACGGGTAGGGTACCCCCACCGGATTTAAAGAAGGTGCTCAACAGACGCCAACGTATCAGCATGGGGGAGGAATCGGAGTATGCGTATATGGCAACAACAGAAGCGCTAGCGCAAGCGAAGCTGGAAATAGAAGATATAAATAAGCGAGAGGTAGGTATTTTGTTCGGGAATGACAGTGTTTCGAAGGCAGTTATCGAAGCCACGGATATCGTGCGAGAAAAGAAAGATACCCAGCTAATTGGCTCCGGGGCTATCTTTAAATCCATGAATTCTACTGTTACGATGAATCTGGCAACAATTTTTGGACTGTCTGGTATCAACATGACCATTAGTGCTGCCTGTGCCAGTGGTTCACATGCTCTTGGTCTAGGATACATGTTTATTCAACAAGGGTTGCAGGATATGATTATTTGTGGGGGGGCACAGGAAATCAACCCCTATGCGATGGCAAGTTTCGATGGTTTAGGGGTATTTGCGACCGATATTAGCCATCCACAACACGCTTCTAGGCCATTCGATAAGAGACGTACCGGACTAGTGCCCAGCGGGGGAGCAGCTGCAGTCATATTAGAGAGCTATGAATCTGCTATAAATAGAGGAGCGCCCATTATAGCCGAAATATTAGGCTATGGCTTTTCTTCTAACGGAGGTCATATATCTACACCGAACATCGAAGGCCCCGCGAAAGCTATGCGACGAGCACTCCAACAGGCCGATATACGAGCGGCTGATATTGGCTATATTAACGCACATGCCACATCGACACCGATTGGTGATGCAAATGAGGCAAAAGCAATTTTAGAAGTATTTGGGAATAGACCGTATATCAGTTCCACAAAATCTATGACGGGACACGAATGTTGGATGGCTGGTGCGTCCGAAATTGTATATTCTACGCTGATGATGCAGCATGGGTTCATCGCTCCTAACATTAATTTGGAAGAGCCGGATGATGACATCAAGGAATTAAATTTTGTTTCCCACACAATAAAACAAGAATTTGATATATATTTGTCTAATTCTTTCGGATTTGGTGGAACCAATTCCGCATTGGTGGTCAAGAAATTTAATGATGGATAAAGCGAGTATATATCAAAAGATAAATGAAATCTTGGTAGAAGAATTTGAGGTGGATGAAAAGATTATCAGTCCGGAAGCATCTTTAAAGGAATCTCTTGATTTAGATAGCTTAGACTACGTAGATTTGGTTGTTATTATCGAATCCAATTTCGGAGTTAAGCTGGTGGAGACAGATTTTGAAGGCGTAGTGACTTTCCAGGATTTCTATAACGTCGTAGAACAGAAAATGACGGTAAAGAGTTAAACAGGGTAAGATGAGCCAATGGGACGGAAAATCAAAAGGAACACTCCTTGGCTATAAGATATTTGTCTTTTTAATCAAAAAATTGGGTCTTCGAGCTGCCTATAGCTTACTTATTTTTGTAGCATTCTATTATTTTCTGTTCTCTCCCAAAAGCTTTCGAGCCATCTATTATTATTTGCGTCATCGACAAGGCTATGGCCACTGGGTAACATTTTGGAAAGTTTATCAAACCTACTTTGTGTTTGGGCAAACCATCATTGATAAAGTCGCGATTGCCTCCGGCCTTAGAAACAGATTTACATATGAGTTTGACGGAATAGATACGTTAAAAGAAGTTCTAGAGAAAAAAAACGGTGGTGTTCTTATTTCTGCACATGTGGGTAATTTTGAGATTGCGGATAAATTTTTTGCGGACATTGACTTGGATCTTCAAATTAACTTGGTTACAGCAGATCAGGAACGCACGATCATTAAAGAATATATCGAGCGCATCTCTGAAAAACCGAGCGTTAAGTTTATCCATATTCGAGAAGATATGTCGCATGTTTTCGCTATCAACGATGCTTTGTCGAATAACGAACTCATTTGTTTCACCGGCGACCGATATTTTGATGGTGCCAAAACGCTAACCGCCCCTCTGCTCGGTAAAGAGGCCAAGTTTCCTGTCGGACCTTTTCGCATCGCTTCCCGCTTATCTGCTCCTGTTATTTTTGTATATGTGATGCGCGAACCGGGACTACGTTATCACCTTTATGCGCGCAGAGCGATCGATGTAAAACAGCGTGATCCGCAATCTTATCTTATGGCCTATACCCGCAGTGTGGAACATATATTGCAGACGTATCCGCTACAATGGTTTAACTTTTTTGACTTTTGGAAATGATACCTCTACCTATTTCAGGCGAAGAACTATTATTACTCATTCCGCAACGAGCGCCGATGGTTATGGTCTCTACCTTAGAAAGCTATGACGATAAACGCCTGGTGTCGACTTTTGTCGTCTGTGAAGAAAATATCTTTGTTAATGGGGTAACGTTAGTAGAAAGTGGTTTGCTCGAACATATGGCTCAATCTGTCGCGTTGCATACGGGATATAGCTATTTCTTGAAGGGGGAAAATGCACCTATGGGCTATATTGGCTCTATGCAGGATGTAGACATTCAGGACCTACCAGAAATAGGAGAGACTGTTTTTTCTACCGTCACCATCCTACAAGAATTTATGGGCGTGACGTTGGTTGAAATAGAAACAAAACTCGAAGACAGTGTCATTGCACGTGCCCGCATGAAAACAGTGATAGCCAAATAGCGGTATACACCCTCCTCACGAAAATGTGTCGGATTTTATGGTCATTTTGACAGAACTGACATTTCCTTCCTTTAGAAAAATATGAAAAAAGTTTCGAAGTAGGTTAAGCCCCTACTTAACAGAGCTTTGTGCCGTTTATTTTGAGATAATATACCTGTTTATATTGCATCATCTTAATTTTCAGCACGTTCCTTGTGGGGTTATGACCGAACTAATGTTATTCAACAAAAAATAAACAGATGAAGATTCTAGTAATTGGCGCCGGCAACATGGGGCTAACGTATGCCCATGGGATGGCCCAATCAGACTTATTGAAAGAAAAAGATTTAATGATTTTGGACAACTCGGCAGAAAAAATTGCCGAACTACGAGCGGAGGGAACGTTCGATGTCTACGAAAAACTGGAAGATTGTTTGCCTAAGGCAGACATCGTATTTATTGCCGTGAAACCTTACCACAGCGACGAGGTTTTTGAAGCTATCAAAGCGCATAAGAGACCAGATCAGATTTTTGTGTCTATTATGGCAGGCGTCACGATAAAGACGATGCAGGAAGCGATGGATATTAAAAAGGTCGTGCGGGCTATGCCAAACCTTGCCGCACAAGTGGGACATGGCTTTACCTCGTTTATTGGCTCTAAGGAGGTCTCCCGATTGGAGCTTCTTACGGTAGAAAAATTGATAGATACAACCGGACGATCCATCAAACTGGCAAATGAAATGGAAATTGATAAGTCCACAGGAATATCGGGTTCCGGCCCTGCCTATGTATTTTATTTTATGGAATCAATGATGGAAGCAGCTACCAAGATGGGATTCTGTGAAAAGGATGCGCGCTTGATGGTTGCACAAACTTTCCAAGGAGCGGTTGAATTGTTTAATAGCTCTGATATCAATCCAACTGCATGGATGGACAGAGTTGCCTCCAAAGGTGGTACGACGCGTGCCGCGCTGGATTCTATGGAAGAAAATAATGTCAAAGAATTGATTAAAGATGCAGCTTACGCCGCTTTTGACAGGGCGGTACAACTGGGAAAGGAAAGCAATAAGTAGACATGTATAAAAAGAGAATTGTTATTAAAGTCGGCACAAGTGTTATGGCGAACCGGGATAACCGGATTATGCTGTCGGCATTAAATAAACTTGTTGATCAAATAGCACAATTATATGAGGATAATATCATGACGGTATTGGTATCCTCGGGATCGGTAAACGCGGGGCGTGAGATATTGGGAGATAGTGTGATAGAAGATAAATCGCAAAGAAGACAGGTGTATTCTGCTATAGGGCAGCCGCGATTGATGCGACATTATTATACCCTCTTCCAAAATTACGGTATGCGTTGTGCACAAGTGTTGGCTACAAAGCGTGATTTTAACCCTGGAGAGCACCGTACCAACATGATTAATTGTTACGAGGGATTAATGTCTGAAGGTGTTATACCCATCGCAAACGAAGATGACGCCGTTTCTGTATCACATTCTATGTTTTCAGACAACGACGAGCTGGCGAGTTTAATTGCGGAGTTGATCCACGCAGATATGCTTATCATATTAACGGATATTGATGGTTTTTATACCGGGCATCCCGCAGATGAAGATTCTAAGCTGATTAGCGAAATTAAAGTTGACCAGCAGGTAGAGCAGTACGTGACGAAGATAAATAAAGGCGAAACCTCCGGTCGTGGAGGAATGGAGTCTAAGCTTAAGGTAGCCAAACATACTGCAGCAAAAGATATTCCGACGTATATTGCGAACGGCAAAAGAGATCGAGTGATTCTAGATATCATTGAAGGAAAGCCGGTAGGTACTAAAGTTATAGCTTAAGTTCTATCCCAATTTGAACATAGCCCGATAATTCTGTCAGTGTTGGGCTATGTTTTATCGATTATTCTTCTTCGCTGTCCTGAGCTTCCGCTCGGTTCCCATTGGCAGATGTTGCCGCCAGTTTTGCTAGTAATTTTTCTACTTCTTCTTCCGAAGAAGTAAGCTTGGCCTTACAGAACGCGATGAGTTGAGAAGCTCTGCGTATTTTCTCAGTCAACTCATCAACATTTGTCTGACCAGATTCGATTTCGGAAACAATAGATTGGAGTTCCTCGAAGGCGTCATTATAGGTGTGTGTGTTTCCCATACTTGTTAATGGATTTATCTTACTATTTTGCTATATACAATCCCTCCATACAGGATGGTTTCGATCTCGTCGCCCATCTTTACATCAGTATCTTGTGTAAGGGCATGACCATTAATTTTAGTGATGCTAAACCCCTTTTTGAGCAGTTGCTTTGGATCGGCTAATTGTAGTAATCTTTGTGTGTTATTAAGATCAGCTTTCCGTTCTTTCAATAGTTGTATGCTGAAAAGTTGTAAATGACTTATCACGGTAGAGAGGTTATGACCTTGGGCAGCAAGGATCGCCTTGCTGTTCCAGGATATGGATTGACTGTATTGTGCTAACCGAAGCTCTTCTTGTTCAAAGAGACGCTTTGAAGCCTGTATAATACGACTTAGCGCCTCGTCGACCGGAATAGCAAATTGATGAAATTTCTGCATCAGGAAATCGGCAAGCTCACTAGGTGTTATTGCATTTTCGTAGGCCACCATCTCACTGACCGTCTCGTTGGTGGAATGGCCTATGCCAGTAAGTACCGGTATAGGAAAAATTGCAATGGCCTTGGCTAATTGGTAATTGTTGTAAGAAGAAAGTCCAACCTCTCCGCCGCCGCCACGAATGATCGCCACTGCATCAAACTCCTCCCTTTTCTCTGCAATATTGGCTAATTGTCGGATAATAGAAGGAATAGATTTGTCACCCTGCAACAGTGCAGGAAATAGGGTGTACTCAAATTTATATTTCCAAGGATTTCGATGAATAATTTTGAAAAAATCGGATAACCCTTTGCTCGTCTCCACGGAAATAATAGCAAGACGCTTGGGTAGAAGAGGAAAGGGTAGATTTTTATTTAAATGGAATACCCCCTCCGCTTGAAGCTTTCCTATACTTTCTCGTTTTTCTTTTTCCAGTTCGCCTAACACGAAGGTGGGGTCAATATCCACTATTTTTAAGCTAAAGCCATATAATGAATCATAAGAAATCCCTGCTTGAAATAGAATCGTGATACCGTCCCGCAGAGGTTCGCCCAAGAGCTTTATAAATTGCTGGTTCACCCGTTGAAAATCTGTATTCCATAAAACAGAACGCATTTCTGCTACGACCTTCCCGTCTTTTTTCTCGACCAGCTCGGGATAGCAATGTCCCGAATGTGTGTAATGATTGAGCTTATTCATCTCTGCTTTAATCCAATACAAACTTCTGTAGCGCTCCGCGATTGTTTTTTGAATGCTGCGGGACACCTCTAAGAGGGAAAAAATAGTTTTATCGCTGACAGTTTCGGGCATAACTCAAACCTACATAAAATGCTTTGTATTCACGAACGAATTTTAAATGACTTTTTTCGTATCGAAGATCATTTCAACAGGGCGTTAAAGGGAAAAGAAATGACAGATTTAAAATCTTTTAATACATTTACAATGTAAAATGAATGGAATAGAATGAAAAGTACGATAATTTACTTTTGCTTATCACTACTGTTGTTATGTACATCAAAAGGCTTTGCGCAATATAAACAAAACGTGGTGAATCAAACGATGATGGTACAAAATGCGGAGGCACGCGTACCTTTGAAACGGTTAGATAAACATCGGATAGCGGTGGTAACGCCATTCCCCAGAAAATATGCTGCTTTTGTTCAAATGCTCCAGCGCTACGCCGACGTAGCAAGTTATGATTTCAATCAATACGAAGAACATACAAAGTATTCTAATACGATTATTGTGGCCGGTACGCCGGAAGATCTACGCCACGATCTGTTGTTGCTTGTGAAACAATCGTTGGTACATAATAAGCAGATTATCATCGTACGTTTTGAAAAAAAACTGACCACGGCTAGCTGGTCGCCGAGACGACTCAATGGAAAGTATAGCGAATTGATCTACCCCGGGTTCAGCCTGGAAGCACAGCAATACGCCGCTATGTCTATCTTTGGCGGATTGGCGATTACTCAGGGTCCGTTTAAAACCGAACAGACCCGATTGCAATATGGTACGACCGCTTCCTGCGGTCTTGACCTGGAGGGAATAACAAAGAAAATCGATGCCATAGCGGCCGAGGCAATCCAGGAGCGGGCGACGCCCGGAATGGTGGTGATGGCTGTTAAAAACGGCCAGGTTATCATAGACAAGGCATACGGAACCCATACTTACGGGGGAGGAATACACACCAAAACGAGCGATATATTTGACCTTGCTTCCGTTAGTAAGATAGTTGGTACAACGCCGGTTGTTATGCACCTCCAAGAACGAGGCGTTATAGAACTGGATAGCACCATGGGGTGCTATCTGGGACAGGTACAGGAAACGAACAAGAAGGATATTACATTACGCAGTGTTTTATTGCACGAAGCAGGTTTTGTTCCTTTTATCCCCTTTTATCGACAGTTGAAACCTGGTGATTTGGTACATCAACCCGACACGGCTCACCAAGTACGCGTCGCGGAGAAAGCCTATTTGAGAAACAACTATTATCGAGATGTGATGTGGCCGCAGATGATGCAATCACCGGTAAAACCGGTTGGTCAGTACGTTTATAGCGACATCAGCATGTATGTTATGAAAGAAATTGCCGAACGCATGACAGCTAAGCCTATGGAGGAGTATGTGCAAGAACTGTTTTATCACCCATTGGGTATGAAAACTGCGGGCTATAACCCCCGTAAACGCTTCGCTAAAAATCAAATTGTGCCTACGCAAAACGATAAAGTATTTCGAAAAGAATTATTGCAGGGATATGTGCATGACGAGGGGGCGGCTATGGCTGGTGGGGTAGCTGGGCATGCCGGTCTTTTTGGTAGCGCCAATGATCTTGCAATATATGGACAATTGTTATTGAACCGAGGTGAATATGGGGGTATCCAGTATTTCAAACCGCAGACGGTTGATCTCTTTACTTCTAGACAGTCGCTCACTAGTCGTCGAGGCTTGGGATTCGACCGGGTAGATCCCGACGGAAAAAAAGAATACCCTTCTCGATTGGCAAACGAGTCTGTGTTTGGACACACCGGTTATACAGGTACCTGCGTATGGATCGACCCGAAAAATCAGTTAATTTATATTTTTCTGTCAAATCGGGTGCACCCGCAAGTGTCGACGAAGTTGCTGGATTTGAATATTCGCAGTCGGATACAAGATGTTATTTATGAGGGGGTGTTATAAAACTTTTTCAAAATCTTCATAAAAATATAACATCTGCTTAACCGCCTTCTCCTAGTGAAGCCGCTAACTTTGTCGCTGTTCATGGAGCATGTCAAAGCAATAAAAGAAAATAACGAGCGTGTTTTTCGGTACGTCTATGATCACTATCATCAAAAAATTTATGGCTTCATACGGCAACGTACTAAATCCGAATACGTAGCCGAAGAGGTAACCCAGCTCACGTTTATCAAGTTTTGGAAACAACGGGAGATACTCAGTGAAAAGCTCAGTATTGATGTTCAGCTGTTCGGTATGGCCCGACAGGTGATGATCGATGTACTTCGCAAAGAGGCAACACGTTTCAGGTACGAAGGCGAATCGGCCGAAACCCCCTTCACAGATAGCTTGGTCGACGCTATTGAGAGTAAAGATCTCTTACAGATTATGGAAAAAGATATCCAGAATATGCCTAAAATGCGTCGTTTGGTATTTGAACTTAGTCGGAAACAAGGGCTTTCCCATAAAGAAATCGCCAAGTTGTTTTCCATTTCTCCCAAAGCTGTAGAGTACCACATAAGCAAAGCTCTACTGCAGTTAAAGCAATATCTTTACGCTGTGATGTTGTAGTCAACCTAAGGATTTTATCCCCTCTATATTAAATAATTGTAAAGTAGCTAGGGATGTTGCCGCGAGCCCCGTAATACAAATATGAGGTGCAGAAGAAGACATCGGTGCAACGGGACGAATCGATCCGAAGCAAAGGAAAATCCCCGCAGAAAGATATGGGAAGATCCCACGATCATAGAAGAAATGTTCAACGACACCGAATGGCGGCGTTACGAGCAAGCGGCAGATGATTCCGCGCCCTCAAAGAAGATGGCGCAGTATATCGAAAGTGAGATTGATCGTGACGAGAGGCAGATCTTACGGCGTGAAATACGTCTACGTCGGTCTAACCACATGATACAGGTTGGGATCGTCGCGGCGCTGCTCCTTTTTATTTCCTTCCAGCTATGGCAGCAATCGCAGCGGGTAGAACAGCCGGCTGCGCTGCACTATGCACAACAAGACAGCGCGAGGGTAGCCGTACCGCGCTGGGTGTCTATATTCAATGACGGCGATCAAATCGATACGGTGCATCTGCCCGATCAATCCACCGTGCATTTATTTGCACAAAGCAGCCTGCGTTACGGCGACGATTTTGCTGTAGCCGCGCGGGATATATACCTCGAAGGGAAAGCGTTTTTTGATGTAGAGAAAGATACGAAAAGACCTTTTAGTGTGTATGCCGGTGCAACGAAAACGACGGCGCTAGGGACTTCTTTTACAATCGATACCCGCCGCGAGAAACAACATACGGTGGTAGAGCTGCACAACGGTAAAATTGTGGTGGCATCGACGGCCGATATCCCTGCCTTTGAAAATATAATCCTTGATCGGAAGGGGGCAAACTTGTTGTTAGATGCGGATATGCAGATCGTTCGGCCGGAGCCGGAGCGGAAAGAGAAGCCAGCCCGTCTTGCGGAGACGGCTGCTCCAACCCAGACCGGAAGCCAATTGTACATGGAAAATATACCCTTGCCCGATGTTTTTGCAACGCTGGAGGAAGCCTACCAAACTGATATTCATATCCAGGATGAGCATATCCGGACCATTCAGTATACCGGCATAATCGACCCGGAAAAGGAAAGCCTTGTCGACGTTCTGACGGTGATCTGTCTCATCAATGATCTACATTACGACACGCACGAAGATGGATCGTTCCATATCTATTTTAGAAAAAGATAAATGAAAACCTATAAGTCAAACCAACATGTTTAGCACGTATCAAATGAAAAAAAAGAGTCTATTGTGCTTTGCACTTCTTGTAGCTGGAGCGATCCAGGTGCAAGCCCAGCAAGAGCAAGTAAAAGGCGCGACTCAGAACGAGTCTGGTAAGTTCCTTTCCGGCGTGAGCATCAAAGCTGTACACGGCGAGTCAGGCAGCAGCTTCCATACGAGTTCCTCCGATCAGGGGCTATTTAGTTTTAGTAACCTGCCCGAGGGTGGCCCTTATCAGTTTATTTTTAGCTACGTCGGTTTCCAACCGGATACGCTATCGGGATACCGCATTCAGGCCGGCCGTCCCCTTGCGCTGAGTGTGAAGCTGCAACCAATGACCACCGAGCTGGAAGAGGTCGTGATCGGTTATGGGACGATCTCCCGTAAAGACGTGACCAGTTCGATTACCACCATCAAGGCTGAAGACATGAACGTGGGGGTGTTCGCTTCGCCTGCACAGATGTTGCAAGGAAAAGTCCCGGGCTTAACCATCTCGACAAACAACAGTAACCCGAATGCTACCCCGTCCATCAGCTTGCGCGGTGCTTCTACGTTGCGTAGCGGAGAGGCGATGGAGCCTTATTACGTGATCGACGGTGTGCCGGGAGCATCCCTGAGCTTGGTGGCGCCCGATGATATCGAAAGTATCGATGTGCTTCGAGATGCCTCGGCGACGGCGATCTACGGGTCGAAAGCCGCGAACGGTGTCATCATCGTGACGACCAAACGGGGCAGAAGCGGCCAGACCGATATTACGTACAATGGTTATGTTGCGATAGACGAGGTTGCCAAGCGCTATGATATGATGAACGGTGATCAGTACCGCGCTTTTGTGAACGACAATGGTTTCTCGATGGAGCCGACGGACGATCTCGGAGCGAATACCGACTGGCAGCGTGAAGTGGAACGCACCGGTGTATCGAATAACCATAATATCTCGCTATTAGGCGGTACGGATAAAACACAATATAGCGCAAGTTTAAATACACTGCAAAACAACGGGGTAATTAAAGGAACGGACATGGGCCGGCAGATTGGCCGTGGTTTTGTCCGTACAAAGGCTATGGGCGACCGCCTGACAGCGTCCTTCAACGTCAATACGAGTATCACTAAACAAAATGACGTCTTGGCTTTGGGTGACGGGGTTAGCGTGTACGACGCTATGTATTACTATCTGCCCGTATCACCGGTACGTACCGAGACCGGTGCCTGGTATGAAAAACCAGACCGTTCGCAATATGTAAACCCAGTATCGTTGATCGAAGAAAATACCAATTTTTCGAAAACGAAGGTGATCCAGGCCCATGCAAAAGTCGGTTACGAAATCTTACCCAGTCTGACCTACAATATTGATCTATCGTTGCAAAACAGGCAGTTGAATCATTCGCAATATTATACGGCACTATCGATGGCGGCACGGAATCAGAACGGTAGATCGATCCGAGCAGCTGTAGAAGACGAGCGTAAGATTATGGAAATGAACCTCGCGTACGACAAGACCTTCAACGGTCTGCATCGCCTTTCTGCCCTGGTGGGTTACTCTTGGGAAGAGAATAATAACAACGATGGGTTCCAGGTGACGACCTCCGATTTTTATGACGACGGGTTGAGTTACTATAATCCCGGTATGGCCAATGTTGTCGATCTTTTAGGTTTCGGTAATTATTACCTGTCGACCTTACGTATGATCTCCGTTTACGGTCGGATAAACTACGCTTATAACAGTAAATATCTCTTGCAGGCAACCGTTAGAAGGGATGGATCCTCCGCTTTTGGTGTGAACAACCGTTGGGCGACTTTTCCGTCGGTGTCTGCTGCTTGGCGTTTATCGGAAGAGCCTTTTATCCAAAAAATGGAAGTCTTCGATGACTTAAAACTCCGTGCGGGTTATGGCGTGAGCGGTAACTCGATGGGTTTTGACGTATTTAGCGCACGGCAGGTATATGGTGCGACGTCTAGCTTTTATACAGACGCTTTCGGGAATGACCTTCGTACTCTGGCCGCATTGCGTAATGCCAACCCTGACTTGCGTTGGGAACGTACGGGCATGCTGAACTTGGGCGTGGACTTCGCATTCCTCGGCAATCGCTTGAGCGGTAGTATTGAATACTATGATAAAAACACCACGGATTTGATCTATGATTATGCGGTCTCCACAACAAAATACCTTTACGGCTCTTTGACAGCCAATGTCGGAGAAATCAACAATAAAGGTGTCGAGCTGAGCTTGCAAGCTATCCCTGTTCGTTCTGCAGATTTTAGCTGGAGCACGGGCATTGTCGCCTCGCACAACAAGAATGTCGTGACCCGTATTTCTAATCAGGAGTTTTCCACGGACTATATCGATCTAGCCGAACTTGGTGGGGCCGGACAAAGTAACGCTTTTCAACAACGCTTGATGGAAGGGGCGCCGATTGGCCAGTTTTATACTTGGGAATGGGCCGGTTACAATGAGGACGGTGTATCGACTTTCTATGTGCGTGATCTAGGAACCGGCGAAAGAACCGGCGAGACCACTATTACCCCAACGAATAAAGACCGAACCGTTACGGGCAGTGCACAACCTAAAGTTACTTTGGGTTGGAATAACAGTTTTACCTATCAAAATTTTGCTTTGACAGCGATGTTTCAGGGTGTATTTGGGCACCAGATAATCAACGGTACTCGTGCCAGACATTCCAATGTCGTGGGCAATGCGGGGCAGAAAAACCTTTTGGCAAGTGTGCTCGAAACGGAGAACGCAAATGATATCAACGCACATTATCTGTCTGATCGCTATTTAGAGAAAGGAGACTATCTGCGCTTAGCGAATCTGACACTGTCTTACAATATGCGCAACCTAGGTAGTCAGTTTAAGAACATTCGTGTATACGCGACGGTAAACAATGCGTTCGTCATGACGAGCTATAAAGGAATAGACCCCGAAGTAGATCTGGGAGGATTAACCCCAGGGATTGATAACCGACAGACTTACCCCCGCACGCGCACCTTTATGTTTGGCCTTAATTTTAATTTATAATCGAAAAAACAATGAAAACGAAACTAGATATTTTGTTCTCCGCGACAGCTTTAATAACAATGCTGTTTTCCTGTACGGATCTCGACGTTGATATCAAATCTCAATATACCGAATTTCCAAGTACGGAAAGAGCAGCGGAAGCGATCTCTGCGGATGTGTATGCCGCGTATCGCGGCGCATTGGGATACAATCACTGGATGGTACAAACATTATCCTCTGACGAAGCAGTGAGTCTTGCTTTGGGCACCGACTACTACGATGGTGGACGTTTTCGCGAGCTCCATGTACATAACTGGACGCCGGATAATGCCATCCTCCCGGGGATGTGGGATTCGGGAATGACCGGAATTAACTTAGCAAATAATGTCTTAGCTATTTTTGGGGATGACGAAAGTGAGAAAGCGGCTCCTATGCGCGCCATGCGTGCTTACTTCTATTTCCTATTGATGGATAATTTTGGTGATGTTCCACTGATTCAGGAAAAGATGGAAACGGTGCCTGATCGATCGCCACGCGCGGAGATCTGCCGTTTTATCGAATCGGAACTTTTGGCTGTACGGGATCGTCTGCCTGCGGAAGCTTCTGTTGCTAACTACGGGAAGGCAACCAAGTTTATGGCGGAGGCTTTATTGGCAAAGCTTTATTTAAACTGGGCGGTCTATACGAGCCCCGACGTGGCACAATATGCACCGACTATGACCAATGAAAAGTTGAACGAGGTGGTGGCGATGTGTGATGTGATCATAGCATCTGGTCAATTCAATTTGATGAGCCATAAGTTCTTAGAGAAGTTTCGACCAAATAATGGGCCGCAGATTAAGGATTTCATCTTTGCCATGCCCTATGATCGGGAAAAACAGCAGGGGATGACCTATGCGCGCTTTTGGATACACCGGAGCGGGCAGAACCAGTTTGCACCGCTACCGCAGAGTGTGGGCGGTACGTTCCGTGTGTTGCCCGAATTCCTCGATAAATTTCATTTGGAAGGTGACGAACGAAATGATTCCTATATGGGGGGGAAACAATATTACTGGTCTGATTATGCTCCCGATTTATCCCGTCCCTTTTTGATCACTACTTCCAAAAAAGGAATCGATCAAGATTACGATGGCCCCGATGCTGATGATATTTTTGATTGGCAAGTGGAAACCACGAGAGAGATTACGTTACGTCCTGATGGTGCTGCTACGCTAAATGCTGGTAACGATCAGAAAGGGCGCTCGATGGGCTACCGCTCTGTGAAATTTTATATGGATGTAGAGGTGACCGCAGCGAATGGACGGAGTCAAAGCAACGATGTGCCGATCTTTCGTTACGCGGATGTCCTCTTGATGAAAGCAGAAGCTATTCTTCGCGGAGCCACACCGACGAATGGCGATTCTCCACAGTCGCTTATTAACCAGGTTCGGGCATATGTGAATGCACCCGCGCTGACCATAGCACCAACGTTGGATGATCTGCTTGATGAGCGAGCGCGAGAATTTGCGGATGAATCTTGGCGCAGAAACGATCTTATTCGCTTCGGTAAATTTGAGGACGATTGGGGGTTCCGTTCGCTTTACCCTAGAGGGATGACAGAAAAATTCCGTCGGATATTCCCCATACCGACTCCGGTCATGAACGTAAATACCAACTGGACACAGAATGATGGCTATTGAGAAATCGGCATGAAGAGAAGAGATTTTATGAAAAGCACCTTGGGCAGCGCCCTAGGTGCTGGATTAACGGGAGAGCCGTTTTCCAACATAGTCGCGACTATACCGACACAAAGAGGTATATCGAACAGTTATTTAAGCTAAAATCTTTTTGTTTTTCTTATTTTCGCTTAATGGCTAAAGCAAAATCAACGTATTTCTGTCAGCATTGCGGATATGAATCGGCGAAGTGGTTAGGGCAATGCCCTTCGTGTAAGCAGTGGAACACCTTTGTTGAAGAGGTTATAGAGAAAATGAGTTCCAAGGTCCCCGAATGGCGGAGTACATCGACACCGAATACGTCCCGCCGATCAAGTAAAGCGGCAGTTATCAATGAAATTGTTTATCAGGATGAGCAACGCATAACTACACCTGACAAGGAATTTAATCGTGTGCTTGGGGGCGGAATCGTGCAGGGATCACTTGTTTTGATTGGTGGAGAGCCTGGCATTGGAAAATCTACACTGATGTTGCAATTGGCATTGGGTATACCCAAAGTAAAAACACTATATATCTCGGGAGAAGAAAGCGAACAGCAGATCAAGATGCGAGCGGAGCGATTGACACAGAGTTCAAAGGCAAATTGCTATATCCTTACAGAGACATCAACCCAACAGATTTTTAAACAAATTGAGGCAGTACAGCCCGATATCGTCGTCATCGATTCAATACAAACGTTGCATTCATCACACATCGAATCGGCCCCGGGATCTGTATCCCAGGTGCGGGAATGCACCGCAGAGCTTTTGCGTTTTGCTAAGGAGACCAGTACACCCGTATTTATTGTGGGGCATATTACAAAGGATGGTTCTATCGCTGGGCCAAAAGTATTAGAGCACATGGTCGATACGGTGCTACAATTTGAAGGTGATCGAAATCACGTGTACAGAATATTACGCGCCGTTAAAAACCGCTTTGGATCTTCGTCGGAACTCGGAATATATGAAATGCAAGGATCGGGGCTTCGGGAGGTTTCAAACCCTTCTGAAATTATGATTTCTCAGCGTGACGAACCTGTCAGCGGTGTGGCAATTGCTGCCATGTTGGAAGGGATGCGTCCATTGATGATTGAAGTACAGGCTTTGGTAAGCAATTCCGCTTTCGGAACGCCACAGCGCACGTCGACCGGCTTTGATACGAAACGCTTAAGTATGCTGCTCGCCGTTTTAGAAAAGCGCTTCGGCTTCCGGCTTAGTGCACAAGATGTTTTTTTGAATATAGCAGGAGGATTGCGTGTGGAAGACCCGGCTATCGATCTGGCTGTTATAGCGGCACTCATCTCTTCCCAGCAAGATATTCCGCTTCCGTCACAGGTTACGTTTGCGGGAGAGGTCGGGCTCTCTGGTGAAATTCGTGCAGTAAATCGTATAGAACAACGGATTACCGAAGCAGAAAAATTGGGCTTCGAAGGAATTTTTATTTCCAAATATAATACAAAAGGATTAGACGCTAAAAAGTACAATATCGCCATTCGCCCTTTAGCGACCTTAGAAAATTTATTTAACGCTTTGTTTGGGTAAAAAAGGAAAAATAGTACTCTCCCGATAGGCCTCATCGATATATTTTCCGAGTTTTTTGGCTATTTCGCCATGTTTGCGGATGATATTATCACGCTCTGTCGGATCGTCTTTCAAGTTGTATAGTTCTTCGATGGTTTGACTTCCATCTTTAACTTTAAGCCTTACCAATTTCCAGTCGCCCGAACGAACAGCTTGTCTTCCTCCGCCCTCATGAAACTCCCAGTATAGATACCGATGCTTGCGTTGTTTTCCTTTCTCGGTGAGCGTGGGCGATATGGAAATCCCGTCTATTACAATAAAATTTTTACCCCCAATGCGACATGCACATTTGTAATGACCACGTTAAATATAAGATTATTTTTTATTTTTATTTTCTATATACAATATACGAAGAATATGGCGTCAGGTATTTTTGCAGTTTTAGATGATATTGCAGCCCTAATGGATGATGTTGCAGTAGCAGCTAAGGTCGCTACACGCAAAACAGCGGGGATATTAGGTGATGATTTAGCGGTCAATGCCGAGAAGGCGACAGGTTTTTTGTCTTCTCGAGAGATACCTGTACTCTGGGCAATTACCAAAGGTTCATTCGTAAACAAACTCATCATTGTTCCAATCGCATTATTGTTAAATGCATTTTTTCCGCTAGCCATCAAGATAGCTTTGTTGCTAGGAGGATGCTACCTTGCCTACGAAGGCGTAGAGAAGATTATGGAATACTTTTTCCATCGGTCAAAGCCGACACCCGTTGTGGAAAAGAAAGAGGAAGAGAGTAGTGGAGAGGAGAAGGTAAAAGTCAGATCGGCAATAACAACCGATTTTATTCTCTCCGTCGAGATTGTTATTATAGCATTAGGTACGGTGCTTGACAGGAGTTTGACCATACAAATTTTAACTGTTTCTGTGGTGGCTCTTTTGGCTACCGTGGGCGTATATGGTATTGTGGCACTTATTGTCCGTATGGATGATGCAGGTTATCGGTTGATTAAATACAGCGATAATAAGGGTTTTTTGTTCAACTTAGGGCAGTTATTGGTGAAGGCTTTGCCCGTTGTGATCAAAGGACTGTCTATTATTGGCACCATTGCATTAGTCTTGGTGAGCGGCGGTATTTTTGTGCACAATATCGACTACATCCACCACCTTTTTCCTGCGTTACCGGCTATATTAAAGGAGTTTGCCATTGGTTTAATCGCTGGCGTAATTTTGGTAGGTGTGGTTACCGGTGTAAAAAAGGTGTTCGCGAAGGGCAAGGCGTAGCCCTGTACTCGTTATAATAGCTCCCTCAACTTAGTGTTCAATTCCTCTCCATGTAGATTGCGCGCTACAATGATGCCTTCGGGATCGACTAGAATGTTCTGCGGGATAGCACGAACACCATATAGCGTTCCTGCAGCATTCTGCCACGATTGTAGATCGGATATATGCTTCCATGCCAATTTATCCTTCTCAATAGCGGCAACCCAGTCTTCGAGTTTACGGTCAAAAGAGACGCCCAAGATCTCAAAATTCCTATCTTTAAACTCCGTATACGTCTTGACCAAATTCGGATTTTCTCTGCGGCAGTCGGGACACCAAGAAGCCCAGAACTCAATTAAGACATACTTACCCCGAAGATCAGTCAACGAGAAGGGCTCACCTTCCGGCGTAAGCTGCATGATACCGGGTGCTTTTTTTCCTACGGAAGAATTTTCTAAACGTTTAAGGTAGTAGCCGAACTGTTTGCCTTGTTCCGATCGACGGACGGATCTGTCTAATTCTTTGAATAATTTTCTAAGCTCTTTATAATCTGGGTTATACCCGCCAACACGCTGGATAGTTTTTAGCGTCTCAATACTGCTAGGATTTGCTTTAACTTGGGCAATAAGTTCTTCTTTTGACTCCTTCACTTGCCCTAAAAGTAAAACTGGTATGAAGAATAGAAGTAGCGCTATATATTTTTTCATTATCATGATCATTTATTCCTCCAAAGATACACGAAGTTTTTTAGAGCTGCGTAAATGAAGTATAAACTTACTCTTATATGATCTGTCTATATGTTTATTCTCAGCTTATCTATTAATGGGGACTTAATAGGGGGTTAGTAGGGGTATAATAGGGGTGTAACAAGGTGTTAACCCCTGTTAAACCTCTGTAATATCTCTGTAAAACTGCCTTTAAGGAATAATCTGGTATACGATGTGCTAAGTGTTATTCCTCCTATTTGTCTAACATAAAAATATAAGTACATTTCCTCTATAAAATATTTCTGGATGGCTGAGGAGAGCGAAATAAACCACGTAGTGCTCATGAATGCCTTTAGGAACATACGAATATGAATAATTCTTTTTTTTGTATTTAAAAATGAATTTATTTAGGTTTGCTTTGTGTAGAATTAATCTAAATAAAATGGAAAATAGTTGTGCGTGGAATGTGGCGCAATATGCTTTTCAGCATCAATATATTAAAGGAAACACGCAGTTCTCTTATGAGACGGCGAACGCTTGTTATGTTAACATTCTTTCTTATAATTGTTCGCAAACTATTCACTATACGTTATCCAATAATCCCCGCGTTTTGCTAGGTGGGCATAATGTTATGCACTATCTCGACGCGTATAGTACTATTGAAATACGCAGCGAGGATGAACGTAATCACTTGTTAGTTGTGTTGATTCCGCCGGGAAATCTTCATTTTTTTCACGATAGATATCAGCAAGAGCCAGAGCGATTTGCAAAAGGTTTTGTAACGAAAAGCGATGTGCGCTTCCGACTTTTATTTGAGCAACTCCATTGGTTGCCGGAAGCAGATTTGCTTTATCGTATGCGTTCGGAATTGATTATCTTGGAAATTATATTCCATCAAATACAATTGTTAGGGATAGAGCGTAAACATACCCAGCGAGTAATTGTGGTGAAAGACCATTATGAAAAAATCCGACTGGTGAAAGAGATTATTGACGAAGATCTATCTAAGAATCATAGTATCCCAGAGTTAGCGAAACAGGCGGGGACAAATATGCAGTATCTAAAAAAGTACTTCAAGCAGTATTTAGGCACAACGGTGATGAATTATGTTGTTGGGAAAAAGATGGAATATGCTAAGGAGCTTATTCTCACAGGTAATTATTTGGTGTCGGATGTCGCGCGGATGACAGGCTATAAGCATTCCACGCATTTCACTACCGCCTTTAAAAAGCACTTTGGTTTTATCCCCAATTCCTTAAAATACAGCCTCCTACTTCAACAAGGAACTGAAATTTTGATGGAATTGGGGCATGTTTTTTAATCAAATTTCCATCTTACAAAAGCTTCAATTGCTTCGTAATCCGCCAGTCCTAATTTATGATATAACTCGGCAGTTTCACTTGTACGATCTTCCGCACGCACCCAAAATTCGCGTGGATCATCGCCTGGGAATACAGGAACATCTTTCTGCGATTGATGTTTGAAAATTGCCAGCCGCTTACGTTTCACCTCTTGTGGAGAAAGTGGAACTGCCATTTCGATTTCGTGAATTGGATATTCGTGCCAAGCCCCACGATATAGCCACAACCAGCAATCTTTCGTCCATTCATCAGTCTTGGACAAGCGTTTCAAGGCTTCGAATATAATATCAAAACATACTCTGTGCGTCCCATGTGGGTCTGCAAAATCGCCAGCAGCGAACACTTGATGCGGTTTCACTGCCTGGAGCAACACCATCGTTTGTTGAATATCGTCTTCATAGGAAACCTCCTTGGAAAATTTTCCGCGATCATAGAAAGGTAAGTCCTGAAAATGAATGTTACTGTCGGGGAGTCCTACAAAACGTGCGCCTGCGATCGCCTCTCCTTTGCGGATCAACGCCTTAATTGTACGGATGATTTCTGGATCGACCTGATTTGGCTGTTTTGTTTTGAAAAACTCTTTCGCTTCTTTGTAAACGTTGGCCGTAACGCCGTTATCATCATCAACAGCGACTGCGAAGTCTTGAACAAACTCTAGATAACGCAATACATCGTCATCCCAAACGGCTGTATTACCTGAAGTTTGATAAGCCACATGTACATTATGTCCTTGGTCAGCCAAACGGATGAATGTTCCTCCCATCGAAATAACATCGTCATCGGGGTGAGGAGAGAATAAAATAACATTTTTACGTCCTGGCTCCGCTCTTTCAGGTCGATTTGTATCATCTACCCCAGGTTTTCCTCCAGGCCAACCCGTAATGGTATGTTGTAATTCGTTAAATATCTTGATATTGATACTGTATGCCGGACCTTTTTCTGTCACCAATTGTGCCATACCATTATTGTTATAATCGTCATCCGTTAACTTCAAAATGGCTTTATTAAGTTTTAATGACAACCATACAACCGCCTTTTTTATTAAGGTATCCGTCCACTTTACTTCATGGGCTAGCCACGGTAAGTAAAATCGGGTCAATTGTGAGGCGGCATCTGTATCCAGTACAAATTCCACAGAATTGGAAAGCTGAAGATATGTTGCTGGAATGTCCGATGAGATTTCACCTTCCACCGCCTTTTTCACGATTTCTGCTTTTTTCTCATTCCAAGCCATAAGCACAATCTCCTTCGCTTTGAAGATTGTTCCTACCCCCATTGTTAGCGCTTTGGTAGGAACGTTCTCCTTACCACCAAAATCGCGCGACGCATCACGACGGGTCAGATCGTCTAATACAACCAGCCGGGTGCCTGAATTCGGTGCCGAGCCAGGTTCATTAAATCCGATATGCCCGGTTCGACCGATGCCGAGAAGTTGAATATCGATACCGCCTAAATTTGATATCTTTTGTTCATAAGCTTCGCAATACGCGTGAATCGCTTCTTCCGGCAATGTCCCGTCGGGAATATTGATATGCTCTTTAGGAACATCAATATGATCGAACAAATTTTTGTTCATAAAGGTCACATAACTTTGGGGAGCATCAGGTTTCATAGGGTAATACTCGTCCAAATTGAATGTGATCACGTTTTTGAAACTTAGTCCTTCTTCGGTATGAAGACGAACCAATTCTTTATAGACTTTAACAGGGGTAGCGCCGGTGGCTAGACCGAGTACGGCCATTTCGCCCTTTTCCTGCTTTTGTTTGATGATGTTAGCTATACGATTAGCAACATCTACAGAGGCCTCTTCTTGATTAGCATACACCTTCACCGGTACACGTTCAAAACGAGTCTCCTCCAATAAGTTTAATCTTGCCATTGAATACGGAATAATTATATTGTTTACAACCTGAACTAACAAATTTAAAAATAAAACCCTTCTGAATCGAAGAAACTAGGCGAAATCGTGCAAAAAAAAGCATAAATAGGGGTCGCAATCGGTTGTTTAAACGTAACGTTATACGCAAAATCAATTTGCATCCCTTCCATTTTCCGAATTTGAAGGTTTATTTTCCGAATCCGTCATTTTATTATTTAGAATAAATCTATATTTGCAGCGAATTATTTAGACCAGTTCTAAAATGAGGTTAGAGGAATTTATACGTTATATATCAATCTGTTTATTCATCTTGTCGTCCGTCGTCGCATTTGGACAACAAAGCACGGTAAAGGGGAACGTCCATTTAGAATCTGGAGAGTCAGTTAGCCATGCTACGATAACGGTGAAAGGTACAGATATCAGTAGTATGTCTGATAAGAATGGATATTATTCCTTACCCAATGTGCCTTATGGTCACCGGGAAATACAAGTGACGGCTATTGAGATTCAACCTAAAACTGTTCGGTTAAAAATAGATAAACCCACCCATGATTTTTCTATATCTGTATCATCTACCGGTGATATCGCGATAGAAGGTGTAGAAGTAAGTCGGATGACGGAGAAAAAAGATATGGAGACAAGTGGTTTTGCTGTAGCGGTTATCGAAACAAAAGAAGCTTCTCTTAGAAACCTGACCACAAATGAACTGTTAGATCGCGCTGTTGGTGTGCGTGTTCGGCAGAATGGGGGGGAGGGTTCGCCCATCGAATATAATTTAAATGGTATGTCAGGCAGTACCATTGGCTTGTTTCTGGATGGTATTGAGATATCGACGTACGGCTCTTCCTTTAACCTCAATAACATTCCGCCCGCGATGATTGAGCGCATTGAAGTTTATAAGGGGGTACTTCCTTCGCATTTATCTGGTAATTATATCGGTGGTGCGATTAATGTAGTCATGAAAAAGGATGCGTCTGCCAATAATATCACTGCGTCGGTTTCCTATGGGTCGTTTAATACGTATCGCGCGGATATAGGTGGATTGTATCGTAACCAAAAAAATGGGCTTACGTTTCGTGCTTCTGGTTTTTATAGTCACTCGGACAATGATTATGAGGTGTGGGGCAAGTTTTCGAAATACACGCTCCCTAACGGACGGGTGAGCAGATACTATCGTACGAAACGGCCAAATGATGAATTTAGAACGATCGGAGGACGCTTTGAACTCGGCTTTACGGATGTTCGTTGGGCAGATCAATTCTTTGTAGGTTATAATGTATCTGATTCTTATAAGGAAATACCACATGGGATTACCATGACTAAGCCCTATTTCGGACGATTTAACGACTATCAGGCGCACGTATTCAGCTTAAATTACCATAAAAACAATCTATTGTTGAATGGCCTGTCGCTCCAAGTGAATGCGGTGCATAGTATGCGTAATACGTATCTGCAAGATACCGTTAGCCGAAAGTACAACTGGGATGGAACACCTTTAATGGCTCCGCCCAATAGCAACGGCGAGGTGAAGCCTTATCCTTACGAACCGGGAATGGGGCAACAGGGCGAGGCGGTGATGACTGATATAGACCGTAAGATTACCAACATCCGCTCTAATTTAGCTTACATGGTATATCCGGGACACCGCCTGTCTGTCAATCATAAATTTGAAAGTACATCAAGAGACGATCAGGATTTATTGCACGTCGAACGGAGCCGTTGGATTACAAACAGTGATTTGACGACTAATATTTTTTCGGCGAATTATGAAACTGAATTGTTTGATGGGAAGTTACGAACTAACCTCTTCGGGAAGTACATGCGCTACCACAGCATGCAGCATATCCCTGTTGAAGATGTTAATGGAACGATGCGGTATGATCGGCGTAAATCGACAAATGATAACAAAGGTTTCGGTGGAACTTTGTCCTACCAGGCAATAAAGGATGGTTTTGTGATCATATCGGCGGAGAAAGCTTACATTATGCCTACAGAACGACATATATATGGAGAACCCGAGATGAATTTATTGCCTAATCCGGGGATCTTGCCGGAAATGGCCATTAACTATAATTTGGGTGCGCGATACGGATTGGTCGATTTTGGTAAGCATAAACTGGCACTGTACGGGAATTTTTTCTGGCGAAATGGCTACGATAAAATCATTTTACAGACCCGTGTTGATCCGGTGTTAGAGGGAAGAGAGAATCAGGTCGAAGATATACAAGTGACGCAGTTCGTTAACTTGGCAAAAACGCAATCGATGGGATTTGAAGGAGAAGTCAATTATATCTATGACAATAAGCTGAATGCAATGCTTAATTTCTCCAAGTTCAACTCCTTGTTTAAGGTGGAGCAGGACGAACGTGGCAAGCCGCATAGCCTATATGGCTTGCAGGTGCCGAATGAACCGTTTTTTACGGTCAATGGAAATGTACAATATCGTCTAAGAAATTTATTTCAACGTCATTCTGCGATGAATCTATATTACAACATGGGCTATGTGGCACCCTTCAGTACGATTTGGGTGGAGTCGGAATGGTTTACGACCCCGACACAGTTTGCGCATGATCTGGGAGTTAGTTACCGTTTTCCTAGCGGAAAGCTGGTCGCCAGCCTAGACGCGAAAAATATTTTTAATGCGGAGGTGTATGACAACTTTGGTGTGCAAAAGCCTGGGCGGGCATTCTATGTAAAATTAAACTATACAATAAACAATTTTAAATAACGATAATATGAAAATACAATTTTTAAAGAACATAGCTTTAGGATCGGTATTAGCGATTGCGCTGGTGGGATGCGAAAAGAATGATGGTCCAGACGATAATACTCAGGAAGTTTCCGGTCCGGATGTTTGGGATAGAGAATTCGTTACAATAACAGAAGCTTTTCCGGATGCGGAAGGCACCCCCGGAAATGGTGGAACAATGGCTTATGCGTTAACGCTAGAAGAGGCTGCTGACCCAAATTTTGAGGTTGACGTGTATACAGCAGGTTATCCTTTGCGCTCACAACGTACCGCACGTGTGCAGGGGTCGGCGAATGGAAACTTTTTGTATAATATTCAATATACCGGAAATGATGGCGGAATTTTTAACAAATATCGTGTTCGAGGCGGAGATACTTTTGAAGATACTTTTGAGGAAGTGAATACAGAGCCTGTTTTAGGGTCTTCTCCTCGTTGGGTACTCGCCGCCCCCGGTATCGGTATTGGGGTCTACGCATCGGCAGAGGTGGAAGCATCTGCTGAGGGTGCAGGCGCTGATTTTATCGACGTGAAAAGTACAGCGAAAATCGCAGTTCTAGATTTGGATAACCCGGAAATTATTCGCCAAACGGAGTTCATTATTCCTTTTACCGACGAGCAGACAAAAACGGGCTATCAGATTGGACGTATTGATGTCCCTGTTTTAAATGCTGCGAAGACCAAAGTATTTATCGGATGTAATTTGACCCGCTCGGACGTGACCAAGAAGTCCACCGTAAACAGTAGGGGGGCGCAGTCATGGCCAGCAGCAACAAGGGGAGTAGGCACAGCAACTTTGGTTGTAGATTATCCTTCGTTGGCCAACCCGAAGCTGATTTATTCAGCTCACGCTGATGTGAATAACCATTCTTATAGGACGATGACGCAATATGTAGGAGATGATGGCCATATATATCAGGCGGCGGCTTCACATGGAACGGGACACAAAATTTTACGTATCAGCAGTGAAACGAATACTTATGATGATGGTTATGAGTTCGACCTTAGAACGGCTTTGGGACTGAATGATGTCAACATCTCTGCATGGCGTTATGTAAATGATGGTGTAGGGGTGGTGTTGTACACCAGAGAAAATACAGATGGTGGTTATATTGCACTTATTGATTTAAATGCTGGGACCGGGAAAACATTGAATACAGATAATCAATCGGATGTTGGATTTTCGGGTAACGATGATATAAGTGGTACTTTTGGTCAGTTTCAGCATATTGGTGTTGCTGGCGATTATGTATATGTACCGATGACACCAAACGGTGTGGATGGGAATCTTTATTTGATTAATTGGAAACAAGGCAGTATCGCCAAAGGGGCAAAGCTTAAGAATCAATCAGGAAGTTATTATATCGGCGCGTATTAATGCTGATATAAAAGTAAATTTCTGATAAAAATGAGGAGAAGTAGAGACTGCTTCTCCTGTTTTTGTTCTTTTATAGATAGTAAAGGGAAAGTGAACACAATGAGTAAAAAAGCAAAGAGCGATTCAATCTGGTCAAAAATCAGGAAGTTTTTCAACGATATCCATCTTTGGGGAGGTTTGATATCGGGTATTGTCGTTTTTGTGGTGTGTCTGACAGGAACGATTTATGTATACAATACGGAACTTCGGGAAGCTGCATTATCGGAGTATTATAACGTCGAAAAGGTACAAGAAAAGTTATCTCTCGATTCCTTATTGACGTTAGCGAAACCCGCTATCAAAGGAAAAATAACCGGTGTTAGCGTGCCTTTCAACGAAGGGAGGACGGCTGCGGTTTTGTATAACAAACCATCGGAGGAAGAAAGTGGGGGCGGGAGAGGTCGTCGCCGATCCAATCAGATGATGGTCAACCCGTATACAGGAGATGTGCTTGGCGACCCGTCCAATGTGAAGACGAAAACAGCAGAGTTTATGGGAAAAATGTTTGGTTTGCACCGCTGGTTATTGTTAAATGAGATTGAAGACCCTATTATCGAGGGTATAGAAAACCGCAAATTGGGTTCTTGGATTACCGGTACAGCGACGTTGTTGTTTTTATTGGGTGTGCTAACCGGATTAATCATCTGGTTTCCGAAAAAAATGAGAGCATGGAAGAATGGTTTTAAAATCCGTTGGACGGCTAATTGGAAACGGGTAAACCATGATTTACACAATACGTTAGGATTATATACTTGGCTCATATTGTTTCTCATGGCGATAACAGGACCGTTCTGGTCGTTCGAATGGTATAGAGAGGGCTGGCAGAAGACTTGGGGAACATATCAGAACCCGAACACCCCTAAGGAAGAAAAATTGAAGCCTATATCGACGATTATAAACGGGAAGCGTGCTATGACCGTAGAAGAAACTATTTTGGCGGTGAATAACGTGTTGCCTTATGACGGCGATATCACGATTAATTTTGCCTCGGACAGTATCGGAACCGTCGGTATCATAAAGAATAAAGTAGGTTTCTTTGCGCCTTCAGCAAGTGACAGGCTTACGCTAGATCAATATAGCGGTGAGGTCTTAGAGAAAGATATCTTCCGGGAAAAATCCATTCGAAACCGTATCGGTAGCTCCATTAAAGCACTACATATAGGAGATGTATATGGACCGTTTACTAAGCTCCTATATTTTATTGGCTGTCTGGTAGCAACATCACTTCCGGTAACCGGCCTACTTATATGGATAAATAAAATGAAGAAAAAGAACGGCAAGAAAGGCAAAGCCCGGCTTTAACGTCTTTTTTCTTTGCCGCCGATACTGCCGATAATCATTTCAATAATTGCCACTACGATCGCAAATAATGTAGCTGTCCAGAAGCCGTCGACTTCAAATTTGCTCCCCATAAGCTTATCACTCAACAGGATCATTAATACGGTAATGATAAACGAGACGAGCCCAAATGTCAACCAATTTAAAGGGAAAGTAAATAATCGTAAAATGCCTCCCACAACGGCATTTACTAATCCGATAACCAGTCCGGTTATAATCGCCCACCAAAAATTGGCAACGGCAGCTCCTGGAACAATATAGGCCGCAATAGCAACCACGGCACCTGTAAGTAATAAACTGATAATAAATTTCATCTGATTCTTTTTCACAAAGAACTCAAAAAAAGTGCCAAAGGGTGGAACTTTCTGCATAGCGCTTATTCGTTTAACGCTCATAAAAGATTAATATTGCAAATGGAAAATCGATTTCTTAAATTAAATAGATGAGCAGAAAGTTGAATATTTGTGATCATTCTTGCTTTATGTGTCGCCATGCTGGGCAAGATTGGTGGGAAAATATCGATATCCGGCGACAGATTATCAAGGCGAAAAAGGGACAGGAGATCATTGATGAAGGAGAGGAGGCTAAAGGTGTTTTTTTTGTGCAAGAAGGATTGGTCAAGGTACATAAAAGACATGGAGATAAAGAAAGTATTGTACGTTTTGCGAACAAAGGAGACATTATAGGACATCGTGGTATGCCGGGAGATAAACCTACTTTTCCGATATCGGCCACTTGTCTAGAAAATTGTGTACTGTGCTTTGTTCCCTTCGATTTTTTTAAAAAATTATTGAGAACGAATCCGGCACTAACGTATGCCATGTTAATGTTTTATGCGGATGAACTACAGGTTTCTGAACGAAAAGCGACTAATCAGGTTCATTTGTCGGTTAAAGGACGGCTTGCATGGAGTTTTTTTCAGTTGGAGGAGAAAATGGGCACGGATAACGAGGGATATATAAAATTGGTGTTGTCGAAAACAGATTTGGCGGCTTATGTAGGGGCAACTTACGAGACTGTGTATCGCATGATTGCTGAACTGGTCGCAGAAGATGTTATGGAACGAGTCAATAAACGTATAAAAATAAAAAACAGAGAAAAACTGCTATATTATAGTAAGTTGTAATGTCTACAATTAAACCCTCTTTTGCCATTTACGGATACTATCGGGCGTATTGTAATTCCGAAAATCTTTCGTATTTCCCGAAGCAGGGAGTTTTACCGTGCAAAGATTTTTTATAGCACGTTTTACGGAAAAGTTGACTAAGTGTTCATGTTGGTAATCGATAAATAATTTCTGTAGTCCGGAAGCGGTATAAATGGCACACAGGGGTTCTATCTGTTCGTTTTTTGCATACAGATATACGTCAGCGCCCACAATCTGCTGACGAATGGCCAACAATCGTTGTAATAATGGCACTTCCATGTCAATCATATCACAGGGTAGCACGAAGAGGTCTGCTTTGGGAAACAATTGGTGGGCGCTCAACAAACCGGCCAAAGGGCCTTTTACATCGATTTGATCGACGATCAAGGTTTCGGAAGAAAAAATCTGACGATAAGTGCCCTGCTGGATGGAATTAATGGAAAGATACGTTTTCAGCCCCAGACTTTCCAGCCTATCGGCCATATGTCTGGCCCAAGGACGACCATCCTTGCGTAATTGTCCTTTGTCGGTTCCCATGCGGCTGCTTTTACCACCGCATAGGACCAGCCCTAACAAGAGATGTGCCGTATTTTCCATTGATAAAACTATAGTTCCATATTGCCCGTTGACTTCTGCTGGCAGGCGCAGTGTCCTCCCCATGCTCGTTCACCATCCACGAAATGCTCACATTTCCATAAGGGTACATGATGTTTGATCCGATCGATGATATATTGGTTGGCTGCATAGGCTTCCGTGCGATGGGCAGCAGCAGTAATGACCACCACGGCTGTTTCCATGACCGAAACCTTGCCTAACCGATGGACGGCGATGGCAACTTGTAGGCTCCAGCGTTGTTTTGCCTCCTCCAGTAATGCCGCAATCATCTTGTTGGCCATCCGCTCGGCAGCCTCGTAATAAAGGTGTGAGACTTCCTTTCCTTGGTGGTTATTCCGCACTTCACCGCTAAACAACACAACACCCCCAGCTTCTGGATGATGAGCCTGCTCCCAAAGTGCCATGACATCAATTTTTTCGGTGCTGAGATGTGTCATCGTTAACCTCCGCTACTGGGTGGAATGACTAAGACTAGATCGCCTTGACGAAGCTGGTAATCCTCCTGGACAAATGTATCATCTACTGCAAACCGACATTGTTCCAATAGTGTTGTTGCAAAGGATTGCTGATCAATCAGATAACGTCGTAAACGATTGATGTCTTCTGGGGTCTCTCGGACCTCCATAACGGGAGGGAAATAATCCTTCAATCCCGCAAAAAATTCCAAAGTAATCATATTTATCCTCCAATTGTTAACATACTTATTTCACTTCCGGAAAACTGCATTTGTTTTTGCCCGAGTGCTGCGTATAAACTTGTTTCCAATCCTTTTCGACTGTTGATCTCCCGAAGAGGTATGGGCGTATTACTGCTTAAGCAGCCATAAATATTTCCCTGCGTGTCTAATCGCAGGCGATTGCAGTCCGCACAAAAAGGCTGGCTTTCATTGGCAATGATCCCGAAGCTATGGCCGCATGAGGTGTTCCAGTACGTTGCGGTGTCGCCGTATTTCTTTGCCTGTTCGTCGATTTTATAGACGCTACTTATTCTTTCCAGCATGGCTTGCCTGGAGAAGAACTTGCTGTCGGTATCGCCAAATAGATGGCCCATGCCCATCAATTCCAAAAAGCGTATTTTGATACCGTGCCTGAAAGCAAAATCCAGTAACGGTAAAATCTCCTGATCGTTTTCACCGGCCATAATCACCGTGTTAATTTTTACCTCCAATCCTGTTTCTTGTGCGGCGGTTATCCCTTCAAGTACCTGTTTTAACCCCGCCCGTTTTGTTACCTTATAGAAGGAACTTTCGGATAATGCATCCAGCGAGACATTGATGGACCGCAGACCGGCTTCTTGGAGAGAAGCAACTTTTTTTGCGAGCAAAAAACCGTTTGTCGTCATCTTAATATCATGGATACCCAATTGTCGAATACCCGTTATTAATTTGGGAAGATCGGGGTAGAGAAGTGGCTCGCCTCCTGTTAAACGGATCGTCTGTAGATGCAATACATCGTGCAAGCGACCGATGAGATCAACAAGCTCATTGCTAGACAATACAACAGGTCTGGGTGTTGCTGCGGGGGTTCCATCTTCACATACACAATAGGTGCATGCGAAGTTGCATTTATCGAGCAGGCTCACGCGCAGGACTTTGAATGATCTTCCGATATGGTCTGTCAACGTACGCATTACATGAAAAATAATAGTTTACAACAAGCGATCAGGAGCACGACGCTCAACAAGGTGCGTGCGGTTGCCATCGGAAAACGGGCACTACCAAAATAGGCGCCCGTAAATCCTCCGGCAGCTGCCGCACAAAAACAGATGGCGAAGGATGTATCGATTGATATCGGTGTGGTATTCCCCAGCAAACCGCTGAAAGAATTTAACGTTATAAAAATGGCAGAGGTAGCTGCTGCCTCCTTGGCATTGGCCCAGCCCAATAAGATAAGTAGGGGGCTTAGAAAGATACCCCCACCAATATTGAGCATACCCGACAAAAGGCCGATAATGGCGCCTATGAGCAATGCCAACGGTATATTTACCGTTTTGCGTTCCGGGCGCTCTTTGGGCGTTATGCCCAGCAGCCGGATGGTAGGTAATATTAAGGCGAGGCCAAGTAACACAAAATATGCTTTCCCTTCAAGGGCATATCGGGCACCCAGGAATGCCGTTGGGATAGAGGTCACCAAAAATGGCCAGCAGGTAGACCATCTGAAGTATCCTGCACGCTGAAACTGGATGAATCCTGTGCCGGCAACGAGCATATTAAGTAGGAGAATAAGCGGCTTGTATTGTGCTACCGGGATGGAAAAAATAGAAAAGACAGCAATGTAACCGCTGGCACCTCCGTGTCCAACAGAGGCATACAAGAAGCCAACAACAAATAGGACGAATGCGATATAATAGAGTTCCATGTCAGTGCTTTAAAGGTGTGGTGTTGATGTGATCAAATGCGATAAATTCTTTCTTGGGAGAGCCACATAGACCGCAAGTATAATCTGCAGGTAGATCGTCGAAGGCAATGCCTGGTTCTATGGCCGCTAAGGCATCCCCATAAGCGGGATCGTAAATACTGAGGCAATGTGGACAGCGGAATAAGGATTGCTGCGGGGCGCTATGCGAAAACTCCGGTAAATCGGAGGGATGATGTTCAGACACCGGATGGCTGTTTTGTAATGTAGCATCGTAAAAGTAATCACAAAGTGTTTTCAGGGTCGCGGGCAACGATTTCTCGGTGACACGTTGTTTATAGAGAACGAGGTTATAGGAGTTGGCCTTGAAATCTTGCGTGTGGAAAACATCGAAGTAGGGTTCACGGTTCCCATCGTTGATCTGTTTGATGATAATCGAACCCCAAATACCGCTGTTTGATCCAATCTTGATGCCAAAGCATAGCCGATAAGTTCGAATATTCCAACGATCGAAATACCGGGCGATGGAACGCTTCAATTTCAACGCCGGTTCACACCAGTCTTCGATTTGCCAGTTTAGCTCGTTGGAAGCGTGGCGCAAATTAATACGATGTCTGTCGAGAATGATATCCCATCCTTTGCGATCTTGCTGTCGGATGTCTTTAATAATGAGTGACCGCCAGGGCGTCGTATAGATCTGGCCCACCCGAGACGTCTGGCAGACGTTGCAAACGTCCAGCAAAAAGGAAACGGTGTAACACTCGTCGGGCCGGTAAATGCCTAGCCAATATTTATCGTCATATTGGTTAAAGCCTTCATAATAGGGAAGACGGAAATCCGATTCCGTTAACGGTTCTTGGACTTGTTGACAATGAAATGCACCCGACGCTTTAATTTTTAATTCCAGATCTGCACATCGCGTAGTAATGTCGTCTGCTGCTAAATCTTTGTTATCCATGATGGCGCTTTCCAGTTCCTTACTAATGGCGGCAATATCCATGGAATAAATGAGTGATGACCAGCTTCTTACTTGATTTGTTTTGGGCCATCGGATATATACATGCCAATAATTGCCTACGCCTGAGGATACAAAATTCAAATTGCCGGTATAATAAGGTACAAACGACTGATTCGCATCTACAATGTTGATCTTTAGTTTGGGCGTATATTCAAAGGATGCTAAGATATCTTTATAAATTCCTTCTCTCAACCAATGTGGCTGATTGTAAAGACCATCGGCCACATAGGAACTGACGATATTTGGATAGTGGTTTTCATTCACTTCATACAGCAGTTCTTGATTAAAGAGCTGATATTCGATATCTTCCATTTGCGCGGGGGTGGCAGAGAAGAGCAATTGTTGGCGTGCGCCGATTTTAACGGTTTTTACATCTGCCGCATGCGCCGCTTCCAGTATAGCCTTAAAATCACCCACCGATACATAGCCCCCCGATAGATTGATTTTTACGTGTTTCCATTCCGGTTGTATCTGCTTAGCCATGCGTGACCTCCATTTCTTCTTTTTCGGCTAAAAAACTATCCAAAATGGCCATAACCTGCGGACGGCAAGAGCCGCATCCTGTTCCGGCGCCACTGGTTTCACATAATGTTTTTAGTTCTGTGCATCCAGATTGGATGAGCTTGTGTAAGTTCCCTTCGCCTACCTGGCTACAACTGCAAATCAACTTGCCAATAACCGGTTCTTTTGTACTGCCGCTGCGTAAAAGCTGCAGACGTTTTTCACTGAGTTCTGTTTTGTTGGTGATCAGGTCTTTGAATTCCAGAAATTCATTCTTATCACCAATGAGTACCGCACCTACCAAGCGATCTTGATGAATAATACATTTTTTATAATAGCGCTTTGCCTTGTCAATAAATACGATCTCTTCATATTCCTCGTTCAGACAGTCGACTACGCCAATACTACAAAGGTCGAAGCCCTGTATTTTAATGATGTTCATAAAGACAGAGCCTGGATATATACTGCCGATGTCGCCGTTATGATAACGGGCTACTACAGCACTTTGCTGTTCGGCAGCAGCCGAAAAACCGTACAAGATCCCTTCAAATTCGGCAATTTCACCGATAGCGTAGATAGCGGGATCACTGGTTTGTAATCTATTGTTTACCACCACACCACGCTGACAGTGCAATCCGGCGGCTTTTGCGAGCTCAATGTTAGGCGTCGTGCCAATAGCAACGATAACCGCATCACATTTGATCTGTCGGCCACTCTTCAATTCCACCTTATTGACTTTGTTTCTGCCGTAATAGAGCTGCACCTCATCGTTATAAAAGACATCGCAGCCTTGGTCAATCATCTCTTCATGGAGCAGTTGACTGCCGAGTACATCCAATTGCCGGTTCAAAAAGCGCGAAACGCGCTGGACAACCGTAACCTGTACGTCCATCTCCCGCAAACTCGCCGCCATCTCCAAGCCCAGCAATCCACCCCCGATAATGACGACAGAAGCATCTTTGCGGAGGAATTTACGGAGATTATCGGCATCCGAACGATGTCTGATGCTGAATATCCCCGGTAACGATGGAATATCTTTGGGCATGGCCGACCGACTGCCGGTGCCGAGAATCAAGGTGTCATAAGGTGTTTTTATTCCTCTTGAATCTTCGACGTATTTATGCTCGCGATCGATACGGGTCACGGTAACCCCTCTGATATGCTCAATGTTGTAGACATTTTTTTCTTCCTCATCCCGCATTTTGACGAGTTCCTCCCATTGTTGGTCCCCGCTTACATAATGTGGTAGCATGACCCGGTTGTAAAAGGGCAGGTTTTCATTGCTGATCACTGTTATCTCGTCGGTTGTGTTGATTTCCCGAAAAGCTTTGACGAAACCGAAAGCTCCGGCACCGGCACCGACAATAACAATGCGCTCAAAGGGCTTTTCGTAAGGGACGACCTGCACGGCGCAGAATTTGAAATCCGGTTCTTTTGAAATGGGATCGAGCAGCGGATTGGTGAGGTTGTTTGCCCGATGTAAATCCGTGTCGCCGAGCTTTCCCCAGTGCATGGGTAAAAAGACACACCCCGGTTTTATCGTGGTGCTAAGGCTGGCCTTGACGCGTACATGACCACGGCGTGAGGTGATTTCGACCAGTTGCCCCTCTGTTACGCCGAGACGTTCGGCATCATCGCGATGGATTTCGAGCTGAGATTCGCTGATATGCTGTTTCAGCTTACTGACCTTGCCAGTCTTGGACATCGTATGCCATTGGTCTCGGATGCGTCCGGTGGTCAGAATAAAAGGAAAGGCCGCATCTGGTAATTCGCTACGCAGATCGGTATCCGGACTGTGGATAATGGCTTTCCGGGACGGTGTATAGAAGTCATGATCGGCAAATAAACGCGTTGTTCCTATTTTTCGCCGCTTATTGTAAGGCCATTGAATGGTTTTATGTTTGTCGATCTGTGTATAATCCAGACCTTCGATATGCAGATTTGTTCTGGCTGTGAGTCGCGTATGTTCTTTGTATATGGCTTCGGTGTTTGGATAATCAAAACCTGCAAAGCCCATTTTTTTGGCAAAACGACAAATAATTTCAGCGTCAGGAAGTGCTTCGCCCGGCGGGTCGATGATTTTGTGTAAATGACTGATCCGACGTTCGGAATTGGTCATCGTTCCTTCTTTTTCTGCCCAGGCAGCTGCGGGCAAAATGACATCGGCATAAGCTAAGGTTTGGGGCTTGTTACTGATCTCCTGCACCACGACAAATTTAGCCTTTTCCAAGGCCTGTTCTACTGTTCGCGTATCGGGTAGGCTTGTCAATGGGTTGGTACATAATATCCAGACGGCTTTCAGCTTGCCGTCGGCCAATGCTTCAAACATTTCGGTAGCGGTAAGCCCCGGTTTGTCGGATAGGGTAGTTCCTCCCCAAAAATCAGCCACTTCCTGCCGGTGCGCCTCGTTTTTCAGATCACGATGTGCGGGCAGCAAATTGGCCAGACCGCCGACCTCTCGACCTCCCATCGCATTTGGTTGGCCCGTCAACGAGAAAGGTCCGGAGCCTGGTTTACCGATTTTTCCGGTAATCAAGTTTAGATTAATGAGAGACAGATTTTTATCCACACCTTTCACACTTTGGTTAAGCCCCATTGTCCACATGGTCAATAGGGTTTTCGATTCGCCGATATAGGTTGCGGCTTGACGGATTTCATGTTCAGGTATACAACATATATGCGCCGCTTCTGTTATGGTACGCTCAAATACACGTGCTTTATAACCTTCAAACCCCTCGGTGTGCTGTGCTATAAAATGGTCATCAATATCATCCTGCTCAATCAGCAGCCGGCCAATAGCATAATTTAAAACCATATCTGTACCCGGTTGGATTTGTAGGTGTAGATCGGCAATAGCTGCCGAATCCGTTTTCCGGGGATCGACCACAATGATTTTTGTATGTGGATGATTTGCTTTGTGCGCTTCTACCCGACGCCAGAGAATGGGATGGCACCAAGCGGGGTTGGCTCCTTCCACTAGAAAACAGTCGGAGAGCTCAATATCATCGTAGCAAATAGGTACGGAGTCTTCTCCAAGGGCCATTTTATAAGCGGCAACGGCGCTGCTCATGCAGAGGCGTGAATTAGTGTCTATGTTGTTGCTGCCGATAAAGCCTTTGATGAGTTTATTGATGACGTAATATTCTTCCGTGAGGCATTGACCGGATGCATAAAAAGCAACAGCATCGGGACCGTATTTATCCACCATCGTGCGGAATACAGCTGCTGTGCGGGTCAGCGCATCTTCCCAGCTCACCCGTTGCATCGGCATATTGCGGTGATATCGCATTTGTGGATACAACAGGCGGTCGGACTTATCGTTGACCGTATACTGCAGGTTCATGCCCTTGCTGCATAATTTCCCCCGGTTAACCGGATGTTCTTCGTCGCCTATTACCGTTACCGCGTTGTGCTTATCTAGCTGAATTTTCACACCGCATCCGACACCGCAATAACAACAGGTACTTGTTACTTCTGTTTCTTTCATGTCTGACAAAGGCAAATCAATTCATATTTTACTATTGAAAGTCGAGCTCTCCTGTTTCCATACTACGCTTGATGGCTGGCTTTGGCTGGAATTTAGTCAGTGTGACTAACAAACCGATGAACACGACCCCTGCGCCGATATACTGAAAGGCATCCGCATAGGTCAGGTTTTCGGACTTGAACAGAAAACCAACCAACATGGCGCCAATGTTTCCGCCGGCACCTACTATACCACTGACGACACCAATATTATCTTTGTTGATAAAAGGGACAATACCGTAGGTACAGCCATTGGCCATCTTCAGAAACAAGGCGAAGATCAGCATGGAAATAACGGCGAAAACCAACGTCCCCGAAGCAGCAAACAACGCAATACCCAAACCTTCCAAAACCAAAAGCAGCCCTAACAACGTCCCTTTTCCTTTTAGTCCGAATCGTTGACCTACTTTATCGCTTACGATTCCGCCCAATGCACGGGCGAAAATATTCATGCCGCCGAATATGCCGGCCATGGCACCGGCTACAATGATGCTGGTACCAAAGCGGTCTATAAAAAATATCGCAGCAACATTATCGACGGTAATCTCAATACCGAAGCAGGCGGCGTAAGCGAGTGTCAATACCCATACACGATAGTCCTGCAATGCTTCCACAAGTGATCCCTTGCTTTTTTTCGGAGAAGTAGACGCATCTCTTTGCTGCAAATTGCTGAAATTCCCCGCAGGCGTATCTGTCGTGTATCTGTAGTAAATAAAAGCCATGATCAGGAGGATGACGCCAGGGACAATCATGGCGATTCTCCAGGAGTCTGCTTCGCTAACAAAACCCATCGCGGCAAAACCCGCAGCAATTAAGGGCATAACCAAATTGGTGACGCCACCGCCGAGGTTTCCCCACCCACCGGTTACCGCATTGGCGGTGCCGACAATATTGGGGGCAAACATCATGGACGTATGGAATTGGGTGATGACAAAAGAAGCGCCAACAATGCCTATACAGAATCTGAATAATAAAAAGGAGGCATAACTGTTGCTTAGGCCAATAAGCATGATTGGGATAGCGCCCACAATTAACAAAATGGTATAGGTGAGGCGTGGACCCAGTGTGTCGCACAACTTCCCGATCAATAAGCGGGCAATAATGGTGGCGGAGACGGACGCTATAATGATATTGCCGACCTCACTCTTGGTCAAATTCAGCTGATCGCGAATCATGGGCATCAAAGGCGCGACACCAAACCATCCGAAGAAACAGAAAAAGAACGTTATCCAGGTGATATGGAATGTACGCATTTGAACGCCTTTGAATGAAAAGATGTTGAGCTTTGAAAGGGGGGATTGGTTCTGTTGCATCGTTAGTATGGTTTAAATGAGATTAAAAAAAGGGTGCAAAGAGAGCACCGGTATGCTGTCGTTTTCTGTAATTACCTGTTTATTGTGGATATGCCAACCGATACCCTCACATCCGACAGTCGCTGTTATATCTCCGGAGCCATGGTGAGGTTTCCAGGTGTATCTGTGAGCCTCGGCTTGTCGAAAAACAGGAAAAAACTCATCAAGCGAAGATTTCTTTGACCTAGGGGCCTGTAATTTTATCTGTTGGAAACGTTCGTTCGTAAACCCAAGACACTTGTGCAGATATTCCTCTACAAATAGTTTGAAGGTCATGAAACATGATAAGGGATTTCCGGGCAGGGCAAATAAAATCCTGCCTTCGGATAAAAGGCCTATTAAAAGAGGTTTCCCGGGTTTTATAGAAACCTTGTGAAATAGGATCTCTACGCCTAACTCTTGTAGAATTCGGGGAACGTAATCGGCATCGCCGGCCGAAACACCGCCGTTGATCAAGATGAGCTGCTGCTCCATGGCCTGCTTTAGGACGACTGATAACGCTTTGGGCTCATCAGACACATGCTGGCAAGACCGAATGGGCAACTGCCATTGTTCGCAAAGCGCACGCAATAGATATTGATTACTGTTGCGGATTTGAAAGTGTTCCGGTTGCTGATCGATATCGACCACTTCATTGCCGGTGGTGACAATCCCTACACTGGGCATTTTATAAACGGGTACATGGTGGATGCCCAACGCTGCTAATGTACCGATTAGCGAAATATCACAAACCTGAGGCGCGGTAACGGCCAGCTCATTTTGCTTTAGATCTTCGCCTCGTTGTGCAAGGTGTTGTCCATGCGAGATAGATTTTCCGAGAATAAGAGCTGTTCCGTATGGGGTATAGGTGAGATCTTCTTTGCGGATGATGGTATCTGCTTCACGGGGGCAAGCTGCGCCGGTCATGATCTTGTAGCATTCACCGTTTGCAAGAACTGTAGACGTTTCCATACCAGCAAAAATGGTGTTCCGAATACGGAATTCCCGGATACCATTATTCCAGTCGTCGATGCGTATGGCTATTCCGTCCATCGCCGCGCGGTTAAACGGGGGATAATCCCTGTCTGCAAAGATGGGATGGGCCAGTACGCGGTTTAATGATTGGGTGAGAGGGATGCGTTCTGTGGGAAGCTGCTTTGCCACACTTCGAATCTTGTCCCGGGCTTCCAGATAGGTCAGCATATCAATGTCCTCCTCCCATTATCATTTTTCGGGCATGAAACAAGGCAGGCAAAATAGCCTCTAAACATTCTTTTACACCGTTGGTGCTTCCGGGTAACGTGACGACAAGTGAATTGCCGATTGTGCCCGCAACGGAGCGACTCATCATAGCCAATGGTGTCCGTTGCTGCCCGTGTCCACGCATGGCTTCGACAATGCCATCTGCCGTTTTGTCTACTAATTCGGAAACAGCTTCCACGGTTACATCTCGTGGGCCCAATCCGGTTCCACCGGTCGTAAAAACAAACTGTATGTCTCGGTCAACCCAGGTTTTGATGGCTTGTTGGATGAGTGGTTTCTCATCCGCAACGATTTGGTAATCCAGTACCTGTGCGCCGGTCGCCAGCAACATTTCTTCGATTTTTCGCCCACTGTTGTCCTGCCGTTTCCCGCTGGCGGTAGCATCGGAACAAACCAAAACAGCGCAGGTGGCCAGCGGTGCCAGGAAACGTTTATGATCCGACTTACCGCCTGTTTTATTGGCGAGGCGGATATGGCCAATCTCCAATTGATCGTCGACAGGTTTCAGCATATCGTAAAGCTCGAGTGCCGCTATAGATACCGCGGTAAGCGCTTCCATCTCTATGCCGGTACGACCTATAGACTTGGCAGATACTGTGATCAATATCCCGGCACCTGACTGCCGTGTTCCGGCAAAAAAATCTGGGTGGGAGCTCGGATAGATATATTCGAAATCGACCTGCATCCCGTCAATATTGACGGGATGGCAATGGGGAAGTAACTGCGGGGTTGCCTTTGCTCCCAAAAATGCCGCTGCTCGGGCAACATCCAGTAGATTTCCTTTTGGCAGTTGACCTTGTTTAATCTTTATAGCCGTGGATTCCGTGATATATATAACGGCGTTAGCGGATGCGGTACGTAAAGTGCTAATTTTATGGCTTATATCTCTCATGCCTTCATTTCTAGGATGGTCTCTGTTGGACCGGGTTGCAAACTGGAAAAATTAATGACTCGTTTCTGAAGGGAGAGTGCATCGAATAAAAGCAATTTACCCGTCAGCTTGTCTGGCAAATCCAGCAACACTTTGATAACCTCATTTGCCATCAGCATACCCGCTACCATGCTGCCGATAATGTATGTGCCCGAGACTTCGCAACCTGTCCCTTCGGTGGCTGGTTGCAGCGTGAATAAATCGTCTATGGCCAGGCGCTGCGCTTCGTAGTTAAAAACGGTAATTTGTACTTCAGAACGAAAAACAGACCCGTAGATGACTGGTATACCGAGCTGAATACCCGTGTGGCCGATTAATAATCGCGCTGGAAAATTGTCTGTGGCATCGATGATGATGTCATATGCAGAAAATATGGCGTGAATGTTGGTTTCATCTACAAAAAATGGGTGCTCTCTGAAGATCGTTTTCTGATATCGGTCCTTTAAATGGGCGACAGCAGCTGCAGTTTTCAATTCTCCAATTTGCGCTGGCGTATAGAGATATTGGCGTGCTAGATTTTTGAGTTCAACTTTATCGCCGTCGATTATTCCAATATATCCGATACCGCTAGAGGCTAGTGCGGAAATCACAGGGCAACCCAGACCTCCGGCACCAACTACAAGAACGCGGGTACATTTTAATTTGTCGAGACCCTTCTTGCCAATAAACGGCAGTTGAAGATGATCGCTGAAAAATCTACTATGCATTTCTCTCATGTGATTATATCTTATATCCCAGACCGATACCTAAAGTCCACCTCCCGTTGTCAACATTTGTCTTGGGTATATAGAATGCCGGTACCTGTAATGCTAGATGCCTAAAAATGGTTAAGGTAGCACCAACCCCTAATGTGGGGGTAAACGCAGCATTCTTTACAACGGAGGTATCTTTTTTAATTTTGACAGAGGGTAGGAACCCTAACATAAGGTTCCATTTCTGTGTGGTATATTTCACGGCAGGTCCGGTACAATTGATATATGCGCCATTGTCCGCATAGCCTCCTACGATAATTCCGTCAAAAGCTTGTACACTAATTTTTTTATGCTGCGCATGTACAGCTGTTGCTGTCAGTGCTATGCATGCTATCGTACAAAAGGTGCGGTTTGTCTTCATGTTTACAAAGGATTACTTGTTGACTGCTATCATATATTAGTTCTGTAATGCAATATATACGAACCCGTCTTCCACTTTTACCGGATAGGTCTTGATGGCGCATTCATCGCCAGAGAGACATTCTCCCGTGTCCAATGCGAAGGTTTTTTTATGGAAAGGACAGGCGATTTTGGGTTTATCTCCTAATGATCCGATCATACCGCGACTAAGTATCATTTGTCTTTTATGGGGGCATTCGTTCTGTGTAGCGTACCACTCATTACGACGCTTGAAATAGAATAGGGCAACCTGCTGATCCTCTAGTTTTAAACAGACACCTCCGTTTTCAATGGTGTCTTCTACTCGACAAGCTAATTTCCATGAAGTGATTGCTAACGTTTCCATAATGATCTTGTGTTAAAGTTTCGTATTTATTTGATTAATATGTTATTGGAGCATTCCAGTCGGCCGCTTTCTTTTGTCCGCGCATTTCTTCGAATTTTACCGTTTCGTCTTTTTCGGAAGGTGCATTCACAAAATGAACAAAGCGCTTGCGTATATCGGGGTCATTGACGGCAACCTTCCATTCACATTGATAAGCTTCTACTAATGCCTGCATCTCTTTTTCCCAGGTCTCCGCCATTCCAAGACTGTCTTCCACGACAACATTTCGGAGATAATCGACGCCGCCTTCCATTTTATTCAACCAAGTGGCCGTACGTGTCAATGGATCGGCAGTGTGTATATAAAACATGAGAAACCGATCCAGATAGCGAATACAAGTTTCACTATCGATGTCACTCACCAGGAGGTGCGCATGTTGAGGTTTGCTACCACCGTTTCCACATACATACAGATTCCAGCCTTTTTCCGTGGCAATGATGCCAAAATCCTTACTCTGCGCTTCGGCACATTCCCGGATACAACCGCTGACGGCGGATTTCAATTTGTGGGGAGATCGGATCCCACGATACCGTTCTTCGATCTGAACGGCAAAGGATACGCTGTCATGAAGACCAAAACGACACCAGGTGCTTCCTACACAGCTTTTTACCGTGCGTAAAGCTTTTCCGTAAGCGTGTCCGCTTTCAAATCCAGCGGCGATTAGCTCTTCCCATATCAAAGGAAGATCATTGAGGTGCGCGCCAAACATATCAATACGTTGTCCACCGGTGATTTTGGTATAAAGTCCATATTTCTTGGCGACTTCTCCGATAACGATCAATTTTTCTGGTTGGATTTCACCTCCCGGTACGCGGGGTACAACAGAATAGGTTCCACCGCGTTGTATATTGGCCAAAAAGCGGTCGTTGCTATCTTGAGCCACATCATTTCCCTTTCCCAGTATCATTTCGTTCCAAAGGCTTGCCAGCAGGGAAGAAACCAATGGTTTGCAGACTTCACAACCATGCCCTGTTCCAAGGCTGTCCAGCACACTGTCGTAGGTTCTTAGATCATGGATCTTGATGAGATCAAATAGCTCTTGTCGACTAAAATTGAAATGTTCACATATCGTATTACGGATATATTTACCCTGTTTCTTCATGGTATATGCTACCAGATCTTTGACCATAGGGACACAGCCACCACAACCAGAACCGGCTTTGGTGCATTTCTTGATGTCATCGGCATGCTCACATCCTTGTTGGGTAACCGCATTACATATTTGAGCCTTTGTAATGCCCTCGCAGCTACAAATCAACGCCGTGTCAGGCAAAGCTTCTAGTCCTGCGCCAGCAGGTTTAGTTTCACTTTGTTCCCCCAAAAGGAGCGTTTCGGGGTGTTCCGGTAGGGGCATGTTATTATTTACAGTCTGTAATAACATATTGTAACTCGCTGCTTCACCCACCAAAATACCACCTAATAGCCTTTTGCCATCCGGACTGATGTTGAGCCGTTTGTAAATACCCTTGTTTTTGTCTTCCAGAAGAATGGTCCGGGCGTGTGGCTCTGTGATGAATGGATCTCCAAAACTAGCCACATCGACACCCATTAATTTTAGCTTGGTGCTCATGTCAAAACCAGCGAAAAGCTTCTGTTCGCCAGAAATGGTTGTTGCAGCGACCTCCGCCATTTCGTATCCAGGGGCTACCAAGCCATATATCATTTCGTTATAAAGGGCGCATTCACCGATAGCGAAGGTGTGAGGGTCGGACGTACGCATGTTCTCATCGACGACGATTCCTCCGCGAGGTCCAATAGCCAGTCCCGCAGCTTTTGCCAACTCATCACGAGGTTTGATGCCTGCCGATATGATCAAGATATCGCTGTCCAATTGAGAGCCATCAGCGAATGCAAGCCCTGTTATTTTATTTTTACCTAATATTTGGGTTGTGGATTTTTGCAGGAAGCAGGTCAACCCAAGGGCCTGTAACTTGTTTTGTAATATGTTGCTGGCCATATCGTCAATTTGTCTGGGCATTAGCCGTGGAGCAAATTCCACGACTGCTGATTCTTGTATGCCAAGATCTACGAGTGCTTTTGCAGCTTCCAAGCCTAACAATCCACCCCCAATGACCGTTCCTTTATTTGCGGTCGAGGCATATGCTTTAATTTGGTCAAGGTCTTCGATCGTGCGATATAAAAATACCCCTTCTTTGTCGACGCCGGGAATTGGGGGGACAAAAGCAGCCGATCCGGTAGCGAAAACAAGATAATCATAGTTTTGTCGGATTCCACTTTTGGAAATAGCATACTTTTCGATAGTGTTGACTTGTAATATGGTGTCATGAAGGTGTAAATCGATATTATTTTCGTCGTACCACTCATTTTTTGACAAAAATAAATCATCTAATGTCTTATTTCCGAAGTAATCAGTGAGATGAACACGGTCATAAGCCCGAATTGGTTCCTCACCGAATACTATTAACTTAAAATTGTTGATTTTTGCTGTTAATTTCTCGCAAAACTTATGGCTGACCATTCCGTTTCCGATTATTACGACTGTTTTTGTATTCATTTTTCAGATATTTGGAGATAAAAAATGATTTTTCGTTATTTATTTTGCTAATTTATGTTTTTGATATCAATAAATAAAATATTTTCATGATATATATCATATTATTTTCTATTTTTGATTGATTTGTGGTAAATTTTAATGATTTTGCATGGTAAATATATTAAAATCTCTGAAAATAGTCGGTTCCGGACCAGGTGATCCAGAATTATTGACGATAAAAGCGTATAAAAGCATAAAAAATGCAGAAGTAATACTGTATGATAATCTAATTAATGAAGAAATACTCCATATTGCTTCGGAAAAATGTCTAAAAATATACGTAGGAAAGCATCCGTACGGAAAATACATGCCACAGGAAGATATAAATACATTAATAGCTTATTATTGTGGGCGTTTTTCCAATGTGGTAAGGTTGAAAGGAGGTGATCCGTATATATTTGGTAGAGGATTCGAAGAGTGGTTTGTTGCAAAGGAGTTGGAGATCCAGGTAGAATATATTCCAGGGGTCAGCAGCATGCAGGGTGTAGGATTGAGTGATATACCGCTGACACATCGTGGGGTTAGTGAAGGCGTGTGGGTCTTGACAGGTATGAAAAAAAATGGTGATATCGCGACTGATCTTTCATTAGCGGTTCGCTGTAATTCTACAGTAGTTATATATATGGGTATGCGTAAATTAGCCGAAATCGCACGGATCTACCTGATGAATGGTGAGGGGGATCGCCCGGCTGCGATCATACAGCGAGCCTCCAGGGCAGATGAAAAGAAAGTGATATGTAAGGTTAAAGACCTCGTGAAGGCGAGTCAGAAAGCAGGGATGTCTCATCCTGCTATTATTGTTATCGGAGAAGTTGTCAATTTGCAGTATAATCTTTCTGCTTTGTTGCAGCGAGAAAGACATATTGTGTAATGGTTTTGATAATCGGGCGTACTATATTTGATTTTCTGCATGCTTTTTGATAGCATTAACTTAGTTAATAGTTATAAACTAGAAAAGGTATGAGGAAGATGCTGTTTGTGTGGCTAAGTATGCTGATTGGACTTCAGGCTTTAGCACAAAATAACCAAAATATAGTAGGAAAATGGAAAACCGTGGACGATGAAACGGGAGAGGCAAAATCTATTGTAGAAGTTTTTCAAAAAGCAGATGGTAAGTATTATGGTAAAATTAGCAAACTCCTCATCAGGCCGGATAACGACAAATGTGTGCAGTGTAAAGATGATCGGAAGAATCAACCGCTGTTAGGACTGGAAATTATCCGTGGCATAACACGAAAGGGGAGCGAGTTTTCCGGGGGTACTATTACGGACCCTAAAAATGGAAAGACATATAAATGCATCATCGCGAGGAAAGGAGATGAGCTTCTCGTCCGAGGTTACGTCGGTTTTTCCTTCATTGGAAGAACGCAGACCTGGAAACTTGTAAATTAGCTGACCTCCCGGGAGATAATGACTAAAATATTTTACATGTCGTGCAATTATACATTATACAAAAAGTGTATTATTCATCCGATTTTTCTATTAGGAGTTCTTGAATGCTACGCATTTTGCGTAAGTTTGAGATGAAATAACGCGCCATGTCAGTTAATATGTCTTACCGGGAGAATGTGAAGCTTGCCTTACAATCCATTGTAAGCAATAAGTTGCGTACTTTTCTCACAGCGTTGATTATTGCCATTGGAATCATGGCACTTATTGGTGTATTGACTTCTATTGATGCCATGCAAAGCTCGCTGACTAACTCCTTCTCGTCCATGGGGTCCAACTCATTCAATATTCGTAATCGTGGAGTGAATGTCCGCATTGGAGATTCTGGGAGTCAAGCAAAAGTGTTTCCGTCCATTACATATCGAGACGCACTAGCCTTTAGGGAAAGATTTGACTATAGTGCTGTTGTTTCGCTTAGTGCAAATGTCACCTGGGGAGCAACGGCCAAGTATATGGCTGAAAAGACAAACCCCAACATCGGCGTAATAGGTGTGGATGATAATTACCTACAGACATCGGGGTATAAGCTTTCTGATGGACGGGATTTTACCATTCAGGATGTGGAAAATGCGCATGGTGTGGTTATTATAGGTGAAGAGGTTAAAGGTAAGTTATTTAAAAACAATAAAAATCCAATAGGAGAGTACATTACCATTGGCGGAGAACGGTTTACGGTGATTGGCGTGCTAGAAAGCAAAGGATCAAGCGCTGGCTTTGGATCGGATAAAACTTGTTTTGTTCCCCTGTCGCGCGGAAGGGCGATGATGTCGCAAGGAAATCCCTCCTATGTCATTACTGTTATGACTACGGATCCCTATAAAATGGAGGGGGCTGAAGGAGAGGCTATTGCAACCTTTCGTAAAATCAGGGGGTTGACAGCTAAACAAACGAATGATTTTGAAATTGTGAAATCGGATGCGGTAGCGCAGATACTGATGCAGAACCTTGCCTATGTAACGTTGGGGGCTGTTGTTATTGCTTTTATAACATTGGTAGGGGCCTCTATAGGCCTAATGAATATCATGCTGGTTTCTGTGACGGAACGGACGCGCGAAATCGGCGTGCGGAAAGCTATTGGGGCAACTCCGGAGGTAATCAGGAAGCAGTTCTTAATGGAAGCTATTGTGATTTGTGTGCTTGGGGGAATTGTCGGGATTGTAGTTGGTATCGCTATAGGTAACCTGCTGGCATTGGCCTTGGGGGCAGACTTCATTATTCCTTGGAAATGGGCGGTTTTGGGTATGTCTGTTTGTGTCGGTGTGGGAATGCTATCCGGTTACTACCCGGCCTCAAAGGCTTCAAAGCTTGATCCAGTTGAAGCATTGCGGTACGAGTAATTGAGTAAACGATTGCATGCGCCGTATTCCAAAATATACCCCTATCTTCGTAAAAATTCAAGCAATATAGCTTTAGCTACTTATAATTCATAACTTTTAAGATGTACAACACATTAAAACCAGCATTGGAAAAAGAGCTTGCCGCAATTAAGGAGGCAGGTTTGTATAAAGAGGAGCGTATTATTGTGACACCGCAGGGAGCTGATATCAAAGTTGATACGGGACAGGAAGTCATCAATTTTTGCGCAAACAATTATCTGGGCTTGTCTTCTCACCCTCAAGTGATAGAAGCAGCAAAGAGCGCGATTGACCAACATGGCTACGGCATGTCCTCTGTCCGGTTTATCTGTGGAACACAAGATGTCCATAAAGAATTGGAACATAAGTTATCTAGGTTTTTGGGTACAGAAGATACTATTTTGTACGCGGCGGCGTTTGACGCAAATGGGGGCGTTTTCGAACCGTTGTTTGGTGCGGAAGATGCTATTATATCCGATGAGCTGAATCATGCCTCTATTATAGATGGTGTGCGATTATGTAAGGCGCAGCGTTTCCGCTATAAAAACTGTGATATGGAAGATCTGGAAGCTCAACTGAAAGCGGCTTCGGGAGCCCGTCATCGAATTATTGTAACGGACGGCGCCTTTTCTATGGATGGTTCCATGGCTCCTTTGGACAAAATCTGTGACCTAGCAGATCAATATGAGGCCCTGGTCATGATTGACGATTCGCACTGTTCGGGCTTCATAGGAAAAACCGGTCGCGGGACACATGAGCTGTTCGATGTGATTGATCGCGTAGATATTATCACGGGGACATTGGGTAAAGCACTGGGTGGTGCATCGGGTGGTTTTACGTCCGGACGTAAGGAAATTATCGATATGTTACGCCAACGCTCGCGACCATATTTGTTTTCAAACACCTTGGCTCCGGCTATTGCTGGGGCTTCCGTTGCTGTATTGGATATGTTGAGTGAAACAACTGCGCTTCGTGACAACCTCGAAAATAACACGAGATATTTTCGGGAAAAGATGACAGAAGCTGGTTTTGATATCAAGCCCGGTTTTCATCCGATTGTTCCGGTGATGTTGTATGATGCTAAATTAGCACAGGAATTTGCCGCTAAGATGTTAGAAGAGGGGGTTTATGTAATCGGATTTTATTATCCGGTCGTACCTCAAGGAAAAGCTAGAATTCGCGTGCAATTATCCGCAGCACACGATAAACAGCATCTTGATAAGGCTATTGCTGCCTTTACGAAAGTCGGTAAGGAATTAAAGGTAATAAAATAATAATATAAAAAAATAAATTTTGAGGTGTAAAATGATTAGCTTTGCACCTCGAAATTTTTATAATACATTATCGCTCAATGCAAAACATTAGAAATATTGCGATCATCGCACACGTCGACCACGGCAAAACAACCCTTGTTGATAAAATCCTCCATTTTACAAGCCAATTCAGGGAAAACGAGAATACCGGAGAATTGATTTTGGATAATATTGATTTGGAGCGGGAGCGGGGAATCACAATTGTTTCCAAAAATGTAGCAGTAAGGTACAAAGATACCAAAATCAATATTATCGATACACCGGGACACGCCGACTTTGGCGGAGAGGTGGAACGCGTGTTGAAAATGGCAGACGGAGTGGTATTATTAGTCGATGCATTTGAGGGACCGATGCCGCAGACCCGTTTTGTAACGGGAAAAGCGCTAGGATTGGGAATTAAACCGATTGTAGTTGTAAATAAAGTAGATAAAGAAAATTGTCGTCCAGAAGAAGTTTACGAGCAAGTCTTTGATTTGTTTTTCAATCTGGGAGCAACAGAGGAGCAGTTAGATTTTCCGGTGTTATACGGATCCTCTAAACAAGGCTGGATGTCTACCGACTGGAAGCAACCTACAGCAGATTTCACAGATTTATTAGAAGCCATCGTTTCGCATATACCCGCGCCGGAAATTTCGGAAGGTACGTTGCAGATGCAGGTTACGTCCTTAGACTATTCTACTTTCGTAGGGCGTATAGCTATCGGACGTGTTGCTCGAGGTACGATCAAGGAAGGTCAGCCTGTTTCTTTGGTGAAACGTGATGGAAAAGTGGTAAAGTCTCGCGTAAAAGAATTACAGATTTTCGAAGGTTTAGGGCGGGCGAAAGTTTCGGAAGTAAAGGCTGGTGATATTTGTGCGGTAGTTGGTATTGAAGGTTTTGAAATTGGCGATACTATTGCAGACTTTGAAAACCCAGAACAATTAGAAGTCATCCACATCGATGAGCCAACGATGAACATGTTGTTCACGATCAATAATTCTCCATTCTTTGGTAAAGAAGGTAAATTTGTGACTTCTCGCCATATTTATGACCGTTTGCAGAAAGAATTAGAGAAAAACTTGGCGTTGCGGGTGGTTCCTACAGAATCTCCAGATGCTTGGTTGGTATATGGTCGCGGTATTCTGCATTTATCGGTATTGATCGAAACAATGCGTCGTGAAGGATATGAATTGCAAGTAGGCCAACCACAAGTGATCGTAAAAGAAATTGACGGCGTAAAATGCGAACCGGTCGAGGAGATGGTTGTCGATGTGCCTGCAGATGTTTCAGGAAAGGTAATTGAACTGGTTACCCAACGTAAGGGAGAGCTACTTGTGATGGAAACAAAAGGCGAAATGCAGCATTTGGAATTTTCCATTCCATCCAGAGGGATCATCGGGCTGCGGAATAACGTGTTGACGGCTACGGCAGGAGAAGCTGTGATGGCGCACCGTTTGAAAGGTTATGAGCCTTGGAAAGGAACGATTCCAGGTCGTTTGGCAGGCGTGTTAATCTCTTTGGATACCGGTACAACGACGGCTTACTCCATTGATAAACTGCAAGACCGCGGACGTTTCTTTGTGGATCCGGGTGTAGATATTTATGAAGGTCAAATCCTAGGTGAACATATCCGTGACAACGACTTGACGATCAATGTTACCAAAGGAAAGCAATTGACGAATATGCGTGCTTCTGGTTCAGATGATAACGTACGTATTGCACCGGCCATCAAATTTTCCCTGGAAGAATGTATGGAATATATCCAAGCAGATGAATATATTGAGGTGACACCACAGTCCATCCGTCTGCGTAAAATTTACTTGACGGAAAACGAACGTAAGGTAAACGCGAAGAAATTCCAGTAGATAAGAATCGATCGATTTGTTATATTTTATAGAGACGCCGTCCCATCGGCGTCTCTTTTTTTGTTATCTTTAGATATGGATAAGGATAACATGGAATGGTTTGTTGTCAAGAAGCCTCGCGAAGAAGGAAAGATAGAAAAGGTAGAGGTCGGCGGTAAAAAACTTTGCGTTGTTTTATGGAACGGAAAGCTTTACGCTACTTCTAGTCGTTGTCCACATGCAGGTGCAGATCTTAGTCAGGGCTGGTGTGAAGGAGGAAAATTAGTTTGTTCGTATCATCGACATCGGTTCGATTTGCAAACGGGGAAAGGGGATTCTGGACAAAGTAACTATATAGAAACATTTCCGCTAAAAGAAGAAAATAATCAATGGTATGTGGGGATTAAGAAGTCCTGGTGGAAGCGGTTGTTTTAATTCAACATTATAATTATACATTTTTTATGTCGCTCTAGCCGCGAGGGGCTTTTCCTTTTTTTTCCGCAAAAAAAGGAAACAAAAAAACTCGTCACGTCGAATCTTTGAGGAGGGAGATAGTACTAAGGATGAGTTTCTACATACCTCAAAAATTCGGATGTGACAATTAATGGTAAAGCGAGGTTCATGCAATTGTATTATCCCTTCCTTAACATTCAATCCCACATCCAGATATTTGGCAACTGTAGACATCTATTTTTAGTACTATCCGATATGTCAAATATCTGAAGTGGGGAGTTTTTTGATTCTTTTTTGCGGAAAAAAAGAATGTAGAAAATAATCTGTATTTTTGTAACCTATGGCTAAAGATCTGCAAGTAACGATTGATAAAGACTCCGGCTTCTGCTTTGGCGTGGTGTATGCTATTGATATGGCAGAAGAGATTTTGGAAGAGGACGGATATCTATACTGCTTGGGCGATATTGTTCATAATGACGAAGAAGTGGCTCGTTTAAAAGCCAAAGGTCTACGTATTATCGGGCATGGCGATCTAGCCGGTCTGAAGAATGAAAAGGTTTTGATCCGGGCTCATGGCGAAGCACCTGAAACTTACCGTACAGCACTCGAGAATAATATCACCCTTATCGATGCCTCCTGTCCAGTCGTACTTAAACTACAAAACAGGATCAAAACGTCTTATGATAGTCAGGAAAAAATCTTGATTTTTGGAAAGCATGGGCATGCAGAAGTGATTGGTTTACAGGGGCAAACAAATAATGAGGCGATTGTTTTCCAAGATTTGGAAGAGCTAGACAGTATCGAACTTCCTTCATCCTTTACGTTGTATAGCCAGACTACAAAAAGTGTCGATAAATTTTACGCGATTAAACAGGAACTTCAACACCGCGGCTATGAGGTGAAAGCAAACGATACTATATGTCGGCAGGTGTCCAATCGCTATGAAGATTTGGGTGATTTTGCTCGCCAATATGACAAAATTGTGTTTGTGTCCGGTAAGAAGTCGTCCAACGGGAAAGTGCTTTACGATGTGTGTAAGCAAGCAAATCGCCAAAGTTATTTTATCTCCGATCCGGCGGAATTGGATGAAACGCTATTTCAACCGAATGATACCGTAGGAATCTGTGGTGCGACCTCCACACCCATGTGGCTTATGAAAAATGTAAAGCAGGCGCTAGAGCAGTTTTAAGCTCAGTCATGTTATTCTCATATTATCTGTGTTTCCCGAACTTCCCTGTAATTTATGGTTATTTTTGTAGCAAATGAGTAAAAGCGCTACAAAAGGAATTCTTTTGGTGCAATTAGGCACACCGGACAACCCTACAACAGCTGATGTACGCAGGTATTTGACAGAATTTTTAATGGATCCTCGGGTCATGGATATACCTTATCTAGGACGTACACTACTGGTGAAAGGAGCAATTATTCCAAAACGTGCACCGTTGTCAGCAGCAACGTATCGGACGATATGGGACGAGGAAACAGGATCCCCTTTGTTGTATTATAGTGAATTACAGCGCGATTTGTTACAACGGGAGTTAGGCGAAGAATATCATGTTGAGTTAGCGATGCGTTACCAAAACCCATCTATTGCTTCAGCTCTACAGAAAATGGAGGCCATGATGTTGGAATCTATTCGGGTAATTCCTCTTTTTCCACAATATGCTTCTGCAACTACCGGTTCGGTCATTGATAAGGTCATGGAGATTATGCGGCGTTGGCAATACTTTCCGGAGGTATCTTTTGTTAGTAGTTATTGTGACGACGCAGAAATGTGCCAGACATTTGCCGATCACGGACGTCGATATCCAATCGAAGAATACGATCATGTGTTGTTCAGCTACCACGGATTGCCGGTAAGACAGCTTGGGAAGGTTGATCCTTCTGGTTCGCTAAAATGTCCAGACTCGGGTTGCGAATCTTGTAAAGAGTCTAAAAAAGCTTATTGTTACCTGTCGCAGTGTTACGCGACATCGCGCTCCATAGCAGCGAAATTGGACCTTACACAGGAGCAGTATTCGGTTTGCTTCCAGTCCCGGTTAGGGAAAACACCATGGATTCAACCCTATACGTCGGATACCTTGCACGAAATGGCGGCACGCGGATTTAAAAAACTACTCGTATTTAGTCCGGCTTTCGTAGCGGATTGTATAGAAACGCTCGATGAGATCCAAGTCGAATATGCCGATGAATTTAAAGCGTTAGGGGGAGAAGAGATTACGATGGTAGAAAGTTTGAACGATGACCCAAATTGGATTAATGTGTTGAAGCGATTGGCACAAGTATAGAAAGAATGTTATGTTAATATTTAACGCCATATTATTAGTTATTTTCGATTTTTATATTTTCTTTGCACTTCGAGCGACGAAAATTAAGGTAGCGAAAACAAAATGGTTTTCATTCGTGTGGTGGGGTTATTCCATTGCATTATTGCTTGGACTATACATCTCGGCGAAATTTAATCTTCCCCTTGCGTATAGATCCATCATTTTGGTTGCTTTCTTCATGACGGCAACCAGTAAGTTTATTTTTATCGTGATTTTGTTACTCGATGACATTCGTCGGGGAGGGATTTGGGTTGCTAAACTTTTCACGCCACGTAAGCGTGAAAATTTGGCGGAGCGTGTCGAAGAGCTTTCTGAACCTCTGCCTGAAAAACCGATAGACGGAATCTCCCGCTCGGAATTTCTAACCAAATCAGGGATATTAGTCGCCTCCTTGCCTATTTTCCCCTTATCGTGGGGTGTTATTTCAGGAGGATATGACTATAAGGTTATTCGTCAAAAATTGTATTTGCCCAACCTTCCCACATCATTTCATGGTATGCGTATCGCGCAGATATCAGACGTGCATTCAGGATCATTTTACAACAAAAAAGCGGTATTGGGCGGAATTGAAATGCTGTTAGGCGAAAAGCCAGACGTCGTATTTTTTACCGGAGATTTGGTCAATAATGTTGCTTCTGAAATGCGGGATTATCAAGATATTTTCGCGAAATTAAAGGCAGATTTAGGCGTTTATTCGGTGTTGGGTAATCACGATTATGGAGATTATTATTTCGGTAGAGAGGATTCTGCTGCAAAGCGTAAAAATCTGAAAAATCTTAAAGAAACCCATCAAGTGATGGGATGGGATTTATTGCTGGACGAACATCGCGCCATTGAAGTGAACAAGGAGAAAATCGCCGTCGTAGGCGTAGAAAACTGGGGTACAGGTCGCTTTCCGAAGAAAGGGGATTTGAAAAAGGCATTGACAGGAACGGACGACGCTCCGGTAAAACTGCTTCTATCACACGATCCGTCTCACTGGAGAGCACAGGTACTGGATACAGACGTGGATGTCATGTTTGCCGGACACACTCATGGAATGCAATTTGGTGTTCGCGGCGAACACTTCCAGTGGAGCCCAGCTAAATATGTATACAAGGAATGGGCGGGCCTTTATGAAGAACAGCATCAAAAGCTCTATGTAAACGTAGGGTACGGATTCTTAGGCTATCCCGGACGCGTGGGTATTCTACCTGAAATTACCATTTTCGAATTGATAAAAGGAGAAAAGCCGATCGTTTCCTAGTACCTAATTTGTTAAAGCGGTATCGGATGAGTAAACAGTTGGTAGTCATTTTGTTTTGTGTTTCTAAAGTGTATGATTGACACTTTTTGTTCCTCTTCTATTTTGTTTTTCCAAAAAAAAGTTGATATTTATAAAAATATAACCTTAAACCATGTTGGATTTTGCAGAACAACCACACAAACGTAAGAATCTTTTAACCGGAGAATATATTCTTGTTTCTCCCCATCGTAGTAAACGTCCTTGGCAGGGGCAAGTGGAAGATCTTGCACCGGACGACCGTCCACAGTATGATCCTAAGTGTTATCTATGTCCGGGAAATTCGCGTGCGGACGGGACCCAAAACCCCGATTATAAGGACAGCTTTGTTTTTGTCAACGATTTTTCGGCTTTATTGGAAGATACATCGATTGAGCAGTTTGAAGAAGAGGGATTGCTGATAGCCGAATCGGAGAGAGGAATATGTAAAGTGATCTCCTTTTCACCACGCCATGATTTGACGTTACCTCAGATGGATCTGCCGGACATTAAGGCGGTAGTAAACCTATGGCAGCGAGAATTCAAAGAGTTGGCGGAAAAGGAATGGATAAAATATATTCAGATATTTGAAAACAAGGGCAGCATTATGGGCTGTAGTAATCCACACCCGCATGGTCAGATCTGGGCAGAAAGTTCATTGCCTGTGGAAATAGAAAAAGAAGGAAGACAGCAGGAAATCTATTTTAAAAAGCACGGCCGCACGCTTCTTCAAGATTACGTGGATCTCGAATTAAAAAAAGACGAACGTATTATCATTGATAATGAACATTTTGTGGCGCTTGTTCCTTTTTGGGCAGCTTGGCCTTATGAAACGATGATTATCAGCAAACGCCCTGTACCGTCTATTCTAGAATTTACGGAAGAGGAGAAAGAAGACTTTGCGCGTACATTGCAGGAACTAACAATCCGTTACGATAATATTTTTAAAACTTCTTTTCCGTATTCAGCAGGTATGCACCAATCGCCTGTAAATTCTGGAGAACATCCCGAATGGCATTGGCATATGCATTTTTACCCACCGCTATTACGTTCGGCGACTGTAAAGAAATTTATGGTGGGGTATGAGATGTTGGCTACGCCACAGCGGGACATCACCCCAGAACAAGCGGCGAATACGCTAAAACAACAATCAAAGACGCATTACAAAGGAATATAAGCACATGATTTCTAAACAACAGATAGAGGAAAAATATACAGCCATTTTTGGGCAGGCACCGGCATATGTGGTACGTTCGCCAGGAAGAATTAATATAATAGGCGAACATACCGACTATAATGAAGGTTTCGTGCTCCCCACAGCAATCGACAAAGCAATTTATGTAGGAATAGGAAAACGCGACGACAATATCATCCGTCTGTATGCGGAAGATTTCAAAGAATATTTCGAGCTCGCGTTGGCCGATGTGCATCCCGTAGATAAAGGTTGGCCGAACTATATACTCGGTGTCGTGGATCAGCTGCTCTCTAGGGGGATGAGTTTGGGCGGGTTTGATATGTATATTGATGGTGATGTTCCCTTAGGCGCCGGCCTATCGTCGTCTGCTGCATTGGAATGTGCCGTGGGATTTGCGCTAAATGTACTCTTTGATTTGGAAATAGAGCGTGTGGATATTGCGAAAATCGGGCAATTAGCAGAACATACATATGCGGGTGTGAAGTGTGGTATTATGGATCAGTTTGCATCGGTGATGAGTAAAGCGGATCATGTTGTGAAATTGGATTGTCGTGACCTTTCTTTCTCCTATAAGCCACTGGAGCTAGGCGATTATGCTATTTTATTGCTGAATACGAATGTAAAACATTCTTTGGCGTCATCTGCTTATAACGATCGTCGCGCTTCCTGTGAAGAAGGTGTCCGCTTGGTGCAACAACAATTTCCGGAGGTGAAAAGTCTGCGCGATGTGACGCTGGAGATGTTAGAAACACATGTAAAGCCCGTAGATATAGAGGTGTATACGAAATGCCGGTTTGTCGTGGAAGAGAATGAGCGATTGCATCAGGCCTGTGACGCATTGGAACAAGGTGATTTGGAAACAGTAGGTCGACAGATGTTCAGCGCACATGAAGGACTGAGCAAAGAATATGAAGTGAGCTGTCCCGAACTAGATTTTTTGGTAGACTATGTGAAATCTTTTCCCGAAGTAATAGGGGCTCGAATGATGGGGGGCGGTTTTGGTGGATGTACCATTAATTTAGTGAAAAAATCTTTTCAGGATTTATTGGTAGAGCGTTTGGCACCGATTTATAAGAAACAATTTAATCTAGAATTGACAGCTATTAAAGTGATCCCTTCGAATGGGACGGAATTGCTGTGATATGGAACGACGCACGGATCATCTTTATTCGCTATGAACAATGACAAGGCGAAAATAAGGATGATCCGTTCTGCTATTGGACTGTTCGATGCCACATAACGTCAAATGTGTCTGGGTATTCTTCTCCCATCAAACGCTGATAGTTCTCCGTAAAACGCTTATAAAAAAGTGTTGCACGTGCTTCGAGCTTCCCTTTATATAATGCATAAAGCCCTTGCTCCAAGGCCGATTCATTGACCGTATCGATGGTAAGCAGAGCCTCCGCTGCACGAAATAGCGACGACCAGTCTTTATCCTCCCGACTTTTGATTATACATTTTTGAAATTTTTCGATCAACATACTTTCGATCTCATATTTGGGCTTATCGAAAACGGGGTCATCCATCCCCAACAGGAACTCCCCCCGTTCTAAAATACCTAACACGTTTGGAGAAAGAACATCGGGATTCTCGTTCAGAAGCCCCTTCAGTTGCCAATAATCACAATAGCAAGTCGATTCGAATAACATACGGTAGTGGCCCTCTTCATAGATTATTTCTATGCCATCCAATTCGCTCAATACCTTTCGAAGATTGTTTATCGCTACCCCTCTAGAGGTCTTGGCCTTGTCTTTTGGTTTGTCCGGCCACAATAAGTGGGTGAGCAGATTAGAACTAATGCCCGTATTATGGCTATGAAACAGAATCAAACAGAAAACCTGTTGCAATCGTGTACTGAACAAATGGGAAACATCCATTCCTCCTCTATCTACGACGGTGAAATCCCCAAAAAGATAAATACGATTTATCTGTGGCTCTTCAGGCAACTTCGGTTTGTCAGACAAGGGGGCAATAGGTTCAGCTTGGTTGGAGCGACGATAAATCTTGTATATAAAGATACCTATACAAAGTGCGCTAAGAACCAGCATATAGAACCCTATATTTTTCTGTGGGCCCGGACCTGGAAAAGCATGTAGTTGGGATTCGCTGATAGCCGGGAAGTCCAAACTGTATACGGTAAGCGTGGACCGGATATCATTGTCTGATTCCTGTACGAGGGCGATCAACTTCTTCAGATGAGGATCAAAATACAAATTTGCATGGGTACTGATTTTATCGGAATAAATCGGAATGGAGTCTGCTAATTCTTCATATTCGCCGTCATGAATGGCAAACCGGCGGAGTTTAATAAACGAGTGCGTCAAGTGCTCGGGGTATCCGAGCATATAAATCCAATTGGAGTCGGGAATGACTAACCCTCGGGCCGGTACAAAGAGATTTTCTTTCCGGTCTACATCCCAGATTTTCGTTGTTTTTCGAGTTGTAGGATCTAATGTATAAAGGTCGTAGAAATATTTTCGTCCTACGATGTGCTGTCCCGATTCGTTACCCATCCCTCCGAAAATATAGATTTTCTGATCTGCCTCCGATCTACCTGTAGAGGTAAAGTATCGGGGGAGAATAGAATCCCCACGCATATTCTCCAGTTTAGACCAATGTCCATCCGTTAAATCATAAAATAGAAAATCGTTACTATAAACCATTTTCCCGTATCCGCCAAATAGCAGTAATTTTTGACTATCGGATAGATAGTATGCAGCATGGTGATTTAATTCTCGTTGTAAGTAGTCGTTGCTTTCTATTCGCCAACTAAAATTATGCAGGTCCAAACTGACCACTGTAGGGCCCGTATAAGCTTCTTCATAATAGGTTTCATAGACATATAACCTGTTTTCTTCGTGATTTATAAAGCTGTTTCCAAGCTTAAACTTCATCGGGCAGGGAGTAGCAAAACGTGTTCTACGTGTTACGCCGGTTTGAATTTCATAAACCGCTAGTGAATCTTGATTGATGTAATAGATTGATTTTCTTTTTGGATCATAAGCTGCGCCTGAAGGGCTTGAAGAGTGCATCACGGTGTGTTTGTGCCAATGAAACGCATCGTTCAGTAACCAAGTTCCGTTTGTAACCTTTCCCATCACCTCGCCAGAAGCATTATGCAGTTTATTCCCCGTACTTTCCCGTAACGGGAAGACGATCTCCTTCTCTTTGTTACCGATCCGGAAATTTCGAAGAGAGAACGAGGGGACATCAATCATATAATCGCTACGTCCAAATGTTACGTTGGGGGAATAGGGTGACTCGATGGATACCGTTGCAGACTGTGGTGTTTCATTGGCGATCTGCAGCTTGATGTCCCCCTTACCCAGATCGTATTCTATCCGCACAGGAAACCAATGCCGCTCAATAAGATACTCCAGCGCAATCCGCATGGTAATTAAATTGGTTTTTCCTTCTTCGTTCAAACGAAATACCGCTTGTCCCCCTTCTTTATCATAATGTAAATTAATAATAGAGCCTTGGTTTTTTTCTTTAATCCGGACGATATAGCCGATCGTATTATTATGCGGTAATTGGAGATCAAAATGAATAGCAAATGCGCGATAAAAGGTAGGTACAGCATCCGAAAAAAATGCGACAGAAGTACGTCCCTCAATAGGTGCGTCGCTCCCCGTAAACCGGATCCCCTGTGCGAAGGCATAATTCGGAAAGATGAACGGAGTCATTAAAATGAAAAGACAAAAGAGGAGAGATTGTACTCGGTAAATGCACATGTTTCGGTTTATCACTGTCATAAATCTGATGTACAATTTATAACTTTTAGTACAAAGGTAGCTAATATAATATAAAAAAGTTAGTGAAGCATGGAGGAAAAAAGATAGTTAGAAAGCTTTCTGGGGCGTAAATATCAAAAGTTAAAGGGGGGTTAATGTTTTTGTTGAGGGTTAAATCTCATTTTTAACCCTAGTTTTAATCCGTGTCTACCTATTTTGGATAGGAAATAGCTCGAAAGACTATTTCACCAATTTTAAATTTTGTTATAAACTTAATTAATCGCTAACATGAAGGTTGTCATTATTGCCATTTACTGTACGATGTTTTGGAGCCTTACTTCGGTTACTGTCGTCCTATCGGGATGTGCCCCAAACTCCTTACCGTCGAAGGTAGAAAGAGAACGGGAAACGGAAGATCCGCAAATTATAGCCAGACGGAATTTACAGCGTTCTATTGATTTAATCGATGTAACGATTAACCATTATTTTGATCCCGAAACGTTCGAAATGCGACGCTTTTATAATCCGTTTACCCAGGTTAAATCAGAGGAACGTGCTTCTGTTTGGATGTATACCGCCGGTATTGAAGCGGTCAATGCTGTTTTGTCGGCACTTAAGCAGGCGCAGGAAATGGATGGAAGCACGTTGTATAGTGAACATTACGAGCGTTACGTGAAGTTGCTAGATAATCTCTATGCAAATGCAGATTATTATCTAGGGACTTTTGAACTCGTTTCTTATACGCAGACGAGAGAATGGTCGGTGTATGCTGTTGATCGAGTCAATCAGAAAGGGCAGGCAAATGTGACCGGCGTTCTGAATGTGTACGACGACCAAATGTGGTTGATCCGCGAACTATTGGACTCCTATAAACTAACGGGGAAAACAGACTATTTGAAAAAAGCAGAGTACTTAACGGCTTACGTGCTGGATGGATGGGATGTGACACGCGATAGCAACGGAGAAGAAAATGGGGGGATACCCTGGGGGCCGGGCTACACCACGAAGCATGCCTGTAGTAATGGGCCACTTATTAGCCCGCTAGTCTGGTTACATGAAATTTACAAAGATCAGGCTGATAAAATAGAACATCGTTATATCGATAAAGACGGCAAGACCCGTCGAAGTGAACAACGCGAAAAACGACAATATTATCTTGACTATGCACGATCTATTTACGAATGGCAGAAAAGAAACCTCCTGAATGCAGATGGTGTATACACAGATATGATGGGCGGTTGCGTGCCAAATTGTGATATACGTTACGAAGAGGTAGACGGTATACGATATCGTGCAAACACACCATTGACGCAAGCCGTAGGAAAAGCGTATACCTATAATAGCGGCACGATGTTGTCGGGCGCAGTGGATCTTTATCGCGTAACGGGGGAAGAGAAGTATGCAACGGATGGACTTGAGCTTGCCAAAAATAGTTTCCAGCAATTTGCTTCCCTAGGAAAGGAGGTTCCACAGTATTACAGCTTTGAAACTACCGGTTTTAACAATTGGTTTAACGGTATCCTCATGCGCAGTTACGACGAAGCTATTTTGCTTGATACGCAAATAGGAGATTATTTAACAGCCTTTCAGCAGAATCTTGATTATGGTTTTGAACGATTTCACCAAGATGGTTTTCTTCCGACAAACCTATTAAAGGGGTGGGCAGGAGAAAAGGACGGACAGGGAGTAGAGGGGATGTTTATGTTTACCTATGCCGCGCAGTATGCTATTTTGGGAAAGCACCAACTGGAGGAAGGACTGTAAAACCTGACTCAAAAAAATAAATAACCGAATTGTTTAATGAAAATTTATATCCAAATGAAACCTATAAGAACTGCATTTTCAAAAAAAGATAACTAAATAAGTTCCTGTATGCTTCATTGCTCTTAAAAAACAACTAATCAAATGAAAAACCTAAAAAAAGTATGCTATGTGGCAGTGGCCACGCTGATGTTCATCTTACATTTCGGGTGTAAAAAGGAGCATGATCCTACGGATAACCGACGTGGGCAAGTTGTTGGTACAGTAACCGATGCGAATGGTGAACCCATTTCAGGAATGAAAATTACCCTTTCGGGCATCAATGAAGAGGATCAGGTTATCACAAGTGGGAATGATGGGAAGTATTCTTTTGACAATGTGACCTACAGAACACACGCCGTTAAGTTTGAGAAAGATGGCTGGTTGGCAGTTGGTTTAACGGTAACGGCAAATGATTTTGATGACAATGGTGTTGCTACCGTTAATGTAGAAATGGTCAGTGCTTCCGCAAGAATTGTAGGAACGGTATTGGATGCACTCCAAGCAGGCGAACCACTTTCAGGCGTTACTGTATCTATTGATGCGGTTGGGGGAACGGCAACTACCGATAATAAGGGAGCCTTTGTGATTCCCAATCTGATTGAAAATAATTACAGCGTCACGTTTACGAAAGGTGGATATGTCACCATTGTGAGAACGATATCGCCTGCTGATTTTGTGGATGGTATCGCTACCCTTAATATCCAAATGGGAAGCGAAGAACTGCTCCCTGGATTAACCGCTATTGATTTGCAAGGTGCCGAAAAATGGTATTATAATGAATACCGCGGAGGAAGGAATGCGGATGCTTACCCCCATTGGGACTGGGCATGTAACTATATGAGTACCTTGGACTTCAGAGGTGCATGGCAAGAACAGAATGAAGGAACAACATTGCAAATCCGTAACAGCGGGGATGATCGAAATAACCCGGCAGATATGGATGTTTTTGATTCTTTTGTGTATGGTAGCAAATTGATTACGGAAGATAACAAAATTCTTTCCTTGAGAGCCCAAACCCACAATGCGGATGCCTCCGCACCGGCTTATTTCGGTGTACAGGTCATTGATTTAAATGCTGCAGAGCCGAAAGCGGAGAAAGTAGGTCAAAACCGCACCTATTCGGGAGGTTACGCGGATTTTGATTTTGACCTGAGTGCTTATGTCGATAAGGAGGTAATCATTGCCATAGGAATATACAGGCAGTCGGCGGGGGATTACTGGAAGCAACTTGTTTTGCGGGCGATCCGGTTTGCTGATAGAAAAGTGGAGAATTGGGACTGGCTTCCTGGAACCGAAGTCATTGACGGATGGAAGCTCTCTCATGAAACCGTTCGGTCTACCATGCCACATACCAAAAAATCGTTTACCGGAATCAGTCCTGTAAGTGGTAACCGAGATAACTATGTTGACGCATATCGTTCTTGGAGGAATGTCGCTCATGTTGCCGCGGAATGGATGTTCATGCCGCTGAAAAAAGATCCCGAAGTATTTCCTTCAGAAGGGTATATTATCAAGACACGAAATACACCGGAAGTAGACACCGAGGTGCCCGAAGCGTATATGTATACTAAATTCTCTATCGCGGGCGGAAGTAACCGATTGACGCTCAGTACCCGTAATTTCGGAAGTAACTTTACCTACTTTAAACTGACGGCGATTGAAAACAACGGTACGGTAACGCATCTTTCACCCGCCTCTAATACAGCGCAAGAAGCATCGGCTGCAAGTGATGGCTGTTGGAAATTCAAGCATGGCGACGGAGGAGCGGGTAATCCGGAAGGATACGCTTTGTTTACCTATGACCTATCTGCATTCAATGGCTCCGACGTCACCTTAGTGCTGGGTGTATATAATGGCGAGGCGAATACCGGAGAGAATAAATTGGTACTGCACAATATTAAAATGGATTAACCAAATAAGTTTAATAAGATGAAACTGAAAAAAAGTATAATGATCGCGGTGGGGAGTCTGCTATGCTTCTTTATCTGTGCCTGTGATAAGGCTAATAACGAGGATGGGACTACACCACCAGAGGATACGGATCTGGCGACGAGATCGCTGACCCGCGCTATGGAGATTACAGATAATGCGCTTGAAGCCTATTTTACGGGAAGCGGAATGACCATGGCAAGATATTACAATCCCTATACCGGTCAGCGATCGAATGAAATCGGTAGTATATGGATGTATACGAGTGCTATTGAGGCTGTTACGGCCATTCTTCATGCTTTGGAGACCGAAAAGGAACAAGGAGACGCTACACGCTATAATGCCCATTTCGATCGCTACGAACAAGAACTGATGAAGCTTTACGATGCGGCTGATTTTTACTTAGGAACATTCACGCTTACCTCCTATACCGGTACCAACGAATGGACCGTATACGGCGTAAATCGTGGGAATTCCAAGGGTGGTGCTCGAGTAGAAGGGATTGAAAATGTTTATGATGACCAAATGTGGCTAATTCGGGAGTTTCTGGAAGCTTATAAAGTAACCGGCAATCAATTGTTTCTAGAGAAAGCGGAATACCTCACGGAATATGTGCTCGATGGCTGGGACTGTACGTTTGATACGAATGGAAACGAGGTAGGAGGAATCGCCTGGGGGCCCGGTTATGTGACCAAGCATGCTTGTAGCAATGGCCCGATGATAAGTCCGCTGGTTTGGCTGCACGAACTCTATAAAGGGAAAAACGATGAGATAACACATCGCTATATTGATGCCTCCGACCGAAGAACCAGAAAAACAACTCAAATGAAGAAGAGCGATTATTATCTGATGTTTGCAGAGAAGATCTATGATTGGCAGAAAAGCGCTTTACTTCGAGGCGATGGAGTCTATGATGATATGATGGGAGGCTGCACGCCGGGATCTCCCCAGCTGGAGCAAATCGGTGGTGTTAATTATCGTCGGGGAGTGACGTGTCGTGATAAAGTAGGGCCAGCTATAACCTACAATAGCGGCACGATGTTGTCGGGAGCTGCCGATCTTCACCGTGTTACTGGAGACGATAAATACCGTGCAGACGGTGCGGCATTAGCAAACGCCAGCTTTTCCTACTTTGCAAAAAAGGGCGTAAATGTCGCAGATCATTACACCTTTGATATCAGTGGCTTTAGAAACTGGTTCAACGGCGTGTTGATGAGAGGATATGTCGACTTTTACCCGTCGCACAAAGAGACGAATGAATATATCGATGCGTTTCAAAAAAATCTGGATTACGCGTATGAGCGTTTTTTCTACAATGGGCTTCTACCGACGAACTTGTTAGTCGGATGGAACCGTGATCGTGGTAAAAACGATACAGAGGGGATGTTTACCTTCGCATTTGCAGCCGAATATGCGGTTTTGTCAAGATATGAATTAACAAAATAGCTTATCAATAGTGTTAAAAAGAACCTGTATGATCAAGAATTTAATGATGGAAATGAGAATATTTATGTACACCATATGGTCTGCATTTCTCCTGATTCCGGCGATGTCGTTGGCACAGCATATAAATGTGTCGGGGAGTGTATCCAGCTCCGAGGGACAATCGCTTAGTGGCGTATCCGTAGTATTGAAGGGCTCATCACCACAAATTGCTACGAGTACGGATGCCCAAGGGCAATATACCATTCAAGTGCCGCAAGGGGCGGTATTACACTATTCCTTTGTGGGCTTTTTAAGTGCAGAAGAAGCCGTCGGTACGCGGAGCCGCATAGATGTCGTCTTACAAACAGATGAAGCAGCGTTGGAAGAAGTTGTCGTCGTCGGATACGGTACGCAGCGAAAAGTAACGCTGACGGGTGCGGTATCGGGAATCAAGGGTTCCGAAATGAAGAAAACTAAAAACGAAAACCCGCAGAATATGCTCACCGGCCGTGTTCCGGGTGTAAGGGTTTGGCAACGCAGTGCCGAGCCAGGAAATTTCGCTGCCAACTTTGATATTAGAGGTTTAGGTAGCCCATTAATCGTTATTGATGGGGTGCCGCGGACTACAGCAGATTTTCAACGGCTTAATCCGAACGATATTGACGATATATCCGTATTGAAAGATGCCTCTGCTGCGATCTATGGGGTGCGAGCGGCTAATGGTGTCGTCCTTGTGACGACAAAAAAAGGAACAAAAACAGGACGTACAAGCGTCTCGTTGAATAGTACCTATACCTTTCAGCGGCCCTCTGGATTGCCTGTGCTTGCCGATCCCTACCAAACGATGACGATTGAAAATGAAAGAGTTCGGAATAATATGGCATCGCCCTATGAACTTATTTACCCAGAGAGCTGGTTTGAAGATTTTAGGACTGGGAAAAGACGTACAACGGACTGGACATCCCTAATCTTTTCTGACTACGCGCCTCAAACTCAGCAGGACCTGAGCATTACCGGCGGCGGAGAAAAATCGCAATATTATGTCGGCGTAGGACACCTGTACCAGGAAGGCTTCTTCAAATCAGGCGATTTGAACTATAGGAAAGTGAATCTTCGTTCAAATATCAGTGCCGAAGTGACGAAAGGGTTAAGCTTCGACCTAAATTTGAGCGGTATCGTGGATCAGCGTAATAGCCCTTATTCGAGTTCGGCGGATATTATCCGGAATTATTGGCGACAGGGAGTACTCGTTCCGGCCTATGCAGATCCGGAGAATACCATGCTCAACTATGAAGGGTTGGATCTGGAAGAAAATACCGTGGCAAAGATGACGTCCGATATCTCGGGTTATCGTAAAACTGGTCAGAAACAGATTCAATCGTCTGCAAGCTTGAATTACGATTTCGGTGAGGTTAGTGATGTGCTGCAAGGCCTTTCGGCAAAGGCATTGGTAAGTTACGATTACCGTATGGATAATAACAACATCAATCGGAGAGAATATTATCAATATGCTTTCGACCCAATAACCGAATTGTATGTGCCTAAACTGTATAATCTCAGTGCTCCCAATCAAATACGTAGGGAAATGTTTGATAAGCAACAACTGCTAGGACAGTTCGTAGCAAATTATAACCGGGAATTTAATAGCCTACATCAGGTGACCGCTATGTTGGGCGGGGAAGTGCAAAAGCAAACTGGCGATAATTTCTTCGCACAGCGTAATCTCGCTTTCGCTATGGATTATCTTTTAGGGGGTGTTGTCGAAGATCAGATCGGTGGAATGAGCGACTCATTCGACGATATTTATGAGACAGCCAATGCCGCAGTTTTCGGGAGGGCGAACTATACCTTCGCCGACCGATATATAGCGGAGGTACAATTCCGCTATGACGGTTCTTCGAAGTTTCTCCCAGGTCGTCAATGGGGATTTTTTCCGTCCGCCTCAGCCGCCTGGCGTATCTCCGAAGAGCCATTCTTTAAGAACTGGGATAAGTTACGGTTCGTAAACCAGTTAAAGTTGCGTGCAAGTTATGGTGTGTTGGGGGATGATGGCGACCTTCAATATGACTGGGCTACCGGATATAATTATCCCGCCACATCTGATAATGCAGCAAATGGATACTATGCCCAGTATGCTCCCGGATATATGTTGGGTAACCAGTTTATATATGGTGTTTCGACGCTTGCGCTACCTAACCAGTTGATCACTTGGTACACGTCCCATACCTTAAATCTTGGTGTCGATTTTGAGGGATGGAATGGTCTTTTTGGCTTTGCCGTGGATTATTTTGAAAGGGAACGGAAAGGGCTTTTTGCACGTCAGACAGGTGATCTTCCAACCGTTGTTGGAGCGACTGCTCCTCGGGAGAATCTCGATAGCGACAAGCATTTTGGGATGGATGTAGAAATTTCGCACAGAAATAAGATTGGTGATCTATCCTACCGGGTAAAGGCCATCGGAACCATTACGCGTCAAAAACACCTAGTAGGTTCAGAGAAGGGACCGTGGGGAAATTCCTATGACAGATGGCGTAACGACAATCTCAATAACCGTTTTCAGGGAATGCAGTTTGGGTATCAGGGAGCAGGGCGGTATGTAGACTGGGATGATATACGGAATTTTCCGATATATAAAGGTAATCAGACCTTACCGGGTGATTATAAATACGAGGATTGGAATGGGGATGGCGAGATCAATGGGTTAGACATGCGTCCGCTCTTTTTTGACAATACGCCATGGTTGAACTTCAGTTTTAATTTTGACGCCAGTTACAAGAGTTTTGATTTGAGTTTCTTGCTACAAGGAACGGCCCTTGGCTCCATGCAGTATCTGGAACCACTTCGTGCCATTTGGGGTACCAATGGTGGAGGGATACTGGAACAGTATCTAGACAGATGGCATACGGTTGATCCCCAGGCGGATCCTTGGGATCCTTCGCAGGAATGGGTCAGCGGTTATTACGGCTTCACGGGCAACTATCCGCTGGAGACCTCTTCATTTAACCGGGTGAGCACAGCTTATCTCCGACTCAAAAGTATCGAGTTGGGATATACGCTGCCGAAATTCCGGCCTTCGTCAACGATGAATCTGCGGGTATTCGCAAATGCTTACAATTTGTTTACCATAACAGGTGTAAAATTTGTAGATCCAGAACACCCGGAGGACGAATTGGGACGTCTCTACCCGTTGAACAAAACAATTACGGCAGGACTTTCACTCAACTTTTAATCGCTTTGTGTTATGGACTATATTAAGATAAAAAACAATCGCATGAAAAAAATATATCAGTTGACACTGGCTATCTGCATTTTATTCAGCTCGTGTTCGAAATTTCTGGATATTCCGCCGAAGAGCATAGTCGGTGATGAAGACTTGTTTACCAGTGAATCGGGGATGGACGTCTATCTCGCAAGAATGTACAGTAATATGCCTTTTGAAGATTTTAAATACATGGCACAATGGGGGGTCGAATTCAATGGATGGTTAGCCGCTATGGGTATTGAAGGAACCGGAGAGGCCCTGAACCGCGATGGAATCAGTTCGGCTTTTACCAGTGAGCGGACGCCGTATTGGGGCAAGGCCATGACGCTTTTACGGGATGCTAACTATCTCATCGAAAATCTTCCGCTTTACCAAGATGCGTTTCCCGAGATTACCTATAATCACTATTTAGGCGAAGCCTATTTCGTAAGGGCATTCGTTTTCAATGCGATGGCCAGAAGATTCGGCGGTGTACCTTTGGTGACCAAAGTGATGCAGTATCCCGCCGAGCCTGCCGCGTTAGAAGTACCACGTGCCAGTGAGGAAGAGACCTGGAATCAGGTGCTTGCCGATTTTAATCAGGCGGCCGAATTACTATCCCCGGAAAGTCCAAAGCGCGGCTATGCCAATAAGTACGTTGCTTTGGCATTTAAATCAGAAGCCATGCTTTACGCAGGAAGTGTCGCCAAGTATAATGAAACGGTTCCCGGTCGTCTCACCGGATTGGGGGATAAAACCGGCGTTCGGGTTATTGGCTTTGCCGAAAATGCATGGCAACCCGCATCGAAAAAATATTTCAAGGAGGCCTATCTTGCGGCTAGGGAGATTATGAGCGACGGGAAATATGCGCTTTACAAGAAAAAATGGGCAGCAAATAACCCGGAAGCCCAATATCAGAATATGGTTGATATGTTCAGTGATGTGGAAAGTCCGGAAAATATCTATGTGAAAGAATATACTTTTCCTATAGCGACACATGGATACGATGCCTACAGTGCACCCTTTATTTTTAAAGCGCCGTTAGCGTCAGGAACTTGTCCCACGCTCGACTTTATGGAGCTTTTCGAAGGCTTTAACCGCTATCCGGATGGTACAATTAAAGTAACAACCGGAAATTCCAATACGCAGGGCGAATATTTGATGTATGACTCGCCTATGGAATTTTTTGAGAATGCTGAACCACGGCTGCGTGCCTATGTTATTTTTCCAGGTGATCGATTTAAAGGCACGGATATTGAAATTCGGGCAGGTGTTTATACCGGTGCGGTGCCGGTGCAACCGCTTTTTAATGATTATTCCTATCAAGCGGCTGAAACAAGGTATCAGAACCTGAATGCTTACCGGGCTACTCCTAAAACACTCTACCTGAGCCCTCGGGAAGGAAATGCGCAAGAATTGGTTGATTACAACGGGACACAAATGACGGCCGCTGGTGCGAACGGTCCGTTCTACGATAATGGTGAAGGAAACTTGACCGGGCTTTATGGCAGAAAATGGTTGAATCCCGACCCCGCTTTTGTTCCGGGAGAAGGAAGGTCGGATCAACACTTCGTGCTGATGCGTTATGCAGAAGTATTGCTGAATGCAGCGGAAGCTGCCGTTGAGCTGTCACTCGCAGGGGAAGGATCTCCTGACGGATCGGATCTGTTGCAAGTGGCCACGGAAGCGGTTAATGCGGTTAGGGAGCGGGCTGGGGCATCGCTTCTCACCAGTACAATTACATCAACGGAGAGTGGCCGTAACATCGTACGAAAAGAGCGACGTAAAGAATTGGCTTTGGAACACAAATCCAAATGGGATATCCGCAGATGGAGGGTGCAACACTACGAAGGCAGGAATGGATTCTGGGGGGAGAACAGAAATAGAGATGCCTTTAGTAACAATACACGTTACCGTTTCCGCGGGCTTTACCCTTTCTTTTCAACCAGTAGTGGGAAATATTTTTTCGATGCACGGTTCCAATGGGTGAGTTTGAAAACCTTTGAATACAATGTAATCGACTATTATTTTGCTATTCCTGGAGGAGAAGTCGCAAAGAGTTCGGTCATAGACCAGCAGCCGAACAGGTAATGGTTAGGGAATAGTTGGTAAAGTAAACTAATTGAATAAAGAAATTATAAAAATAATCAGATGAAAAAGACAACCATTTTTATAGCGTTAGCGTCTCTTTTCTTTTTGGCTTCCTGTAGTATGTTTGAGCTGGATAATTATCCAGCTCCAGCCGAAACATTGCAAGGCGAAGTGGTTGATGTAGCTACCGGGAACCCGGTGCTAACGGATCAGGGAAGTGAAGGGATCAGGGTGCGTCTCATAGAGACCAGCTGGGGAGATAACGTTACGCCCAATCCTGATATTTTCTGTATGCCAGACGGTACTTTCCAAAATACAAAAGTTTTTAGAGGAAGGTATAACGTCCAGATAGATGGTCCGTTCATTCCTTTATTGCGAGAGGATGAGCGTGGTGTCCCAATCGCTGATGAAACAAAAGACATCGATATTGAGGGGGTAACCCAGGTTCGGTTCGAGGTACAACCATTTCTTAACGTGGAGTGGGTGGGGGAACCTCGCGTTGTTAACGGGAAGATTCAAGCACAAGTGCGCGTGACCCGCGGAGTTTCAGAAAGTGAGTTCCGGGAAAAAATAGAACCCATGGGGGGATATAGTAGCAGCTTCCAAAACGTCACGGATATACAGCTTTTTGTCAGCTATTCCTCTTCGGTTGGATATCGTGCAAGAGATGAACGATGGACAAAAATAAATGAGTACACAGGGTCAGCATTTAATAGCCTGCTCGGAGAGACGATTACTTTGGAGTCTAACGGAACGATACCATCCGGCCGTATTGTTTTTATCCGTGCAGCAGCCCGTATCAATTACGATACGCCTGCAGGAAGTGGTACAAGACGATATAACTATACGGATGCGAAAGAAGTAATGGTACAATAAGGGAAACCAGAGAAGTATTGGTCAACTGATGAACAGATTGGTGAATTAAAGGATGATTATGGTAAATTGGAGAATATTAATAGGGGTTGGATGCTTGCTGGGAATTAGCAGCCCGCTCGTCGCCCAAAAAACGACAGATGAAGTTAAAACAACTTTCCAGACCTCCCGAGAGTGGCGCCCCACAATTGATAACCGTGCCGACGCGGTGATGGTATACGGTGTAGGTGGGAATCCTTCGGATAGACATAAGAGGGTGCCGTTTAACGAGCGGGTCAAATCCTGGAAAGACAGGGGTTATACGATTCATTTCATGACCGGGATTGCCTGGGGCGAATATCAGGATTATTTCACGGGGCAATGGGACGGCGAGTGGCATCTCGATGAAGGGCAGGTCACCCGGCAACAGGATACGATCTGGCATGGCCATATGGTTCCTTATATTGTGCCGACGGATAACTTCCTTGCATATCTGAAAGAAAAGCATGTGAAGCCTGTCATCGATGCGGGAATCGACGCCATATTTATGGAAGAGCCTGAATTCTGGGCACGGGCGGGATACAGTGAATCGTTTAAAAGGGAATGGAAGAAATATTATGGTTTTGATTGGCGTCCACAGCACGAATCTCCAGAGAACACGTATCTCTCCAATAAACTCAAATATCACCTCTATTATAAGGCGCTAAACGAGGTGTTTACCTTTGCGAAGGAGTACGGTAAATCCAAAGGGATGGATGTGAAATGCTATGTGCCCACACATTCCCTTGTTAACTATGCGCAATGGATGATTGTTTCACCCGAGGCGAGTTTAGCGTCCTTGCCCGTAGTGGATGGCTATATCGCACAAGTGTGGACAGGTACCTCCCGAGAACCCAACCACTTTAATGGAAAGGAAAAGGAACGCGTCTTTGAAACAGCCTATTTAGAATATGGATCCATGGAATCCATGACGGCGCCTACGGGTCGAAAGATGTTTTTTCTGACCGATCCTATTGAAGACCGTGCCAAAGATTGGGTCGATTATAAAACGAATTATCAAGCTACTTTTGTCGCACAGCTGCTCTATCCAAACATTGCCGACTACGAGGTTATGCCTTGGCCCGAACGGATTTACGAAGGCTTGTACAGGACGAATCCGAACAGTGACCAGAAAGAGCGTATCCCACGACATTATTCCACGCAGATGCAGGTTATGATTAATTCCTTGAACCAGATGCCACGAAGTGAAAATAAATTGTCGGGAAGTGAGGGGATCTCGGTATTGATGGCCAATTCGTTGATGTTTCAACGCTTCCCGACACATGAGGGGTACGATGATCCGCAGTTGGCAAACTTTTATGGTCTTGCACTTCCTTTTCTAAAACGCGGTGTACCGGTTAAGACCGTGCATATCGAAAATCTGGGCTACAAAGAAGCTTTGGCAGATACCAAAGTGTTGCTCATGACCTATGCCAATATGAAACCTCTTGACCCGATCGCCCATGAGCAATTGGCCGAGTGGGTCAAGTCTGGCGGACAATTGGTTTACAGTGGAACGGACAGGGACCCATTCCAAAGTGTTCAGGAATGGTGGAATACCGAGGGTCATACATATCGGGTGCCGGCAGATCATCTTTTCGAAAAAATGGGAATTGAATCCGGAACAACCGACGGCATCTACACCTATGGTAAAGGATCCGTACAGATTATACGGGTCGACCCAAAAGATTATACGCTTAAAACAGACAACAGCCAGCAGCTCATCAAGGCCGTACAAGAGCGATACCGAGCTGCTCAGGGTGGTCCGTTGGCCTTCAAAAACAATTTTTACCTCCAACGAGGACCATTTGAATTGGTGGCCGTGCTGGATGAAAGTGTCAACGAAGAAAACTATACGATCCGTGGTACCTTGATCGATCTATTTGATCCGAAACTTCCGGTCTATAACACACGATCCATTGCACCCGGTGAGCAGGGGTATTTCTTAAACGTGGATTTGATCCCAGACAAGCAAAAACCACAAGTTTTAGCTGCAGCTAGTCGTGTTTACAATGAAAAAATCACGGCGTCCAGTTATACGTACGTGGCCAAAAGCCCGATAGAAACCACCAATGCCTCTAGGATACTTCTTCCCAAGCCGCCGACAAGCGTAAAAGTCCAAGGAAAAGAGGTCTTCGACAAAGGAAATTGGCATGAGGGGTCAAAGACTTATCTGCTGGGATTTGAAAATGATCCGGAGGGTGTCGAGGTAACATTTGTTTGGTAGAAATTAAATAAATAATCTTTAAATAACATTCCTAAATATCCACCATTACCAACGATAAACATCGGTGGATTTATGCTGGATATGCCATATGGCCATAAAAAATAAAATACAAACACATATGAAACATTCTTTTTTCCTGTTCATGCTATTATGGGCGACGAGCCTTCCGAAAATCTTTGCACAATCACCTGAACCTGTAGATTACGTAAGCCCGTTGGTAGGGACCTTATCTAAATATGAACTTTCAACAGGGAACACCTATCCAGCGATCGCCCGTCCTTGGGGAATGAATTTTTGGACACCGCAGACCGGAAATATGGGCGATGGATGGATATATAGCTATACGGCAGATAAAATTAAAGGTTTCAAACAGACACACCAGCCGAGTCCGTGGAATAACGATTACGGACAGTTTTCGCTGATGCCCATCACGGGGCAACCGGTGTTTGATCAGGATGCACGAGCGAGTTGGTTCTCCCATAAAGCAGAAATCGCAAAGCCGTATTATTATAGTGTATTTCTGGCGGATCACGATATCACCACGGAGTTCAGCCCATCGCAACGGGCCGTCGTGTTCAACTTTACGTTTCCGAAGACCGATAGTGCCTATGTCGTCATCGATGCTTTTGATAAGGGTTCTTTCATCAAGGTTATACCAGAAGAAAATAAGATTATTGGATATAATACCCGCAATAGCGGCGGAACACCAGAAAACTTTAAGAATTATTTTGTAATCGAATTTGACCAACCGATGGACCATCATTTTGTCGTGGACAATGGAAACATAAATTCGGATGGCTTAGAAGTAACCACAGATCACGCAGGTGCAATTATTGGCTTCAAAGGATTGAAAAGAGGAGAGCAGATTACCGCTCGCGTAGCCTCTTCGTTCATTAGTTTTGAGCAGGCGTCGTTGAACTTAAATGAGGTGCGCGAGAAATCCTTGGAAGAGGTTGCTAACGAAGGTCGCCAGCAATGGAATGAAGTGCTTGGGCGTATCCGCGTTAAAGATCAGGATATTGATCGCCTCCGCACGTTTTATTCCTGTCTGTATCGCTCCACACTCTTTCCACGGGATCTTTCGGAAATAGACGCCGAAGGAAACCGCGTGCATTATAGCCCCTATAACGGTCAGGTATTGCCGGGTGAGATGTTTACTGATACCGGATTTTGGGATACGTTTCGAAGCCTTTTTCCGTTGTTGAATCTGCTTTATCCTTCCATGAACGACCGTATGCAAGAGGGACTGGTAAATGCTTATAAAGAAAGTGGTTTTCTGCCGGAATGGGCTTCGCCCGGACATCGTGCTTCCATGATTGGCAATAATTCCGCTTCTGTGGTGGCAGATGCTTATCTCACCGGTAGAAAAGGGTATGATCCCATGGTACTATGGGAAGCGGTGCAATGGGGCGCAAATAATGTGCACCCAAAGAATACGTCTACTGGACGGTATGGCCATGAGTTTTACAACGCATTAGGGTATATACCTGCCGATGTGGATATTTCGCAGAATGCTGCTCGGACATTAGAATATGCATACAATGATTGGTGTATATATCAGTTTGGTAAAGCTTTAGGACGACCGGAAGCAGAAACCAGCGTATACGCCAAAAGAGCGCTTAATTACAAGAACCTCTATGATCCCTCCACCAAGCTTATGCGCGGAAAGAACAAAAATGGATCATTTATCGCGAATTTTGACCCGAGTGCCTGGTCCGAAGAATTTACAGAAGGGAATTCATGGCATTGGAGTTTCTGTGTCTTTCATGATCCACAAGGATTGATCGACTTAATGGGGGGCAATGAGGTTTTTACCGGCATGTTAGATACCGTCTTTTTGGTGCCTAGTCTGGAGGGGATGAAAAGCCGCGGGATGATCCATGAAATGCGGGAGATGCAGATTATGAATATGGGGCAATATGCACACGGCAATCAGCCTATACAACACATGCCTTATCTTTACAACTATTCAGCGGCTCCGTGGAAGACGCAGTATTGGGTACGCGAGATTATGGATAAGCTTTACTCCGCTGCTCCTGACGGATATTGTGGAGATGAGGACAACGGACAGACTTCCGCTTGGTACGTTTTTTCTGCTATGGGTTTCTACCCGGTAGCACCAGGGTCTGGCGAATATGTGCTGGGGTCTCCGCTGTTCGACGAGGTGACCTTGCAGCTGGAAAATGGAAAAACAATAACAGTTTCTGCAGAAAATCAATCGAAAGAAAATGTATATGTTGATCAGCTGCGTGTAAACGGCAAAAACTATACACATAATTTTTTGCGTATAGCCGACTTATATAAAGGAGCTAAGCTGAACTTCCGTATGTCTGCGAAGCCTAATCTATCCAGAGGTACAGCAAATGGAGATAAGCCATATTCGTTTTCTGACGAATTAGGAGATAAAGAGTAATATTGTAAACCAAATAGAAAAATATGGTAGAAATTCAAAATTTCAAGAAAAACAGCATAAACATCGTTGTGGGGCTATTTGTTTCCCTTTTATGTGTATTGACAGTCTACGGTCAGGATAATCAGGAGCGAATAGCCCCGGCCTACCCCCTGATTACGCACAACCCAAATTTTAGCATCTGGTCGACTAGCGACCTCCTGACAGATAAAGTTACCGAACATTGGACCGGAACAGCACACGGTTTAACCGGCTACCTCGAAGTCGATGGTACCAGATACCGGTTTATGGGAAAAGAAATGCCGCGTTATAAAACCATAATTTCCGAAACAGAAGAAGCGGGCAAACCTCGCGTAAAGTATATACAGGAATCACAACAAGCGGGGTGGAATGCATTTGAGTTCAATGATTCGAATTGGCAAGAAGGGCGGTTACCTATATCAGACAACAAGGCATTGCCGGGAACGTTTTGGGAATCGGATAATATCTGGGTGAGACGCGAGTTTACGCTTAATGAGTTCCACGAAGATGACCCGCTGTTCTTGAAATTACATCATGATGATAACATCGAAGTATATCTAAACGGGACGCTTGTGTTTGAAAGAGACGGATGGAACCAAGGTTTCGAATATTTCGATATCTCCGCTAAAGGGAAAGAGCTTTTACGTAAAGGAAAAAATATAGTGGCCATTTACTTGAAAAATACGGCTGGCGGGCGTTTTTTAGATTTCGATTTGGTTACTAGCGTCGCTTCCGAGAAGGCTGAGGCAGCCCTTGCAAAACAAACATCGGTAGCGATCGATGCTACGCAAACGGCTTATACGTTTGACGCGGGCGGGGTAGCGCTGAAGGTGACATTCACCTCCCCATTATTGATGGATAATCTTGATCTTCTTGCTCGGCCGGTCTCCTATATCTCCTATCAGGTAGTAGCTACGGACGGAAAGAAACACGAGGTTAAGGTCCATCAAGAAGTATCTTCGGATATCGCGGTTTATATGGCTGATCAACAGGAAGTAGAAGGGCAGGCTTATAAGGACGGAGCACTTTCTGTACTGAAAGTGGGTACGGTTGAGCAACCCATATTACAAAAGGGCGCTGACGATATGCGTATAGATTGGGGACACTTATATGTGGCTGTGCCGTCAGGGAAGGATGTCAAACAATTTATTTCCGGAAATGAGGAGCAGGAGCATACTTCGGCCAAAAATAAACAGGGATCAGGCACGTACCGCGGGAAATCCCTGTTCTTGCATACCGAAATTTCTTTAGGTGCTGTAGGAACTGCCCCGGTACAACGTTTTCTAACCATCGGATATGATGAAGTATACGCGATTCAGTATTTTAATACGGATTTACGTCCGTGGTGGAACAAAAATGGGAACCGTTCTTTCGAGACGCAACTACAAGCTGCGGTAAAAGATTACGAAAAATTGATGCAGCAATGTGCTGATTTTGACAAAGCATTGTGGGGTCAGGTAGAACAGGTTGGGGGAGAAAAATATGCGCATCTCTGTGTTTTAGCCTACAGACAAAGTATTGCCGCACATACGTTGGTCGAAGGGCCTAACAAAGAAGTTTTGTGGCTTTCCAAGGAAAATAACAGTGGAGGGTTTATCAATACAGTAGACGTCACCTATCCATCCTCACCACTATACTTAATATATAACCCTGTTTTGCTACAGGGCATGCTCAACGGTATTTTCTATTTCAGTGAAAGTGGGAAATATCCACATCCCTGGGCAGCACATGATTTAGGTACCTATCCTTGGGCAAACGGACAAACATATGGCGAGCCAATGCCGGTAGAAGAGTCCGGGAATATGTTGATCATGACCGCAGCTATCGCTCGGGCAGAAGGAAATGCACTGTATGCGGAAAAACACTGGAAGATTCTGACCACGTGGGCTGATTATTTAGTGAAAGAAGGGTTGGATCCGAAAACCCAGCTCTGTACAGACGATTTTGCAGGGCATCTAGCCCGCAACGCTAATCTTTCTTTGAAAGCGATTATGGGAATAGCCAGTTATGCCCGATTGGCCGATATGCTAGGAAAAAAGGATGTTGCCGGTCGTTACCGGGAGATCGCTGAGGAGATGGTTCCTAAATGGATGGGTTTGGCAGATGGTGGCGATCATTACGCACTAACGTTCGATGACCCAAATACCTGGAGCCAGAAATATAATTTAATTTGGGACAAAGTTTTGGAATTTAATTTGTTTCCTAAAGAAGTTGCGGCGAAAGAGCTTGCCTATTATCTACCGCGGATAAATCGTTTTGGCCTGCCCCTTGATAGCCGTAAAAATTATACGAAGAACGACTGGATTATCTGGACGGCAACGCTAGCGGACGACCAAACCACCTTTACAAAGTTTATCGATCCGCTACACCATTTTGTACTGGAAGCACCTACACGTGTACCGCTGAATGACTTCTACGATAGTACGACCGGCATTCGTGAGAACTTTAAAGCAAGAAGCGTCGTGGGCGGTTTTTATATGAAATTGCTTGCTGAGCAATGGGGAAGTAAAGGACATTGAGACGATTTGGTGCTATTTTGAATTAAAAGGTCAAGGTTTTATTTTCTTTATATTGCATTTTTGAAATATAAACCGGGAAATCAAAATAGAAACAATAATGAAGCGATTTTTTGCATTTGCATGTTTAGTCACAACGAGCTGGTTCGCTGTTCAAGCGCAAGATTGGAAGCCAGCAGGCGACAAAATTTTAACTACTTGGGGGGAGCATCTGGATCCGGAGAATCCGCATCCAGAGTACCCCAGGCCACAATTGGAACGTAAGGAGAATTGGAAAACGTTAAATGGATTGTGGAAATACACCATTGTTGACAAATCCATTTCTGAAAAACCAACATCCTGGGAAGGAGATATATTGGTTCCGTTTGCCATCGAATCAGCCCTGTCTGGTGTGGGAAAAGAAGTTGGGAAAGACAAAGCCCTGTGGTACAACAGAACGATATCGGTGCCAAAAGCCTTCCGTAAAGGACGTACCTTGTTACATTTTGGCGCGGTAGACTGGCAATGTGACGTATACGTCAATGGACAGCATATCGGTCAACATGAAGGCGGTTTTGATCCGTTTTCGTTCGATATCACCGCTGTTTTAAAAAAGGGAACGGAGCAAGAAGTGGTGGTACGTGTTTGGGATCCAACCAGCGATGGGCCACAGCCCCGTGGAAAGCAGATCAATAACCCGCATGGGATATGGTATACGCCTGTAACGGGCATATGGCAGACTGTTTGGTTGGAAAGTGTGCCGGAGAGCTATATCGTGAACACAAAACAGACGCCAGATGTTGATCAGTCCTTACTGCATTTTTCGGCCGAAGTGGCGGAAGCAAAAGAGGGCGACCAACTGCTCGTGGAAATCTATGATGGCGCACAAAAGATTGGAGAACAACAATCTGCGGCAAACCAACCGCTGGCTTTGTCTTTGAAGAACCCGACGCTATGGAGTCCGGACAATCCGAAGCTTTATGATTTGGATATCAAGCTAATGCGTAAAGGCAAGGTAATTGACCGAGTTAAAAGCTATTTCGCTATGCGAAAAATAAGTGTGAAAACAGGTAACGATGGCATTCAGCGCATGTATTTGAATGATGAATTTGTATTTCATTATGGCCCACTAGATCAAGGCTGGTGGCCAGATGGACTTCATACTCCACCGAGTGATGAAGCGTTGAAATTTGATGTTGTCAAAACGAAGGAAATGGGATTCAACATGATCCGTAAACATATCAAAGTGGAGCCTGCCCGTTGGTATCGTCATTGTGATAGCCTTGGTGTTTTGGTGTGGCAAGATATGCCGAGCGGCGATCTTGGCGAGAATATCTGGGATATGCAGCCGGGTAAAATTTCCAATGGTATCCACGACAAAAATAGGACACCGGAATCGGAAGCGATCTATAAAAAGGAATGGAAGGCTATAATGGATGCATTGCATAACTTTCCGAGTATTGTCGTTTGGGTCCCTTTCAACGAAGCTTGGGGGCAGTTCAAAACGAAAGAAATTACAGATTGGACCATGAAGTATGACCCGTCGCGGTTAGTGAACAGTGCCAGTGGCGGTAATTTTGCCTATATTGGACATATATTAGATATCCACAATTATCCCGGCGCGGCTATGCCCGATCCTAATCTTTTCGGTGACAAATTTGTATTGGCTTTGGGCGAGTTTGGCGGACTAGGGTTGCCGGTAGAAGGCCATACTTGGCAGGAAAAAGACAATTGGGGTTACCAATCGTTCAAAAATAAAGAAGAGCTTAAAAAGCGTTATCAAGAATTGGTGACAGATTTGAATGCACTTGTCAAGCGCGGGCTGTCTGCGGGCGTTTATACGCAAACCACAGATGTAGAGGTGGAGACAAACGGTTTGATGACGTACGACCGGAAGGTGATCAAGATTCCAGAAGCAGAGCTTAAAAAGATGCACGAAGTGTTATATCAGCATGTTGTGGAGTAGATTATTGCTTGTTTTTACGAGAACTTATCTTTCAGTGGCAGCATCGATGGTGCTGCCACTGTTTCTGTATGCCCAGGAGAAGAAACCGAATGTCCTGTTCATTCTTGTCGATGACTTGCGTCCGGCGATAGGGGTATACGGAGATCCGGTGGCAATTACGCCGAACATCGACAAGCTGGCGAGCCAGGGGTTCCGGTTTGAGCAAGCGTATTCCAACCAAGCGGTTTGTGCACCATCACGATTTAACCTGCTATTGGGCAGCAGATCTACCTCGTCAGGGATCTACGGGTTCGGACAAAATTTCCGCGATTATTATCCCAACGCCGTGACCTTGCCACAATATTTTAAGCAGCACGGCTACCACACCGAATCCATGGGGAAGGTCTTTCATATCGGTCATGGTACTTATGCAGATGAGCAATCCTGGAGTGTAGCACACTACAAAGAACGGGTCATCGAATACGTTGATCCTGTTAGTAAAGCGTTGGGGTTCACACGCGAAGAAGCACTTTTTTCGAATCAGGAGGCCCAGGGATTGCCGCGTGGGTTTGCTTGGGAGTCTCCGGATGTTGCCGACGATGCCTATGCAGATGGTCGTGTCGCACAGCGCGCAGTTGATCGTCTCCGGGAATTGAAATCTCAACCACACCAACCGTTTTTCTTAGCGGTAGGTTTCGCTCGGCCGCACCTACCGTTTTCTGTACCCAAAAAATACTGGGCATTGTATGATGAATCGAAATTACCGTTGCCTACGCAAACCGTACGACCGGAAGGAGCACCTTCATATGCAGTGAAATACGGCGTGGAGATCGATCAGTATGTCCCCATTCCAGAAAGGATTACAGACGCAGCCTTCCCGGACAGCCTTACCCGTAAGTTGATACACGGTTATTATGCGGGCGTGAGCTATGTAGATACACAGATCGGCAAGGTACTGGACGAGCTTAGCGCGCTTGGTCTCGATAAAAATACAATTGTCGTGCTCTGGGGGGATCACGGGTATATGCTCGGTGATATGGGCATGTGGACGAAACACGTCAATTATGAATTGGCGAACCGTATACCTTTGATTATCTCCGCACCAAACATGATACAACCTGACACACATAGCGCACAGCTAACAGAGACGGTCGATATCTACCCCACGTTGGTGGAACTTGCGGGATTGCCGACTCCGAAGGTGTCACAACCCTTTGATGGTTTGAGTATGGTGCCTGTCATCAAAGATCCGAAAATCCGTGTCCGGGATCATGCCTACCATAGTTTCCCCAGAGGAGGGCGGCTGGGGCGGGCCATTCGTACCGACCGTTACCGGATGGTGGAATGGAAGAAAATCGGCGACACCATTGAAACCGCGGAATATGAATTGTATGATTATCAGCATGGACCGTGCGAAGTCAAGAATATTGCCAAGGAACATCAGGATGTGTTAAAGACGCTCCAGAAAATTTTGGCAAGACACCCGACTCCCCGGGAAGAGAGAACATCTTCTCAATAGTGCTCAAAGATGTTACTTGTGCTTCACGGCATAGTCTTTCGGGCTGATTCCAAATTGCTTCTGGAAATTACGGGAAAAATGCGATGCGGTACTAAAGCCCAAAAGATCAGCAATCTCGTAAACCTTATACTCACCATCCAGCAGCAGTTGGCTGGCTTTATTTAATCGTGTCAGGTTGATTAGCTCATTAGGCGATAAATCCGAAAGTACCTTTATTTTTCGATAGAGTGTTGGTCTGCTCATGTATAATCGATCCGCCAGCATATCTACGCATAGCGCAGGATCCGCCATATTTTCTAAAATAAGTTTATGGAGCTTTTTTAAGAAGGCTTGGTCAGATTTGTTATGGCCGCTGATATCCAACGGACTACTAGGTGTTCGTTGGAAATGCTCTTTTACATGTTTTCTATTGCGTAATAGGCTCGCTATTTGAGCCTCCAGAAAATTTGGAGAAAACGGTTTCTCAATGTAAGCGTCTGCTCCATATTCCAAACCTTCTATTTTGGATTGCAAACTGTTCTTCGCGGTCAACATAATAAAAGGAATATGGCTATACTTTTCGTCTTCTTTCAGCTTAGTGCAAAACTCATAACCGTTTAATTGGGGCATCATGATATCGCTGACGATCAGGTCTACATCATGAGTATGCACATATGCTAGCGCCTCTTGGCCATTTAAGGCTTTTACTACCTCGTACTTTTCCTCTAAGTCGTCCGCTATGAAGTCGAGGATGTCCTCATGGTCATCTGCTAACAAAATAACGGATTTTTCTATTCCCAAATCAATATGCATAGTACTTATAATGGTATCTCTAAAACAAATATATTCAAATTTTCTGAATTTTTTTTGTATTCCAATGTCCCTCCGTGTAAGGAAGTGAAGGAATAAGCTAGTGCTAGTCCCAGCCCAGAACCTTTAACGCGGTAGTGCGTGCTTGCACGCTGGAACGGTTCGAAAATCTGTGTTATCTCTTCATCTGAAAGTAAAGTACCATCGTTTTTTACCTCGATACAGAAACGCGCTTTTTCTGTTATTTTATAAAGACTAACATAGACCTTCTTTTCCGCATATTTTGTCGCATTTGAAAGTAAGTTGGAAAGTATTTTATACATCGCTTCAATATCGACATCGGCATATAAGGTTTTGTCCAGGGACTTGATCAGTTTGATCTGTTTGCTTTCTATTAGCGGCGCAAAATCCTGTAAACAGATTAAAATAAGGGAAGCTACTGATTGCCTCTTAAGTTTTAGCGAAAAATGTTCGCTTTCTACTTTTCTGAAATCCAGTAGATTATCCGTCATTAAGAGAAGTTTTTCCGTGTTTTGGTGAATGGTTTTTAGCCACTTTTCCGATTTTTTGGGCTCCGCACCCAACATTATTTTTTCAAGCGGTGCTTTGATAAGCGTTAATGGTGTTTTAATATCATGTGTTATCTGCATAAAAAAATCCATTTTTGCTTTATACAGTTCCTTCTCCTTGTGTGCTTTGATTTTTTCCAGCCGTTGTCTATTCTTTTCTTTCATTTTTTGGTCGTACCAATAGAGCACTATACCTATTAACCCCAGAGAGAACAATGCATAAATAATGTAAGCCGGAACACTAGCCCAAAAGGGCGGAAGTATGACGATTTCCAACGACTTTATTTTTGAAATAGGTGTCTTGTTGGCGTCAGCAGCCATAACCTCGAACGTATATCTTCCAGGCGGAATTTTTGTAAAATTGGCTTTTGTATTATTTCTTAAAAAAGTCCATGTGGTGTCGAGCCCCACGAGCCGGTAGAGGTAGGAGGTCGCATTAGCTGAGGCAAAATTTAAAGCGACAAAATCAAGACTAACGGTTGATTCGTCGTATTTCAATTTGATGCTGTTCGTGTATAATATAGACTTGGACAGTGCACTGTTTTTGTCCTGTATCGTCAGTTCATGTTGATTGGTTTGGATGCCGGTAATGTAAATAGGCGTGTAAAAATCTGTCTTATATAAGTCGGTAACAGATGAGGGATCAAATCGGATCAATCCTTTCGATGCTCCAAAATAAAGCAATCCGTTAGAATCTTTGAATGCGGAGTTATAATTGAATTGAAGATCCAATAGGCCGTGTTCTAAACTATACGTTTCAATGCGATGAGATAGAATATTCATTTTCACCAAGCCTTTGGTGGTCGATATCCATAGGTTCTCGGAATCGTCTTCCTGCATAGCCAAGATGAGATTGCTGGGTAGACCGTCTTTTGAGGTGAAACGTTTGAAGGACTGTTTTTTTTCATCATAAATACATAATCCACTCTCCGTTGCAACCCAAATCTTTCCTTTTGAGTCCTGAAATACACGGTTAACCCGATTACTGCTAATCGTCGTATGGTCTTTTGGATCGTGCACAAAACGTGTCGGCTTTTCTTGTCCTGACTTTAATTGATACAGACCATCGCGCCAAGTAGTAAACCACAACGTTTGCTCTCTATCCTCAAAAATAGACGTAAAAAATACATGACCGGGTGCCCGTTTAAAGGGAATAAATCGATTTTCTCCCGGAATAAACTGGAAGATTCCCGGTGCAGTTGCTAATAAAATTTTTCCGTTTGATGTCTTGTAGATATGATAAATAAAGTTACTCTTGAGTGCTTGATCGGTATTGTTGGAATCAAAATGTTTGATCACTTTCTTTTGTCGTATGTCGATAACATCAAGTCCTTGAAAGAAAGTACCAATCAGTAAGCTGTCTCCTGTAATGAGCAAACCATGGATATTGGTATGTGCCAAGCCGTCTTCCGGTCCAAAATTGCTAAAATTATTTGTTTTTTGATCCCAATAGGCCAGTCCTTGATCCTCGGTACCTATCCAAAGATTTTGCTGTTTATCCTCCACAATTTCTCTAACAGCATGGCCTCCGATGGAGTTGGGCGAGTTACGCGGAAATATCTTTTCAAATAGATTATGTTGCGGGTGGTAATAATTTATTCCACCGAAAAAGGTACCAATCCATATCCCATCTTGATTATCTTTCATCACAGCATAAATGGCATTATCCGAAAGACTCCACGGATTATCTTTTTCATGCGTGATATGCGTTGTTTGATGGGTATTAATTTCATGCACGAATAGCCCACTTTCTGTTCCAATCCATAGCTGATTTTTGTTCGTTTGGGCTATTTCTCGTACATAAAGCGGTTTATTGCCCCTATTTTTGATGACATGTTGGGTTTGTTTGCTGTTTCTGTTCCATTTGTAAACCCCGTGGTGGGATGTCCCGATCCAGATGTCGTTGTTGTCGTCTACAAATAATTCTTCCACGCCTCCCGTGAATTGCTTACCCTCGGAAAAAGTATATTCCTTACCGCTGTTCACATGGCAAATACTTTCCTTTAGCCCTATCCAGACTTCGTTATTCTGATCAATACAGAAGGCATGTGTTTTTTCCTTCCATCGCTCTGCATAGGTTTTATCAACTTGTTGTGTTTTCGGATCGTATTTGTGGAGGCTGCTATTGGAAATAAACCAAATATTTCCTTGGCGATCTTCGGAAATCTGTAAGCTCTCACTTTTGTAAACCTTATCAAAAAGTGAAAACTCCTCCTGTTGTGGGTCGTAGATATAGATGCCTTGGTCGGTCCCTACCCAAATTTCATTCGTTTTACGAACCATCAGACTATGGATCAGATTACTTCCTAAACTTTTTTCGTTCTCTGATTCGTGGAAAAAGTTTTTGAAACGATACCCATCAAATCGGTTCAGTCCATCCCGTGTACCAAACCAAATAAATCCGTCTTTATCTTGTACGCTGCATAACACGGCATTGTTTGATAGACCTTTATTGACCTGGAAATGGTTGAAGTAATAGGGAGAGCCCATCAGCCGTATGGCGGTGGTACAAAAGAACAAAAGAAGCCAAAGTCTTGCTAACATGTAAACAGGTCTATCCTATAAAAATAGGGGAAGTTTAGTTACCGGACAAGTTGCGCTGATAAGAAAAGTTTTTTTGAGACGAATTCGTCGTATATTGATACAATTTCGATAGGAATTTTCTGGATATGTTTTTATTATGCATTTTTCTTTTCAATGGAACCGAAATGTTGAAGAAAAGCTTTAATATTGATAAACTTAGAACAAACGCATGAAGAAAAATCAAATAAACCTACTATCCGTATTATTAACAATACTCGTCGGCGCCTGCCAAAGCCCAGTGAAAGAGCAGAAGACCGCTTCGGGGCTCGACCGGAAAAATTTTGAAGATGTAATAGAAAACAAAAAGACAGATCTGTTTATCTTGCGAAATAAAGCAGGGGCAGAAGTTTGTATAACCAATTATGGAGGCCGAATTGTCTCCTTCATGGTTCCCGATCGCGAAGGTCGGTTGCAAGATGTTGTGCTAGGTTTTGACAAGATACGAGAATACGTCGCAAAACCCTCGTCATTCGGTGCCACTGTTGGAAGATTCGCAAACAGAATTGCTTACGGAAAATTTGTATTGGATGGAGACACGATTTCATTAGATGTTAATGACGGTGAGCATACGATTCACGGCGGGGCAGACGGATGGCGTAGCAAAGTGTTCGACGCCGAACAGCCTGCGGATAATTCGCTTATATTAAGTTATGTCTCGAAAGATGGGGAAGCAGGATTCCCCGGCGAAGTCCAAGTCAAAGTAACCTTCAGTTTGAGCGACGAGAATGCGTTGAGGATCGACTATTTTGCCGAGACGGATAAGAAGACGGTTATCAATATGACGAACCACAGTTTCTTTAATTTGTCCGGAAACCCAGCGCATACGATCTTAGATCATGTACTTTTGGTCAATGCAGATAGCTATACCCCGTTGAACGAGGAGCTTATCACTACCGGTACACTGGAGAATGTGGCATCAAGCCCCTTTGATTTTACAAGCCCTATTTCCGTTAAGGACGCTTTATCACGAGATAGCTTGCACGAGCAATTGCAACGCGCACAAGGTTTTGATCATAATTACGTACTCCGTACCCCCGGTAAGTTAGACGTTCCTGCGGCCGAGGTGTATTCGCCGTCATCAGGTATAACCTTAGACGTGTACACAACGGAACCAGGCATACAAGTATATACAGGGAATATGTTGGATGGTTCGCGAACTGGGAAGAATGGAGTCGCTTACCAAAAGCAAACAGGTCTTTGTCTGGAACCTCAGCACTACCCCGATTCGCCAAATAAACCCGCATGGCCTTCGACGATATTGGAGCCTGGACAGCAGTATGCCAGCTCCAGTATTTACCGATTTGGTATTAAACAATAGTATATACACCTTCAGGAAAAATGGGCGATGTATTTTATTTACATCGCCCATTTTCTTTATTATCCATATCGGAAAGTCGTTACATTCAGTGCTTTAGGGTAATTGATACAATTATGCAAAAAAATGAGACAATTTAACCGATTATTGCCATTGCCTTTCTCTAAAATTGTACTAGCAATTAGAAATCGAAAATAGTGATGATGAAATAGCACCGACTAACTAGGTAAAACCTAAGGTATCTCACTTTTTTAAAAAGCAAATATAAACGTTCTATTAGCGCGAGTTAAAACAGATGATGTCGCTCTACAAACTAAACTCTTAATTAATGAATACAAAAGAAGACACTTGAAAAAGGTAGCAAACCAATAGATCTTGTATGTAAAAGAAAATTTTTAACCAATATAAAACGTATATGAAAGTAGAGAAAATGAGTAAAATATGGAAGCCCTTCCATGGAATATGGCTGGCCATAATTATGCTTTGCTTTGTGCAGTGTAAGGAAAGTAGCGATGAAGATCCTGTCGTAGATTTTGATCCTTCGAAACCAGTCTCGGTAACGGATTTTCTTCCGAAAGAGGGGGGCGCGGGTAGCAATTTGATCCTTTATGGTGATAATTTCGGCAGCGATCGTTCTCAAGTGAATGTCATTATCGGGGGAAAGCGAGCGCCGGTAATCAATGTGAAAAATAACACCTTGTATTGTACCGTTCCACAAGGAGCCTTTGACGGAGATATAAAAGTATCCGTACTGGATAAAGGAGGAGAAGAGGTGGCGCGTACGGAAGCTAAAGAGGTATTTGTATATATAAAAAAGTGGTTGTCTTCTACACTCGCTGGTAAGTATTATGAAGTGACCAATCAATTCGAAGAAAAGGAAGGACCATTTGACGATTGTGGTGGGTTTGAAAAAATGAATTGGTTCGCATTTGATCCGCAAAATCCTGATCACATGTATGTTGTGGCAGAGGATAAAAATGCGAGACTAGTAGATCTGAAGAACGAATACGTCAGTTATTTCCGTACAGGATTACCACGAGTATCTGCTATCGCTTGGCGTATAGACGGTAATCAGGATTTGATCGTTCCAGAAAACCATGCAAGTGATACGAAAGTGGCACATCATATTTTCTCGAGAGCGAACGGCTTCAAGGCACCGGGAAACCCTATTCCCGTAAATGCACGTGGTGTGAATGGTCTTATGGTGCATCCTAAGAATGGTGAATTGTATTATTCTGGTTTCCGTGCGAATAGCATCTTCCGGTACGACTTTGAGGAACAGAAAGTAGTAGCGGCGTTTCCAAGTGCATATTCTGCAAATGCCATATTTATGGTCGTCCATCCTTCGGGAGACTATGCTTATTTGACCAATTTTGAGCGGAATTATATTATGAAATCTGAATACGATTACGAACGGAAAACATTTAAAAATCCTTATCCTATTGCTGGAATGCCTGGGCAAGATGGATACGCGGATGGTGTAGGAACTTTTGCGCGTTTAAATCGTCCTGTTCAGGGTGTTTTTGTGAAGAATCCGGATTATGCAGAACAAGGTGGTGAACAGTACGATTATTATTTCTGTGATATGAATAATCATGCCATCCGGAAGGTGACACCAGAGGGCCGGGTGACTACTTTTGCCGGGCGGGGTAACAACGGTACTGCTGGCTATGCCAATGGCGATTTACGTGCGGAAACGCGTTTCGATCAACCGGCAGCGATTGCATATGATGAAGCTCGAGAATGTTTTTACATAGGAGAGCGTGGTAAAAATAAAGTCATCCGGAAAATTGCGCGAGAAACCGAAGACGACGCAATTCCGGAAAACGAAGAAGAACCAACTGATAACGATTAATGATAAATTATGATGAAGAAAAACTTAATATTATTATGTGTCATCTTTCTGGGTACCATCCTCATCTCCTCAGCACAGGACCAGGCGGCTCAGGAAGAGGTAACGATAACGGGGATCGTCACAGATGAGGGGAAGAATCCGCTGATTGGTGTAAATGTGTCTGTTAGTAATGCCCCAGGAATGGGTGCAATTACCGATGTCGATGGACGTTATAGCCTAAAATTAAAACGTTATCAAACGTTAGTTTTTACCTACATCGGATACGATAAGGTCGAAGTATTACTGAAAGAGCAAACACAGGTTAATGTGGTGATGAAAGAATCCGATGCCAGTGTAATCAACGAGGTCGTCGTAACCGCTACAGGAAATGAACGTCGGATAGCGGTAACCGGAGCAATCACGACAGTGGATGTGGAGCGGCTAAAAAATAATCCATCCACATCGATGGCAGATGCTTTGGCTGGCGAAGTACCAGGAATCATGGCCATGCAATCCTCGGGTAGGCCGGGCGAAGTTTCGGACTTTTGGATTCGTAGTATTTCGACGTTTGGGGCGAGTAGTGCTGCGTTGGTTTTAGTAGATGGTTTTGAGCGGGATATGAACGAGATTAATGTGGAAGATGTCGAATCTTTCACCGTACTCAAGGATGCTTCTGCTACTGCTATTTATGGAAGTCGCGGTGCGAATGGGGTCGTATTGATCAATACGAAAAAAGGAAAAGACGGCAAGGTCAATATCAATGCACGCGCGGAAGGTTTTTACAGCCAGTTTACCAAACTACCCGATTTTGTTGATGGTTACACGTACGCATCCATGGCGAACGAGGCGAGAACGACAAGAAACCAAGAGCCATTTTATTCTCCAACAGAATTGGAGCTTCTACGGCATGGGTTAGATACGGATCGTTTCGCGAACGTCGATTGGATGGACGTTCTGATGCGGGATGCCGCTTGGAGCAAGCGTAGTGTACTGAGTTTTAGTGGCGGTGGAAAGACCGCCCGGTATTATGTTTCCGGCAGTTATCAGGATCAGCAAGGGATGTACAAAATTGATGAGGCATTAAAAGATTATAATACCAATGCGGGCTTTAAAAGATATACCTATCGACTAACAGTCGATATGGATATTACAAAAACGACCTTGTTAAGGGCAGGTGTTTCAGGCTCCCTACGTACGCAAAATGATCCCGGGGTGGGGAGTGATGCTATTTGGACAGCTTTAATGGGATACAACCCGATTATGGAACCCTTGATGTATTCTAATGGTAGAATACCGGCATTTGGTGACGATAACGGCGATCGCTTTAATCCCTGGGTGCAGGCTACCATGACTGGTTACAACGAGAACTGGCAAAACAATATCCAAACGACGTTAAATTTGGAGCAAAATTTGAATTTTATCACACCGGGTCTTCGGTTTATAGGACGTTACGGTTACGATACCAAGAACTGGAATAATATTAGACGCTATAAATTTCCAGAACTATGGAAGGCAAATCGTTACAGGGATGTCAATGGCGATTTATTGTTTGAGCGCATAAAAGAGGAGCAATTGATGACCCAGACATCAGGTTCAGATGGTGAAAGACGGGATTTTTTCGAATGGGATTTAATCTATAACAAGGGGATTGGTAAACATAATTTTGGTGCGATAGCTAAATATATGCAATCCTCACTGGTATTTACTCAGGGAATCGGATCAGACTTGAAAAATGGTATTGCACGGCGGATACAAGGATTGTCTGGAAGAGTAAACTACAATTATGACCAACGTTATTTCGTAGACTTTAACTTTGGATATACGGGATCAGAGAATTTCCACCGGGACTATCGCTTTGGCTTCTTTCCCGCTTTTTCCGGCGCATGGAATGTGGCCGAAGAACCCTTCCTAAAAGATGCGGATTGGGTGGATATGTTTAAGATTCGGTATTCGCATGGTAAAACAGGAAACGATCGGTTAGGATTTGGTAATGGGGTGCGTTTTCCTTATTTATATAATATTGAAACGATGTATGCCCGAAATGACGCTGGTGATATTATTTATGATAATGGTATCCCAAGGCCTGCAGGAGGTTATAATTATGGTGATTATAGTGCAAACAATATTTGGTCGGGCATGCGTTATACATCGATATCTTCTCCTGACGTCTCTTGGGAAATAGCAACAAAAAAAGATCTAGGTATTGATTACTCGTTTCTGAATGATCGCATTAATGGTGTGGTAGATTTCTTTTATGAAAAACGGGAGGGAATTTATATGCAACGTAATTTTCTGCCGGGCTATGTGGGGCTGGAAAGCGGGACAAATCCTTCTGCTAACGTTGGGGCGGTCGAAGCGCGCGGCTTCGATGGTCATATTGCTTTCAAGCAAAAGGTGAATGCGGTAGATTTTACATTGCGCGGTAACATCACCTATAGTAAGAACGAAATTTTAGAAAGAGACGAACAGAATACCATATATGATTATTTGCTGGATAAAGGTCACCGGGTGGATCAGGCAAGAGGCCTGATAGCACTAGGCCTTTTTAAAGATTATGACGATATCCGCAATAGTCCCAGACAAACCTTTGGCGAAGTCATGCCAGGTGATATCAAATACAAAGATATCAATGGTGACGGTATAGTAGATAACTCGGACATCGCGTCGATTGGGGCAACTACACGACCAAATTTAATCTATGGTTTCGGGGTTTCAGCCAATTGGAAAAACATTGATATCAACGTACACTTTCAGGGGGCGGGAAAATCCAGCTATTTTATTGAAGGCACTTCGGTGTACATGTTTCAGCTAGCTAGCGGTTGGGGGAATATACTCAATGATCTCGCGCAAAGCAACCGTTGGATATTAGGCGAAAATGAAGACCCAAATGCCGAATACCCGCGGTTAAGTCAAGGTGGTAATTCCAATAATTACCGTAGGTCTACTTTTTGGATTAGGGATGGTTCGTACATACGTTTAAAGCGGTTAGACATCGGGTATTCTTTACCAAAAGCGCTGGTGAGCAGAATACGTGTCAATAATGCACGGCTTTTCTTTGCAGGTACAAATTTATTAACATTTTCACCCTTTAGTCTGTGGGATCCCGAATTGGGGAACCCGACTGGAAAAGTGTATCCGTTAAGTAAAACCTTGGCTTTTGGTGTAACCGTTAATCTATAACGACATAAAAAAATGAAAAGAATAACTATACTATTATCCGTTGTTGGGCTAATCTTTATTGCCGGCGGATGTAAAAAATATTTAGATTCCGATTACCTTTTTGATGAACGCATGACGACGGAGGATGTTTTTAGCAACCGGGATTATACGGAACGCTGGTTGGCAAGAGCGTATTATTTTTTGGGTACCAACGCCATGCAAGATGTGAGTAGTAAAAAATCCGTCATGTTCAATTTTGCCGACGATATGTATTACGGCGATGAGAATGATGAGTACGCGCGTTGGAGAAAAGGTCAATATGACGAAAACGGGCTTAGTGGAGAAAATAAAGGGATTTGGGGTACCGGTTACCAAGGCATCCGACAGGCAACGGTTTTTATAAATAATATTCATTTAAACCAAGAGTTTTCGGATTTTGAACGCGAAGATTTGAAATCGCAGGCGCGCTTTCTCAGAGCCTATTTTTACTGGGTGTTGCTTCGTACATTCGGCCCTGTACCTATACTTCCTGATGAAGGAATTGATTATACTAAAAGCTACGATGATATTGCGTTACCGCGAAATACATACGAAGAATGTATTAATTACCTCGCAGATGAATTGGTGGAAGCGGCCAAGGCACTACCCATGTCGCGCGGTATCCAACAGATTACGAGACCCACACGCGGAGCAGCCTTAGCACTCCGAGCAAGAGTGTTGCTTTTCGGGGCAAGCCCGCTTTATAATGGAAAGGCACCGGCCGATGTCGCAGCGGCATTGGTAGATAAGCAAGGAAAACCACTATTGTCGACGACTTACGATGAGTCCAAATGGGCCCGTGCCGCCGCCGCGGCAAAAGATGTGATGGATCTTGGCCGTTATCAGCTGTATGTTTCTTACAGAAGGACTACAGGTGATATCGCTTACCCTGCTACCGTTACACCACCGTATGACGCACAATTCTCCGACAATAATTGGCCGATGGGCTGGCGCGATATCGACCCTTTCGAATCGTATAGGTCACTGTTTAACGGAACTGTTCCTGCTTTTCAAAATCCCGAATTGATTTTTACACGAGGGCAGAACCAAGGTGGCGAAAACATCAAAGTGATGGTGATTCACCAATTGCCAAGACTAGAGGGCAAGGGATACAATTCCCATGGTATGACCCAAAAACAAGTGGATGCTTACTACATGAACGATGGAAAAGATATACCCGGCATGAACGATATGTATGCAGGCAGAGCGAATTATGTAGGGCGATACAATACCGAAGCTCGACCTTCTGGCCTGGTTAAGCAAGAGGAACTTTCCAGCTATCCCGAATTGGGTCCTTTGGGCGTCGATGTACACAAACAATATGTTCAACGGGAACCCCGTTTCTATGCCTCTGTTGGTTATAATGGCGCTACATGGCATTTGTTAAATGGAGAAGCTAGTAAGGAAGAGGTCAACAATGTGCAGGTATTTTACTATCGTGGATATGCCAATGGCTATAAAAATACAACCTATTGGCCGAGAAGTGGTGTCGGTGTTAAGAAATATGTGCACCCAAATGATATTAGTAACACGACCGTTACTTCGTATGACGTCTCGCGTGTCGAAAATAAACCTGACCCAGCTATTCGGTATACAGAGGTGTTGTTGATCTATGCAGAAGCGTTAAATGAATTGAATGGAAGCCATACGGTTGAAGCGTGGGACGGCAGTAAAACACATACCATCTCGCGAAGTGTTGCGGAAATGAAACAAGGCATCCAGCCTGTTCGGATTCGTGCGGGTGTACCAGATTATTCAGAAGAAGTTTACAATGATGCAGATAAATTCCGTATCAAATTGAAACGAGAGCGACAGATCGAGATGTTCGCCGAAGGGCACCGTTACTTTGATTTACGTCGATGGGCGGATGCACCGGATGAGGAATCGGCTCCCATCTACGGATGTAATGCATTGGTAACGGATGATAGGAAAGAGCTTTTTCATACGCCGGTAGCTATTCCGTCGTTACCTTCTATCTTCACATTGAAAATGTGGTTTTGGCCGATCCATTGGGATGAGTTGAGAAGAAATAAAGAACTGACGCAAAATCCAGGCTGGACAATGCCGGAATAATAAATTTATAATCTTGAAGATATGATGAAGAAAATATATATGCTGTTTTTAGCGGTCACGGGCTTCATTAGTTTCGTGTCCTGCAACAATGAATGGGAAGACGAACAGTATGAACAGCTGGTTTCCTTTAAAGCGGAACCGAATACACAGGGGGTATCTTGGACATATGTCCGTTATAAGCCAGACGGAATAGTGAAGTTCGACCTACCGATCATGATTAGCGGTTCTACACCGAATACGCAGGATCGTGTTGTCCGTATCGGTTTGGATCGAGACACCTTAGCGATGCTCAACCGCGAGCAGTTCGGACATCGGGAAGAGTTATTTTTCCGGGAGCTACCGAGTAGTTTTTATAGTATGCCGGAAACAATTACCATACCGGCAGGGGAGAGTTTGGTGACGATACCCATTGAGTTTTCCCTAGACAATATCGATGAAGTCGAAAAATGGGTGTTACCGCTGCAGATTTTAGAGGATCCATCTGGAAATTATCAGGTGAATCCACACAAACATTATAAACGCGCTATGTTACGGATTACGCCGTTCAACGATTACTCTGGCGTTTATAGTGGAAGTTTATATAAAATATTTCTGGAAGACGATGTTAATGAAGCTTTGACTATAAATGAGCACCGGGCCTATGTGGTCGATGACGAAACTATTTTCTTTTATGCCGGTACCCGTGACGTCGATTTCCTAGATCGTAAAAACTATAAGGTATTTGTTAAATTTTTAGCTGACGGGCAGCTGGAGATATGGAGCGATAATGCAGAGAACAATGCGTTTAAAATCAGTGATAAACAACCTATTTACTATACCAAGGAGGAAGAATGGGATGCCGTCAAGCCCTATTTAAAGCATGTTTATATTACGCTTTCATTTGCCTATTCATTTGAAGATTACACAGCAATACCAGGTTTACGCGTGAAATATTCTACAGAAGGTATGCTGTCTATGCAACGTGATTTGAATACGCTTATTCCAGACGAGGATCAACAGGTTCAATGGTAAAGAATCGTGCTATTGATCTATAGGGTTATACATTGAATAGTATAGCCCTATATCACTATTTCTAAATTAATTTTCAGAACCTATATGAAAAAATCAAAACGACTACCAGCCAGCTACCTTATTGTAATGGCTTTATCGCTCATGAATATTGCCTGTAAGGAATCAGAAAATAAAATTGCCGATGGAGAAATTACACAGTTCACTGTGTGGGATCAGAATTCAACAAAACATGAGCTCCAGGTAAATAATGTGAAGAATATCATCAGTAATAAAGAGACTTTTCCAATTAACGTGAATCTTTCTCGATTAGTTGCAGAATTCAAAACAAACCATGCAAATGTTGTCCTTAAGGTTAACGGTGAGCTGCAGCAAAGTGGCAAGACACGAAATGATTTTACGAAAGAAATAATCTATGACCTGTTTGTCGGAGAAACAAAGCAACGTTCCTATGCAGTTAATATCACCAAAGGTTTAATGACAAATTCCTTTCGGGCGTTTAGTTTTCCCGAAAAAGAAATGGAAAATTATCAGCCTATTATAAATGAAGAAACTGGTGAGATTTCCAATGAAAATGAAATTCCTAAGAATATAAATATCAGCGATTTGGCACCTTCGTTCACCGTAACGGAGAGAGGTGCAACCGTCAAAGTAAACGGCGTCAAGCAGGTGAGTGGCGTGCAGCGCCATGATTTTACCAAACCTGTCGTATATACCATTGAGGGCGAGGATGGATCGTCACGTAGTTATGCCGTGAACCTAAAACAGGGTGATTTTGTAGCCATTAAGAATCCTGTTATGTCAGGAAGCTATGCAGACCCTACGGTTATCCATGTCGGAAACGAGTTCTATACTTATGTGACTTCCGGCCGTGTCAGAGGTTATCGATCATCCGATCTCTTTAACTGGAGAAGCATTGGTCCACCAAGTGAGGTCTTTACGACAAGGCCTGACTTCGTCGAAGTTGTTAGTGGAAAGGATGCGCCCGGTATGTGGGCACCTGATATTAACTATTTTGACGGTAAGTATGTTATGTATTATTCCATCTCCCAGTGGGGCGAAGGCGCAAAATGTGGTATAGGTGTAGGTGTTTCGAACCTTCCACAGGGACCTTTTATGCCATCTGCGGGTAACCCGAATGGAAAGTTATTTATCAGTACGGAAATCGGTGTACATAATTCCATTGACCCCTGTTTTTATGAAGAGAACGGTAAACGCTATCTCTTTTGGGGAAGCTTCAATGGGATATATATGACCGAACTTACTGCTGATGGTATGGCCGTGAAGGATATGAGCCAAAAGACCAAAATTGGCGGTAAAGCCTTCGAAGCAACCTACATCCACAAACGAGGTGATTACTATTATCTGTTTACCTCCGTAGGTGGTTGTTGTGATGGGGTTAATAGCTCTTACAAAGTTGTCGTTGGTCGGTCTCAGAACCTCGCCGGGCCTTATGTGAGCCGTGGAGGAGTGGATATGAATACCGTTGATGCTTGGGGAGCTACTGGTTTTGATCCGATCGTCTTGCAAGGCAATGATACGTATATAGGCCCCGGTCATAATGCACGTATTATTACCGATAAAAATGGCGTAGATTGGATGTTGTACCATAGTTATATTAAAGAAAACAACACGGTTGGTTCTAGGAATTTAATGCTAGGTAAAGTGAACTGGGATAACGACGGTTGGCCTATAGTCGACAATGGGACACCTTCTCCGGTATTAACAGAAATACCCGTGTTTTAATAATAGGAAGAACGTAAAAATGCAATTATCATGATGAGTAAATATTTTGTTTTAGCACTTGCACTGTTTTGGTCTTGCAAAAGCAGTAGCAATGTGGCACCTACTGAAAAAGAAGAAGATCAAAAAACTATTGTGGTAGCTGCGGTGTCCGATTTGGTTGCAGAACCAACAGATAAGAAAAACGAACTGAAACTCCAGTGGAATAATCCGCCGGCCACCGCCTCGGTTGTTCTTTCCTATACCGAGGAGGGAAGCGATACGGAACATAGTGTCACGCCGCATATCCGTGTAGACGGCGCAAATAAAAGTTCGTATATATTGAAGTTACCAAAATATGCCGTGTATAAAGTTACGGCATTAGCGCTGGACAATTATGGGCGAAAATCGGAACCACTCTCCGTAACAGCCACCCCACTAGAGAACGATGCGCCGATATCTTATGAGATCATTGAAAACAAATTGCCCATTGCGGATCCGTATGTATTGTACCACAACGGTAATTATTACGCCTACGGTACACGCGTGAATGGTTTTGAAGTTTATATCTCCGAAGATCTGAAACATTGGAGACGTAGCGAGCATTTAGCATTATCTCCAGAGAATTCCTGGGGCGACCGATGGTTTTGGGCACCTGAAGTTTATTATGTGGAATCCAAAAATAGGTTTTACATGTTCTATTCCGTGGATGAGCACATTGCCGTTGCCTCGTCTAATAGACCAGAAGGACCTTTTGTCCAGCAGGAGAAAAAACCTGTCGTAAGTGAAAAAGCAATTGATACAAATCTTTTTATTGATGAGGATGGTACCCCATACCTTTACTACGTACGTTTTACAGGAGGCAACGTGATCTGGGTGGCGGAAATGAACGAGGATTTAACAAGTATAAAACCAGAGACGTTGACGGAATGTATTCGTGCGCAAGAACCTTGGGAAAGAAAGCAAGGAACGATTGCGGAAGGACCATCTGTGTTGAAACACGGTGATACATACTACTTGATGTACTCGGCTAATCATTTCGAGAGTAAAGATTACGCTGTCGGGTATGCCACAGCTACATCGCCTAAAGGGCCTTGGAAGAAGTACGAAGGCAATCCTGTTTTACGCAGGGACATGGCAGCAGCCTCTGGATTGGTCGGTACCGGGCATGGAGCACCTTTCGTTACACCCGATGGTGGATTTAAATATATCTACCATGCGCACGCTAGCGAGAATAGCGTAGGGCCACGCACGTCTTATATCAACGATATGGAATTCTCCGCAGATGGTGTGATTCGTGTTTTTGGTGATGCTATACATCCGGTGGTGGTGAAATAGGATCAAATGTAGTACCTGTCAGAAGGTATTTCTTAACGATAACAGCGTCCAGCATTTTGTTTCACTGGACGCTGTTTTACGTATATAGAATGAACGATAGGTCAAAAGCAATAACTGTTTAGGTCGGGCGACAAAATGGACGGATTTCGGTAAATTTATCAGAGTTGAAGTCATTCGTATAGTTATAGATTAATTGCAGGATTGTTATCTTTACCATTAACATCCTTTACAAACTATAATACTATGGAACAGCATACAGATTTTGAAGTCATCATCGTTGGGGGCAGCTATGCTGGCTTGTCGGCCGCGATGTCACTCGGACGGTCACTGCGTAACGTGTTGATTATTGACAGTGGTTTACCTTGCAACAGACAGACGCCACATTCCCATAATTTCCTTACGCAGGATGGCGAAGAACCAAGTGCTATTGCCGCCAAAGGTAAAGCACAGGTGTTGGCGTATGAGACTGTGACATTTCATAGCGGTATTGCCGTCAGTGGAAAGGAAATCGAAACTGGTTTTGAAGTGACAACAGAGAAAGGAGTAAAGTTTACAGCAAAGAAATTGATCTTTGCAACCGGCATAAAAGATATCATGCCCGATATTAAAGGTTTTGCGGCATGTTGGGGTATTTCCGTTATTCATTGTCCGTATTGTCACGGCTATGAAGTCCGAGGGCTGAAGACAGGGTTGCTCGCCAATGGCGAACGTGCTTTTCATTTGTCGGGTATGATCAATAACCTAACCGATGACCTTACCGTGCTCACAAATGGCAAGCCGGATTTCGATACCGAACAATTGACCATATTCGAAAAGAACGGTATTTCGATAGACGACCGGGAGATTGACGAAATCATCCACGAAAATGGCCATGTCAAAAGTGTAATTTTTAAAGATGGGGCCACACGTGATTTTGAGGCTATTTATGCCGCCATTCCATTTGAACAGCACTCTGATATTCCGGCTAAGATAGGCTGCGAACTGACAGAGTTTGGGTACTTGAAGGTAGATGATTTTTATAACACAACCGTAAAAGGCGTGTATGCATGTGGTGACAACACCGCTATGATGCGGTCGGTGGCCAATGCCGTTTTTGCCGGAAATATGACGGGTGCGATGGTCAATAAGGGTCTCACCGATGAACGGTTCCACCTTTAAGGCTACGGGAGGCACAAGCATTATAGTAAGTGGCTAAAATGTATTTTAGACAGGGGAACCTTCCATTTTGTACATGTACATAGCGCCTCCTGCAGTGTAGTTGACGCCTTTGTCACTGTACAAAACCAATAACTTACTGTAGTTGTTGGTTTTGAACAGTGACAAAATACATTTGTTGCCGGACTTAATGACAATGTCCTTTGAATGGTCAATGACTGCACGGTACTGTTCAGATATGTTCCGTGCGTCGACGACGTTGTCCTTGTAGCTGACGGCAATGTCACGGGACATCGTCAATAGCTCACCTGACATATTAACTATGTCAGGGAACAATGTCAATATGTTCCGTGCAGGCATTCACATGTACTGTGCAGGCATTCACATGTACATGTACATAATGGATAAGAATCATTATTACTGCTCCAATAAGGCATTCACACACCACAGATAGGGGAACTGTCCGTGGAAATCACCCGTTCTGCGCGGACGGTCGTAATAATATTGTTTATCGTTCTTTTTGTTTGTACCAACGCAAACCTCCGATACGCTCCCTTTTTCATCCACATAATCTACCAACGCTAACCAAGCCTTACGGGCTGCCGGAGCATACTCTTTTGAATCCAACCAACCTTGTTTCACGCCGGTGATGAAGGCGTACGCAAACATCGCAGACCCCGATGTCTCCGCCCAACAATCAGCCTCGTCGATTAACTGGTTCCACATACCATTCGGCTGTTGGTATTGTTTTAAGCTTGCCATCATCTTGCGATACCCTTCCAAAATACGTGGACGGTATTCGCTGTCCTCCGGTAAGTAGCGTAGCAGCTCTGTTACTCCTGCGGCCATCCATCCGTTGCCACGTCCCCAGTAGAATGGAACATCAGGCGCATGGTAGAAAAGGCCATTAGGGCGCTGCAACTCATCCAGGTAAAGCACCATTTCCTTCGCTGCGCGGTCAATGTACTTCCGATCGCCGGTTACCTTGTACGCTTCGCTCTGAACAATGGTGATCATGTACATATCATCTATCCAGAGACGTGTTTGCCAAGAATAGCCTTTGTCTGCCCAAGCTTTCTCCTCTGGCTTAGCATGTGCAGGTACTTCCCATTGCGTGTCTGCGTATGGTAAACCAAGATCGAAGTAGCGTTTGTCTTCGGTGATTCGATACAGTGTTAAGGGCAGGCTGCCGAACATATTCAGATCCACGTGGTTCTTAATGGGGAGCAACTCCCTGTCTTTGCCAAACAAGAGTTCAAATCGGTTTTTTAGGTATGTCGTCAGGAGCTCGTCCTTCGTTAGTTCGGCAAAATTAAGCCCGCTTTTCCAGTAAAAAGTCTGCGGATAACCAATCCATTTGCCGGCATGCAATGCGTTACCCATGTACACAAAACGATAGGCGATGAGCTTGCCAACTTCCTGCGGCGAATAGCCCTTCGGAAAATCCGTCAGTTCTTTATGTTGGGCAATAGTGACCTGCAACGAGCAGGCGATTAACAACAAAAGGAATAATTTTTTAAGCATAATATTGATTTTTATAAACGTATCTTATATAATTTTAAAGACTGATTTTTGGGTCATAAATAGCCACACCTACTTGACTATCGGCACAACCGTAGTACAAGAACCATTTGTTCTTAAAATAGGCAAGTCCTTGAATGAACACGGTACCGTCCGGGTATTGTCCACTTTTTTCGAACGGCTCGGTCGGCACAAAAAAGGGTTTGTCTAACCGATCGATAACCTGCGAAGGGTTGTTGAGGTCAAATAGTACCTGGCCCGCGGCATAGGTGTTGGCTGTATAGTTGGTATCTCTACCTTCGCCGCCTTTATTTTTGCCGTTGTATAGCACCAAAATGCCTTGCTCCGTCAAGAGAGCGGGAGGACCACATTCGGTTAAATCACTGTCAAAATAGCCTCGACGTGGTGTGACCACTAAATCCAGATCGCCCTCTTCATTTAAGGTAGGGACCCAGTTGATGAGGTCGTCCGATGTCGCAATATTCATATAGCGTTCGCCCCAATACATCATGTATTTGCCATTGACTTGCGTAATGATCTGTTTACCATTTTCTAATTTGGTGACGACAGATCCCGATTTGCAGAATAAATCTTTAAACTTACCGTTATGCGCCGTCTGGAAAGCAGGGCCGTGTTTGGTCCAGTTTTTTAAGTCACGGGAGGTTGCTACAGCTAATCTTGCCACTTTCCGATTCCATTGGGTATACAACATGACGTATAAGCCCTCCGGTGTAACCGCGATACGTGGATCTTCACAACCGCCCGGCCATTCATTTTCTTTCTGTCCATCTTCATCCGGATAAAAGACAGGTTTCTTCTCACGCTTCATGCGAATACCGTCTTTACTTTCGGCAATTCCGATGCGGGAGGTACGTTTGCCAATACCCATACCGGATTTGTCTTCGCCACGATAAAGGACGTATATGCGATTATTCTTCACGACAGCTGCGGGATTGAAAATGTCGCCCGCTTCCCAAGCGATTTCTTGCTTGCTCATCGGATCAAAAAAGGTGTTGTTTGGATCGGGCGAAATGATGGGGTTGGCACCTTCCGGTCTTACAAAAGGACCTAAAGCCCAGTTTGGTAGCTTTTCTTGGGCTTGCCCAAAAGAACTCACGAAGATCAAGATCGTGAAGAGGTAGATAGATTTTTGTATCATGTCGAAAGGTTTCATTTTGTTAACTATTAGTAAGTTACAAATAATATTGCTATCTCCCCAGTAATGCGGCCGCACACCAAAGATAAGGTGCTTGCCCATGAAGGTCTCCCGGGTTGCGCGGACGATCATAATAGTACTGTTTATCATTCTTCTTGCCTGTACCGATACAAATTTCTGTCACGTTATTACGTTCGTCAATAAAGGGAATCATCGCTAGCCATGCCTTACGCGCTGCTGGTGCATATTCGGCCGCATCCAACCAACCTTCCTGCACACCGACAATAAAAGCATACGTGAACATAGCCGTTCCAGAAGTTTCAGCCCAAAATGTAGGCTCATCGATCAATTGGTTCCACATGCCGCTCGGTTGCTGGTGTTCTTTCAAGCTTTTCATCATCTTTAAATAACCTTCCATGATACGGGGACGGTCTGGATGGTCTTCGGGCATCATGCGCATAAGGTCGGGCATACCGACAGCCATCCAGCCGTCGCCACGCGCCCAATAATAAGGTACGTCCGGTGCATGATAGAACAATCCGTTTGGACGTTGCAACTCATCCAAATACATCACCATTTCTTTGGCTGCGCGATCTAGGTATTTCTTGTCGCCGGTCACTTTATAGGCTTCACCCTGAACCACGGTAATCATGTACATATCATCGATCCAAAGACGCGTCTGCCAAGAATAACCTTTATTTGCCCAAGCCTTCTCCTCTGCTTTGGCATTTGCAGGGACTTCCCATTGGGTATCTGCATACTTTAAACCCAGTTCTTTGTAACGCTCATCCTTGTTGATTTGATAGAGTTTCAGCGCAAGGCTTCCGAACATATTGTAGTCTACGTGGTTCATCGGAGGAAGCAACGCTTTTTCATACGTGAAAAACGGCTCGAATTTGTTCTCTAGTTGTTTAATGAGTTTTTTGTCATTTGTTTTCACGGCGTAGTCTAACGCCCCATTCCAGGCGCAAACACTAGCGTAATGCATCCATTTTCCAAAGTACAGATCATGTCGACTACCGACAAAATGATCGGCTAACCGTTTTCCAATTTCCTTCGGTGTCGATCCTTTCGGAAAACTTTTTAATGGATTATCTTGGGCAAACAACAGCTGCAACGAACATGTGGCAACAAACAATAAAAATAGCTTTTTTAACATAACATTAGTTTTTGGTAATTAGGGGTTAAAATTTTGTGTCCATATCTATTCCAGAATCGCCTTGTTCTTTCATCCAGTTTTGCAGGCGATTTGTGTATTTTGTAATTAATTTTTGATATGCGGGTGTTGCTCCCAAGTTATTCAATTCGTTGGGATCCTTTTGTAAATCGTAAAATTCAATGGAGGGTTTAGTCGATATGCGTTTCGTTAGTTCGGCAGCTTCTTTGTTGTACGCAGCCGCAGTCACCCAGGTTGTCCATACCAGCTCTGGATTTTCTAAGTTCATCATCCATTTGATGGAATAAGTGGCTTCTGGTTTTAAATTTAAGATGAGCTTGTAACGATTATCGCGTATACTGCGCATGGGGTAGGCGGGCCCTTCCGGTATGTTATTGTGAATACCGAAAGCAACCTCGCGATGGTTTTTTTCGGGGGCGGTCAGTACCTTTTTAAAACTCCGGCCATCCAGGCCAGAAATCGATTTACCGCCAGCAATATCGACGAGGGTAGGGCTGATATCCTCATATTGTACAATCGCATCTGTTTCCGTTTTTGCTCTTACTTTTTCTGGCCATCGAACAATCATACCGCTTTTTTGTCCATAATCGTAAAGACCCCATTTACCGCCAGGAAATTGTGGTCCCTGTTCTCCTAGAAAAATAACGATGGTGTTTTTGTCCTGACCGGTTTCTTCTAACATCGCTAAGACATCTCCCACCTGATTATCTAAACGTCTAACTTCGGCTAAATATTTACGAAATTCTGTACGGCTTTGGTCTGTATCAACCCAATGAGCTGGCAGCTTCAATTCCGAAGGATTAAATTCTTCTGGATCTCCAACTGTCCAGGGTGCATGCGGATTATTGCTCATGATGAAAAGGCAATAAGGTGAACCTTGCGTGATATAGTGTTGTACGCTGTCTAAAAAATAAACATCGGTTTTAGATACGCAATTGGGCTCAAAACCATCGACGCGGTCGAAAGGAAAGATAGCTTTCGGTTTTGTCATGTGGTCTTTTCCTGTAAGTCCGACACGATACCCTAAGTCTCCAAGATAGTGCACAATGCTTTTCAGGCCATCGTTTACAGGCTTATGGTTTTGATAGGCACCGTGGCGTGCGGGATATAAACCTGTCAATAACGAAGCTCTCGTGGGAATACACATCGCTTCCGAAGCAATCATAGAGTTAAACTTTAACCCTTCCGAGGCAAGACGATCGATGTGGTTCGTCTCTAAGTTTTTTCCACCATAACAACTGAGTTGCTGAACATCAAGATCATCCGCCATGATAATGATGAAGTTGGGTTTGCTTTCCTGACTTGGTAAGCGGTTTTCTTGCGCGGAAGCCCCGTCTAGGTAAAAAGTACATAAAAAGGCGAATAATAGGAACTTAATCCTATTATTCGTTCTAATGGAAATATTCATTTGATATTAAATTAATCTCCCGTGATATCTTCGTCGGCCACTGCTTCTTCCCAAGTTTCCCATTTTGGTGTTGCCGGATCGTAGCCATCATAACCAAAGTTTTGTGCTAAACGGCCTTTATTATTAGCAGTGATCGAAGCATTAAAGATCGGCCAATAGATATTCTTTTTGTCCATGGTATAACGTATCTCGCTTTTTCCCGTAGCGTCTACTTTAATAGGTTCATTATACTTATTGTAAAAGCTGTGGTGTATGATACGCTGATACCAATAGCTTCCGCCATTCGGATCTGTACCTTGCTGTTTGTCAAAATTTTCTACGTTATAGGTGTTCCCCCATTCATCGGCTTTTCCGCTGCGTGCTAAGCAAAGTGATACACGCGTGAGTTCAACGTTACGCCATTCTTCCCAGTATAATTCACGAGCGCGTTCATCCATGATATCGCCAATAGTCACCGCGCCTTGATATAATTCTGTACATTTTGCCCGTCTTCTGATTATATTGACATCCTCAGTCGCACCGGCAGCGTCACCTAAATAAAATTTTGTTTCGGCCCGTAGCAGATACGCCTCGGCCAATCGGTAGAGATACCAATCGGCTATACCACCATTTGTCGCTCCCTGATAACCATTGGAGTTTATATTAGCTTCATTCACGGGATCATCCAGATAGAATTTGTAATGAGGCACGTCAAACCAACGGCGAATGGTGTCACTACATAAAATGTTCCCATTGTCATCTTTGAGTGTAAGTGGCTTCCCAAATTCGGATGATTCTTTATTGTTTACACGGTAATCTTCCATACGGATCCAATTACCGGTCTCAGAATTATGACGTAGATCGGTTTCGTCCATCTTGCCGTTTACCTTCCATAAATCATGCGTTTGAAAATAGGTAGGGCGCCAGGTGGCGATTCCTCGTCCCATGGCACGCATGTAGTCATATTGTGGATTGTAATTGGCGTGGTTACGAATTAGATTTAATAAGGCTTGTTTGCCGTCTTTTGTTTTAACCCTTGTGTCAAAAAGAAAAGGATACAGGATACGCATCGTTACCATTTTTGTAAAGGCTTCCTTATCGGAACCGCGGTTGGGTATGCCCATGATAACTTCCGTGTTGGAGCTGATAAGCTTGTTCTCTGCTCTATGCATATCCCAGATGACGTTACGCGTAATTGGCCAGGTTTCCGGCTCGCCTCCATCATTAAAGGTACCAAAGCTATCGCCCGTGATGAGGGAATAACCAGACTGATCTATTAAAATATCCAGTTGTGTTTTTGCATTTTCGAACTCGCCCAACGCGAGATAACATTTGGCGAGTAACATACGACAGGCGCCTTTATTGATCATACCTTTTAATGTCATGTCACTTTGATTAGGAACCCATTCCACCGCAAGTTCCATATCTCGGGTGATCATTTCCAAAATAGCATCCCGTTTGGTACTACGGTAATTTTGTTTAGGTACCTCTGCTACTTTGGTTAGTAATGGCACATCTCCGAATTGGAATACCAAGTTTAAATATCGAAAAGCACGGTGAAAATAGGCACGTCCTTTATACATATTTTTAGTTTCTTCGGTTAGCGTTTCGATATCGTCCACATATTGGATAATGGTATTTGCTTGCATGATAACATAATAGGTTTCGTGCCAAAAATGCCAGATGCTGTTAGTCTGTGATAGATTTTGGAAAGTCCGTTGGTCACCCCCAATGTCTAAACTTGTGGGAGTGAGTTCACTCGCCATATCTGACAGCATTCTGGCTCTATCGGTGGCAGCAGATACCATTAAGTCGGAAAACATATATTCTGTTCCTATCGGAAGCATTTCGCCATGGTCAGCAGCATAATATGCTTTGATATGACGATCGCAAAATGCTAACACGGCCTGTAACCCCTCTTCGGTGGTAAAGGTCACCGCCGGTTCGTAGAAAGATAGCGGATCAGGCTTTAAAAAGTCTTTTGAACAGCTGTTGAAGAATATCGTGCCGCCCATCAGTATACATAGAGCGAATGTCGTCTTTTTCATATCAATCATCTTTAATAACATTTACAAAACTAAGTTTAGTCCAAGGGTATAAATCCGCGGAGCCCAGGCGGATGCGTTATTGTTGCCATGCCAAGTTTCGGGATCTCCATATTCCCATTGTTTGGACCAGGTCGCTACGTTGCGTATGGAAGCGAAGGCTTTAACATTCCCGATGTCAAGTTTTGAGGTCCAACTTCTAGGTAAAGTATATCCAACAGAAATGTTTTCTAAACGGATGAAGGACCGATCATAGAGTTTGGGGGCATTGTCTGCCCCAACTGGACCTTTTGCTTCAATACGTCCGAATTCGTTTGTGGGGTTATCGGGGGTCCAGTAATTTTTAGAAGGGAGATTGGCCATACCATAGGCCATTCGACCTCCATCGTCGTCGTTATTTAGATAATAACCAACTAAGCTCTTATGTCCCATATACGAATATATATTGACTAACAAGGTTAGGTCTTTCCACAAGGTGAACTCATTGCGCATAGACCAATTATAAGGTGGAGCCGATTGTCCGAGAATCGTTTTGTCGTTGTTGTTGTAGACGGGACTTGTGGTGCCGTCTGAATTTACCTTATCGTCTTCTGTATATAGATTGGCCACTTTAGGATCGCCTGGACGTTGCCCATATTTTGCGGCTTCTTCTACTTCATGCTTTTGCCAAATACCCGTGACTTTGTAATTCCAGATGGCACTGATGGATTGTCCGATAAACCAACCGTTTGTTTCGTCATCCATTTCTACTCCATCCTTATAATCGTAATACAGATGCTTGATTTCGTTCTTGTTATAAGAAAATCCGAACGTGGTTGCCCATCTAAAATCTTCGCGGTCGAAATTCACAGTATTTAACGTAAACTCAATACCGCGGTTGTTTACTTGTCCTAGATTGGTCGTAATGCGCGGGAAACCTGTGAATTCCGGTAGACGCTGTCGCATAATCATATCATGGGTCTTCATGCTGTAGTACTCTATACTTCCCGATAAGCGATTGCCTAGAAATCCAAAATCTAAACCAAAATTTAATGACGAAGTTTTTTCCCACTGTAACCTTGGATTGGCCATGCGGTCGGCCATTAAATACCGTAATAAACTCAGCTCACCCTGTTCATTTATATATCCATGAAATCGACCTGCTCCGGACGACAGATTGGAAAGGGCCAGATAGGGGCTTTCAAGAGCTCGGTTTCCATTCTCACCATAGGAAATTCGCAGCTTACCGAAATTCATGATATCGCTCCATTTAAAGAAACTTTCATTTGTAAAGGTCCATGCTGCCGCCGCTGAAGGAAAATAAGCATATGGATTTGAAGTACCGAAAGCCGAATAACCATCCCGTCTAAAGGATGTGGTGATCATATATCGGTCGTCATAAGAATAGAAAAGACGCGCCAATAATCCGTCTGCCGACTCCCGAATATCATTAGATGAAAAATTACTATCTTCTTTGCTCCCGTTTTGGGTATTATGAAATCCTAACGCATCTGATGGTAAGATATTACGCGCTTCTATGCGATCGCTCCAAAATTGACGTTCTTCCGCCTCCTGTACTAAAGTAACGTTTACACGATGTTTTTGTGCAAACGTCTGCTCCCAGTTAATAACATTGTTGATTGACCAGTCAAAACGCTTTGCCTGTTCGCGGTTCACACCGCGGTCAGCAGGGATAGAACCGGGTAATTCAGCGGACATAAAATAGCGGTCATGAAAAAACTGATACCGCGGCGAAGCATTGAACGTGTACGTGATATTGAATGGTAGCTTTATTTTAGCATTCAATATGCTATTCAGTACCGTGTAACCTTTCTCCAACGCGAGATATTGTTTCTGAAAATCGTAATTATACCCACGTCTATCATAGTTATCATCTAGCGGAAATTGCAATGGGTTTCCATATTGGTCAGCATAATCAGCATATGGACTGTTTTCCAACGTATTTCCAACATTTAAGTCAACATTGCCGTCTGACCGGTTTTGAAAGTTGACATTTGCCCCTATCTCCAACCATTTATTCACATGGAGGTTTACCTTCATATTAGATCGTATCGATTGATATTGATCGCTTTTTACAACTCCTTGATTATTAAGGTATCCCATGGAGAAATAATAATTTGCCTTTTCTCCAGCTCCGCTTACACTTGCATTATAATCTTGGTTAAATCCGGTTCGGAATGTGTGGTCTTTCCAATTGATGGCCTTCCCGTTAATGATATTTTCTAAGGCATTTCCACCGGTAAAACCTAAACGTTTTGCCCAAATACTTAAATCGGATTCGTCTGCTGAATTGGATGTATAGCCACGCCATGCATCGAGTGATATAGCTTCGGGAAGCTGATCTGGACGCATGAAATATCCCGGCCTGTTGGCAAAACTGCCCTCTTGGTAAGCTTCGTAATTACCCGTTTCGGCGTTCACACCATAGGTGTTTTTGGTAAACCAGTCTTGTCGATGTTGAAGGTATTCCTCGGGGGTGAATCTTTCTCGGAAGTTGGCGAGGTCTGAAAAACCAAAATTCGTAGTCAAGTTGATGACTGGGGCGCCCTGCTTTCCTTTTTTAGTGGTAATGATGATAACACCACTTGCAGCTTTCGATCCATAAACTGCAGCTGCTGAAGCATCTTTAAGAATGTCTATTTGTTCGATGTCATCTGGATTTATCTCGGATAATTCTCCATAAAAAAACATACCATCTAATATAAGAAGGGGACTATTGTGGTTCCCTTCTGTATATACGGAACGTTGTCCGCGTAGTTCTAGCGAGCCACCACCTTTGGCGGAACCATCAAAACCGACGTTCAATCCCGGGGTACCACGCAGGATATCCTGCACGGTTTTTGGGTTTTCAATGGCAATTTTATCAGGTTTAATCTGTGTGATAGACCCCGTCAGATCTTTTTTCTGCATCGTGCCATAACCGACAACGACCACCTCTTCCAGCGCATCAGTACCGCTCGATAAAGAAACGTTAATCACATTTTGCGATCCGATTTGCAGTTCCTGCGTTTCGTAACCTATCAGTGTTACAACCAACGTTTGTGCAGTGGAAGGAACGGATAAGGTGTATTGCCCCTGCTCGTCCGACGCCGTGCTAAGGGAAGTTCCTTTGACCGTAATCGTTGCGCCTACTAAGGGCATACCTTCTGTATCGGTTACTCTTCCGCGAATTTCTTTGGTCTGCGCCCGGACGGCTTTCGTGTCTGTGCTAGGACCGGCTACAACCGCGTGGCTAGGTGCGCCTACCGAAAGCAAGCAGCATAAACAGCTGACCGATATCCATTTCGTCCGCGACAGCGAAAAATGACGTTTGGTTTTATAGGGAATTAACATAAGACTTATATTAGTTACATCGTTAAAACATGTTTATAATGGTTCCTTAATGGAAACTTAATAGACAAAGTTTGTTAATATTCATCGATAGAAATTGCTGGATTGTATCAATAAATTGTTGTTTTGTCTCAATCTATAAAGTGGAGTCAATGATACGAAATGATGTATTTTTGAACCGAAATGGTAACTTTTATTGGGGAGCAATTTGCAATTTTGTTTGTGTTGTAAGCAAAGCAGCATAAATTAAAAGCCCTTAACTAAAGTGCAATTATAAACAAACTACATATTAATTTTAGATGTTGAATTTATTGCTGGTCTCAGCTGTATGAATAAAAGAATGAATAGACAAAATAAGAGATGTATCTTCCCTATTTTACAATTGGTTTCCTCCTGTCTGTTTCTCGCGTGTGCAAGCAGCATAGGCGGACAGGGACAAGGCTATCGCCAAAAGGAGCCAGACGTTAAAAATCAATTCACCAATCCTGTTTTTGAACCCATATTAGCCGATCCCACCGTGCTGCGGGATCCCGTTTCAGGTGCGTTTTATGCCTATGGCACACAAGATGACTGGGGAGATGGGGCTGGTAGTAGATTAGTTCCCGTATTGAAGTCATACGATCTAGCGAATTGGGAAGTAGCAGGTGAAGCATTTGAATCTATGCCGAGCTGGAAAAGGAGGGGAGGCATTTGGGCGCCGGAAGCTGTATATGACAATGGTAAATATTTTTTGTACTACGCTTTTTCGATTTGGGATGATCCGAATCCGGGTATAGGTGTCGCAATCTCGGATAAACCAGAAGGGCCGTTTCAGGATCATGGAAAGATATTTGACAGTAAATCAATTGATGTGCCGAATTCTATAGATCCGTTTGTATGGTTGGAAAATGGACAAAAATATTTGTTTTGGGGTAGTTTTGATAATGGTCCCAAGCAAGGTACATATGGCGTTCCTTTACGTGAGGATGGTATTCAGATTACGGATCCGGCCGATAAGTTTAAGATTGCTGCCGGCGACTTAGAAGCCGTTATTATCCATAAACGGAACAATTATTACTATTTTATCGGTTCTCGTGGATCGTGTTGCGAAGGTGTTAACAGTACGTATCATATGGTGGTCGGTCGATCAAACGACTTAGCAGGACCTTATCTCGATAAGGAGGGGCGTGACCTACGTGAAAGAGGAAGCGGAACACTCATCCTAAAAGCAAATGACAAATTTGTGGGCGTGGGACATGGCTCCCGAATCTTGAAGGATGATGCTGATCAGGATTGGATTTTATACCATGGCATTGATGTCGAAAAAGGGAAGGTAGCTGGGGGTGCGAGCAGACGGATGCTGTTCCTCGATAAAATAGATTGGGCAGACAATTGGCCCGTCATAAAAGGAAACACACCAAGGGTCGACGCTCAAAATAAACCGTATTTTAAACAATAGAAAATCATGAATAAACTATCTTTTATCCTCATTGGATTGCTGTTCACCATGCTGTCATGCAATAGCAATCGTACGGAAAGTCAGGAAAATCAAGAAAGCCAAGATAATAAAGCAGCCGTATACGAGTCGAATAATCCGTTGGATGTGGCTTTTGGTGATCCCTTTATTGTCTATGATGACGAATCGGATACCTATTATATGTATGGAACTGGTGGTGTAAAAAACGGTTTCATGGCCTACTCGTCCAAAGATTTAAAAACTTGGGAGAAGAGGGAGCAGGTTTATTCTTCGGATCAAGAGAAGGCCTGGGGAACGAAAGATTTCTGGGCACCAGAAGTATACAAGCGAAACGGAAAATACTATATGTTTTATAGCGCGCATTGGAAAAACAACCCAAATAATGAATTGGAAAACTATAAAATAGGTGTCGCAGTAGCCGATAATCCATTGGGACCCTTTGAGGATATGACGGGAGAACCTCTATTTGATCCGGGATATCCGATTATCGATGCCAACGTTTACTTTGCCGAGGACGGTAAATTGTATTTATATTACTCGAGATGTTGTTATAAGCACGCGGTGGAATCTGAAATTGCTGACTGGGCTCGAGAGAAGAAAATGTTTAACGAAATCGAAGAGAGTTGGATATACGGCGTAGAGTTATCGGCGGACTTTGCTTCGGTTATAGGCGAACCGGTACTGTTGCTCCGACCACCCGTTTCTATGGACGACCAACAAGCGGAATGGGAAAGCCGCTCTGTAACTTCTGGTGAGGTAAATCGCCGATGGACGGAAGGCTCGTATCTGTTTAAGCACAATGATACCTATTATATGATGTACTCCGCTAATTTCTTCGGCGGGCAACATTATGCTGTTGGTTATGCGACGGCGTCGAGTCCATTAGGTCCGTTTGAGAAGTCAGCTGCTAATCCCATCCTACAAAAAAATACAGAAAGTGGAGGCATTGTGTCGGGTACGGGGCACAACAGCTTGTTGCAAGATAGAGAAGGAAAGATGTGGTGTGTGTATCACGGCAGAACGAATAAAACAGGGGATGAACGCCTCGTGTTTTTAGATGAGCTACAGCTAACAGAAAATGGAGAACTCAAAGTAAAAGGTCCTACGGTTAAAGCGGATTAAGTCGATAATAATTACAACGTTTTCGTAAATTAACTATTACGGGTGCAGAAACTACGTTCGATATTCTTTACATTTGGGTGAATTGTAAGCCCGAAGAATAAGATTGAATTTCTTGAAATCGGAAAAAAGAAAGTACCAAATGAACAGAAAAGATTTTATAAAGATTTCATCCATTTTTGCTGCATCTGCTTTCGTGCCTTTTTCTGGAGTACTTGCCAGCCAAGTGTCCCTTAGGGTGGGACTGATTGGTGCACACGGAATGGGATGGGCAAATTTGAACGCGATATTGAAGAATACGAACGTGCGTTGTACGGCATTATGTGATGTAGATGAAAACGTATTAGAGAAACGTACAGCGGAGTTGGCCGAACGCGGGATTAATGTGAAGACATTCGTTTCCTATCAGGATATGTTGGAAGCGGATCTGGTCGATATCGTCATCATTGCTACACCTGACCATTGGCATTGTCTACAGCTCGTCGACGCGGTCAAAGCGGGGAAACATGTCTATTTGGAGAAACCAATCGGTAATTCGGTCGAAGAATGCGACGTGATGGTAAAAGCTGTAGATAGCAGCGCGAGCGTAGTACAAATTGGTCAATGGCAGCGTAGCCAACAGCATTTTCGAGATGCCATCGACTTTGTGCATTCCGGACGGTTAGGGAAGATTAGGACGGTGAAGGCTTGGTCTTATGTAGATTGGAAGAAGACCATCGAGCAGAAACCCGATACGGCTGTCCCAGAAGGCGTACATTACGATTTATGGTTGGGTCCGGCAACAAAACGTCCATTCAATCCCAATAGATTTCATTTTGAATTCCGTTGGTTTTGGGATTACGCAGGCGGACTTATGACTGATTGGGGTGTACATATGTTGGATTACGCCTTATTGGGAATGAAAGTATCCGATCCTGTTTCGGTGATGGCATCGGGCGGTAAATATGCGGATCCAAATGGCGCTTCGGAAACACCCGACACGATGAGTGTTGTGTATGCGTTTGAGGATTTTAGTATAGAATGGGAACATGCCATTGGAATCGGTCTCGGCCCATACGGTAGGAATCATGGTGTCGCATTTATAGGGAATAACGGTACGTTGGTGTTGAATAGAAATGGATGGGAGGTCATCCCCGAGAAAGGGAGGATGGAGGCTGTTGCGCTGCAAAAACCGAAAGATAATGGTCTGGATATGCACATGCAAAACTTTGTTCAGGCCATAACGAAAAAAGATCGTACCCTGGTCAATGCGCCTATTCAGGTCGGGGCTCATATTGCTGTTTTTTGCCAGATGGGCAATATCGCTTACCGGACAGGTGAAAAATTATATTGGGATCGCACGAAACGTAAATTTACAGATAGAAAAGCCAATAACTATCTCTTGGCCAAATATCATAACGGTTATAAATTGCCCAAGGCGTGATGCGCTTTTCCTATCTATTATCTAAATACGAATATATAAATACACTAAAAAAATGAACGCAATATCTAAATTTTTGGTCGCAGCGACTATCGGCTTTGTGGCTTGTCAATCTCCGACTGAAGCACAAAACGGAGGTAAATGGACGAATCTGTTTGATGGTAAGACGCTGGACGGATGGAAATCCGTCGGTGGGGATGCGCCATATACGGTTGAAGACGGTGTAATCGTGGGGACTATGACCAAGGGAACACCTAATTCATTCTTGATTACTGAGAAAGAATACGGCGATTTTATACTGGAAGTGGATATTAAATTGGAAGGAACCGAAACCAACTCAGGTATACAGACGCGTAGCCATATCGACCCTGATGGGAATGACGGTAAGGGTCGGGTATATGGTAGACAGGTAGAGGTGGATCCCACGGCAAGAGCTTGGGCAGGGGGTATTTACGACGAAGCACGCCGCATGTGGCTCTACCCGTTGGATCTTAACGAAAAAGCGAAAACTGCCTATAAAGTCAACGAATATAACCACTACCGTATCGAAGCCATTGGCGACGAACTGCGCGTTTGGGTAAACGATACGCCAACCGCATATGTTATTGATACGCTGGACAAATCCGGGTTTATCGGTTTGCAGGTACATAGTATTAAAGACCATCTGGACGGACAGAAAGTATACTTCAAAAATATTCGCATACAAACCGAAAATTTAGAGCCGACGGCTTTTCCGGAAGATGTGTTTGTCGTAAATCTTAAGCCTAATAATTTGAGCGATGCGGAGAAAAAATCCGGTGTGGAGTTACTGTTTGATGGCAATACGGCCGACCAATGGCGTAGTGTGCGCGGCGACGCATTCCCGGAGAAAGGATGGAAAGTAGGGAATGGTGAAATTACCGTATTGAAATCTGATGGCGGCGAATCGACGAATGGAGGAGACATTATCACGCGGGATCAATATGCGGTTTTTGATCTTTCTTTCGAGTTCAAACTGACACCAGGTGCAAATAGCGGTGTAAAGTATTTTGTGACGCTAAAAGAAAAAACCAAAGGGTCTGCAATCGGGTTGGAATACCAGATTTTGGACGACAAACTGCACCCAGATGCGAAGATGGGACGTGATGGCAACCGTACACTTGCATCGTTATATGACTTGATCACATCAAATAAAGACGGCCGTGCCCGCAGACCTATAGGACAATGGAACCGTGGAAGAGTACGCGTCTCAGAAGATGGTACGGTAACGCACTATCTCAATGGCACTAAAATGGTCGAATATAAGCGTGGATCGCAAGAATATCTTGACTTGGTAGCAAAGAGCAAATATAAAGATTGGGATAATTTCGGTGGAGCTCCCGAAGGACATATCCTCTTGCAGGATCATGGGGATAATGTCTCTTTTAGAAATATCAAGGTTAAAAAAACGAAGTAATCACCTATAAAAAGATAAGATATGAACCATTACCTTTCACGTCGTAGTTTTATAAGCCGTGCTGCTATGGTAGGCGGTGGCGTGATACTATCCAATAGTCTGTTAGGAAAAATTCCGTTTGCTCCGGCCAATGAACGCGTGAACTTAGCGTGTATTGGAGTAGGGAACCGGGCGGGTGAAATCATCCGTGATTTATACAAAACCGGACTTTGTAATATTGTTGCGCTGTGTGATGTCGATATGAATGCGCCGCATACGCAGCAGATTTTGAAGATGTTTCCAGATGTTCCGCGATTCCAAGATTTCAGACAGATGTTTGACAAAATGGGCAATCAGATCGATGCCGTATCGATCGGTACGCCCGATTTTGCGCACTTTGCGATAACGATGACCGCTTTGGAATTAGGGAAACACGTATATGTGGAGAAGCCGATGGCACAGACTTTCTGGGAAGTGGAACTGATGATGCAAAAAGCGAAAAAGCACAGCAATGTCGTCACGCAGATGGGAAATCAAGGGCATTCAGAAGCAAATTATTTCCAGTTTAAAGCTTGGAAAGATGCGGGTATTATTAAAGATGTAACCCGTATTGATGCGCACATGAATAGCCGGCGTCGGTGGCACGATTGGGATCCGAATATGAAAAACTTTCCGCCGGCAGAGAAAATTCCATCTACATTGGATTGGGAATTGTGGCAGATGCAGACACTAGGGCATAACTATAATAAGGATTTTATCAACGGACAATGGCGCTGTTGGTATGATTTCGGTATGGGAGCGCTAGGCGACTGGGGTGCGCATATTCTCGATACAGCACATGAATTTTTAGAGCTGGGCTTACCAACGCAAGTGGAAGCAACTTATCTTGAAGGGCACAATGCGTTCTTTTTCCCCATGTCTTCTACTATTAAATTTCATTTTCCAAAACGGAAAAGGATGCCGGCCGTAGACATCACCTGGTATGATGGATTGGATAATTTACCTGAAATTCCGGAAGGTTATGGCGTTTCGGGCCTAGACCCGAACATTCCGCCACCGAGTACCGGGAAAATTGAACCGGTGAAACTTAACCCAGGGAAGATTATTTATAGTAAAGATTTAACATTTAAGGGAGGCTCGCACGCAAGTACACTGCAGATTATTCCGGAATCAAAAGCGCAAGACATGGCGAATAAGCTTCCAGAAGTTCCACAGTCTCCTTCGAACCATTTTGCAAACTTCTTGAAAGCTTGTAAAGGCGAAGAAAAGACAAGATCTCCGTTCGAGATTGCAGGTCCGTTAAGTCAGGTGTTCTGTCTGGGGGTCATTAGCCAACGTCTAAATGGCAAGATAGAATTCGACCCTGTGAGGAAAGAAATTACCAACGATAAATTTGCAAATGCATTGTTAGTAGGCCCGCCACCAGCTAAGGGTTGGGAGCAATACTATAAGGTGTAAAGCAAAAAGTATTAATAAAAAAGGGACTAAAAATGAGTTCCTTTTTTATTAATAAGTAAGTGTTTGTTTATTTTCTTAGATACACATCAATATGAAAACCGGAACGCTACTGGCCTGTATAGTAGTGATGTTTGTCTATTGCAGTAAGTCGCATGCGCAGACATCAAAACCTAATTTTATTTTTTTTATTACGGATGATATCGGGTGGCAGGATTTAGGTTGCTATGGGAGTCCAAATGTAAAAACGCCAAATATTGACAGTTTGGCTATGAACGGCCTTACTTTCGAAAACGCATACTTGACAACCAGCAGTTGTAGCCCAAGTCGCTCCAGTATTATTACGGGGCGTTACCCACACAATACAGGGGCTCCGGAGCTACATGATCCACTTCCTAAGGGGCAAGTCATGTTTCCACAGCTATTGAAAGAGGCTGGTTACTATACCGTGTTATCGGGTAAGAACCATATGGGGCCACAAACGAAACATGCGTTTGATACGATCTCACCAGGACGAGGCCCGGGGGGAGAAGAGGATTGGAACGAAATTATAAAAAACAGGCCTAAAGATAAACCGTTTTTCTTTTGGTTTGCTTCACACGATGCGCATCGCGATTGGCAGATTAATGATAAAGGAACACAATATAACCCGGATGAACTTGTCGTACCCCCGATGTTATACGATGGTCCGCAGACGCGTAAAGACCTAGCAGCGTATTATCATGAAGTGTCGCGTGCCGACTATTATATGGGAGAGATTGTTAAGGAACTGAAGAAGCAGGGTATCTTGCAGAATACGTATATCATTTTTATGAGTGACAATGGCAGTCCTTTTCCGAGAAACAAAGGAAGACTGTATGACAGCGGGATCAAGACGCCTTTTATTGTCTATGGCCCCGATGTAGATAAGGGTCGTGCCACCGCTTTGATAAGCTCGATTGATATTGCACCGACCATTTTGCAGTTGACCGGTAATGAGACTGATGACCACATGCAAGGACGGAGCTTCCTCCCCATTTTAGAGGACAAGGAATGGTCTGATCACCGTGATTTTGTTTTTGCGGAACATAACTGGCATGTTTTTCAGGCGCATGAGCGCATGGTACGGTACAAAAATTGGGTCTATATCCGAAACGCTTTTCCCAATCGCCAAAATCTGCTAGGTGAATCCACTCGTCAATTTCCTGCCGGAAAGGAATTATGGGACGCCCATGAGAAGAAGTTGACTTCACCAGAACAAGAGGATGTTTTTCTTGTTCCGCGTGAGCGCGAAGAATTGTACAATCTGGATACCGATCCTTACCAGTTTAAAAATCTGGTTTCCGATAAAAAACGCCAGGAATCGCTCGATTACTTGCGGAAAGCGATGGATCAATGGATCGAAGAAACGGGCGACTCTGTTCCAAAACACCCAACCCCGGATAGGGATGATGTGAACGGAAAGCGTTTGCCGGGAATATGGAAAAAGGGTGAAAAAGCCGGAGCAAGTAAGCAGGCTGAAAGCATCAAATTAAAAGGACCTCTGAGGATACAGGATTTGCGGTGAAAATTATATCTGCCGCTAAAAAGATATCATAATTTTCGTATCTTCATGGCGCATAAATAGAAATCGCTATATTATAAATCAAAAGTCGTCAATAACATCTTGCTATTGTAGAGATGGGCTATGAAACACCTAAAAAGTCATACGGATGAAGCATTGGTTGTCTTATTGAATAATGACGACGAAAGAGCTTTTTTGGAGATCTATGATCGGTATAAAGATGAGCTGGCGATGCATCTTGTCCGGTTGCTACATTCCTCCGAATTGGCCGAAGAGGTGTTGCAAGATGTGTTTATGATGCTATGGGAGAAGCGACATGATATGGATGCTTCGAAGTCCGTTCCGGCATACCTGTATCGGAGCGCAATAAATAAAACCAAGAATGTGTTTCGTAAAATAGCGAACGACAATCGTCTGCGGGAAGAATTTCTGACGCACTTTAGAACAGCGAATAGCAATAGCGTGGAGGAGTGGATAGAAAATAAGGAAATTCAACAATTACTGCAAACATTGTTAGATCGCTTACCTCCTCAACAAAAGAAAGTATATATGCTTTGCAAGCTTGATGGTTTAAGCTATAAAGAGGTAAGTGAACAGCTTAAAATATCGGTAACGACTGTGAATAGCCATATTAGAAATGCCAATATTTTCTTAAAAGGGGAGCTTAAAAATCAATCTGAACTTTCTAGCTTTTTATATATCGCCCTTATTCTTCTCTTTTTTTAATTTTTTCAACTGATATACAGTGTTTTATAAAAAAGGGAGCTCTTTTGCTTGCTTGCTTTTTGTATTTCAGGTGTAATGTATAAAGTTAACCGAAATGTTATAATGCGAGAAAGAACCAGTATGATATAATTTGATAGTAGCGAATGAACAAACAACCGAAAGTGCGACCAACACTTCCGGCGTATCTGCTAGGCAGAAAATGTTCAGGACAACTTATGAAGCTATAGATATTCAATTAAACCAAACATTGTTGTAAATGTACGAAAAAATTACTTCCACCTTGAACTGGGTGCTAAAAAGACAGGTGCTTATGCGCATTCAATTTACGCTCACCATTATCATCTTTTTTGTGATGCAAGTAGGGGCAAACAGTGTCGCACAACACGTTGTCACACTGGAGCGGGAAGGTATTTCCCTCAAAGA